>JAABUS010000383.1_pt1 | contig 112826 bp, 118 predicted proteins | sample 5560161 | NCBI WGS metagenome assembly JAABUS01 (sample SAMN10711885, study PRJNA513376) | rock metagenome | isolation source: Antarctica rocks | place: Antarctica: Victoria Land, Trio Nunatak nord | collected 2016-01-04
CGTTTGATGATCCGATGTTTGGTGGGGGTGGGGCTGCGGGTGGGGAATTTGGCTTTGGGGGAAGAGCGCCGCCGGGGGCTAGGTATGATCCTGTGGGGCCGGGGGATGGGCCGCCACGGGGAGGGATGGGGAGGTTTCCTGGGGGCAGAGGGGGCGGCGGAGGGATGGGAGGGCCGTTCGGGGGAGGATTTGGTGGGGATATCATATGAGGTTTGGATGGCGGTGCGTTTGAGATGAATGGCATGGATGATTATGTGGCATGGCGGGCATGGGATGGTGTATGCGGTTAGCTTTTACAATAAGTGTACCTTAGCGTAGCAATCTCTGCTCGAGGGTCTTGGTGATTCGATTGATGTTCGGGCTCATGCTACATAGTCTATGCCTATGCCATCTGATGCAATAGCAAGAACCGACGCTGATTGCCCACAGATCAAGACCTCTGATCGACACCTCTACTCTCTAATTGCGAGAACCGATAACACGCGAACCGATAGTGAACAAAGCGCCTGACTAAACCGCCAAAAACCATGATCTTACTCTGAACTGCAACTATCTGGAAGACAATCAACCGGAAAACTCCTTGACTGCGCCCTTGTGCTTCCCAGGCATCAACGCCAAAGGCACGATACCGCTGACATGCATATCCGGGCCGTACACATGCATATTCAGATGCAACTCCTCGCCCACGCCTTTGATGTTCTTGAGGCCCTCTTGGTAGTTAGGCCCCGCACGGCGGACCCAGATCTGGGTCTTGTGCTCGACCAATGTAGGGGCGAATTCTCGGAGTGCGCGGATGACGCCTTTGAATGTGGAGGCAACCTATAGTGCAATATCAGCATCTTTGCTTCAGAGTTTCTTAGTGTGCTTGTTGAACCCACATTTGTGAAATTGGCAATACCACCGCCAATGAAGAGGACCTTGCCTTCAGGATGCATTGGCGCGCGAAGCATGAGATCCAAGACGGTGCGGGCGTAGTAGTAAGTCTGGGTTTCTGTAGGCGCACCAGAGTATTCTCCGTAGTTGGCAAGCTCGTCAGCAAAGCCAGAAGACGCAATAGCATCAGCATAGACAACCGAGGCACCACCACCGGCGACCAATGTCCAAATGCGTCCCTTTGGATTCAGGACGGTAAGTTTTAGGGAAGCTCCGGTCTTGGCATCTAGCTCGGCGATGTACGACTCCTCTTTGGTCATTTCGCGTCCGAAGGGCGCAGGGAATTCCATGGGTGGACCTGCATCGATGCTAACCTTTGAATCTATCTTCGCTGCGGTTCCCAAAGCTGCGGGACTACGGGCCACGGCCCATTTTACGCCACACTCGAACTCGGCGGTTTGGTCGAGTTTAGCAGCGAGATCGAGGAAGTGTACGTCCGCAGATGTGCCTGCCGCGTTGGGAATGACGACAAGGGGATTAATCTCGAGGTAGGTAAACTGGCAGTCCACATAGACCGCATATAGTCGGGTGATGAAGTCGACGAGAACGTTGTGGACACCCTTGGGGACTTTCTTCAGCAGCGTTGCTGCGATCTCATCATTCGAAGGGTATTCCGCAAGATCCACCGGAATGAGCATCTTTTCAGCTTTGGCATCGACGTCTCCGACATCCACACCGCCCTCATCCGTGAAGAGGATCCAGTCACCCTGTTACGAACAATCAGCGTTTCTGTACACATTCACCCAGCAATCGGGCTTCCATGATCTGCTGATAACAGAGAGTCGATGCCACGTTTGGACAGAGTTCGTTTCACTTACATCTCGCACAGAATTGATATTGATGTAGTATTCGGTATTTTGCGGATGTGGGATGAACGGCTCGACGAGGAATTGTCTCAAAACACCTTGGACGGTCTCGACTTGCTGAGGTTTCCCAGCACGAGCCTCAATCCATTCTCGTGCCTCGGCCCAGGTCTTGTTCAGCGCAAGAAGCCCACTCTTCCCACGACGCTTGATCAATTGGTCTGGCTTGGCCACGAATTTTGCGCCTTCAGCGTGGAGCCATGGGTACGTTGCTTCGGCTTGGTCGAGAATGCCAGAGACAGGAGCGTCTTCCGGAAAGTACAGCGCGGCGAGCCTCGAAGGTGGATTGTGCATTGACGTCGGAGGTAGGGGGGAGGGTTTTATGACAGGAGCTCGTGTGAGGTGGTAATTGAGGATGGCCTTGCCATCGGCTTCGAATATCGACTTTGCGGCCATTGTGTGCTTATTACTTGAACTTTGAAAATGTCAGTACTGTGATTTTCACACAAAAATGCTGAAGCGCAGACGCCAACACCGAGCTTGAAGGGGCGGCTGCGGACTCTCACCTGTTTTCTTACTTTACTGTCAATGTGAGAACGGGGATCTTGGATGGAGGAAAAGATTCAAACCTGCAAATGCGGCTAGTAGACTGGAGTGTCTATCTTTGGGTTGCGAGAGTGAAACCGATGTCGTTGACAAGGCGGTCGTGTGCCGTCGGTGTTCTGAAGCTGGAAACTTTTTGGGTAGGGCCGGCGAGCTGGGGTGGATGCTATCCGCGAATTGTTGAATCAGGTCGTCCCTGAGGGAAGGCAGTCTACCTTAATTGCAGATCCCGGTCTTAGCCTTGGTTCAACCGTGGATGCTGACAGCAGCTCGGATCCCGTTCAGCTGGCGCTCCTAAATCCTTGGAATCGGACCCCGAGGAATTGTACATGTACTTAGATCATGACACCGGGTTTGGTTGACGGAAGACATCCATGAGCCATCTTTGCGTGTAGAATCAATCTCTATCAACCTCTAGAGCAACTCCACAAGTTTGGTAGGGAAGCCACGACCGAAGAATACGCCGGCCCGCTAAACCCTGTACTACCCGGATCCGGAATAGCCTTTCCCCAGCTTCGAAGAAATCCCAGGGGTCCGCCTTCCTCACCAGAATTTTGCTGAATCCCGTTGTTTCAAACCCGGCGCTGATAACACTCCCCTCCCTCACGCCAAATCTTGACAGCAGCGCTCTTTGTTCCTGTGGCACAAATCTACTATCAGAGTTCGAGCCACTATCCAAGTTTTTCTTAAGGAAGAACCTTTGAATCGCTCTTCAACCAGAGCTGCAAGTTTCGGTAAGTGTCCCGAATAAGCTGTCCCCGAAGCTATTCCAAGCTATCAATAAGTCTTACGCCCTACCGAGCATGTGAAAGCTGCATCGCAAAGGCATTGATTGTTTTCCTTGCCTCAAGCACATGTATTCTACTCCGTATGTTCAGTATTGTTAATCATAATGCCTTCAGCAGTACCCCTTACCAACGGCACCACCAACGGCACCACCAACGGTGCAGCCAAAAACATGGCATCGACACAAGTCCCTGTCAGAACCAATGGCGTCAATGGCACCGCAAATGGTGTCGACGACATCAAATCACCTACTGCCAACGACAGAATACAGCGGTTCACAGCTCCCAGCCGATCCCTGAGTCCCCGACCTGAGCATATGCTCTTCCACGAGAAGACGAGATGTTTCGTATAGTAAGGCCTAGCAACGCTTGTTCTTATTATACAGAAGCTAAAACCATGCACAGTGGCTTGCAACCTCGTGCTGTGCAGGGCATGCTCGATTTCGACTTCATCTGCAAGCGCAAGACCCCTTCAGTGGCAGGAATCATCTATACTTTCGGTGGCCAATTCGTCAGCAAGATGTAGGTTATCCCCAAATGGTCGTTCGTGTGGGACCATACTGAACCCAGTTGTAGGTACTGGGGAACCAGCGAGACCCTCCTGCCCGTATACCAGGATGTGCAAAAAGCCATGGAGAAGCACGCGGATGCAGACACTGTTGTCAACTTCGCTTCTTCTCGTAGCGTCTATAGCTCTACGATGGAGCTCATGAACTACGAACAAGTCAAGTGCATCGCTATCATTGCCGAGGGTGTCCCTGAACGACGAGCGCGCGAAATCTTGCATGTCGCGCAAAAGAGAGGCATAACGATCATTGGCCCGGCAACTGTTGGAGGTATCAAGCCTGGATCTTTCAAGATCGGTAACACTGGAGGAATGATGGACAATATTGTAGCGTCGAAATTGTACCGCAAGGGATCTGTTGGTTACGTCTCAAAATCCGGGGGCATGTCCAATGAACTGAATAACATCATCTGCAACACCACGGACGGCGTCTATGAAGGCGTTGCTATCGGTGGAGACCGCTACCCAGGAACAACATTCATTGACCACATGCTCCGATATCAAGCTGATCCTCAATGCAAGCTCTTACTGCTCCTCGGAGAGGTTGGTGGAGTTGAGGAGTATCGAGTAATCGAGGCCATTAAGAATGGCACGATTACAAAGCCAGTCGTCGCATGGGCGATCGGAACGTGTGCCAGCATGTTCAAGACAGAAGTCCAGTTCGGTCATGCCGGTTCCTTTGCAAACTCCCAGCTCGAAACTGCGGCCATGAAAAATAAGAAGATGAAGGAGGCCGGTATCCACGTACCCGATACTTTTGAAGAAATGCCTGCGCTCTTAGCGAAGGTCTACCAAGACCTAGTCGAGAAAGGCACAATCAAGCCCCAACCCGAGCCTGTTCCACCTAAGATCCCAATCGATTACTCCTGGGCGCAAGAACTTGGTCTCATTCGGAAACCCGCAGCGTTCATCTCTACCATTTCCGATGACCGTGGACAAGAGCTGCTCTACGCTGGAATGCCTATCTCTGATGTTTTCAAGGAGGAGATTGGCATTGGTGGTGTTATGTCATTGCTCTGGTTCCGCCGTCGCCTTCCGGAATATGCCAGCCGCTTTCTCGAAATGGTCCTCATGTTGACCGCAGATCACGGTCCAGCCGTCTCTGGCGCCATGAACACCATTATCACAACCCGAGCAGGCAAAGATCTCATCAGCGCTCTGGTATCGGGTCTGCTCACCATCGGGTCCCGATTCGGTGGTGCCTTAGACGGAGCAGCAGAGGAGTTTACCAAAGCCTTTGATAAAGGCTTAAGCCCGCGCGATTTTGTGGACATTATGAGGAAGGAGAACAAATTAAGTAAGTCTTTGAAAGATTCCAAGAGGATAAAGTCATCGAGGCTTACATATGCCAGTTCCCGGAATCGGCCACAAAGTGAAGTCCCGCAACAACCCCGATCTACGTGTCGAGCTCGTCAAAGAATTTGTCCACAAGAGATTCCCAAGCTGTAAGATGCTTGATTACGCCATCGCCGTCGAAACTGTGACCACATCCAAGAAAGACAATCTCATTCTGAACGTTGATGGATGCGTTGCCGTTTGCTTTGTGGACTTAATGCGCAACTGCGGAGCCTTCAGCCCCGAGGAAGCTGAGGACTACCTCAACATGGGTGTCCTGAACGGGTTGTTCGTCCTCGGACGAAGCATTGGATTGATCGCACATTACCTTGACCAGAAGCGTCTGAGGACCGGCCTGTATAGGCATCCGTGGGACGATATCACTTACTTGCTACCAAACCTTGCACAAGGGGGAAGCGGAGGCGCCCCGGGCAACGAAGGCAGAGTCGAGGTTAGCTTGTAGGATTACAGTGGTGCAGTAAGTGACGGTTCAGTCAAGTGGCGTTAAAGTTATATTCTGGGTGGCCACCTAGATGGGTAGACCGAGTCGTCCTCCAGGGCAGTGACGATAGAAAGGGTCCTTCGATGGAGCGCGGTGATAGCGTCTTCAGTCCCAGCACGTTAGCAACAGCATTGAATTGGTCATTTTAGAAGAGATGGTTTTGCAGAGACTTTAGCCGGGGGCTTGAATGGGAGAACATTGATTCATGCAACTTTTGACTCTAAACAGACGCTCGCTCATGGAAATAGGCGGTGGTCCTCTTCAATCGCTTGAGAAATCGCAATGGCGGAGTGATAGAGGACGGAGAAACCCAGAGCTCAAGAGGTAAACAGGCAGTTAAGGCATAACGACTACATACAATTTAATCCTATTACACAGCTTGAGTCGCAAAGTCTATGTACATGCTTAGCCATGCAATCCTTGAAGAAACCACCATCATGTAGCAAAGTATGAGATATTATTGTTCAGTATTTAGAAAGAGGACTGCCGAAAGACAGCGTTCATCTGCATCTTGAAAATTACGGCGCTAGGATAAGTTTCCATACATCCATCAGCATCATCCTCGCTCCTCGAAGCTTTGAAATCGCCAAGCTCTAATTCATCCAATTCACTCAAGGCGCAAGTTCCGTTCACTTTGCAAAAGACTTTTCGGCATTACATTAGATGAGCGGGAACCAAGAATAGACATTGCTTTCGTTATTGCGAATCATCGCGATCTCAAAAAGGAGCGAATCCGGCCTTAGCTGTTTACCTTGAACTTGGGCACACGACCCTGAAAGCTCAGCGCTCCGAAGCTTTCTAGGATGGACTCGAAAATGGACGTGGACGTGGGCAAGTTGCCAGAACCGACCCGACTTTCGCCTGCCTCGGAACCTGCATCAATTCCTACCTTGGATGGCTGGATAGAGAGCCTTATGAGCTGCAAGCAGTTGGCGGAGAATGATGTCCAGAGATTGTGTGACATGGTATGAAACCCAGGAATCACAGAATGGCGTGTCAGGGAAGAGGAAGAAGCTAATCAAAGTCTGTGTGTAGGCCCGGGAAGTACTGCAGGATGAGTCGAATGTCCAGCCTGTGGTGAGTGTCATTGAGAGCGCCTGATTCAATAATTTTCCTCCTGCCAGAGCTCACAAATACCATAGAAATGCCCTGTCACCGTTTGCGGCGATATCCATGGCCAATTCCATGACCTGATGGAGCTCTTCCGTATAGGGGGTCCTAATCCGGACACAAACTACCTCTTCATGGGTCAGCAGCTGATCCCTTGTTTGCCTTGAAGCTACTAACCTTTCTGGTGGACAGGCGACTACGTTGATCGAGGCTATTACTCCGTCGAAACCGTCACCCTTCTTGTTGCTCTCAAGATTCGATATCCACAACGTATCACGATCCTGCGAGGAAATCACGAGTCACGTCAGATCACACAGGTCTACGGGTTCTACGATGAGTGCCTCCGCAAGTATGGCAATGCCAATGTCTGGAAATACTTCACCGATCTCTTCGACTACCTACCCCTGACTGCTCTGATCGACAACCAGATCTTCTGCCTCCATGGAGGCCTATCGCCCAGCATCGACACTCTAGATAATATCAGAGCATTGGACAGGATACAAGAAGTTCCGCACGAAGGACCGATGTGCGATCTACTCTGGAGCGATCCAGATGACCGATGCGGATGGGGCATAAGTCCACGAGGAGCTGGTTATACTTTCGGACAAGATATCTCGGAAGCATTCAACCACAACAATGGCCTTACACTTGTCGCAAGGGCGCATCAGCTGGTCATGGAGGGATACAATTGGAGTCAGGATCGTAATGTGGTCACTATATTCTCGGGTAGGTGCATCGCTCGTCTAACCACCGCATTATAGCTAATGTATTCTGCAGCGCCGAATTACTGTTATCGTTGCGGGAATCAAGCTGCAATCATGGAGATTGATGAGCATCTGAAATATACCTTGTAAGCTGGTCCTCACATCGTGATTATGCCCCATACTCATGGTGCGTAGTTTACAGTTTGACCCATGCCCACGGGCAGGAGAGCCTATGGTATCGAGGCGTACACCGGATTACTTTCTGTAGACCAATAGACCTTCTCGTCTTTATGATCATCAGCGGCCGCATGCTAGACTTCTGCAGCACCATGGAGCATGGCTTTCGATGGAACTATCTCTAGGAGATGCGCTTTTCCATCCTATGTTTGGCACTTGGTAGATGGACTGGAACGCTGGTCTGTTAGACTCCCATAATATAGTGGCTCTAGATGTGTGTCTAGAGTATCCTAATCTTCTTAAATGTACATCTCTCATAGACCTTGTCACGCGGTTCCAGAATTCCTAATGCGTGGGTTTTTCGCCAAGCCACGCGTGTCCAAGGCTGCCCTGAAAGGCCTTCATCTCCCTTCCTATCTTGATGCGTACATGATCATTTCACCCATTGATTCTATGATCTTGTTTCCTAGAACATTTGAAAAATCAGTACATCCTTTTACTTAGAGTTGCAATGCTGGCAACTCGGTCTTCGCCCTTAAGAGTGACAAAATCTCCACAAGGTGAAATTCGAGACGATCCCCTTCGCCTTAAAAACTTTCTGAAATTCCTTGCAAAGGATACTACCCGACTGACGTACCAAAAGTACCGTCAATCGAAAAATGCCAAGTCACATTCAGAGCCAATCAAAGGTACGGAACCTTCGAAGCAAGAAGTCAGAGGCCCTTTTCTGCCACTCCTACCCCTTCCACTTCCAGATCCAGATCCAGATCCACAAGAAGACACAAAGGGCGACTGCTCACCGGTACCCAACGAGGCCGTCGAGCTGCAAGTGTCCAGACCTCCAGATCGGCGCAGAAGCAGGTCGCCTAAGGTCTTGAAGGTCTACAGCAAAGCCCAACGTTCACCACCTCTGAGCAACGCAAGACCCGGACGTGACGGTGATGATCACACTCTCAATGAAGCCAATCCGGCGTCGTGCGAGAAACAAGATAATGTGATCACGAGAAGTCTGGCACGAAAGAGGAAGAAGGGAGCAGAACCGGGTCTTGCAGAAGATGGTGATCTCAGAGCGAATCAAAGCCTCCCCTGGAAGAGAAAGCGCCCGAGACGACTGCAGGTGTCGGGCTTAGCCCTTGCAAGAACCATTCTCTCACCAACAATCTCTGAGGACGACTTTGAGGTACGTTCTACGTCCAATCACGAGAAGATGGTGCCCTGCGAGAGAGTATCGCTCATCCGCTATGATAGAAGAAACCCTACCTCGACCAGCTTGATGTAAGCGATACGATCGAACCTCCAGAGACCCAGACAAGCCCGCAGGTTCCAAATCAGCAAAAGACGAACATAAAGAAGGCTCGTAGGCCCAAATCGGTGTCACAGATCAGGACTTCGCTCAGAGTGCCAGCTCCGGAGCGGATCTGCTCTGAAGATTTTATCTTCCCTACGACTCCAGCAACCCCACAAAAGAGGAAGTCCCTCGGTTGGACTCCCGGGAGCGGGTTCGCTGGCCTCCCCTCAGAGGCAACGAGCAGGAAAGTGCCCATGAAACGCTCAAGACAACGGGATAGGCGTTCCGATCCGATATATGTCGGACAGCTCAAAGTCAAGAAAGTATTGGCGCCAACGCATCTTGATGACGATTCGCCGACGACTAGAAGAACGCGAGCCAAAAGAAAGAAGTTCGGCAATGAGGCGGCTGCACCGTTCAGAGAAAACGCAGCAAATGCTCGCAGTTTGCTGGACCTGGCCACCCACCCTTCCACGGATAAAGTCCCTCGCAGGAATGTACAGTCATCCTACCTGGAAACCTCCAACTGCCAGAATGGATGGTTGTTACAGCTCAATCGTGACAAGGTAGCTGCACTTGGCGCGAAAGTGGCGGGAGAGCCAGGTCGACGAGAGGAGCCACTTGACGACAATCGGGATGCCATGGCCATAATCGAGGAGAACGGCTCGCAAGCTGAAGGCAATATGTTGGAACCTGCAGCTTACAAAGAGCTGGTAACTCAAGGAATCCAATCCGGACTTCATACCTCTACGCAGACCAAATCACAAAATGACAGCTCTTCGAAAAGGCGAGAAGGTAGCGGCTATGACTCAAAAATCAACAAGGCTGCCCCAAGCTTCCCCTATCTCGAATATCTCCATCCACCCTCCTCCGTGCTCCAGGCCCCTACTAGCCATCCCCTCGAGCAGACGCACGTATCTTCTCAAGCCGAACATTACAAGTCAAGCGAAGAAGACTCCAGCGAAGCAGACTCCGAGATGCTTGAGTGCGACGGGTGCTCTACCCCAGCCCAGCCAATTCCCCAGCGAGTCCACCAAACCTCCCAAAACGACCAGTCCCCAACCGCAGAACACGACCTCCAACCCCCCTCGCTCTTCGCCTCCCAACTCTCGCCACGCAACATGACACCAAGCAGCCAGCCCACCGACCCCCGAGCCCGCCTCGAGATCACAGACTCCCAATCAGCTTCCACACCACCTCCAACCCCATCGCGCTCCCCAGCCCAACCCTCGACGCCGCTTTCGAAGCACACTCCCAACCCTGCCCTCTTGAGGCGCCGCCCCAACGCGAAATACCGGACGCGTAACGACCTTCCCCATTACAGACCCCGGCGCTCTCATTCGCGTTCAAGTTAGCGGCCTTGTCGATGAACCTACCTGGCCCGATCATCGCAGAAGAAGGTCGTGGACTTTATGCCAGCTCCTCGTGCCGCCCCGACTGATGGCCAACAGCTAGCTCCGTGGACTACAGCACTGGCTGTCTTAGCAACGGACTCGACGCCCAAGGTCTCAAAGATCCTTCTTGTCAGACCATCGATGTCGACGCACCGAGGGGAATACACGGTGAGAAGGATTGGAGCTGAAGATGGCTCTGGGCTGTGTTGCTTGGTAGGCGTAGTTCTTCTTGATGGTTCCTATACCAGATGCCGTTGCGAAGACCCCATCTGTCTCGTCAAGCCAACAGTATCATCGAACGAGCAGCGCGCAAGGTGGAATCTAGGGCTACGTCTGTGCTGTATCGCTCGTCCATGATGCCTTTAGTTGATGGCTGCTACATCCAGTCTGAATGCTACATTTCCATATCAACGTCCAACCTACCGATCCTCCCATTCGTTGTACCTTGGGCCGCTCTCAACCTTCACGCGTATCCTTTGCACTCCCAAGGGACGAGGCGTCGCTTCTCTTCATTCAACGATCTCGCAACATCTGCTATGCCGTAGTCATCCCGTCGAGGCGTAAAATGTCACAGAGACAGCCCACACCGAGCCCGAGCCGGCGTACGAAGAGACGAGTCATCAAACAGTGATCGAACGACTGGAAATGATGTCATTGGGGTGTTCTGCCACCCGAAAGTCGAGCATGGCACGCATGGCACGGTGAGTTACTCCCGCTGGATGGGGACAGTGATCAGAGTGCTCCGAAAATGCCATTATAACTCGCGGCAAACAATGCTTCTAGGGTATAGGTTCTAAACGTCCAACGCTCCCAATGCTGCCGTGCAATGCCGCTCCCGGACGCCCACGCCCAATGCAAATTCGTAGACGCATAACCGCCGTTCTTCCCTTCCACATAATAATCGACTCGTGCTTAGAGCGTCAGGTCTACCTCCCGGAGGACCCTCCCCCCCACCGCGATATCTCAAGTCTTCTTCCTCTTGACCGCCCTCACCGCCCCCACCGTCTGCCCCCTCCCCTCCTTCCTCCCAATCTCCACAACCAAGAACCTCACGAAATCCCTCAGCACCCAGTAGCTCGAATGCGCACTCAGCATATTCAAGTACTGGATCTCCAACGGCCCGCCCCCGCTATGCAGCGTGTAGTCAATCTGCCCGTTGTCGTTCAGGAGATACATCCGCTTCTCCGCGATCTCCTCTTTCGAGAAATTGTGCGTTTCCATCTCAACCGTCGACGGCATCTTGACCGCCAAGGGACGGGTGGTGGGTGTGGGGTTTAGGGATGAGGCGGGTTTGTGGAAGACGGAGGCGAAGGATTGCAGCCATGTTGCGGTGGCGCTGGGCACGGAGGCGGGCTGGAGGGAGGCGGCGTAGTCGACGTCGACGCAGGCGTTGAGGCGGTAGGCGATCGGGTCGTTGTAATGCATGATGTTGTAGAGGTTGTCTACGGCAAGACAGCCGTATGTGCCGGCGTCGCCAGCCACGCCACGGCTGAGGTCGTTGCCATTGGAGTCTGGCTTCTCTCGGCCTTTACGTGGGAGGAGGGGGGATTTATTGAGCAGTAGAAAGAAGCCGGCGGGGCTTCCGCAGAAGAAGAGGTTCTTGGTGTCGAATTCGAAGATGTCGTTCCGTGGAGAAGTGTTGATGTCGATTCGGGCAGCCAGCTTGGTGGGTTGGTTGCTGAGGATGTCTAACGCCATGACGGTTCCGAGGGAGTGCGCGATTATATGCACGTTTCCGTAATCTTCGAAGCCTGGATTGTTCTTAACCCAAAGGCGGTAGATCCGGTTGGCCTCTCTTATGACAGCTTCGACCATCTTGCTCTTGTGGTGCGAGAGGTAGTAGGGGATATCGAGCATCACGTCGCTAATGAGGTTGCGCACTGCCGGAAGGGACTCAGCAGTAATGTCTTTCAGCGTGAATTGGTTTTTGGACGATGTATCGTCCCTTCGATTAGGCTGTGGATCTGGGCTTCCATCATCTAGCTGTAAAGTGGACCGCCAGTTGATAGGCAAGACCATGACACACCCAAGGTCTCCACGCAACCATGGTTTGACCGCCTCGGCCTCGAGCTCTACGTTTATCATTCTGCGGAAGGCGTTGATGGCGTGGGTAAAATGAAAGCTCTCAACTCTTTCGGAGAGTTTCTGCCCGATGCCGTGGATAACCAAGATTAAGTCAGTGACTCGAGGTCTTTCGGCCTCTGACAAGCAGCCACCACATGATAGCCTACGATCAGCAGTAGCTGTGGGATTGGTATTGGCAGTTGCTCGAGCCTTTTCAGCGTTCTGTTGCCGTTTCGAGGGTGGGTTCAGCTTCTCCCATGCCTTGTAATCGAAACCCCGAACCACAGGTGTTCCGACCGGACGCCCTTTCTTGATTGACGCTAGCGGTCGCCGACCACGAGCGACACTAGGGACTTGACTAGGCTTCAGTATCTGAGCGTCTCGCGCACCAGCATAGATGACGCTGGACTTTGCAAACAGCCTGGCTGGTTGACCATCGGCATCCACTGCCTGGTTGGATAGAACACCAGCAGCACGATTTTCCGGTTTCGCGGCGATGAGTATCGCAGCTTTGCGCTCCTGCTCATCGGGCTCAAGCTTCGAGGTCTCGGTCTTGATGATTGACTGTCTGCTTTTGCTCGTAGTCGGTCTGCTTGAGTCATCTGAAGAAATCTCTGGAGGCCATAGGCGGTGGGTAAGCTTGAGTTCGGCTTCGGGACCTACTTCGAGGCAGCTTTTCAGCTCATCTTGGTAGGTCGAAGTCCAAGGCTTAATGTATTCGTAACCCTCTTCGAGTTGGGTAGCGAGATTGGGCTCGACAGGAAGCATCGAATCTTTGTAGAACCAGGTACCTCGAACAACGGCCGACCTGGTTGCAGGTGAAAAGTTAGTCCAACGCCTATTGTGAACAGGATATTACTCCTTGACACATACACATCATGGATAGGATCCCAATAGATAGGGCCCATCTAAGCTGCATTAGCCGTCGTTCCAATCGAGGGATTTCCGTCCACGTACCGTAAGTGCGGGCATCTCGACCATATGAAGCCTCGAGACTCCAACGGACACCAGCACGGGAGATAGCTCTTCCCCATAGATTGCCGAGGATCGCTGCTTGCGTGCATCTTGCGTTGATTCGAAGTCACGGTAAGAAGTATCTCCTTGAGATTCTGCAATCGCTGTATCGTCCGGCTGAGATGCTTCGACGATGTCTTCTTCATGTGGCGAGTCCGCTCCATCTGTTTGCGTTGCCGATGTCTCACGTCGAGAGGATCGAGACCGGGTTCTTCGCAGGCGGTCTTGTATGCGTAGAAATGGGGTTCCAGTCGTGTCACGCTCTGACGGACTGCCTCCAAGCAAGATCTCCGAGGACCTCTTGCTGTGGATTGTCGAGATCTTCGTAGGTACTGCTACATCGGCTGCTTTCGGCTTTTCGCCCTTGCCGTGTCGATGGAATGGGCTTCGGCGTCGTTTCTTCGTCATTCCACTCTCGAACTCCTCATTGCCGATCTCATTGGAGCCTACGGGCATCGCGTAGTCAAAGGGGATGTGGTCCGGACTATCGCACAATGTCAAGTGCGGATCACCCGCCTTATCATACTTATACTTGCAGTTCTCCGCCGCGTTAGTGCCCACGCCCGAAGAACCAGGACTTTGTTTGTCCTTCCCTTCAGCTCGCTCAATCTGCTCAGAACTATGTTCGTTCTCTAGCTTGACATATCGACTTTCATGGGTACTCCGTGTAACCTTGGCCAGATTTACCACCGTCGCAGGGGTTGGAGTAGGCCCACCGAGAGAGGTGAGTGCCCCTTGTACCTTGAGGCGGTCTGAGCTGAGCGATAGCGGATCTTCGCTCGTGCGTACAACACCTTTCCGCAAGTCCGTTTCCGCGTTTTGCTCCTTGTTCATAGCCTGCCAAGCTTCCTCCAGATCATTATTGTCATGCACTGAGAATGGTTTCGGAGGGACCTTGGATGGACCTGTGGGGGCATTGGAAGGAGGCGGGACTGGTGTGAGGGGATCATCGATGGGCAGAGCGGAGCTGTAGAAGAAATGTGCCCTAAGCTTCGGAGCGCTATCAGAGACTCCGGAGGCTCGCCGTGTAAGAGTATTAGACTCAGGCTGCATATTGCAATTAGGGCCAAATGAACGAGTCGTGGACGCCATGGCTAGGTGTGACGGCACGCCGAATATCTTTCGAATGCATACAGGAGATGAGGACACGGAACGTTACTAGGCAGCGTGTTATGGAATACTGATTAGGTAGCCTGCACAGCAGGTGGTGGAGGTGGCTTGCTCAGAGGACGAGAGCAAATTTAATGATTCTGCCATGCTCTCGGTACTTGATAAGGTTTGTTCAACGAAGAAAAGGAAATTCGTGAAGTCGTTAAAGTGGTCTAGAAAGAGTGAAGACGCTGGTCGGCTGCCCTCGGGCATGCGTTGGAACGAGGTGCAGCTGGACCGACTCTACCTGAGGGGGGGTGATGTGGGGTTTGCACTGTTTGCATGCGGCACGTGATTGAAACCTAAAGTATAAGTCAAGTACTAAGGTAAGGTAGAAGTATGAAGTGGGCTCTGAATACAAGGCCTACACAAGGCACGAACGATCATTGAAATTCACTCAACGCCAGCCGGTGCTCGGGTCATACCACAGCGAGCCCATTCCGACCGCTTCCTCCTCGCGCATTATTGATGATGAAAATGACCATATCAGTGTAGAGATAAAGAGAAAGAACCGCGTTATGAACGGGCCATGTGCGTCTCGATGACACAGTGAGGAAACTTGTCAGCAAGAAAGCCTTTTTCCGTGAAGGCGAACCTATCCTGACGCCTCAAGGCGGAAGACTTTGGAAAAGTCGCAGTCGCAGGGTGGTATGCAAGAGTTCGCATGTATGTTTTCCGCCGAGAGAAGTTTAGAAATACCGGAGTGGAGAGGCAAAGTCTGGGAAATGGGTTACTAGGCTCGCCTCCCAGCCAATTGCAGTCTATTCGAAAGGGTTCTCCCAGCCCTCCCCACTCTGTTTTGGGGAAGCATTAACAGGAGGTTCCCAGCGCATCGTGATACCGAACTTCTTGTTCTCTTGCTCCTTTCGCAGGATCTGCCGCTCGTGGATCTTCCTCAGAGCATCAATTTGAAGCTCCTGAAAGGCCAGGAATGTGACCATTGGCGCGCCGAGCATCTCTAGGATCTTGTAGCAATCGTGCATGTGCTTCTTGGTGACACTGTCTGGCGAGCAGAAGGTCCTCACGCTCATATCCTTGGCTAGAGTTCTCCAACACAGAAGCATAGAATGCATTGAGACTGGGTCCTCCGCATTTGGTCCATAGAAGCGAAAGGTTTTAACATTCGACTCCACCAGATCGCGCTGGGTGCCTTGATCGAACTGGAATTCTATGACTTGGGGACGGTTCTTTGCAACCCAAAACTCTGTAATCTTCTTGACCGAGTCGACCGACATACGGTCTGCCTCTTTTTCGTTGATGAGGAACTTATTTGCAGTAGCGCAGATCATGAGTTCCATCTCGGAGTAGAGCTTTGACTGCTCGGGTGGCTTGAGAGAGACAGGGAACTTGGTCGTCTCACGCTCCTTAGGGGGCTTCGAAGGTGAGGTGTGGACATTGAAAACTGCTGGTATCGTCTTGGCCAGGTCTTCCGTCTACGCTTCGGTTAATCTGTTGATGTGAAGATACCGATGATCTCAAAGACAAACCTTCTGAATCATTCTCTGCTTGATTTTCCCTCCCCAAATCTTGATCCCGGTCTTACGATATTCCTCACTTGGTAATTCTTTCATGCTTGTGCTTCGCCCAAGCCATCCTTTCTCACCAAAGAGCTGCTTCACGGGCGAACGAGAGCGCTTAGGCGGAGTTTGCGGAGGAACCGAGATTTCTTCTCTAATGTCTTCCAATTGCTTCACAGGAGACGGGGTCCTGGAGCCTGCGCGGCCACGAGGAGAGGAGAAGATTGGCGGGTCATTTTCGTCAGCAAAGCGAATATATGGAAAGCCCTGAATGGTGACCGCATTTTCAACTTTTGGGCTAGGCATGTTTGCTTGCCCGCTACGGGAATGCATGCTGCCGTCGGAGTAGGAGTGCGACATGCCTACGGCCTTGCGATGAGATTTATGTGCGGTCTCTTGGTACAGGTTGTGTGCTGCGTTGGCCAATCTCTCCTGATCTTTGTGGTCATACAGGTCTTCGAGTCTGGTGTAGCGCTGGGTGTCCCGGAAAGGATTGAGATTCCGAAGTGAAGAGCTTCTGTATGGATTAGTGTCTAGGCACAGAGCTACATGGAGTACAATCGAGCATTGGCGGCTGACATACTCTAGAAACATCTCGTCGCTGTATCTGCCTGAGTCCGAAGGGTTATACTTGATGGGATCCACACAATTGTAGGCCTCACGTTCCTGAAAGGAAAGCGTGGGTGTCGTAGGCGTAGGAATTGGCAGGATATCCTTTGTGAGTCTTCGATATGTCTCTTTATCTACGTAGGGAGTAGACCAGGTGGTGCAGTCAGTGAGTCGGCTGTTCAATCCATCCACAAAGGAGGAGCTTATTGTATTTCCAGTCGATGGCGCTTGTGAGGAATCATCTGAGGGTGCCGCTGGTAATGGTCGCTCGAGATCACAAGATTTCGATCTTTTATAATGAGCCATAATGTGTTCAGGCGATCTTCGACAACAATAACTATTGAGAGACAATAGGCAAGCAAATATTCATTCCTGAGTATAACAATAGGGATTGATGAAGTCAAAAGCTATTGGGCAAAGCTTCATCGGGGTTCTCATCAGGTCTGAAGCAAAGTATAGGACAATAGGGAAGTAAGTTATATGTTTGCAATACCGTCGTGGTAGCGCGTACACAGACCGCTGACGATTTAGGGCTGTTTACCTTCAACACCCCAAAATGTCAGCCCGAGGTAATCTACCGGTAGGCCAGAGCATCATTTGCGGACGAGGCTCGGGTACGCAGAGTCCTAAAGACCATTGTGAGCGAAGTAAGATCCATTGTAACCTCAAGCCACTGCGGGTGAGTTTTTCAACCACTAATCTGAGCTACAGCGCATGTCATGTGGAATTCTAACTTTTATGGTAGAGATCTTCACGGTTTTCTCACAAGAGCTTGCTTGTTTTAAATTGGCGACCGCGATCGTAGAGTTACATGCAACCCTTCTGACTCGACAAAGAACCCGGACGAGTTCAACGAAGATATCCGCTCATGTTGTCCGACTGACCTACCCGCACGTCTCTTCCCACTCTCGGCTTTGGGATCGGTGAGTTCAACATCCAAAGAGAGAAATAGGGCGGGTATTCGTTGGATGTCTCCATCCAACTAAGATCTACTGGCAATCAGCTAGTTCGCTGAACGTGTGCTGGACGCGCACTCTTCCCACAAGATACCCTCGTGGCGGATTTAAAGGCGAAGGGATGTTGTTCCGAAGTCACTATTTAGCAATAGACTCATGTAAAAACGAGATGGATGCACCCCTCTCGCTTGTTTCTGTTTCCAGCTATCGACTAGGCCTGAATTCGGCGTCACCTTCTCCAATATCCTGTTAATTCCGATGGATGACCCATCGAATGGCGCAGACGACGATCTGTGGAAGTTACGTTCTGAAGGAACCTAGGAGCCTAGGACTGGCAAGCTCATCCCCACTGCAGGGTTGGGGCGATGACCTTGGTAAAGACAGGCCTGGAAATGGGGCTTTCCCTTGATCTGTCCCAGGCTGATAGGCTCGGTAAGCTTCCCTTTTTGACACTGACTGTCTACCTCTTCAACAAGCTTGTGCTTATACACTGGGTCCCTGAGCAGATAGCATATAACAGCCCCTATAGATCTGGCAACAGCAGTATCTGAGCTGGCGACTATGTTGGTTGTCGCCGTCGACGAAGAATTGGCATCATTCTTCTGCTTTGTATTGTCCTTCTATACTTTGAAATTCTTTTGAGAATATTCCGGTGGTCATCTTTCCAATTCTGCAAGTATCCACTTTTCGGGCTGCGAGGATTCTCGGCCCAAGGTGATGAGCACCAATTGTGAAGAACAATAATTGCCCAGGATATCTATCGTGCAGAACTGGTGTCTAGAAATTGCAAATTCAGTACATTGCTAGGACCTGCCCAAGCTTTCCGTTCGTCATGTCAGCCTATTGACAGATTAGCGTCACTCGTGCCGATGGAAGTCGGCAGCGAAATTGAGATACACTTACCGGAATGCTAAACCTTCCATTAATGCAAATAAGCTACGACCTTCGCAGCATCCTTAAGTCCAAGTTTTCTGAAAGGCCAATTTCTCTCACCACGTCTGAGCCTTTTAAATAACGAGAACCTGCTGAGAGGCTTCTGGGTAGCTGGGTGGTGTACAAATCAAAGATGGGAAGCTGGACGAAGCGCCCTATGTCGACATTCTGGTCTACCTATTCTGGATCTTTGAAACAACGTGCTGGACTGCGTCATCGATGTATTCCTCGAGTGAAAACAGAGATTACATTGAGTGAATCCTGAAGATCGAACTTACGATGGCTTGGCCAGACCCTATACCAACTGCTCTTCCGAGACTTCGTGTCTGGACCGTAGATTATTCCGATGGCGAATAAATCTGAAACACTTACTTCCTTTGGCCCAGTCCGAACAAGCTTGCCAAGTTTTTTGTGAAGGGCAATCATCACGTGATGCATATCTCCCTGCTAAGAGCGCTTGACCATTCATACTCTTGGTTAACGAGCAAAGATCGTGTGGACTGAGGATGGGACAAAGTCGAAGAAGAAGCAGACAACAAAAGGTAAGTAGACGGGCTTGCCCATCAGGCCAATCTGGAGAAACCAATCTAAATCATACAATTTCGAACAACGAGAATGGAGATAGAGAGAGTGTGTCACACATGATTCCGAGGGTGAAAGAAGAATTGTAAGAGATAGGTACTGTCTATTCGATGTAATCCTCGCAGTAGCTGGCCACGAACCGTGTACCCATACACCCACACCAACGTGTAACCATCAACCATGAGGAGCGTGATTCCATCAGATCGAGAGATGCTTCGCCTATGATCCTTCAACCAGCTGTAGGCTAATCTTTCTGTCCATCTGAGATAGGATGAGCGCCTAGAAGCATGCTGGAGATGTCTGGCTTGCGGGGTAGATGGAAGGTTTGAGGAGAAGGCCAACTTGTTTTGCCGACCAAGCGTCCCGGGGCTCCTCCTGCCACCACCCGTCCAGCAGATGACAGATCTCCGAGCATTGGCCGTGGCCCCACGCCGCAGTGAATTACGAATGGCTCATATACTTCCCAACTTACCTCATGAACGCGCAGGGAGATGCTTACCACGGGCATCCACCTTGTACGTCCCGGACGACCGTCGGCGCCATCCTGCTGCAGCTCGCTGTGAAGGGGCTCCACTTGCTCGAATCAAACACGTTTTGAGCTTTTCTACGTCCTCTTCATCTTCTCGTTGTACTACGAACTCCGAATCCTTTAGATTGAGTCCCTTTTTGTCGTGTCTTTGCATGTGGAGACTTTCTATACAGCACTGGCCTTTGTAGTCAGATTAGCAAAGCTCGACCTTGATCAACATGTCGCCATCGTCTAAAGAATACGATATCGCCATCATTGGCGCAGGACCGGTGGGCCTTCTCTTGGCTGTGTGCCTTGGGCGCTGGGGCTACAAAATAAAGCTCATCGACAATCGAGATGTGCCAACCATTACTGGCCGTGCGGACGGCATCCAACCACGATCTCTCCATCTCCTGCGTAACATGGATCTAAAGCGTGCCATCATGGCTCATGCGCCTGCCAAAGTCTACGAGGTGGCCTTTTGGGATCCAAGACCTGCTGGAAAGGGTATACACAGGACTGGCAATTGGGCTGCTTGTCCAAAGTTCATCGATGCACGGTACCCATTTACGACGCTGCTACACCAAGGACTGATCGAGAGAGTGTTCATCGACGACCTTAACAAAAACGGCGTTGATGTGCAAAGACCTTGGACAATCACCGGGTTCAAGAACGACGGCAAAGACCCAATACATCCAGTCGAAGTCGAATTGAAGCATGTAGAAACAGACGAGAAGGAGACCGTGCGCGTCAAATATCTATTCAGTGCTGAAGGCGCAAGGAGCTTCATAAGAGAGAGGCTGGGAATCCAAATACACCATAAAGACCAAATCTCGCATGTATGGGGCGTCATGGATGGGGTCGTGAGAACGAATTTCCCTGATATTAAGGTGAAGGATGTAAATTCTTGTCAACGAGAACGCTGACATCTTCAGTTGAAATGCACGATCCATTCAGACCACGGCTCCATCATGGTCATTCCGAGAGAAGCCAACATGGTCCGACTTTACATTCAGGTCGCGTCCTCCATAGACAGAGACTGGGATCCTAGAAAGCGAGCGACTCAGGGTGAGGTGCAAGCATCCGCGAAGAGGATACTCAAGCCCTACCACATCGAATGGGATCGTGTGGAATGGTACTCCGTCTATCCCATTGGGCAAGGTATCGCGGAAAAGTACACCTTAGACGGGAGAATCTTCATGGGTGGAGACTGTTGCCATACGCATAGTGTCTGTTACCGCTTCCCTTCTTGAGGAGCTCCTCCTGATAATTATTAGCCAAAAGCAGGTCAAGGCATGAACACGGCTTTTCATGATGCCTTAAATCTCGCTTGGAAGATCCATCATGTGGAAGGAGGCTTCGCGAAACGTTCTGTGCTCTCGACTTACGAGTCAGAGCGCAAGCACATTGCAGAAGAACTGCTAAACTTTGACTCGAAATATGCCAAGCTGTTCTCCCAGCGCCAGCCCTCTGCTGGCGAGGTAGGTGCAGCATCGCAACATAGCGAGGAAGGCGCGTCCAAAAACGAATTTGTGGAGGTTTTCAAGGCCAGTACGGAGTTCACGACAGGATATGGGATCGCCTACGAACCAAATAATTACAATTGGTCGCCAAGTCATCCTGCTCGATCAGGCCTGTTCAGTCCAAAGGGCTCCAAGCTTCGGACTGGTCGAATCATGCCTACTGCTAATGTGACTCGCATCGTCGATGCAAATGAAGTTCAACTGGAGCAAGAAATTCCACTCAATGGCTCATTCAGAATATTCCTCTTTGCCGGAGTAGCGTCTATCACTAGGCGCGCTCTCTTCGATTTCGCAGACAACCTTGAAAACAAGAAGAGCTTCTACTCGGCCTTTCGAAGGAAAAACATCAGCGACGTATCCGATCATGAACGTCACAATCCTCACTCTCACTTCTTTACTATCTGCGTAACATTTGCATCACCGCGGGATGCGCTCGAAATTTCCGAGGTACTACCCAAGCTTCTTCTTCGTTATGACCACCATGTATATGCGGATGACCGTTGGGACGCAAGGGTGCCGGAAGCCAAGGCGTCTGCTCATGCCAAAATGGGATTGGATGCACACACGGGTGGCGTTATCGTCGTGCGGCCTGACGGGCATGTCGGTTGTGTGGTGGCGCTGGTCGAGGGAAGCGGAACTGTGGATGCCTTGAACGAGTATTTCGCGGCTTTTACGACTAAGCCGATTGGCAAGACGGAATCACAACCACAGCTATGATTGGTCGAGGGCTGTAAGAGTCTTTGGAATAAGGGATTGGTGCGCCGAGGGAATCGGTGCTCTACCACTTCACAAAAGACGCCCCAGAATGTACAATACATTGGACCAGGATCAAAAGCAGGATGAGTTCCTTGAAAGATAAGATTTCTTGGAGAGAACATGAAGCCGACAGTAGCCTGGCAGGTGTCGGGATCTGTACATTCTTCTTTGCCTTGTGAAATCGGTTCGAGTGGGATTGTCTTCACGAGTAGAGAACCTAAGCGATAACCTTCAGCCGGGTTGTTGTAGTTGCCTTAGCCAATTGACACCACAATGCGTCCCGGTCCAGCAAAGTAGGCCACGGGAATCGCGCGTGAGAGTCAGATGGTCATGATAGTGGTAGGGAACTATAGATGCCATGTCCAGACCAATTTTATCCTTCATAAAGCATAAGCTAGGAATTCGGCGTCTGAATTAACATGGATTGGCGATGATGCATTTTTAAGCTTTTGAGGCTCTTCGGGAGTATCCGAGGCGATCCAGAAATCTCCCAGCATCAGAACTAAGCCTCTTTCGTCCACATGTGATGTTGGTCAAAGCCCACAACGTTCAAAGTGTTGACGCATTAGCTGGCGACATTCACACCAGCATGCGCGACTTCGGGTGACGCATGTGATTATGAGGGCGTGGCCTCGGACGGGTATCTGTACCCTCCCAACGACGTTTGTTTACCTCCTTCCTTCCTTTCATCACCATCCACCTTCCGCAATCGGAACTGCTCACGCTCACAGCCATTGCAACTGCATCTGCGCTCTACCTTTTGCTTACTACAACTCACAGGAAGGCTCTTGTTCTCTCCATTTTAGCAGCTGCATCACACCTGCCCGACCTTTCGCGCCGTACAAGTGCCGCGGCAGGCGCAATGGCGTCCGAACCGGATCCGATGGATTGGAAGCACGACACGCCGCCCAAGATTCTATTTCAGTCGAGCGAACCTTTCGCCCGCTCTTCTCATAGACAAAGCCATCAGGACTTCGCAGAAAATCGGCTGCTCGAAACAGGCCGTTCAGGTATCCCCAGCACTAGTCCATATGATTCAGGTGCCCCCCACATCAAATCTCCTACCACTCGATCGGCCGCCTTTACCGAGCCATACGGCGACCACCTACAAATATCGACGCAAGCAAATACGAGCTCGTCAAGCCCATATCACAACACCACATCCTCCGAGTCACAATACTCATACCAACAATGGCTCGCTTCACGCCAGAGCTGCTACGGAGAGCACGGAAAAGCCTGGCGCTATTTGTGTCAGTCCATGGATACCATCGGCTACGGTATAGCCATGATCTTATCCAGCCAGACGCTACGAACCTATTGCTTCACAGGTTACAGGGCTGGCCGATGTTACTTCACGAAGAATCGACGTGTAGTTCAGACATGTCAAGTTGTCGCTCACACCGCCAACGGTACCAAGCGTCGCCGTGTTGAATACAAACGCCATTACGGACCTCCAACCTCATCTGATCGTATCCTTCTCTCTCCTGACCAGCGTCGTTTGCTCAGGTTCAGACAACAAGTTCGCAACTGCAGCACACGCCATGACGAGACTCACATCTACGTTCCAACGGAAGCCACCAGAGGAGCTTTAGCGAGTCCTCTTGGATATTACATGTCCGGTGCTCTCCAACCGATCGAGTCTCCCACCCAAGACGCTCGTGTTCCGGGTGCCTGGGTTGATTCTCCCAGTTACGGAGTCCAGACTCCCTGCTCGCTAGCTTACTACAACCCAGATTCGCCAGATATTCTACACAGCTCTCCTGTCAGTGCTACGGCTAATGATCCCACCATCACAAACCTTCAGCTAAATGATCCCTGCGTTGCGCATGGTACGCTGAATTACGCTGAAGGCGTTGACAACGTCACTGAGTCTGCGACCGCCAACGCCTCAGATAGCAAGAGCACCTACCCCGCTGGGCCTGCTCGACCCGACATCGAGGGAACGAACGACGAGTCCAGTTGCTCTGGCGGGCGTTCTATCCCTGTAGTATCGGACACGACTTCAATGATTCGCAACTCCAACCAAATATCACCGACGAGCGCCAACTGCTTGAACTCTGCAGGAGAGGTTGACCCAACCCTCTTGGATATACAGCGTTGCCACGACAGATATCGCAAACAGCAAGGCAATCCACTGGTGGTTCGTCGTTATCTCTGCCGACCTGGAAGATTTCTACCATATCGTCGACCCATTCGTAGGCGTCGCAAGCCCCAGCGATCTTCCTTGACGTCCATCTTGCAACCTCAGCCAGCTTCCAACAATGTCGATCTCCCAGAGACTCCAGTTTCACAAGCATCTCCTATCCCTCCCTACTTGAATCATGAGGTTCGGGATTCGCCGGTATGGTCTCACAAGGGAAGTCCGGCGCAAGCGCTATCGTCGCCGCCGATTTCATTCACGCCGCCTCACGCCTTTAAAGCAAGATCGCTGAAGAAACGTGTCACGTTCTATAGTGACCCCAAGACTGGCCAGCCAGTCAGTCGGTTCCGAAAGTACATCCCCGGCACTAGGATCGACGATTCCTTCCATTCCTCGCCGTCGGACGACGGTCTTTCTATTCATGATGGCAGTGCCAGCGGGCAGCTTTATTCTAGTCCGACGATGCAGGAGCAAGTACAGATAGCAAGATCCATGCAAGGCGTGGACCCTTCATGCCCCTCGGCTAATGCATCTGGCTCCACCACCAATGCTGACGGTAGCGAACAAAAGGAACTAGCTGTTTCATCGCCAATATCAGACACTTCTGCTCAGGTCCAAGCCGCTGTTGCTTTGGGCCCACCTCAAGAGTCGGCACCAGTCACACCTGACAATAATGTACTAGCTGCTAGGCGTAAGACGACCCCTTCTCCATCGGACCAATTCGTCGTTGAGGCACCCAGCCCAGTGGCATTTGATCCACCTTCCCTCCTCAAGCCTTCGGTACCTGCCGTCAAGCAGACCGCCAACGGTCGGGTACGTCGTCCAGAAACCACCTTTGCGGTTACCGCAGACGGCAGCCCCATGCGCATACCATCTTCATTGAATCCATCATCGACCGCCGGAACTGAAGTGCTCCCAGATAATGGTTGTCTACCAAAAGAAAACGGTACCTCGATCGTTAACGGCGCTTTTTCCGGACCAGGGGATCCTCCGCCACCACGTGGTCAAGATGATGTCTCCGTACAATCATCATCCCAGTCACTGTCTGTTGTGGCTAACACAGCAGATGTGGACGGCTTTTCTTCTACTAAGGAGAGCAACAACCATGAACCGAATGGCTCTTCTGTACTGCATGAACAGGACAGCAGCCTGTTGTCCGACATCTCAACCCCATCCTTCGTTGCATCGTCATCAGCTACAGGAGCTCCGGTGCATGGCGACAGCTCTTGTTTGAGCGGACAAGGCAGCAATCCTGTTTCAGGGGGGTCCTCTCCTCCAAAAGAAGAGGGTAGCAATCTACTGTCCGATCAGGTCGATCCTTCAGTACAATCACTGCATACATCCTCACCGGCTACAGGCACATCAGCGCACGGGGCTGGCTCAGCTTCTCTCATCGAGAGCAACGCAACTGTACCGAGTGACTCTTCTCTACAACAAAATCTGAGCGCACAGCTGCCAGTCAAGAATGCTGGCCCAGTCAATCCTGCAACGCCAGACCGCGTCGCCAAGCAACTTTCAACGCTCAAACTTTCTGGCCGGAAACAGTCACTTCGTTCTGCTGCGAAAGTAGAGAGTGACGACCGCCTACGTGCACGAAAGGAAGCTCGGATCGCTGCGGAAAAGGCACTAAAGGAGAAGGAAGAGGCAGAGGAGAAGGCTCGGAAGGCAGAATTACGAAAGAAGAGCGGTGCTCGTCGCATGCCCGTTGGGTCAGTCATCGAGCCCCTAACAGCAGAATGGGAAACGAAGGTCAACCAGGCTCTCGCCGAGCACATGGGAAAGACCGTGGCCTCGTCCCTTGTCGGCGTCAACATCACCCGCCGCGACATCGGCAAAGTCCTGCCTCAACGTGGCACAGGTGACGATGTCTCAGGCTGGCTCAACGACGAGATCGTCACTGCATACCTGCAAATCGTCGTTGAGCACGGCCTCAAAGCCTCAGGCCACAAGCGCGGCGAACCCCCCACCATGCACGCCTTCAACACCTTCTTCTACAAGAACCTCGGCGAGAAAGGCCCGCAGAGCGTCCTGCGCTGGGCGAAGAAGGCCAAGATCGGCGACGAGGCCCTGCTGGCCGTCGAGCGCGTCTTCATCCCCGTCCATATGCACAGCAACCACTGGACCCTCCTGGTCGTCAGCCCCAAGTACCGGACGATCGAGTACTTTGACAGCCTCTGCGGCGCTTCCGCGAAGCAGATCGCCAACGCCAAGGCGTGGCTGAAGCAGGAACTTAAGGGGCTTTACAAAGAGGAGGAATGGACGACGGTGGGCCGTGCGGGGCCGACGCAGGATAACGGCGCGGACTGCGGAGTGTTCGTGTCGACTACCGCGAAGATGATTATGCTGGGCGTGGATCCGATGGCGTATAGCTGTGGGGATATCCCGGTGCAGAGGAGGAGGATCGTGGCGGAGTTGATGAATTGTGGGTTTGGGGGGGGGCTGGCTTCGGAGGTGGTGTTCCGGCAGGATTGAGTTGGGGGTGGTGCTTTACTGCTCACATGATTCGCTTCTTGTACACACACTTTGTTTCTTGTTGTTACGAGGGGATGGATGGCACGGCATGGCATGCGGGACACCTCTATGATCAGGGCATGCGATTGGGATGATACCCGCCCGGTTTTTGCAGCCACGGCTGCCCGGCACATTTGGCGTTTGGGGAAGATGGGGCCGGCTTTTGTGTTTTGTTTCTCCGAGCGTGTGGTTTCTTTGGTAGCGAGCATGGCTGAGGCTGTATTGGTCGTCGACTGCCTGGATCGGTTTGAATGTCCGCCCCCCTCTTTTTAACTGGGGGGCGTTGACTGCGATCCAGGGTATGTCCGACCATGTCAATCAGCGGAAGCGGTGCTTAGGGTAGCGGAATGCAAAGGCTCTACTTGATTGAAAAACACCAACTGTTTCCGAAATCGCGGTTTGAGCACATCGTTGCGGGCTGATGAGTTGGAGGTGATGGTGCTGGTGCTATTTTTTTGCTCCGGCAGGTTTCATTCGAGCTTGGGAAGGCGGCGTGAGGGATGTTGGGTCTGAGGAGGTGGGTTCTGTGATGGTCGATAGCTATTTGAGCGATCGGATCTATTTGAAGCAACTGCGTTGGATTGTGGGAACGGGATCGGAGGGAGGCTGGGGTGGCGGATGGGATGGAGATGGTGGAGGAGGGGGTTGCGTGAGCTTTTTGTTGGTGGAATGAGATCGGATGATAGAAGGAAGTGCGATGGGCAGGAGGAAGAATAGTCCTTGAGATAGATAGATGTCATATATTATGAAGATAACCGTAGGCTGTAGCTCGCAGCAAACCTTCCCCGAAGACAAATCCACCCAGACCCACAGAGCCACACTACCTATCCAGCCCATATCCCCCTATTCTTCTTTTTTTAGAAACCTTGCCGTGCCCCCGTATTGCGGTCGTAGATGTCGTAATCATACATCCCATGCCTCATGCCCTGCTTGCCCCCAGATAAATGCCTTCCCGTTCCCATGAGCTTCATGATCTCGCATAAGGCCTATTCATCGCCGCAATCTCCCTCGCTATCGTGGCCCATTCCAGCTCCCGGCGTAGCGGCTCGCCGCGTCGCTGCTGGAGTACTTCGTCCCATTTGAGGAGCTCGTAGGCGAAGCGTAGGTGCGGCTGGATGATGACGTTGAGGCGGCGGGCGCGGACGTAGCAGCTGCAGTGGTTCTGTCTGAGCATGGCGTGTAAGGTTTCAGAATTGGGGGAGGAAAGAGCTTACTATGCGCGCGGGAAAGAGAGGTGGAGAGAGGACATGACTTCGGCGATGCAGATGGTTGCGGAGCGGGAGACGCCAACGCGGCAGTGGACGAGGGTCGCTGTGCCCTTGGCTTTGCCTTTCTCTATGAGCGGTTAGACGTCGGTATGGACTAGGGGGGACGCTACTCTCGAGATTTGACTTACGTATGAAGTCCAGACATCGCTCGAATTCATCCAGCAGGGGGTCGACACCGTTATCCTGCACCCGATCGATGAGAAGCAAGTTCTCGCTGCCCCACTTATCCAATTGGCCCTTGCTCCAATTGACGGGCTCGCCGACACTGAGCACTTGAGCGATACCTATTGATCTCAGAAGGTCGGGGTTGTTCGCGTGCCCCAGGTTTCCAAGATACATGTACGGTAGGATGCGACTCGGTAAGCTACCATCCATGCGGGACAGCCATGCGGGCTCTTTGAGCGCAGCTTTGAAGGTCCTAGCTCTGAATCGTGGTGATGAAGCGAGGATGCGGCATTGTAAGGATGATAGAAGGGACACGTCGGAGGGGTAAGCAAAGAAGTTTCGTTGTTTCTTGCAATGCAGTTGGAGCCAAGCATCATGCAGTGGGACACCTTCAGAGTACATGTAGTAGGCGACCCCTAGCAGGGTGGTCTCCGTGTACCCATCCGCGCAATGGATGAGCACCTTGCGCGGTCGACCCCCTAGGTTCTTCATCTGGATGTCGCCGTCGGCGTCATGCTCATCATCCTCAGTGTCTTGACTCGAGTCCGCGCTAGAGACCGAATAAATCCATTCACACATCGTAGTGATGGTCTCAGGTTCGGAATTCGAACGAGGTGGAGGCACAATGCTTCCTGATGATGGGAACTCAAGATGCTGCGGTGCAGAGCTGCTAAGCTCCTGAATGCGCTTCAACGTCGCTAGGTCCGGAGGTGTAGCAAGATCACTGGCTTCAATTAGTATGTCATAAGATTCTCTCGGTTCAGTACTCGAGCCGCAAAGCGAAGAATCAGGGGTTGGACCAAGCGAGACGTTCGTGGCGATCGCCGACGCTTTCGACATGCTACACATTTCTTGTCGCTCCCATTGGAAGAAATCCATCACCTGATCTGTGGAGCAGCCTCGTGAGTCGATGGACACAAGTTCAGGATAATATTCTTCAAATTCTTTGAAGTCGTTGTTGAGGATAAAGGTATGGAAGCTAGGGACATCTGCTTCTGTCACTGTGCGCTTCTGTTCATAAGCACGCTGAGCACTTGAGAACTTCTTCGCGAGGTCGCGAAGTCGCTTCTCTGAAGTATTCTTGTCTCTATAAAGCACTATATCCGACACCATGGCCATTTTCGTCGCCTGGATTTGAAAGTTGCGAACCGAAAATCCATCTCTGGGGTCGACTTCGAGGAAATTTGGCGAACCTTGGGCCTGCGTCAACAAGATCTCCTCTTCCGTCAAAGCCCCCCTTAATTTGGACTGTGTCGTATCTTCGCCAACTTTTACAATTGTAAGCCCCCGCAGACATTTCGGGGTCGCACGGACTGATTTGCGACGAGCGATAAAGAAGGTCAACTGCACTTGGTTGTTTGGGTGTAAACCATGTAGCCACGGGAAGACCTGGTTGGCATCGGGGAGTTGTTGCGTGGCTTGATAATCGAGAGCCTTGGCAAGTGTCGAAGCGTCGATCGAATATACAGGCGGAGACTTGTTGATTCTAGGATGAGCGTTTGCGGGATGAAGGGGAGAGAATGTTTGGAGGAAGGAATGCTTAGTAGGTGGAGTGTCTGGCGGTGTGACGGGGGCTTGTTGATGAGCACCAGGAGCGGGACCCGGCGAGCAGTAGGGGATGTGCTTGTTCGGGATCGGACCTGCGCCATGCTTGGACGTGTCGATGGTTAGGGTAGGCGTCTGGGGCGGGGGAGTAGGTGACTGCCGTAAGGGCAGTTGTTCAATAATCATTGTAGCCATCGTGCTCAAAGGTTTCTCAATGGCTCAGCACCCCTGCAATTTCGACGCCAGCAGCGTGACTGCCCTGTCTCAGCTGATTGGAAGCCCTCTGTAGGACCGAGAGACTTTCTCGACTTTTTATGCGGCTTTGGAGAGTCTTGCTCGGAAGCAATCGTCCTTGAAGCCGCGTTGGAGGGCGTTTTTGTTTCGTGCTTCTTTCAGGATCTGTCAGTATTGGAGTACGGACGATTGAAGCTACTGCGTCTACTGGTCAGCCTTGTACAATGCAAATCGGTGAGGCGGCATGAGGACACACAACAATACTGTAGCTAGCTAATTCTTGTCGACGATGCCCGAGTCGACGCAGGAGCAATATCCGCCAGAAGATGAGGATTACATCCTGAGCCAAATGCCAAGGATTCGGGAGGAACAGGAGTCAATTGAAGACAGTACAAGAAGGAGGCGTAGGCAGGTGGGAGCAAGAAGGCAGAATTGGGAGCAAGAAGGCAGGATTGGAGGAGCCGGAGAGTGGTGAGGCAGAGCGAGAGCGAGGAGTGAAGGATTTCCGAGTCTTTCGACCCATACAAAGTCCCCCCCAGTCCCACCCCCCAGTCGGGTTCACAATCGCGGAGAAGCTCAGACCCCGCATCTTGAAACGCAGGCCACCCCTGTCCACGCTGGAGCCCCCAGAGAGGGATAGCGCACCCGTTCGCGCAGATCCTTGGCGTCCTCTCGCCGAACCCTCGACTCTCGAGGGCGGATGGCGCTTTGGGTGCTGGCAACGGAATCTTGTCCACATGCTGTACCCATACCCGTATTTCCGAATTCCATAATGGGCCGGGCGGTGACATTTGGTAGGAGCAGTAGAAGGGAACGTTTAGTTCCGTTATCGATCGGATCTTTGGTTAAGCCTTGGTTATCCTGGGCGAGGGCGGAAGGGAAGGATAACAGGCATTATGGGCCTGCGCGTGCGTGCTTAGCTCTGCATCCATCGCATCAAGCTAGCCGCTTTCGGTCCCATCGGCTCTTTCCATGCCCTTCCCATGGCCATTGTTGATTTTGCGTTTGACGATGCGCAAGAAATTGTTGGTTCGCGAATGTTGGAGAAGGCCTGGTCAAGGCGCGAGTGACACGGCCTTCTCTCTCAACTCGGAGGCCAGTCGCTCCAGGTAGAAGCGACTCATCGGCGCCGGCAGGTGGTCGAAGCTCTTCACCATCCTCGCCACGTCCTTTCTTGCCTTCTCATACGCGTGTACGTCCCGATTCCCATACACATCTCTGCCGGCTGCATATCCGGCCTCAAGGTTGCGGAAGAATACATTGATCGAGATGCTCGTGTTTTCCAGTGGTGACGATGCGTGAAGCCACAGAGGAGGGATGAAGAGAACATCGCCCGGTCCTAGGATGGCTTCTTGAGGATGCGTAGCCGGACCTGAAGGATTTGTCGCGTGGTCTGCTCCGAAGATATTCATGCTCGAACTCGATTCACCTGGAGGTACCTCAAGGTGCACGATATCCGACGGCGGATATAGCATGACCCGTTTGCGTCCCTTGATCTGACAGAGAACGTTCGCCATGACCTAAACCAGTCAACCATCAGCTCGAGTCTACCACCTGCACGGAATCTCAACGAGAGCATGACACGCTCAATTCTGCAACAAACATATTTCTTTGGAGGTTGACCTGCGGACAACCCAGAAACCCCAATTCCATTTGTCACATCGGAGCCGGCATGTCTTTTCAGCCAAAAAAGAGGTTCGCCAGTAGACTCACATCATAATGAAGCCACATATTAACAGGCCCTGAGATTCTCAGGGGCGAGCTGTGAGCGTTCTGTGACACTCTCCGGAGCTGTGGAGGAAGAATGAAGTCTGCAGCAAGCTCGGGGAAGTCGGACGCAAATTCCGCTGGCTTCTCGGCTGGCTTCTCTGCCGACAGAGTCCGTAGGTATTGCGGTGACCCGCTTGCGATCTCGTCCAGACACTGACCCAACGGCTTCGTAGTGTACTTGAAGTTTTTGGTCTGGAAATTCATGTGCTGTTCACTCGCCTCATGAACTACCACCTGAGCGAAGTCAACAACAAGGAGCTATGACGGGTAGGAAGACGTGCCAGCCGATTATTTCCAATCTTTTGCTTCAAAGTATCAAATGACCACTCGGTGAGACATGCCCCAAGCTCCATATTTTCCATCTCGACTGGCTTTGAATTGTTGACAATTCGGTCAAAATCCTTGGCAGTGGCTACATGAGTGCTTCTGACTGTCTCTGCTCTAATTGTATCGACCACTGACACCTGGTTGAAATGACATTCCAATAAAGTCTCTGGCTGTTGTGGAGGATTTTCCCCGGCTTTGTTGCCAACTGGGTCATCAAGCTCCCAGGGCGGCCTCTCATAAGTAGAAGAGTGCAGAGTACAGATGGACTGGTTCCAATACGTTCCAAAAGAGAAACAATTGACTCCGCCCCCAACGGCAATGACGGAACCACAATGCTCGAGGATACTGTGTCCCACAAGCAAAGGACGATCTTGGGTTCTCACAGATGTGCTCCATTCGATTATGAAAGGCTTTGTGGATTTTAGACCGTCATCGAACGTCCCGGGTAGACAGATGCAAGCAGATTTATTCGGTAGCACACGATCGGCAACGCCTCCAACAAGTAGAATGCCTATGGATGACTGTACAACACAGGCTCCGAATCGGTAAATTTGCGCTGGACCGATCTTGGATGGACTGAAGGAGTTCATGCACTTCACTAAAGATATCGATGGACTTGTATCAACATCGGCGACTTTCCAAAGCCACATTTCTTGATAAATTGTGCCATCTGCAGCCATACCTCCAAGGACAATCCCTTGACTTTCAGAAGTTGAAACCATTGCTGCGCCGAACCGTGGTGACATCGTATCGCCACTCGCCGATACTGGAATCCAGCCTGTGGAGTCACGCCACAGCAACCAATGATTCGAGGCATCTCTGCTGTTCGTTCTTCCACCGAAAATGAGCACGGCCTCTTCTCCATCACTGCGACCGACACTGCATGCACAATGCCTGTAAACAGGGAAGGGTAGATCGTCGACCCTCTCCCAAGTTTGATTCCGACCAAGCCAGGAATCAGACCGCACATGATCAGGAGAGCTTCTGCCACCTACGAGGAGCGATGATCCGTCCTTTAAACAAGTGGTCGTATGACACATGCGAGCTTCAATAGCGCCAGGGGCCAAAACTTGTCGCTCGTGGCCCGCGTTCTCTTTTCGATACACATCGGTGCTGTTGTTGCGACTCTGGCTCCCTAGGCCACCATGGTGACCAATCACTCCAGGAGATAAACTCAATGCAGCGCCAAAACGACGACGAACATTTCGCGGGCTCCCGACGGTTGCGAAAGGGGGAGAGTTCATCGGGCTTTTACACCATGTTGAGGAACAATTCGTGTCATCAATGATCGTGGATTTATGATGTGCAGTGTTGCCATTCGACATTGCTCTTCGAGCAAGAACCCCATTCGAAGCCTCGAGCAAACAGTAGTGAGAGGCAAATAAGACAAAATCTTCCCATTCATCAAATGGTTCAACGTCGTTCAGGCGTAAACGTTGTTCTTCGGTGAGGAACGAGGGATTATTCCACAGCTCCCAAAGGCTTACGGCATGCGTAAAACGCCATCCAGCTTGCCAAAAGCGATTCTCCTGGTCTGACAGCTGAGGATACTGGTGTATCGACCTCAAAGGTGTGTGTAAGTTGTCGAAATGCTGAATCATCTTCTGGGCGAATGGATGAGATGCACCATCTGGCAAATACTGTTCGAGCAAGTAGAAACGGACTTATAGCGATCAGCAGGTATCTGGCAATACACAACGCGAAGATAGTTTCTGACATACTGTCCTTATACTGAGCGGCCCATCCAATCAAGGAGTCGGCGGCTTCTGTGCGCATATAGGTCACAGAAACTTCCGCAGTGCACAGTATCATGGAGCTCTTGGCATCCAGCTCTTTCGCTAGAACGTCGTCCAAGGCTTCAATGTTTGCAAGGTCACAGCCGATGGCAATGTAATGTGGAGTACGATACAATACCGACTTCGAGGATCCTGTTTCCTGACATGGCCCTACCAAGTCGGCGAGTTGCGGTGTCTCTGAGACAATTTTGAGCTTTTTTGTTAACAGCTCCGGGTAATCGATGTCCACAAACATTGTGTTCTCACAGCGTTCCGTTGACGTGGAAAGCCATTGGAATGGTAGTGGATCACTAGCGCAATCAATATCTTTGGCAGCCCCCTACATAGTGACGGTGCGTCTTACTCACTACCCACAGCCTAGGTTGATGACGAGTTTCGGCTTGTCAGTGCAATCATCAAGGAAACGCCGGATTACAGTTTCGACGGCGTGCATCCGCAGCCAGTATCCTCGATTGATCAGAGGTGATCTTCTTTGGGGCTTCTTGACAAAATAGCGAAAGAAATGGGGTTCTGGATAGTAGAGACGTTCGACGCTCCTCTTAGAGACAATACTACTGTTATTGGTCTAGAGTCGTCTCAGCACGGAGATTTACCGGCAGTAAGATAGACATACCGCCATGATTGAATCATCTTGCTTCGCTTTGGACCCTCTCCCCGGCAAGGTTCTAGTGGACGACTCCATATTGTAAGCTATGGAGATATCAATCGGACGGGGAGGTTTTCTCAGGAGCGATTGTCTCGACGCTTGGCATGTGGTTCGTTTCCTTGTAAAAAGATAAGATTAGATAAGATTAATCTGCCTAGGCGGTTGATCCCTGTACTTTGCCGATGATGGCTGTCGCTTCCTGAGAGTGGCTCGAGTGGGTCCAAACACGTGAAATCCTTCGGCACCAACATCGTGTTATGGCAATTGCTAGTAATGCTACTTCACCGATATAGATGACACACTCAACAAGTTCATTGAACACTATCGCGCACATTGCTGATGAAGAAACACGACTCTTGCCGACTATAAGTTGCCTTGTAGAGGTCAACCTAGACTTCTGGCCATCCTTTCCAGCGGGTGACCATGTCGATGAACTTTGTCACGTTCAACCAGGACCACAGCCATTTGGCTGTAGGTGTGTTATGAGTTACCTGACTTCCCTCATGATCTGTACTTATGTGGATATGTAGGTACCTCAAGAGGCTTTCGCATATACACTACTGAGCCCTTCTCGAAATGCTTCGAGACGAAGCAAGGTGACATTGCCCTGCTGGAGATGCTCTTCTCTACATCGTTGGTCGCCCTCATCTTGTCGCCGCGAAGATTGCAAATCACAAATACGAAAGTACGTCGTTGTCTTCATGCATTATTGCCTTGCGCGACAATAATGCATGAACGGCAGGCTTCGTCCTGATCTTGCTGAGAGGATTTCATGCTTAGGAGGTGCTGACCGTTCTGGACTATAAGAGGCAGTCTACGATATGCGAGCTTACTTTTCCCACAACCGTACTCGCCGTACGGTTGAACCGGAAGCGCCTCGTCGTCATCCTCGAGGACCAAATCTACCTTTACGACATAAGCAACATGAAGCTCCTGTACACTATTGAAACATCGCCAAACCCCAACGGTATGGTCTTCCTGGACAGGAGACATGCCTCTTTGCTAATCTATACCAGCCATCTGCGCCCTCTCCCCCTCCTCCGAGAACTGCTACCTCGCCTACCCCCTCCCTCAAAAAGCCGCCCCCTCCTCCTTCGCCCCCCCATCCCACGCCCCACCCAGCACATCCCACATCCCCCCCACCAGCGGCGCCGTCCTCCTCTTCGACGCCCTCAAGCTCGAAGCCATCAACGTCGTCGAAGCCCACCGTTCCCCGCTCTCCTGCATCACCCTCAACAACACCGGCACCCTCCTCGCCACCGCCTCCGACAAAGGCACCATCATCCGCGTCTTCTCCATCCCCTCCGCCCGCAAACTCTACCAGTTCCGCCGCGGCTCCATGCCCTCCCGCATCTTCAGCATGTCCTTCAACGCCACCTCCTCCCTCCTCTGCGTCTCCTCCGCCACCGACACAATCCACATCTTCAAGCTCGGCGCCCCCGCTCCCCATCGCAAAGAAAGCGACGCCTCGCCTTCCGCCCTCCGACCCTCTTCCTCCTCAGGCGCTGCGCGCGATCGTAGTCTCAGCCCCTCAAGCGACTCCCAACCGGATCTCCTGCGCTCCATCTCAAACGGCGCAGACACATCCTCCATATCCGCGCGAAAAACCAACGGCACCTTCATGGGCATGATCCGCCGCACCTCCCAAAACGTAAGCACCAGCTTCGCCGCTTCCGTGGGCGCATACCTCCCGCAAGCGGTCTCCGAAATGTGGGAGCCAGCGCGCGACTTCGCCTGGCTGAAGATCCCCAAAGCGCCGCCGTCCGGCCCCGGCGGCAGCCAGCTGCGGAGCGTGGTGGCTATGAGCGGGACGAGTCCGCAGGTCATGGCCGTGACGAATGAGGGGCGGTTCTATGTCTTTGGGATCGATCTTGAGAAAGGGGGGGAGGGGACGCTGATCAAGGTGTATGAGGTGGGTGGGGAGAGTGAGCGGTTGGGAGGGGGTGGGGTGGATGATTGATGACTTTTGTTAGCGTTCGGGACGTTCTTCTTCCCTCACTTTCTGGCTTTGGGGGTTTGGTTTCTTGCTACATTTCTGCGATATCCCCGGCTTGCACAGTGGGTTTTTGAGCGGGCGCTGTGGTGTGGCTGTTTCTGGCTGTAACAATACTTTAGGAAGCATGTGGTATCTACATGTATCTCATATCGAGCCTGTCCTTGAAAAGCATATCTCACCAACCTAGCAAATTGGAACTCGAATCCGTGATTAGAACATTATCATTGATCATTCATCAGTCTATACGTCCATAGTCCGTCTATACGTCTATACGTCTATACCACTTCAGTCACCTCGCCCTTTGGCCCAGCCCCCAGACCACCGCATCAGCCCCGATCATCGCCCACACAATCGGCATCAAGACCTGCACCCCCCCCTCCCCACATGCGCAACGCTCCCCACCGCAAACGGCAGCACACACGCCCCCCCTGCCGCCCCGAAAGCCGCAATGAACCCAATCCCGCCCTGAGCATATGCAGATGCTGCGGCAGCAGCTGACTCGCCGTCACGATCGCCGCGGGGAAGAACGGCTCGCTGAAGGAGCCCAGCCCGCTGCGGATACGGGGAAGATGGGGACGAGCCAGAACACGAGGTGCGCGACTGTGGTGGAGGCGAGGCAGAGGAAGATGGCGAGGCGAGTGGGGTGATGAAGCTGAGGAGCACGCGGCCGAGGGTCATGCCGGCCCAGAAAACCGACGGCGGTAAGGCCCGCGGCGAACTGGGGTGCGGGTGGCGCGTGGCGAGTGGCGGATGCGGAGGGTGTAATCTTTTTCTTCACGATGGGTGTCTCGAATGAGGATCGTCGAACGTTGCTTTGACGGTTTACCTCTTTGACCATCGGTCAGCCATTTATTACTTCGTTGATGACTTGTACAGGACACGCTCATATTCGGTCGCTTGAGCTGCAGACTGCTCTGTTGCTCATTGCTTGACCGCGAGGTCTGAAATTTGGAAGTTGGGCACTTGTTGATCAATTTGAATAGGAGATCTAATGTGTCGTGGTTGCTGGGAGGCGGAGATATATCCGCAGACATCGCTGATCTTTCTGCATGCATAAGACATGCAGGCTGCTTGCCAACGCGTTGTCCATGGCATTAGTGATTAGCTTCATTTCGTTGTCCTTGCAGTCAAAGGTAAGTTCTCTTCGAGCTAGGCTCTTCGTTATTGCAATCGTAAATCTTCTTTCCATTGTACTGTATGATACCGTGTGCAAAGTGTGATTTAGCCCACAAGGGTAGTCGGCAAAGCGTTATCGTCGTCAAGGGAGGACAGATTGCAAGGACGATATGAGGCCCATCGTCTCGCTTTTGCTATCTCACAACTCCATTCTTGACGAACATTGTATGCCGAAAGATAACGTGGACTTGGCTCACCTGATGATGCAGTTTGTATCTATGGCATGTCCCAAGTGTATGTACTTGTATCTGATTTCCCACAGTAGACCTACTGGCGTGAGATCCAACTTGCAGTGCAAAGTAGGCAGTGCAAGCGGTCGCTCCAAGCCACCAGTCTCGGCAATAACCGGTACAGTCCAGCGAGCATCATGGGGCGCCGCCATTCTCAGCTCTCCAGTGAATTCTTTGTATTGGCTAGGAGACACGGCCTTATGGATGCTATGAAGGTCACTTATCCTCAAAGGCCGGGCTACGACATCCGCTCCTGTGTGGTTGGAGACCCGAATCCAATATCTGCCATCCCAGAATTGCCAACTTGGCCTTGAAGCCCAATTGGCTGCTGCTTCAAGGATTTGAGATCGGGGAAGGGGTTCTTGTAGATCTGTCTGCCGGAACGATGGTATGATTATGCAGGGCCGCTTTGAATGCCGGTATGGCTCACGGGTAAACGACCAGACGAAGTCGCGATCTAGGCTAGAGGAGCGTGTGTGATTGGAATCTCCCGATGACGCGGCAGGAGCTCTGATCCGCTGCACGAGGACACCCCCTATATTGAATTTCAACGAAGGTGGGACTGTCCGGTGAGTCTCAGCATCGGATCCCAGGATATCTGGAAACACAACCTCTGCCGCATTGTGAACCCTTGATTGCTGGACGTAATTCAAAGGTGTCACCAACGATAACAAGCGCATCAAAAGCATCGTAGCTCTGGTCCTTAGGATAGACAGGTGTTCTTTCGTGTAGATCTGCGGCGTCGACTTGTATGATCTAAGTCGGCGTGGCAAACGAACGACAAGACGTCCTGAGCGCAGATCTAGGGATATGATTTGAGTGCGGCGTAACAAGGTCTCTGCACGAGTCTCGTAACCCTTGAGCTTTTCTCCAATTTTCTGTGCCAGACCGAGTAAAGGCTCTTTGGAGAGCGCCCATGGTAACCGTTGATTCTGAAGAAAAGATCGGATAGCATTCCGTGGAGTCATCGTCACGTCCTGGTTCGTCTCATCTTCGACCCACTCCACTTGATGCTTCCGGCAGGTTGCCTCCAGCTCCCGCTTCGAGAATTGCATTAGTGGCCTGTAAATCTTGACACCACCGTCCTCATATTGTAAACCTGGCAATTGAGAGTGAAGCTTTGGGCGGACGTTTTGCCAGCCACGGTACTGATTCTTCTTTTTCAGCGCATCTTCTAGTAGAGTAGCTTGGAATTCGCGTTGGCCGCTCTCGTGAAGTCCGTGACAGCTCCAACATTCCGGGATATTGAGCTCAGAATCGCCCATTGGCCGTATTGACCAGATGTGCTCGCCTGCTGTGGCGACTTTCATGAGCATTGACTCGGCCTGATCGTCATTGTGATGAGCGAGGAGAAGGTGTCGGATTGTTCTGCCTCGACAAGCTGCTCCCAGAGCACGATAGCGCAAGCTCCTGGCCTGTGTCTCGAAACTGCTGGATCCTGTTGGGTGTGCGGCAGACGGCCACTGCAAGCTCACAATTGTCGAGCGAAGCCCTGCGAAGGTCAATGGGTGGTGTAGAAGGCGAAGGAGCAGAGCGTACCTATCTCAGTAAGACGCCTGGCGACGAGGTCAGCTTCTTTTCCACTACCTGGACGAGCTTTATGGTCGACGATGAAAGCATGAAAGTTCGGTTTATAAGTGTAACGTCGAGACTTCCTCAATTCCACACAAAGTTTTGCCAACGCCATAGAATCAACACCTCCGCTGACGGCAATCCCTGATGGAAATGAATGAGCGACCAGCCATATAAGTTTCATTGCTCCCCTAGCTTACCGATGTGCGGTCGGGTCCCTCCACCCCGACCCTCGATGGGCTTCCATACTCGAGTAAATGCATTATAGAACTCTGCTGCGGATATCGGAAGTTCAGTGGTCAATGCAGATGAGGTTTGTCGCACATGAGCCAGCATAGGCATCATACGAGATAACTCGCGCGTTCTGCACCCAGATGGAAATCTTTGAGCCTGGCCATATTATGTGGCACGATCGCTCACTTTTCCACATAACCTCCTCAATAGCTTCGAAATGACGTTGAAATAACAAACACATCCATCAGAAATTCCTGTCAAGTCCTCTAAGACGATCGAGAAGGCAACTGGATGTACTCGTACTTGCTAGTCAGGTACCAGTAGGAAACCGCGGAATCATTCCGCCAGTATCTACCGAGCACCGTAATTAATCCATAAGCATAATGTTCAAGTCAATGCTTTGCCTGCCATGTCCTGGCCTTTTGTAACTTTGCCAGACCCAAAGTAGTATACCTCTGGTCTCGTCCAGGCACAATGACAAGTCCAATCGAAAGCCCTTACACGCGAGCCTTACTGGCAAGTACCCATCAACCTCCTCTAGCTCACTTCCTTTCCATCTTTCAGTGACTCATGCCTCCCAGGCCGGCGCCCTAGCAGGCACTACAGTCGACCTCTCCCTCTACCCCATCGACACCCTCAAAACCCGCCTCCAATCCTCCGCCGGCTTCTCCCACTCCGGTGGTTTCCGCGGCATCTACGCCGGCGTCGGCTCCGCGCTCGTCGGCTCCGCTCCCGGCGCAGCGCTCTTCTTCGTGTCCTACGAATCCATCAAGGCTCTCCTCAAGCGTAGGCGAGAAGGAGATGCTCAAGCAGCAGGTTCTGAGAAGCAGAAACCGCTGCGGACTTGGGCAGAGCCGATAGAGCATATGGTGGCGGCGTCGGCGGGCGAGGTGGTTGCATGTGCAGTGAGGGTGCCGACAGAGGTGGTGAAGCAAAGGGCGCAAGCCGTGCAGGCGCCGAGCTCACTTGCGGCGCTGGGCTCGATTCTGCATCTGAGGCGGAGTGTTGGTTGGAGGGGGGTTTGGGGGGAGATGTACAGAGGCTGGAGCGTTACTGTGATGAGGGAGGTACCCTTCACGATCATACAATTCCCGCTGTGGGAGGACATGAAGAAGTGGAGAATGAGGACTAAGGGCACGCGCAATGTTACAGCGGTAGAGAGTGGTGTTTTTGGGAGTTTGGCTGGGGCGGTGGCGGCCGGGCTGACGACGCCTTTGGATGTTTTGAAGACGAGGATGATGTTGGCGCGAGAGAAGCAGGCCATGGTGCCTTTGGCGATGCAGATGTTGAAGGAGTCTGGACCAAAGGCCTTCTTTGCTGGTATAGGACCGAGGATATTGTGGATATCTGCTGGTGGTGCTATCTTTCTAGGAAGCTACCAATGGACGTATAATACATTATGCCACGTTCGATGACAGCTTCTACATGCTGTACATGCACGCTATCCTTGGTGATATGTGACCATCCAACCTCAGAGACTCATATCCTCAATTTGTAGAAGCTGGGAGTCCTCCCTACGCTCATAGATTCTGCACCGTAGAGATCACCCTTTCGCATTCATATCGTTTGCGAGTCTTTGCTCTCAGGTCGTTGCTCGATTTCGTCGGTCAGAATCCCTTTCCTTTCTATTTCTGGCTTCCTCCCATTAGATTTGTAGTAGAGCATTATATCACCCCCCGTCTTCCATATGTGAGTGCGTAAGGCAGCTAGAGTGGTATTTGGTGGAACAACCTCCTCAGTCGTCAACAAAGAACAGACGTAGATGTAAGAGGCAGTGCTCGGCTTACCTGATTTTGACAGTGAAGCTCCAGATACTCCTCTGGCTTGAGCGAGCCAGCTTCTGGCGGATTGGGCTGTGGATCGATCCTCTCCGTGACATAGGCCAGGACCTTCTTAGCGCGCAGCATACGATTCGCATTCAAACGTGAATTTCTAGCAGCTTTCAGCGCCAGGACTTCCTCAATAGAGTGACTTGCACTTACCCGTCCGCACTTGCAATACTGGGTAGGAGATCCTGAAATGGTAAGAGCACGAACGAAACCTTCGAGATATCTTTGAGTGGGGTTTGATTCTACAATGCGTTAGTACATCATGATACAGGAAAGAACGGGCAATTCTATATGTACTCGAAGCAATAGATCTCCCAACCACATAGGACCGATCTGCTCGATGAAGTCTGCGTCATAACCTACAGAACTGACTGTGCCGCGATACAAGTCGGCAACACCGCCCGAATCCGGCCTGTCCTCCTGTATAATGACGCTAGTGTACAGTGGTAGTCTTAGCTCAGGTGTCTCGCTAGGTGTGCTAGGCGTGATTCTTAGAGGAAGCGACTGTGTAGTGTTTGTCTGTAGATGCTCATCATAATCATGCCTTATTTTCTGGATTGCGCCGAAGAAATTGTCTTGAACGAGCTTCTCCTCTCTATCTTCCGATTTCTCCGAGCCTTCTGATTTTTCATCCACCACTAGGGGCTTTGCGTCTACCGATGTCCTACCTAGCTTTTTGGGGAAGTTCATCCGGAACTTCTTCCCAAAGAGCGAGCTCCCTTCTTTTGGTTTGTCCTCCTTTTCAGTATCGACAGGCGAGTGGGTCGCTGCGTCAAGTGAATTATCACCTGGTGTTGTCGGACCTTTAGCATTGTCCGAAGGACTTTGACTTTGTGGTGGTGGCATCGTAGAGAAGTAGTCTTCTGATTTTTCAGTTGAATTTCTTGGCTGACTAGCATGCGATGCCTTCTTTTCGAGTGCGGGTCCTTCCTCGCCTGTCTTTGCTAGTGGATTGTTCGCGGAGATTGTGAAATTGGGCGCACCAGGGAACGGAGTCGCCACACCAATGGTGAGGCCTGGCGTCATCGCACTATGCACGTGTCCGTTGATGGCTCTCGGTGTGATAGCAAACTCATCATCAGCATCGCCGTCCACAGGGCGTTGCGCTCGCAGGGCAGGCAAATGAAGAACTGGTGGTGCGTTATTCCTGCGCAGACGTCCAGGGTTTTCCACCGTAGCAAGCAGGTTATGTCGATAGATTTCATCACGCTTCACCTCTTCCTCGATAAGATTGGCGAACAGATAGCGAAGGATCCATTTTCCGAGGTTTACTTGGAAGAGCGTCAGCACTCAGGGGAAATAGAAGTAGAAACTTCGTCATTTGAGCCCTTCGAAGCGGTGCCTAGGAAACTGAAAGATGCTGTACTTACACCGCTGGTCCTCCCTGAACTCAGCCTGATCGTCGGACTCCAATTCGTCGGCATACATCTCGGCATCGAAACAGTAGGTCTCTTCAAGTAGACAGGTCAGTCGGCCGGTTCTCGTGTCCACAGCACACCAATTAGCGACGCTCTCCGTCGTGTTGACTTCTGGCGCAACGTCCTCTAAATGCCGCTTTCCAAACGACTGAACTGGGACACACTAAAGCATTTCAGTGGAATGAATCATACGGCACTCAAGGAACAAACTTTAAGCAAATCCCACATCACCACTTCGCCTGCAGTATCCAGAGTGAGAACCCGTCGTCGATTATTTAGTAATACGTGTTTTATCAAGCCATTTTGACCTTCGACGGTTTCTTCGGGAAGATTATGCACGGGAGTAACGTTTTCGGGCTCTTGGTCCAGCACAGCTTCCGACACTTTCCTCATACTTGCTCCTGAATATGTCGTAGTAGCCTCTGCGTCTCTTGCTGTTTGACTAGCGTACACTGCATTGTTCGTGATCCGAAGGACACTGTTCAGCGGTATCCTCGACGTCTGGTTAGAACTTGTAGCAGAAGCTCGAGACCGAGGAGGTGGTGAGGGGATTCTGCTACGTGAGGTCATGCTTGAGTGTCGCTGTTGAATTAGCGAGTCCGGAATTTGTAACTCGTTGTCAAGGTCGACATCCTTCCAGCGATTTATACTCGAACTGGAAGTCGCTGTCCAAAAGTAGCGTTGTGCGACAGCCAAGTTGTTGACCCCTTCGTGTTCTTGAGCAAGGGCTAGCGACAATCCTCCGTCCAAGTCGATACCACGAATGTCAGTCTTCGCAACCAGCCCTGACCTATCACCTGAATAGAAGACCGAGAGCCTAGGATGGTCTGAACAGAGCGACCAGACGCTTGCATTGTGCATGGTCAATGTAAACATGCATCTCCCAGCAGTCACGGACCAGACTTTGACCGTCTGATCGGACGAAGCGGTCAAGACCGTGTCCGCATCCTGGCTGACCAGTACATCCCGTATATTATCTGTATGCCCAACAAACTTGGTAATCCGCTTCCCAGACCTGGGGTCCCACATTTTGACAATGCTTTCCGGACCCCCGCTGGCCATGATAGAATTTCGAGCGCTAAGGGCGTAGACGGAGCCCTTGGTGTTACTTCCATCCTCTCCAAGATCAATCTGTAGCTTCTCACCAGCGCCGTTCAGATCCCATATCCGAATCTTATGGTCCAAGCCACCGGAAGCTACCCAATCTGAATGTGCAGCTGGGCTAGCCAGACACTTTACGTAGTCATCATGTACTCCGATAGTACTGGGCGGCCGGCTTTCTTCTGAGTGCGGCCGCCATACCTTGACCGTGATGTCGGATGAAGCGGAGACAAGGGTAGAGTTGCTCTGGGCGAGCACGATGTTATTGATCCAGTGCGTGTGTGCTTGTATCTGATTCCGAAAACTGGTAGAAGCGGGTCGCTTTTCAGGGGTAACGGAGGGTACATCTTGAGGAGGTGAGAAAGGAATTTTGCTGGGCTTGACGGTATCTGGAGAGCCACAATGGAGGTCCCAGGCGCAGATCACACCGTCTCTACCGCCCGAGTACCTGGACGGTTGTCAGCAGCGAGTGCCATGTAATGCGCGTCAAGTAGGCATGGTACAAACAGTATTGACTGGTCAGTGTCGACGGCTAGTCCATTAACTCCAAGACGATGTCCTCCAGCCGAATTGGCAAGCGGCAGTACTGCAAAAGACAAGCAATTAGATTCTGACTATTGAACGAATATGAGGGTAGAGCTGAAAGCGTGTACCGTAGCTAATGCGCTGACGAGCCTTTCGCGCCATGACGAGACGTCGGAAGATGAGAGTTACAGCCCGAGCTTGAATACGTTGGCGCCATGTGGTTGACTGGATTGAAATTAGGAGTGCAGCCAACAATCATCAGCTAGAGCGTTCCGCGAGAATCCATGGGCGTTCTACAGTATCTACTACTCTCTATCGTGGGTATGGACGCTCTGTCTATGAGACACCTAACGTAGCTTTCCGTCTCCGGGTGCAAATTGGCCGACTCATAACTGTACCGAGTAATGTCATGGATATAGAGCTTTGAAAGATTTGGTTACTTCTCAATTCTCTAACAGCTCAGTCAAAAATGGGCGTTTGATAGTCATGATCGTCTGTACATCCCTAAGCTACGAAGTTTGCCGTTCAGGCTATACACTCAGGCTAGCCGGCCTGAATGACGCTGGAGACAGCGCACCAATGGATCATGAATCGTAATTTTTTCCATCTGGATGATAGGTACTGGTGGGAAGTGGGAAGCTTCCGCAACTCTTTCCGCCGTCTTCCGATCCCCTGACCCTACTTTTGCACACATCATCTTCCAAGACATCGGAGAATCCCGTCTTCGAGGCCGCAGGTAAGGTCGAGAATAGGGACAAAGCATCCAAGAAACCCCATGACGGCATAGGACAACCCGCAGTCCTTCATCGCGGCCTTGATGTTCGTCTCAAGGCAGCGTCGAAAAATCAAGACTTGACAAGCATGCTATCGTGGATAACAAAATAATCGACGTCTAATATGCCTCTGTGATAAGTGTTTCAACACGATTGCCTTGTCGCCTCGACCAATAATAAGCGTGGAGAAAGTTGGTCGTGTGTGGCCATAGCGAGGTTTGGTATGTGCGCAATAACGGCTCCCGCCAACCATGGATGCTGTTCAGGTCTCAACTTTCCTGTCGGTACACATCCTGAAGGCATACGCCGTGCCGTACGGATTAGTCGAGATGAGCTCAGTCCTTTCCTGCGCCTGCACTTACGGTTGTACTTTGTTCGAGCGTGTGCCGGTGACCCTCGGCTTTGACAATCTTACCACCTTCCAGCTGGCGGCATACTGGTGTGTCTGAGATCCATGCATCAGCCATTAAGTCCTTCATGGTAGCCCTGCGTGTCGGATCAATCTGCAGCATTAGGCCTATAATGTCTCGGCTTGCTTGAGGTAAGAGACGTAGCAAGCGCCAAGGCCCTTTAAGTACATCTTTAGGGGGCGCATCTATCCGAGCACCTGGACTTGCCGTAGAGGAAGGATGCGCATCACCATCTCCGACTTGGTCTCGATGATGATGATGGTGGTGGTGGTGGCGATGTTGGTGGGTGCTGTCCGTATCCGTGGGCTTATGTGTGTTTGGCGCGGAGCTTCGCCGTGGGTCTCCAGTACCGGGCGTCAGCTGTGATTCTGAACTCGTCCGTCCTTCGGAAGCCCTTCGCGCAGCCATCTCGGCAGGATCTGTTCCTGGAGTGGGAGGAGAGGCGAAGAGCTTGTAGGAGGTATCGGTCAAACGAGGAGCTTTCCAGGGGAAACGACGAAGGGACATGCAGGCAAAGATAACAGCCAAGGACCATATATCGGTCTGCTGTGGATCGTACTTGGAACTTTCGTAGACTTCGGGTGCCAAATACGGATCCGATCCGACAATACCTAGACGCGCTTAGCTACAAATCTGACCACATAATTAGCAATTGCCATGGGGGCAAATTCGACTCACCACTCGCAAGCACTATGTCGTTCTCGAAAGGATACCTGAACACACTTGCACTCCCAAAATCTATGATTTTCATGATGCCATGTTCGTTTACCACAACATTGTCGAGCTTGAGGTCTCTATGCGCAAGACCCATACTATGCAAGTATGTCACCCCAGTGACGATCTGCAGAAAGGAACAGGTGACTTCATCCTTTGACATTTTTCCGGTCATGACGGTTTGGAAAAGATCATAGGGCGCGTACTCCATGACTTCGTACCAATGTCCTCTTTCATGCACTATATCCAGCGTCTCAATGATATTTCCATGATGTAATGTCGATCCAATGCAGAATTCTGCTGTCACCTTCTTGTTATAATCTCGTTCCGATTCGAAAGTATGTCGCTCACGGAATTGCTTTACGGCGAAAGTTACAGCGTCGCTGGACCTTCTGATCAATCTAACCGAGCCTCCAGCGCCTGACCCCAATACCTTCCCAAATTTGCCGTATTTGCTCTCGAGTCCGTGGTCGTCGGCAAAAGGCACATTTGCGGCAGGTAATTGATGCGGCGGGGTCTTTGTGCCTTCGTTATTGGCAGCTCGTTTAGCAGAAATAGACGGTGATTGAGATCGCTTTCCTTTGTGATGGTGTCCCAGTCCGAAGAAGCGCTTCAATTCGCTCATAGACCCATGCTGTTTGCCACCTTGGTTAGAGGAACTGTCGTCATGTAAGTGGTCCTTTTTTCCACCAAAGAAAGTGGATGAAGGTCTGTTCTGTGACTTCAAGTCGTTGCCACTACTGGACCTGGGCAGGGATGCCGAAGAACTGCTGGCTGGTAGGTAGGCTGATCGACGACGGTTATCTATTCCACCGAAAACGAATCTCGCATCGATCGCATCAAGATTCTTTGACTGTGGAGGCCTTTTACTCCTAGCATATGGATCGTCTCTATCCCCAATAGGAGTAAACGGTCTACTATAGGATGTAGGAGGTGTGACAGTACCAGACCCACCCACGGGTGTTCGCGAAGGGCTCTGTTCTTGCGATGGTAGCGGTGAATCCTCACTAGGGCCAACCGAGAAGGCCCCGGCTCTTGATATGGTCTCAGCCCCAGTTGATCCCTGTGAGCGTGTGGTTGATCGAGTGGGTATTTGATCAGATGCAGAGGAAGGTCTGCTGTCAGCAGCACTCGACTCCGTGCTATCTTGATCCGGGCGTCTTGTTAGTGGCGTTATCCGGGGTGCCGTCTGCTTTGGATCGGGATGGACTTTGGTGAGGTCTGCGCCGGACGAGCTCCTTCTAGCTTCCAATTGCCCAGCGGCTGAGAGTGTGGGAGACAGGCGCGGAGTTGTTCTGCCCGACCTTGTTGTATCTCGCGAGGGTCGGGACCGACCAGACTCGTTCGTCGGTACCTAAATTTCGAGGTCTGTCAGACTCATCAACGTACGCAAGTGTCGAGAGAGCTGGCAACATGGAGGATAAAGCCAGACCAGGTCTGCCAATTGATCGTGATCTGTTTAAAGCTAGGACACACTTGCTCACCCTTGAGACTGGTAGCGACACAGGCTCGAAAGCAAAATTGCTCATCCGCCTTTGCTGCAATTGAGAGTTGTGCAAACCCCTAGAGATGCTTCTGATCTCCTCTCGCGCTTCTGAGCTGATCTCCGAATTCGGTATCGAATCGTCTGTCGCTAACGTCATGCTTGCTTGCAGGCTTTGCGAGGGTTCGATTTCCAGGTTTCTGGACGCAAATCGAACAGCTGGTAGGGCCGAAGGCTCTCGCGGCGCTGCTGATGGGGGCAATAATCTATCATCTACAAAACAATTCAATAAAGTGTAAGATGGGAGCCGATGCGGGGGATGTACCTGATGAAGCTCCAGTTTGTCCCTCGAAAAGCTCCTTTCCCCGACCACTAGAAGCCATAGCGGTATAAAACTTGCAGCGGGGAACACGGAACCTCCTTCTTGCGCCTGTCCTGGATATCTTGACGGTCTTGTCTTGAGGCTCAGTGACGTTATTTGAGGACTTTGGTGATCCGATACCCGATTGAAGAGACTATCAGGCTAACAAGGCGTGCTCCAGATACTTGAGATCCATTGAAGGGAACTGCTCATCCTCGAGCGCGCAACAAATTGGTGTGGCGCATAAATCGACGTTTCGTGACACGTCCACGTAGTCCCAAAAACCCCTAGGGTGCTATGCGACCACAACGCACAAAGGAGACAAATTTGCGAGGTCGACCTCGAAGTGACTAAAAAAGGTGACGCTATGTTAGCCGGATGGTGGGTTAAGTTCTCGCATCGCACTTGCCGAGGTCAAGAGCCGCCGAAAGAAGAGCCACCGAAAATAGAAATGGTAAATAACGTCATCTAGGCTATGAGAAGCTGTTACTCGTTGGCACGTACTTTAACTTTGAAAACCCGGCGCAAGTTCTTGTGAATCTCTGAAAGCTAGTTGCTTTGGTATGCAAGTGCTGCGATTGGAAGCACAGCTGATTGTAGAGTATCTCAATCCATGCATACTGCTTACCAACTCAGGAATGACACTGACTCGATAAAGTACCCATACTGTGGTATCAGGAATGTTGCGCCATCGCTTGGGACTCGTTTTGACGGAAACTCATCACAATGCTTTGGAGAGAGGTAAATCTTCGAAACATAGTCGATCAAAAAACCATGATAGGGGAGTGGAAAGAAGGCTTTGAATTATATATTTTTTGAATTCACCACCATGTACCGGCCCATGAAGTCCTTGTCAACTGATCTCGGCCATTCTTGTAATGTTCAGATCCTACGCGCTCTCGATGAAGAGCAGTTTCCTCGCCCAGATTTCTCCTCATGACGCATGTTTGTCCCAACAGGCGGACAAGTGTAGGCGCAGACCACCAGAATCCATCTACAAGCCCGATCGCTGTTGGGTCCAGGATGATCAAACTGGAAAGGCATATATAGCTGGGAAAAATCAATGGAAACGGGAAACATCGTCTTCCTAGCAGCTCTGACTCCCGAGCCGAACGTGTGATATGCATGTTATATGGAACCTCAAGGTTGTTGAAACACCATCGCTGTGCAAGGGAGAAAATACAGATTGTCATGGAACAACCGTAATCCCGATCGAACGCGCCTGAGAAATCACACTCTTACACAGTCCGTCAAGACCTAGTCCTGACAGCCTGAGCTCCGAGTGTTTGATCTTCGCAATGTCGTACACGTGCTTCAATGAGACTTCTCCAATGCTCTCCTTCCCCGGCTGCATCGCCCCTCTGATCTTGCCTTTGCGTTCTTTCACGCCTGCAGCTTGAAGGAGGAGCCACGCGGTGGTGGGAGTTCGGAGCTCGAAGTGGAAGGATCGATCTGGACGAACCGTTACTCGTGTTGGGATTGGGGTGCCTAAGGTCATATGCGCGGTTCGTGCGTTGAATTCCTGCAGTAGATGATGAGTACAATTGCTTCCAGCGCGAGATGCAGAGCGTTTACCTTGCAAAAATCCATACTTTTTACACCTTTACTACCTAAAGCTGGGCCTACCGGCGGACTTGGGCTAGCCTGCCCCGCTCCCACGATCAACTTCACTATCTGATTTGTTGCTAAATTCCTGCGCGCCATTGGATCGTGCTCGTTCAGTTATAGCGACAGTGATTTTCCCCTGTGAACGAGAATGGATTATTTCTAGGACTGTATGGAGCACGTGGAAAACATATGACCTTCACCAGCCACGGCTCAAATGGTCCGGTTCTGGAATAGTTACTCGGTCGATGTTTGCTCTAATGGAAATCCAGATGTACGCAGAGAACGCAACAGGTAGAGGCGCTGCAAGGTGCTAACTTAAGGTAGCATGAAGTAGAAGTACCAATCGGTCAGAGGTCGGAGCGGATGCCGACATGCAGGGATCAGCGGGAAGATCCGCTGGAGCTAAAGCAGACGTCATTTAATCCCCGTCCCGCTTAGCAGTCGCGTCAGACTCTGGTTTCGTGTCACCTAAGTCGCCAGCAGAAACATGAATTGGTTCAAACAACAGTGAGTTACTCGAAGTGTCGTCGCGGATCTGGAAAGGCATGTTGTAATGCGCGTAGGGTGGCCAATGTGGCCGGGACCCAAGAACCCATCTACGGACCTTCCGCGATCCAATCAGTCGCGGAGCAAGCTCGAACGGTACCATGGACCGAATTACGAAAAGAGCATCTGAAATGGGCGGCCATGGACTCCACCTGCGTCGAGACTCAGACGTTCTACTTCATGACAGATGGAGGTCATATCGGAATGGCTCAGGTGATATACAGTAATGTTGCGTGAGACATTAAAATGCCCAGCGCTAGACTGAGGACGCGCTAACTGATTTCCAATTACAGCGGTATCCGCACTACTTGCCAATTCAATACCAAGATACATTACCCCGATGGCGAGACTCCCAATCTCTGGTCATCAGATGCCCTAGATAATTACGGCTTTGACCATCAAAAGCTTTCCTTCTACGCCGATGGATGTGCCCTGACTCTGAATGAGGAGGGCAATGCCTATACTATCAAGTCGGTTGTTAATGAAGCAAGCATCGTCAATTTAACCGTGACACGGACCGCTCCGGGCTTTCAAGTTGGGAGGGATGGCAAGACTTACTATGGGACTGATCCGAAGCATCCTTGGGGCTCAATGAGGCATACTTTCTGGCCGCGTTGCAAAGTCGAAGGAAGTATAGCTACCAAATTAGGAGACATTGATTTCACGGGCAGAGGCCTGTTTGTCCATGCTTTGCAGGGCATGAAGCCTCATCATGCAGGTAGGCTCAGATCTTGCTTGCTTCATTTGATAAGCGATGGGCATATTGCTGTTCTTACAACTCTCAGCTGCCAAGTGGAATTTCGTCGATTTTCAGTCCCCTAACTATTCCGCTGTTATGATGGAATATACAACACCGCCATCATACGGCTCAGCAGTGGTCAACGTTGGTGGTATTGCCCAAGACGGGGAGATCATATGTGCCGGTTCAACGAATTCCGCGCAACATACAGAAGTAAAGGGAGACCCAGAGAACAATTGGCCGGAGCCTGGCGCGGTAAGATATTTGTGGAGTGGGAAAACTAAAGAGGGAAGATCAGTCTCAGCAGAGTTGGAAGGAAGCCTCGGTAAACGCCTCGATAAGGTCGATGTTATGGCTAAAGTGCCAGGCTTCGTGAAGACTATTGTGGGTGGTGTTGCTGGGACGAAGCCTTATATCTATCAAGTTCGTCTCAATAGGTGAGAACTAGGGCACCGAAGAAATTGCTGATTGGCAATCTAGTATTCCCCGAAACCGCGCCTACGACTGAAATTGATTATAGATGGAGTTGAGGAGGTCGAAGAGGGTGAAATATTCGCTGAAGCGACATTTATATCTTAGACATCGCATTGTTCGTTCTCTGCATGGCGTCCAGAAGTTGTTGATTGTGTACTCGGGTGTACCTAATTCAGAGATCAAACAATCCGATTGATCAACCAAAGAAAGCGCTCGGGTTTTTACCGTACGAAATAATTGAATCAAGATGAAAACTACAGCTACAAAATAGGTAGCTCAAACAACAGTATTCAGAGGCCAGCAGTAGCAGCATCAGCTCTGTCATTCCGGCTTCATGTGCTCTAATTGAATAATTGTCTACCGCGGTAGCTGTCGGAGGTCTCCGATTTAAGACTTTTGCTCGTCAGGATGGGGATTTGTTCAACAATCGGTGGTCTAGACGTGTTGCAAAATCTTCATGCGTGTACCTACCTTACCTCCTCATGTAAATTTAGGGCCATATTAGGGTCGGTATAACCGGATTGCCGCGATTGCTTGGCAACCACTTCGCGTTGTTGAATTTAGGCCTATCACGTCGATCAGCGCCCCTAATACACCTAAATTATTCGACGCTTCATCTGGCGCTGTCAGATCGTAGAACAAAACGCAATTGTTTGTTCTGGATTAGAACTCACTCATGAGGCGCCCTTGGTAACATAGACTTTGCTAACATGGAGGTGGTCTCGCCTGGGGTCAACGGCCATGGACCCCCTCCCAACTCTCTCGCGGCCATAGACCCCACCCTAGTGGTCCAGCATCTAGCAGATCTCCTGGAAGTAACTTTAGGCGCATCTGCAGAGGATTTGGAGCGTGCCGGTAGCCTCTTGTCCGAATTCAGCAGGCAGGAAACCATACAAAGATGCACTCGCTTCGCTTCAGAGTCGCAGGTCGCTCTCTACGTCCAGAAGATCTCGAAGTCTGCAGAGCAGTCAAATGGATCTCATGCATTATCAGGTCAGTAATATAGAAAGGGACTGCTGAATCAGATGCTCATTCAAAGCCCAGGAATTTCTTCATACCACATTTACAGCCTCTCATCCGAAATCTCGTTTTCCCCTTCCATCGTTTCTTCAGTGGCGCTCATCAAGCGGCCGCAACCTATAGATCCCCGGATTCCACTTCCTTCACAGATTCAAGTAATCAATCTCCCTGGCTTGACCTCATTCGGTGATGATAACCGCACACATAATACATCAGCTTCGCCGTACGAAGTTCTACACTCCGTTATACATCTGGCGCTTGCGCCATACTTCGACGCCTATACGCAGACTCAGAGGGTATCAGGTAGCAAGGGCCGCCCTGAAGTCGACAACAAGACTGGTATTCCCGGAACCAAGAAGAAGTTGGCAGAGTTGGAGCTGAGTTTACTGCACCTGCAACAAAATGTTGAGATCCCAGAATTGGTCCTCCTACTTCCAGACGTTGTTCAGGATGCCATTAACTCGGCGTCTGCCAACCGTACAAAGCCTTCGATTGATTTGATACCTCCAGACCTACTGTCAGATAGCAGATTTCTCAACGATCTGCAAAATACCGTGAATACCTGGATCAAGTCCATTCAGGCTATTACCAAAATGTCGCGCGATCCCGAAAGCGGCTCAGCAGCTCAGGAAATCAATTTCTGGCTCTCGATGGAAACGGCACTGGAAAATGTTGAGGTGCAACTGCGGAGTACGGGAGTACAGTTGACGATGGATATATTAAAGCAAGCGAAACGTTTCCAAGCGACAGTCAGCTTCAGTACGGATACCGGTCTCAAAGACACGTCAGAAAAGGTCCAGAAATACAATCAGCTCATGCGTGACTTCCCACTGGACGAACTCTTGGCCGCGACATCATTGCAGAAAGTTGAAGACGCCCTGAACTCAATTTTCAGCCATCTGAATCGAAAATTGCGCATCTGCCCTTATCCGATTGCCCGCGCCTTACCGCTCGTGACAGCAATATCAAGTGACCTGGACTCGCAACTACATTCCCTGTTGCATGGCCGAACGCTGATGCACCTCGCATTCAATGAATACCAAGCGATAATGAACACAACAGATAGGATTTGGAACACCTGGGACGACAATATGAGAGAGTTTACCAATGTAGCTCGCGAGGTGACCAGACGCAGGGCTGAGAGATTCATTCCCATCAAAGTTACACCAAGACATACGAAAACGCAGGACCGATTGACTTACATCAAAACATTCCGAGTAAACCACGAGCAGCTTCAACGAACGATTGTCACAGTCTTGGGATCTGCAAATTCCAATTCGGCCTCTACAGATGAATCACAGTCTGAGCAAGTGGTACTAATTGAGGAGATCGGCGACGTAGACGCGGTAGAGGAGGTATCACAGGCTTATGCGGCTCTTAAAGACGTTGATGTTCTTAATGTATCTCCCGAGGGAACCCAGATCTGGGTCCAGGCCGAGATAATTTACAACGAGCGTACCGCCAGAGTAGAGAACTCCATCATCGCTCGGCTGAGGGACCGGCTGGCACTCGCAGGGAGTGCTAACGAGATGTTCCGTGTCTTTTCCAAATTTAATGCGCTTTTCGTGCGACCGAAAATCCGTGGCGCGATCAGCGAGTACCAATCTCAGCTCATCGAAAACGTCAAGCTAGACATTGCCGCTCTCCATGAACGCTTCAAACACCAATATGGCAATTCCGAGGCACACGCTATGGCACAACTTCGAGATCTGCCTCCGGTGGCCGGTGCCATTTCCTGGGCCCGTCAAATCGAACGACAATTAGATGGATATATGAAACGGGTTGAAGATGTCTTGGGCCACGACTGGACGCTTCATCTAGAAGGCCAGAAACTAGAGGCTGAAAGCAGCATGTTCCGCAAGAAGCTTGATACTAGACCTATCTTCGAATCGTGGCTGCATGATGTCACACGACGCCGAATCTCAATTAACGGAAGACTTTTCAACATCCAGAGGAATCGGGCGCAAGGGAACTCACTAGACCTGACAGTTAACTTCGATCCGCAGGTTATCGCTTTATTCAAAGAGGTCAGAAATCTCGCCTGGCTGAACTTCTCAATTCCTCATGCAGTCAACACGGTCTCGAAGGACGCTAAGCGAGTGTACCCATACGCTGTGAGTCTAATGGAGAGTGTGCGTATCCTCTCACAAACCTTGAGAACGATTGAATCAATGTCGAAGGTAGCCTTGTTATTGAATGGCTATCAGCGAGAGATACAGCTCCTCGTTCAAAAAGGTGTGCTTCTCAAGTGGGAATCTTTCGTGCACGCGTATGATATGCATGTCAAGCAGAACACACTCGCAGCACATGATGCTGCCGGACGGAACGAAAGCGCCCATATGCAATTTGTGAAGGATTTCGCAGCACTTGCGTCTGTACTGCAGAGCAAGACCTCGAGTCTCCAAAACATTGATGGAGCAATTTCTATTTCGGTGAACGATCTCAAAGATTGTACTTATAATACTTCTACATTCCGCACCAAGCTCGATGCGATCCAAACCGCCGTGGATCAATTAAATCTGGAGGGCTACTCGAATCTACCTTTTTGGGTCAGTCAGCTCAATAACAGGATAGAGATAATTTTAGCAGAACGGCTAAGGAGCGCTCTACGACGCTGGGCAGAAACATTCCTGCAACCTCGATCGACTGGTACAAATGATGGTAGCATGAGCAAGCATCCTTTGCTAGAGAATGATGACGAACCTAGAGGTCCGAAGCTGCCCCACCTAGTGCATGAGATCTCAATGCGCAATCAAGTCATTTACCTGGATCCGCCGATTGATTTTGCGCGAGCAAGCTGGCTGACTCAATTGCACGATTGGCTTGCGATTGTTTGTAACCTTCCGCTCATACTGGCCTCCAGATACGAGATGAGGATCGACGCCGCGAGCAGCACCCGTGCGCAGCCACTCTTTACATACTTGCCAGAACTTTGCATACATGATCTTTCAGGTGTGTATGAGGTGATTGAAAGCCAAGTCGGTGAGGTCGCCAAGTATATCGGCAAATGGTTGCAATTCCAATCTCTCTGGGATCTTCAATCAGACTATGTCTATGATGTCCTCCGCGATGACTTGGCAAATTGGCTACGTTTGCTACAGGAGATCCGCAAAAACCGGACAACGTTTGACACTTCAGAATCCAATCACTCGTTTGGAACGATCACTATCGACTATGAGCAAGTCCAAATGAAAGTCAATGCGAGATACGACCAATGGCAGCATGAGATCCTTCTCAAATTTGCGACAAGGCTGGGGAGCCGTATGCAAGAAGTTCATGTCATGTTTGGTCAAGCTCGCAGAGATCTCGAGGGACAGTCCTCGGAGGCATCTTCCACCGCCCAAGCTGTGTCCTTTATCACGGTTGTTCAGCAGTGCAAAGGTAAGGTCCAAGCATGGGCGCCGGAAATTGAGACATTCCGCCAGAGCCAGACGCTGCTAACGCGGCAGCGATATCAATTCGCGTCCGATTGGCTATACGTCGAGCAGCTGGACCACGAGTGGGCCGCATTGAACGATATTCTTGGTCGCAAGCTGAAGGCTGTTGAAAATCGGACGGACGCATTGCGAGCTAATATCATTGCAGAAGACAAAGTTGTCAGTGGCCGCATCAACGAAGTCATAGCACGGTGGAACGAGGAGAAGCCAATATCTGGTAAGATTCCTCCCGAAGAAGCGTCGTCTACGCTTTTGTCCTTTGAAAGCCGCCTTACGAAATTGCGCTCTCAATCCGACATGATCTTCAGGGCCAAAGAGGCGTTGGATCTCTCTGCCTCTCCCGATACCACGCTGGCTGGCATACTTGAAGAAGTTCATGATTTCCAGTCAGTCTGGGCTGCTCTGTCGACCATCTGGAAGAGCTTGAACGATCTACGCGAGTCCCTATGGAGTACCGTGCAACCGCGCAAGCTACGAGGATCTGTTGATGGCTTGATCAATATGACCAAAGAGATGCCAAGCCGTATGCGTCAGTATGCCGCCTTCGAACACATCCAGTCAGTCCTTCGACAATTACTGAAGGTCAACCCACTTTTGTCAGATATGAAGTCCGAAGCCATCCGTGAGCGCCATTGGCACAAGATCTTCAAAGCTCTGAAACCTGGAAAAAGGTATTCTCCGATGTCGATGATGCTTGGGGATGTCTGGGATCTACAACTTGCAGCCAGTGAGCCAGTACTTCGAGATATCATTGCTCAGGCCCAGGGCGAAATGGCTTTGGAGCAGTTCTTGCAGCAAGTGAGAGACACCTGGCAAAATTACTCGCTCGATTTGGTGAACTATCAGAATAAATGCCGCTTGATCCGTGGCTGGGACGACCTCTTCACAAAGTGTAGCGAGAATCTGAACTCATTACAGGCAATGCGGCACTCGCCATATTACAAGGAATTTGAAGATGAGGCGTCTACATGGGAGGATAGACTGAATCGCGTGCATGTTCTGTTCGATGTTTGGATTGACGTACAGCGACAGTGGGTGTATCTCGAAGGTGTTTTCACGGGCAACGCAGATATCAAGCATTTGCTACCCATCGAGACATCGCGGTTCCAGAACATCAACTCGGAATTCTTCGCCGTCCTAAAAAAGGTCCACCGGTCTCCTTTTGTGCTGGATGTGCTGGGGATTCCTGGCGTGCAAAAATCACTTGAACGCCTTGCGGAACTGCTAAATAAGATCCAGAAGGCGCTGGGTGAATATCTAGAACGTGAGAGGATTTCGTTTCCTAGATTCTACTTCGTTGGCGACGAAGACCTTCTGGAAATCATCGGCAACAGCAACGATACTATGCGCATCGCGAAACACTTCAAAAAGATGTTTGCAGGTCTCTCAGGTCTACTGATGAACGACGAATCCAACATTACTGGGTTCACTTCTAAGGAAGGCGAAGAAGTCTATTTGAAGAGATCTATTTCTTTAACCAAAATGCCGAAGATCAACGACTGGCTAGCAGCTTTGGACGCTAACATGAAGACATCGCTGGCCGAACTACTCGGGGAGGCCGTAGAGATATTCCAGTCGCTCTGCGGCCCAGAGAACATTGACCTCGCTGCTTTTGATAAGTATTTGGCCATGTTTCCGGCCCAGATTCTAGTGCTGGCTACGCAGGTCGTTTGGTCCTCGTTGGTCGAGTCAGCGCTGATATCCGGTCGCGATGATCTACAGAAGGCCTATGACACACAGGTGAGAGTACTCGAATTGCTAGCCTCAACGGTTCTGAACGATATCGGCTTGATAACAAGGAGGAAGTGTGAACACCTGATTACCGAGGTTGTCCATCAACGCGATGTTATAGGCAGACTTGTCCACGCAGGGGCATCGGCTCCGACGCATTACCTATGGTTGATCCAAATGCGTTACGTGTACAAGCCAGAAGGCGACTTTGTGGATCGTCTTCGCATCAAGATGGCCAATGCTGATCTCCCATATGGCTTTGAGTACTTGGGTGTCCCGGAAAGACTTGTTCGTACACCACTAACCGATCGCTGCTTTCTTACCCTCACACAGGCAATGGCGCAACGTCTTGGAGGCTCACCTTACGGCCCAGCAGGAACCGGAAAAACAGAATCGGTCAAAGCGCTTGGAGTACAACTTGGCAGATTCACCCTCGTCTTTTGCTGTGATGATACCTTTGACTTCCAGGCAATGGGGCGAATATTCCTGGGAATCTGCCGCGTTGGTGCATGGGGTTGCTTCGACGAATTCAATCGACTGGAAGAGCGCATACTATCGGCGGTCTCGCAGCAAATACAGAACATCCAGATCGGGTTAAGGAGAGGGGCTGATGAGGGTAACCCTTCGATCGAGCTGGCTGGCAGACATTTCTCTGTCAACGCTAACACTGGTATTTTCATTACTATGAATCCTGGCTATGCCGGCCGCTCTAACCTACCGGACAACCTTAAGAAGCTTTTCCGCAGCATAGCCATCTCAAAACCGGACAAGGAGCTTATTGCCGAGGTTATGCTTTACTCACAAGGATTCAAGCAAGCCAAGGAACTTTCGAAGCAAACAGTACCGTTCTTTGATATGTGCGCCGCACAGCTCTCGCAGCAACCTCATTACGATTTTGGTCTTAGGGCGCTGAAGAGCGTACTGATCAGTTCGGGAAGTCTGAAACGTTCGAGAACAAACGCCGCTCGTTCGACCCAATCAGCAGGCGACAGTATGGAACCACAAATCCTTCTGCAGAGTATGCGTGAAACAATTGCTCCAAAACTTGTCCGGGACGATGTAAATATCATGAAAAAGATTGAGTCCGAAATATTCCCAGGCATTGAGTACATCCCCGCAGAACTCGGAGCTCTTCAGAATGCTATACGCCACGAAGCGTCCGAAATTTATCTGGAGCTCAACGAACTCTGGATGACGAAGATTATCCAGCTATATCAAATCCAGGCAATCCACCATGGCGTCATGATGGTCGGTGACTCTGGGTCTGGGAAGTCAGCTATCTGGAAAGTGCTTTCACGAGCGCTGCAGCGAATTGAGGGCGTGGAAAGTATTTGCCACATTATTGACCCGAAAGTCATGTCGAAAGAAGCTCTGTACGGGAGCCTCGATAGTACAACGCGAGAGTGGACCGATGGCTTGTTTACAAGTATTCTTCGCCGAATAGTCGATAACCTGCGAGGAGAGGACTCGAAAAGGCACTGGATTGTCTTCGACGGTGATGTTGACCCTGAATGGGTTGAGAACCTAAACAGCGTTCTCGATGACAATAAATTGCTCACCCTCCCCAATGGTGAAAGATTAAATCTTCCGCCAAATGTTCGCATTCTCTTCGAGGTAGAGACGCTTCGATACGCTACGCTGGCCACAGTGAGCCGTTGCGGTATGGTATTTGTCAGTAGCGACACCGTCTCCACGGAAATGATCTTGAAAAACTACCTTCAGACGCTCCGACGTAAGCCATTCGAAGACCTTGACGAGGACATAGGAGGTCATGCGTCCGCGCAAGCTCTCCTCATCCAGTCACGGAGTGCGGAATTGCTCGACCAATACTTAAGCAGCGACAGTATCCTGAAGAATGCCCTTGACGAGGCTTGGAGGTTGAACCACATAATGCAATTCACGGAGATCAGAGTGCTCAATACTTTATTTTCTCTACTGAATAAGGTTTGCAGGACTGTGATTGAGTACAACATCCAGCACGAGGATTTCCTGTTGAGCGAGGGTCAGATGGAGGCATTCATATCCAAGAAAATGGTCCTTGCCCTGATTTGGGCTTTAGCAGGAGATTGCCCAATGGGAGAACGTAAATCTTTCGGGGATTATTTGGCTGGCTTGACGACTTTCGACACCCCAGCCCTCAACTCCTCCATGTCTCTCATCGATTACGACGTCTTGCTTCCGAATGCTGAATGGACATCTTGGCAATCACATGTGCCTAACGTCGACGTGAACACACATTCTATCACCGAGACCGATATGGTCATTCCTACTTTAGATACCGTTCGCCACGAGGATGTTCTATACTCTTGGCTAGCGGAGCACAAGCCCTTGGTGCTTTGCGGACCTCCAGGATCAGGCAAAACCATGACTCTTTTCAGCGCTCTACGCAAACTTCCCAACATGGAGGTGGCAGGCCTGAATTTCTCAAGCGCTACTACACCTGATTTGCTCCTCAAAACATTTGACCAATATTGCGAATATCGGAAAACATTAAATGGAGTTGTCATGTCCCCAACCTTGGTCGGTAGATGGCTCGTGCTCTTTTGCGACGAAATCAATCTTCCTGCACCAGATAAATACGGAACGCAGCGGGCTATATCATTCCTGCGGCAACTTGTCGAGCAGAACGGCTTTTGGAGGACGTCTGACAAAACCTGGGTTACACTCGAGCGCATTCAATTCGTGGGAGCTTGCAATCCTCCCACAGATGTCGGTAGAACAGCAATGGGCCCTCGTTTTCTTCGGCATGCTCCTTTGATCATGGTTGACTATCCTGCAGGACCTTCATTGCACCAGATATACGGAACTTTCAATAGCGCTGTGTTGAAGCTGATACCCGTTTTACGGGGCCACTCGGAAGCTCTAACCAACGCCATGGTCCAATTTTATCTTGATTCACAAACACGCTTCACTCCCAAAATTCAGCCTCACTATGTCTACTCCCCTCGAGAGTTAACCCGATGGGTCCGCGGCATCTATGAGGCTATCAGACCACTGGAGACCCTCTCAATGGAAGGTCTTGTCAGGATCTGGGCCCATGAAGCCCTGCGACTATTTCAGGACAGGCTCGTCGCCGACGACGAACGGAAATGGACAGAAGAGCGTATACACTCCATCGCCCAAGAACACTTTCCGAACATTGACACTGAAGTGGCGCTTGAAGGACCTATCTTGTTCTCGAATTGGCTCTCCAGGAATTACGTCCCTGTCAATCGTGACCAGCTAAGAGACTTTGTAAAGGCAAGACTCAAGACGTTCTGCGAGGAAGAAGTTGATGTCCCGTTGATACTTTTCAATGACGTCCTTGAACATGTTCTACGAATCGATAGGGTCTTCCGTCAAGCTCAAGGGCATCTTATACTCATTGGTGTGAGCGGCAGCGGCAAAACGACCCTTTCGCGATTTGTAGCTTGGATGAACGGACTCAAAGTGTTCCAAATCAAGGTTCATGGCAAGTACTCGGCCGAAGACTTTGATGATGACTTGCGAGATGTACTGCGACGGTCTGGGTGCAAAGGAGAGAAAATCTGCTTCATCATGGACGAGTCGAATGTTCTGGACTCTGGCTTTCTCGAGCGAATGAACACCTTACTCGCGAACGCTGAAGTCCCTGGTTTGTTCGAGGGAGACGACTTCGCTGCCCTTATGACCGCTTGCAAAGAAGGCGCTCAACGGCAAGGACTTCTCCTGGACTCCCAGGAAGAGCTCTACAAGTGGTTCACGCAGCAGATCATCAAGAACCTTCACGTGGTCTTCACAATGAACCCACCAGAAGGCGGATTGTCTTCCAAAGCTGCAACGAGTCCGGCCTTGTTCAATCGCTGTGTCCTCAATTGGTTTGGTGACTGGTCGGATCAAGCACTTTTCCAAGTTGCTCGTGAATTGACGCAGTCGGTCGACCTAGATCGTCCTGGCTTCGTCGCACCAGATACCATACCTGTTGCGTATCAGGACCTTGCGCTTCCTGTCTCGCACCGCGATACAGTGGTCAATGCTATGATCCATGTCCATCACTCAATGCAAAATCTGAACCAACGTTTACTAAACCAGCAAAGCCGCCTGACGTATCTAACGCCTCGGCACTACCTAGATTTCGTTGCCCAATGTGTTCGACTTTTTAACGAAAAACGTGAAGACCTTGAAGAACAACAGCGCCATTTAAACGTTGGCCTCGAGAAATTAAGGGACACCTTTGATAAAGTACGTGACCTGCGAGCAAGCCTTGCCCAGAAGAAGAGCCAGCTAGAGAAAAAGGACGCTGAAGCCAATGAGAAGCTACAACGGATGATCGCGGATCAGCGCGAGACGGAGCAGCGTAAAGCCGCTTCGTTGACGATCCAGGCCAATCTAGAAAAGCAAGAGGATGAAGTTGCGCGTCGAAAAGAAGTAGTGAATGCGGATCTAGAGAAAGCGGAGCCTGCAGTATTGGATGCGCAGGAAAGTGTTAGCAACATCAAGCGCCAGCATCTCACTGAAGTACGGTCCTTGGCGAATCCACCAGCCGGTGTCAAGCTTGCCCTTGAGGCTGTTTGTACACTACTTGGGCACAAAGCCGACAATTGGAAGACCATCCAAGGCATAATACGGCGCGATGATTTCATTGCTAGTATTGTTGGTTACGATAATGAGAGGCAGATGACCAGAAGCCATCGTATGAAGATGCAAAATGACTTTCTTTCCAAGGACGACTTTACCTATGAACGCGTCAATCGAGCAAGCAAAGCTTGCGGCCCACTTGTGCAATGGGTGGAAGCGCAAGTCAATTATTCGGCAATCTTGGACCGTGTCGGCCCCCTCCGTGAAGAAGCTGAACACCTCGAGGAGAAGGCTTTGGAAACAAAGGCCGAGGCACAAGCGATTGAGAACAAAATTGCCGGACTAGAGCAAAGCATCGCGAAGTATAAGTCAGAATACGCCGCGCTGATTAGCGAGACACAGGCCATCAAGAACGAAATGTCTCGTGTTCAGTCCAAAGTCAATCGCAGCGTCAAGTTGCTGGATAGCCTGTCCTCAGAACGATCTCGGTGGGAGGATGGAAGCAAGTCTTTTGAGACCCAAATCAGCACGATTGTAGGTGACGTGCTTGTTGCCGCTGCCTTCCTCGCGTACAGTGGTCTTTACGATCAGCAATACCGCAAAGCAATGACTGATGACTGGCTGGAGCAATTGTCACAGTCTGGAATTCAATACAAGGTTCATAATCCGATTACTGAATATCTGTCTACTGCAGACGAGCGTGTGAAATGGCAAGAACACGGGTTACCGGTTGACGACCTCTGTACGGAGAACGCCATTATCTTGAAGCGCTTCAATCGTTACCCCTTGATTATAGATCCTTCTGGACAGGCTACAGAGTTTCTACGGAACGAGAATCCAGAACGCCGTCTGACCGTAACAAGTTTCCTTGATGATTCCTTCATCAAACTTTTGGAGAGCTCACTTCGCTTTGGCAACCCACTCCTAATCCAAGATGCAGAGCATCTAGACCCTGTCCTCAATCATGTGCTTAATAAAGAATATCAGAAGACGGGAGGCCGAGTGCTGATCCAATTGGGGAAGCAGGAAATTGATTTTTCGCCTACCTTCAAATTATATCTTTCTACTCGAGACCCTTCGGCCGACTTCGCGCCCGACATTTGCAGTCGCACGACGTTCGTTAATTTCACTGTCACTCGGAGCAGCCTTCAAACACAGGCATTGAATGACGTCCTAAAGTCTGAGCGTCCCGATGTGGAGCGAAGAAGAATGAATCTTGTCAAGATGCAGGGTGAATTCACGACGCATCTGCGGGGCCTTGAGAAGCGCTTACTCGAGGCACTAAACCAATCCCGAGGGAACATACTCGATGACGACGTTGTTATCGAGACTCTTGAAACTCTGAAGACCGAGGCCGCCGAGATCTCGAGGAAGATGACGGAGACCGAAGGCGTTATGGCGGAGGTCGAGTTTATAACGTTGCAGTATAGCAGGATAGCTCGTGCTTGCAGTACCGTGTTCGCCGTTTTGGAGCAACTTCATCATCTCAACCACTTTTATCAATTCTCTCTGCAATACTTCGTCGACATAATCCATTCGGTGCTGCACGACAACTCAAATCTGGTATCCACCAACGACTATTCAAAGCGCGCGGGTATCATCCTCCACGATTTATTCGTGAGAACTTATCGGAGGACGTCGTTGAGTCTCCTACAGCAAGATCGCATCACCCTGGGGTTGCTGCTCGTCCAAGCCTCTCCATACGAAATGGACAAACGACTTCTGGACGCAGTGCTCGATACCAGCTCAGAAGGTTGCGACGTTTCAAGTGACGGCCAAAAAAGGCGTGACATGCAAGACAAGGCACTGCGTATCTCAGAGTTCAAAGACTACATTCCTGAAATCTCCTCAGCGCAATGGGATCAATTCTGTAGTGAAGAGTTCGCTGAAAACTTTGTTCCATGCGCATGGGATCATGAGACAAAATTTTTGGACCAGCACCTACGGTCTCTCCTACTTATCAAGCTATTCAGGTTGGACCGGTTTGTGCCGGCGGCAGAAAGATTTGTTACTGCCGTGTTTGGGAAACAATTCTTGGATACCACCGGAGATCTTCAAGAAGTAGTGGGCCAGGTCTCTGCAATGACTCCCATCTCGCTTAGCTCAAGTCCAGGCTTTGATGCTAGCTATAAAGTCGACAATTTGGTCGATAAGTTGAACGCTCATTGCTCCAATATTGCGATGGGATCATCTGAAGGAGTGGATAGTGCCGAGAAAGCCATTAGTAACGCCGCCGCCAACGGTTCATGGGTCCTTATCAAGAATGTACATCTTGCGCCAGCCTGGCTCCAGAGTCTGGAAAAGCGACTAAACTCGCTGAAGCCGCATAGTGACTTTAGGCTTTTCCTATCTATGGAATCAAATCCGAAGATTCCGGTCAATCTTTTGCGCGCTTCCAGAGTGCTGATGTACGAACAACCGGCTGGTGTACGTGCAAACATGAGAGATTCGATGTCAACACAGTCACTACGAGCTGCCAAACCGCCTGTCGAGAAGACGAGGTTATATCTACTTCTCTCTTTCTTACATGCCGTCATTCAAGAACGGCTACGATATGCGCCTACTTTGGGGTGGAAAGGCTACTGGGAGTTCAATGATAGCGATGTAGGACCGCTCTCGTGACTTTCCTGTTTCGATTGAAGCTAATGATAAGCAGTATGAATGTGCAGCTTTCATCATCGACAATTGGATCGCCTCGGTGGCTCAGGGGCGTTCAAACATTGCCCCCGTGAAAATGCCGTGGGATCTTATTCGAACCCTTCTTACAGAGACATATGGCGGCAAAATCGATGACGAGGGTGATTTCCAGCAGCTCTCGGAGCTTGTCCGAAACGTATTCACACCTGCAGCCTTCGAGATCGATTACAGACTCGTTCAAGAAGACGCGGGTGGCGGCGAAGGGTTGACAGTGCCGTCCGGTACCGGTGTGCATGATTTCATGGAGTGGATCAACAAGCTGCCCGAGCGAGAACCACCGACTTTCCTGGGTCTTCCAGCAAATGCAGAGAAGCTTCTGTTGGTGGGCCATGGGAGAAATGCTATTGCGAATGCAGCTCGGATCACCGAGATGCTGGACGAAGGAGAGCAATTCATGGCAGAGGGGGACAGCGCTTCTGCGTGATACGGATATGGGTCTGAAAAGTCTTTCTTTATGGGGTGTCATGGTGGTAATCCTGTGACGCATTCTGTGAGCGAGCATTGCCGGTGTCGTTTGAGCGGGAGAAGATTAGCATTGCATTGCGCACGGCGCAATGGGCTAGGCTGGCGGATATACCCATGGGTGCTGCAACTGAGACTTTGTACTTGATCAGTTACAGGATTGGAACTCTTCCAGATCTACTCTACTGCCAGCTCAGATGATATTGATTGAAATTCCTCCCCAAGGTATGACGCGCACTAACGCGCCAACCCGCGAAAATAAAGTACAGTACTTTACTCTTTTGCAGCCGAGTTCTGGGATAACCTCGGACCGGAAGACCCTTTATTGAAGACTTCATTACTGCCCGTCATTCTTGCCACTTGCTGACACCCGGAGATACCTATTCATCATGACTACTCACTGCACCTCAGGGCAGACTGTGGCTTCAGATGGCTGACAATATGATTCTACGACGCCAAAGCTCACGAGCTTGCCGTTGCCCGAGCTTCACTGCGCTACTGCGCCCCTTCTTCTGATTGGGTTTGCGCGCCACTCTCTGAAAAGACATGCCCGGTCTTCCAGGTACGCTGAGTAAAGTCCTCAGCTTGTTCTTGATGATTGCTGACGTCCAGTCTTAGCAAGCGTGGATCTTGATGAATGTATCGAACGATTATACAAGAAGGAATTGCTGGCCGAGTCCGTTGTGGAAGCAATATGCGCCAAGACGAAGGAGCTCCTGATGAAGGAGAGCAACGTTGTCCATATCGCTGCACCTGTCACTGTGGTCGGAGACATACACGGGCAATTCTTTGACATGATTGAGATCTTTAAGATTGGGGGGTTTTGTCCCGATACCAACTATCTTTTTCTCGGTAATGTGCGCCCAACGCTTGGAAGCAGCTGGGACTAAAGCGTGCAACAGGAGACTACGTAGACCGTGGTCATTTCAGCGTCGAAACGATTTCACTTCTTGTCTGTCTGAAGCTAAGATACCCTCACCGCGTTCATCTAATCCGAGGCAACCACGAGTCTCGAGGCGTTACACAATCCTACGGCTTTTATACGGAATGCTCGCGCAAATATGGCAATGCCAACGTGTGGCACTATTTCACGGACATGTTCGATTTTCTTACACTTAGCGTCGTCATCAACAACCAGATCTTTTGCGTTCATGGGGGCCTTTCCCCTTCGATCCATTCAATCGACCAGATCAAGATCATTGATCGTTTTCGCGAAATACCGCATGAAGGTCCGATGGCGGACCTGGTATGGTCTGATCCAGACCCCGAACGTGACGAGTTTTCACTTTCTCCACGAGGCGCAGGCTATACGTTTGGTGCGCAGGTTGTTCGTAAATTTCTTGAGGTCAATTCTATGACGCACATACTACGCGCGCACCAGCTGTGCCAGGAAGGCTACCAGATCTTGTATGATGACCGACTGAGCACTGTATGGAGCGCACCAAATTACTGCTATCGATGCGGCAACATGGCCAGTGTGCTGGAAGTCAGTGATACAGGAGAACGTTTCTTCAACGTTTTTGATGCGGCACCAGAAAACGATCTGCACCGGAACGAGACACAGCAGCAGCCGAATCAAGATGGGCAAGGCGTCGTGGTAGAATATTTCCTTTGAGATACCAGAGCATCGATTAGGTAGCTCTTGGAAAGCAAGAGGAATTACCAACTAAGGAACTTTCCACAGTCACAAGTCGCATCAAGGGCGAATCGACATTTATTCACGGGACTATGGGTATCTTATCATGCTGAGTCTATCTCCAGTCCTTGGTGATGTCGAACGACCATTCGAACTTCAGATGGGTTTGGTCATCATCGTCGACAAACTTCGATATCGCGTCGTAGTGGCCTCTAGCCATCATTCCGCTCGGAGCTTCGTCTGCAGCAACTATAGAGAGTGTCAGTCATATTCGAGTCACCAGGAGAGGAAACCTTGGGTGGCCTTACATTTCTTCTCATAGATGGGCTTCTCCTGGGTGTTTGGAGGGTATGAACCCTTCAAACCGTCCATTAGCCGTTGTGCCTTTGACGACCTCCATGGCAAGACTCACAATCATCTCCTCATCCTTACCCACCCGGATGCCTTTCCTCTTGACGACCTGCAGATACTTCAGACCGCTCAAGACATCGCGCTGCACCCTGAAAGTAGCCTTCATGCGGAACTGCGCGCCCTCTTTGATGGTGAAGGGTTTCGTCTTTAGCGCCTCAACGGAGCCGGCGGCGGTCAGGTCGATGGTGATGTCGGGACGGCCATCGACTTCGAGGGCCAAGGAGCGAATGATGCAGCGCCGCTGATCTGACGGGTCGACGGGCAGGGCGGGGGAGTTGGAGATGCCGAGGGAGGCTTTCCAGCGGTTAAGAGATTCATCGTTCTGATCTGGTCAGGCATGTTAGGTACAGCTGGCATCTAAGATAGGCGACGATAGCTTCGGTCGCCAAGTCTGAAGACGGGCTTCCCAAGTCTGATATCAATTCGCAGAGGGCTGGATTGGGACGGACCAAGCTTTGCGTACTCTTCCACCGTCTTCTTCTCCCCGGCCTTGTAGCCTTCAGTCTTGGAGGCAGTCAAGTCGTCATCCGCTTGGCTGGCCATGATGTTGCACTACTCAATTATGTGAAGGGATGTCAATGGATCAAGTCATAGAAAGATATGTATCGCAGGAGTGAAGGAGGTGGGGGTCCTCCACCCGCGGATCCCATTAAGCGAGGTGTCAAAAGGCAAGTGGCTCGAGTGGCAGCCATGAGAAGGGTATTGGGACCGAACACCAGACATGTTCATAGTGACACCGTTGTTGTACGGAGAGGTTATGATCGTCATGTCTTGCTCTTAATCCAAGCCTCATGACTAATGCCTATCAAGGTGACGTCGAGCCCTTGGAAAATGAGATGCCTCGCTTGACGCTTCCAGCCACTTTTTCTGTACCAGCCTCTTGCCCGCAAGCGGCTTTGTAACCCTTCAACCCTGCAATCTGCATTTCACCACCTCATCCATTATCTCCCCTCTTCCATTTCATCCCATCCACTCCGCCCCACTGTACCACATATCGCTTCTCGTCGGCTTTCCTCGCTAACCTCGTAGCGTTTGCGCGACCACTGCCGATTTCGAACGCGCTTGCGCTTCACGTCATTAAACTGCTTGCGAACCTCAGCTCGCGACAATCGCCTTCCAATCGTCATGGCTGGAACTTCTCCAGAACCCAGCAAGAGGTCGCTGCCGGCGAAGCAGAATCCTCTTCTTGCGCCAGAGGAGACTCCTACTCGTAAGTCCCAGCACGCCGCGAGCTCCAGCTTAGAGCTGTTCATTGACATTGCGCAGACGCGGAACTGGTGTCAAAACGTCGTCTAGGCCAAACGAACTTGACTGTCAAGCCTGGCCAGGTAGGTATATCGAGCGCCACGAAGCGTGAGAATCTGGGCCAATTCGATTATGCGCATTTGCGGGCACCCTTACCGAAGAACCTCAAGGGCTCGGAGATCTTTGCGCCCTCGAAGCATCAGCCGCATCCGGAAGCCTATTTCCTCATGGTGCGTACAGATCTTGGAATTGGCCTTACGATGGCGATTGACAAGCGTGGTGATGCAGCGAAGAAGCAGCGATGGTTTCATCAGCGCCACAGGAATGTTCAAGCTTGCATTTCCGTGGGCTCAACACGCCGAGGAGCAAGCTGAGCGAGATTACATCAAAAACCTTCCTTCCAGTAGCCAGGACGAAGTAGCTGGCAATGTGTGGATATCCGAGTCATTCGGTAAGCGATCGCGTCACATCCTCATTCATCACCGATCACAAGGCTAAGTTTCACTTCAGCGCTCGAACTTGCAAACGACTACCAAATAGCTCCATGGATTGTGGCCCTCCTTGATGAGGAGGAAGTGAAAAACCCGGACGAGAATAGGAAGATTATAAATCCTCCACCTCCATACAGATTCGCGGCAAACGACAAATCAGCCCCTCAGTCCTCGAAAGATATGCCCCGCGCTGGGACACCTGGCAGAGGGAGAGGACGTCCACGCGCAAGCACGCCGAACAAAGGCGCAACCCCCGGCGGCAAATCCGGCTCACCGAGAAAAGCGCGCACCACCAAAGCGTCCAAGGAGGCCAACGCAGCTGCGGCCAAGGAAGCCAATGCGTCACTTCAAGCATCACTCAACAGAGAGGCAGAAGCTGCGGAGTCAGAGTCCGTCGATGGCGAAAAAGCCGTCAATGGAGAGAGGGGTACCATCCAGATCGAGAACACGACACTTGTCAACGGTGAGGGTGAAACCACGACTACGGCTTTGAAGTTCGAGCTTCCCGGCGGTTCGGCCGAGATACCCGCTCCCGAAAACGCGGAACAGATGATCGAGGAAGCCAAAGCCATGGTCGAGGAAGCGAAGAGATTGGAAGGCGAAAGCTCGACCACGAAGGCGGGCTCTGCGAAAGGCAAACGGAAAGCAGTGGAAATGGACGAGGACAGCGATGGAAGCGGCGAGAATACGCAACAGCCGACCAAGAGGGTCAAAGTTCTCGAGCAGAGAATCACTAGGAGAACGGTCAGAGAACGGGCCATCCTGGGCGTCGCGGCTACTTTCGTTATCGGGTACGTGCGCCAACTGACATAATCAATCCACATGCTGACAATTTGTTTAGGTCCTTCATTCCATATTTCCTGAATTAGTCCAGCGGCACGCTTTGTTTTCTTTGGAGAAAGAGGGTGCAGCAGACTTGCTCCGAGCGGTGGGGAACTTGAGGAGAGGCTCATCCCTTGTGTCCTTTATCATACCCTCTGACGTCCTGCCATTGTTGTCGGGAGGCGTTCAGGAGTCAAGAGAGCTTGCTCAAGTGGGGGTGGTTACTCGCCGGTTCTTATCAAGTGATCGGTGGTACCCTTAATACATGTGTAGTACCAGCTGAGAGGTGTCACTCGATCTACATTATGATACGTGCTACTTAAACTATTGATATCTGTATGCAAACACGAGATACCCACTCACAGCTCTGAATAGACTAGATACTCTGGCGCCTTGGGTGCTGTATCTTACGCACTTGAGGGCGTTGGAAACAAGATTCAGGAGAATCCCAGAAGAGCTTCTCACATCAAGTAACTTACTCTTGTCGAGGATCGATTGGAATCCCGTAGCTGACTGTGTTTTCCGGGCTTTCGAGTCTTGTATACGTACTTTAACCACCATGACCGCGGACCGAAGGTAATCCCCTCCAATAGACCCCTGCTTCACTCCCTGCGCTAAATGTCCAACCACACACCATCCGGCTTCTGTTTGGCTTTCATCGCCCTTCCCTATCATGCGGCATCGACAGCTTACGGTCAAGCATCCCCTAACGTCTGTGTCCAGGCGCATATCTCTGTCTCTAGCTCCTTCATGCCAACATCGGGCAAAACCGGACCAACGCGGCGTCTGCGAGTATCTATGCCGAGGGTGGAACCCCCCCCTCTATTTCCAATCCACTATACGCTGCGCTAGAGAGTCTCCGCATGGCTCTCGTTTGCGACCAATGCTCTCTACCTTTCTCGTTGAGACACTCTCGTCTTCAGTCTCTTCGTCGTTCCTCCTCTTCCCCGCTTCTAGTCGTCCATTGTCGCAATCCTGTCTTCGGAGTGACTTAAGATGAGGGCCACAGTGACTGTTCGCTTTTCGCCTTCGCGACTGTGCATCTTGGGCAATAGCTCGCCAGTGAGGTCGATAGCGAGAACAAGTACGCAAAGATCCTTCGTCACAAGTGAATCCAGGTTGGCGACATGGGGATTCATTGGACTTGGGCGCATGGGTAAGTTGACTCCACGAAAAGATTTCGTCCAAGGAGATTTTAAGAAGCACGTGCTTACACTGTGCTCACACCTTAGGATTCCCAATGGCTAAGAATCTACGAGCGAAGATCCCTCAATCTGACAAGCTCGTAATCTGTGATCGCAACACCAATGCTACAGACAGCTTTCTACGAGAGGTTGGCGCAGACACAAACGTTGATGGGCGCGTCGAGGTGGTGAAAACACCTCGCAAAGTAGCCGAGCAATCGGTCAGTTCCCTTCTTCCCGCCTCAGGCCTCGCCGAAGGACCCCCTACCCTCGAAATGATGAACATGTCCTATGGATGATCTAAGTTGGGGGCTCGCCCTTGGGCGGGCTCTTTTCCTGATTCAAGAAATATACATTAAAGCCAATCCTCTGAACCACGATCGCTGCCCCACCAGGAATCTGCGTCGAGACCCTAGCGCATGACAGTGCTTACCCATCACCAGGAAATCGTCATAACCGTGCTTCCTGAGCAATCACACGTCAAAAGCGTCTTCCACAACATCCTAGAGCCTGCGGTCACACCAAAAAATCCAGAACGGCTTTTCATCGATTGCTCCACCATTGACCCTACTTCTTCTCGCGAAGTTGCCAATGCAGTTCATGCGACCGCGCAGGGCCGCTTCGTCGATGCTCCCATGTCTGGCGGTGTCATTGGCGCCCAGAACGCTACCTTAACCTTCATGCTCGGCGCATCATCGCGCTCAGGTAAGCTCGTTGACAGGGTGAAACCTGTTCTGGCGCTCATGGGCAAGCGGACCATGCATCTGGGCGAGCAAGGCGCGGGCTTGTCGGCAAAGCTTGCTAACAACTATCTACTGGCAATCTCGAACATCGCCACCGCCGAAGCCATGAATCTCGGCATCCAGTGGGGTTTGGACGCCAAAACCTTAGGTGAGCTCATCAACATGAGCTCCGGTCATTGTTGGTCTAGCGAGGTGAACAACCCGGTTCCTGGAGTCAGCCCAGGAGCTCCGTCAGACAAGCAGTATGACGGTGGCTTCGCCGTGGAACTGATGAAAAAGGACCTAAAGCTCGCGATGGCAGCGGCGGCAAAAGTAGGCGCATTAAGCGAGTTGGGTCAAAAGGCTATAGAGGTGTATGAGCATGTCGAGGCACAGGAACCAGGAAAAGATTTCAGTGTTGTGTATAGATGGCTAGGAGGCAAAGTGGAAGCATAGGGAAAACGTGCGGAATGGGATCTGGAAACACGGTTGATTTACCTGAGGTGGTTTCGGCAAGGCGATTTCTTATAGACATGGTAGGTTAGGTAAGGCGGCGGTTGATCTACACTATATGCATTTTCGTAGGTTTAGGCCATGATGACTGACTGGTGGCGGATAGAGGTCTTCCGACTACCTATTCCGTTCTCAAGGTTTCTTTGATATACATTCCGGCTTCTGCTCCAATTGCTCTGCTACCTCCAGCAGATGGAGACCTTGTCAATCGAGCCTAGCGTAAAAAGGGACTTGGGAACGCTGTAAAAGCTGCCCCACGCTCAGCCTTGCACTCAGCAGGCGCGAATGTCCAGCCTGGTAATTTCTTACTGTTGGGATATCTTCTTTGGTGTCGTTCTCTTTTTTGGTGTCGCCAAAAAGTACTCACGGATCCTGGGCTTCGCGATGGACCCTCTATCCATCCTGGCCAGCACTGTCACGCTCTGCGATGGGGCTCTTACTGTCCTCCAGGTCTTCAAGACAGCACACAATGCACCAAAAGAGATCAAAAGGTTAGTGGATGAAGTTGCTGGACTGAAGGCCGTGATCGGATGGGCCACCTCTGTCGTTCAGGATCCTCACTTTCGCCACGCATTGCCCAGCAGTCAGTGTTCTGGCTTGAGCGCCGCCATAGACGACGTGAAGTCCAAGCTACACAATTTGTGCAAGACTGTAGAGTATTGCTCGCGAAAAACAAGGACTGGAAGATTCCTATTGCTACGCAAAATAAACAAGATCAAGTCGCAACGACTGGAACTGAATGACGCCAAGTTGAATTTGATAATTGCCCTCGAAGCGATCAATTTGTGAGTATCTCATCTTCCTTCTTGGGGAATTCCTGCAGGACAGCGTTAGCTCAGATAGTCGTTCGAGACATGTATGTCGTCGCCAGCGCACCCGGAAATTATGCTGTTCGCTGCAGACTCAAGTACTCAATTATCTATGGGAACGCTTTTCACTATTCAATTTATTCCACGGTCTTGTGGTGGCTGGTAACGAACGATAAAATTCCGACCAATCAGTGTTGTCAGTCATGGTATTCTGACTTACGTACAGCAAACTTTACTAACGCTGCCGTCATGGGACCAGTGCCAGCACTGCTCGCATTATTGGCGGCATCGCAGTCGGAGTCCAGTATCCAGGAGCTAGTCACCAAACACTTCTAGCACCCACAGCCTACCCCAACGGGCAGATCGAAGACTTAAGACCAGCTAGGTCAAACAGCGATCGGCCTCTTGCGTTGTCTAATGGACTCATTGAACTTGGAGACCTTGGACAAGCTGATGTAGCTCAGGGCCAAAACTCCATTGGCGTTTCGACTGTGACGGCCAAACATGACGGCACTGAGACACATACAGACTCAGCAGCAGGGGATAAAGGCCCTATTAATTTGACTTCTCAGCAGTCCTGGCGAAATGACTGTCCACTGCTGGCATGTAGTTGCAGATGTCATCAACGTCATTGGAAGAGCACCCCAAAGGTATTTGACTACATCCTTGGATCAGCACGTGGTGGATTCTATGGCCTCTACAGCCCCCTCTGCAACGAACGCTCCTGCGCACGGCAACAAACAAAGGTTGCCTGGATAAGTTACTGCTTCCCTCCGTGTCTTTTTCATGGCATGATCTCATTCAATATATCCACTTCTCCACTGTGTGGTCTAAGATTCGGACTGGATTTCCCTCGTCTAGTAGATAGAGGAGCTGAGATTTTCCTCTATGCTGAGACAGGCAATGTGGAGGGCTTGACCGGACTATTTCAGCGTAGGAAAGCATCACCAAGGGACATACAATACAATACAGGCTATGCTGCGTTGAGCGTAAGGGAACCAAGTGCCATTGGCGGTCAACCATTAGTTTATCTAATGCTGATAGGTCGCGATCATGCACTTTCAACTGGACGTCATCAAATTGCTCCTCGATGCAGGTGCAGATCCTTATACTCAGGATAAGCTTGGCGGGTATGTACCCTGGGTGGACCCGTTGTTTACATATGATGCTTACCGAGTAATTAACAGCACCCCCTTCGACATAGCCTGGGACCGTATACATACGAAGCACGGTGATCCAAAAACGGACGTCATCTTGAGAGGTCTGTTTAGCGACACGCAGCAACTTGAGAGATGCCGGTTCTCGCCACTCCATCGAGTAGTCCTACAACTTGCCACCACAGATCTGGAGTCGACGCTCGCGCTTTCAACCTCGGGAATCGACATCACAGACCGAGGCGGGCGGACAACGTTGTCATGGGCAGCCGAGCGAGGCGACACAGAAGCTGTCAGAACCCTTCTTCAACATGGCGCTGACCCCAATATTGTTGATGGACTGGGCATGGCACCGCTTGGCTATGCCTGCTCACGTACACGAACTGAAGCTCTTGTAGCCTGGGGGCTAGACGCCTACGCGTCGGATGGGAGTACACGCTCACTAGCACTGTTGGCGGCAGTTAGTCCCAGAACATCCATCAATTACGCCATCGTCCGTCTTCTCCTACAATATGGTGCAGACTACAGGACTAGAAACAAACATACGTGCGGATGGGGTCTTTTGCATGTAGCAGCGTACCTTGCCGATCAGGCGTTGCTCGATATTCTGGCTGAGATCGGTTTGAACGATCTGGACACAGAGGAGAGGGACAGGTATGGACACACGCCGATAGACCTTTTGAGGATGAGATCACACCTTGGGATTGAGCAGATCGCGTCGTTCGTTCGGGCGCTTGAGAGAATCGGTAAGGCTTCCACTTGAACAGCGTAGCTGGAGCAGAGGTGGGAAGAATGAGACCAAGGACTCAGCCCGAGGTTCAGTCCATTCGAGGTATGTAAATTACCCTTCCGCACAACAGGCGTCTGGATCAGGGGTCCGCCACGGCTATCCACGAAGCTTGAGAGATAGCAAAGCTAATCAAAGAAGCTCCTCCACGCACACTCCTTTGCCCATCTTCACACTCCGTCTTCCTTCTAGTATCACGCTTGTCTCTTCAACAAGAGCTATTTAACCCACACCCTCTTTCACTATCCATCTCTCTTCCCTATCTCTCTCCTTCTAAGTCATTCCTCATCCCTCATCCGACCCGCACAAGTTCATCACGCGGAAGCTACCCAAGCATCTCCCTCCCAACATCCCACCGCAACCAAATGCCGAGGCCAGCACCCCACACCTTTGACGCTGCTCTCCGAGATGAAGATCACTTCCCCAGCCCAAGAACAGAGAATGTCCGGCCGTTGAACCCGCTGACCATTGGATCGCCCCCCCCCCACCCCCACCTTCCCCACCGCTTCAATGTCGTACCCGAGCTTCCCTTCTCCTCTCACAATTCCTCAACAGCTAGCTGTCCAATGCGCTGGCACGTTCCACTTTCCAGTGATTCCTCCCATCCCGTATAACCTCAGGACCTTCTCCGAGTTCTTTTGATTGAGTGAGAGGAATGCCTCAACGATTTGCCGCTTCGGCTGTGGGTCTTTGTTGGTACCTTTCCGTCCTTGCGTTCTTCCAGAGATGCCGAGGATCGAGTGCACCACTTCGTGCTGGCGCATGGGATGTTGTATGGGCTTTGTAGCGGGCGTCGGCATGCAGAATTTGCAGAAAGGGTGTGTGAGAGAAGTTTCCACAGGGGGGGATTGAGATATTGGACCTCCGATGCTGGTTGGAGAAGGTTACTCCAGGTGCTCGGATGTCCACCGGGAGATAGCAGGCGGTCATTCCTCAGCAACTGTGGGTTTTGGAAGTCCCGAAAGCTGCGGGAGCGTGGGACTGGGGAAGTGAGGTTTTGGAAAGGTAGGGTGGGTTGGTGGGTTCTGGTGTCAGCGGGTGGTGATGCGAGCTTTTTCAGGCAGAGATCGGGCGTTGATGTGTTCTGGGAAGGCGAGGAAGTGGCTTGCTGGGGGGGGGGTTCGCGAATTGGAAGGGTGGGGGAGTAGTGGGAAGGGGGTTTGTGGGTGCGAATAGCTGCCCGGGGATGACTTGTTGAGAGGCCCGTAGACGACCGGTTTGTGGGCTCTGGCGTGACGAGTCGTGGTGATTGATAATGGCGCCCGAGGACAATGCGTGATTTGCGAAGGTCAATGCACGTTTCAATGAACAGACTGAACCAGATAGCTCGCCTCCCTTGCTGGAACATTGGACGTGTGATAATCCATATACATTCGCAGGACCCCCACCTCATCACTTCACCAACCGCCCCTTCTCGCCCTCATCCTCACTCTCCTCCTCTTCCTCCTCACTCTCACTCCCGCTTTCACTTTCCGTACTGCCGCTCTCCTCTTCACTCCCCTCCTCCTCCTCCTCCTCCTCCTCCTCATCCAACCAATTATCCAACGTCCTCTCCTTCCCCACAGCCACCACCTTCGCCCTAACCACCCGCTCCAGCTTCTCCCCCGCCGGCACCACCCTCCTCTCTCCATACTCCACCCTCTCCCCCCTCTCATCCCTCAGCTTCGGATCCGGCTCCTCGCCCTCTCGGACCCATGCCGGTAGCGCTTCTTGACCCGCTAACCAACTTCCCCTACCTCCACCTCCACCACCTCCACTGTCAACACCGAGCACCAAGCTCGCGCTCCCGAGCACGAGCCCTTCCGCTCCTTGGCTGGGACTCGGGTCGTGAGGGACGGGTTTCGGAGCCAGGAGGAGGAGCGAGGCGAGTTGTGTGCTGTGTGGGGTGGCGAGGAGGGCTTTGTACAGCCGGCAGCGGTCACGGAGGTCGTAGGAGGTGTCGTAGCGGGTGAGGTGGAGGATGTGGGTCCAGAGTTTGGGGATTGGGGATGGGTCGGGTTGTTGCTCTGATGGTGGGGAGGTGGGCGGGGAGGAGGCGAAGGGGTTTTCGGTCGCGGGGTCGGGGGGGGAGGCAGGGAGCGGACGGGGCGGGTTGAGGAGGAGGTGGTGGAGGTAGACTTTCGCGGCTAGTAACACGATCTGCAGCTTTGCAGCCTCGGATTCGTCGGCGAAGCCCTTGGTTAGGATGCGCAGCACGTCGGGGGCGATGTTCTCGTGTGCGGGTAGGTGGCTGAACTCGCCGACGAGCCAGATGATGCTGGCGCGGGCGTGCGGGTTGGTCGTTGTGTCGAGGTTCTTGGCGAGGCGGATGACGGTTTTGGTGTGCTGAGAGGGGTTCTGCTGGATGAGATGGCGGATCACGGTCAGGGATTCGGAGACGAGGAGGTCGTCTTGGGAGGAGATCTGGGAGAGGAGGAGATGCAGGCAGTGGCGGGCGGTGGAGGGGGAGGATTGCGCGCAGCGGCCGATGGCGCGGACGGAGGCGCGGGTGAGTAGGGGGGAGGGGGAGGAGAGGAAGTGGGTTAGTTCGGAGAGGATGAGGGATTGGAGGTGGGGTTCGGTGTGTGGGTAGAGGAGGGTTAGGACCTCGAGTTTCAAGCGGGAGATGGGAGGCGGGTCGGCGGTTTTGAGGAGGAAGTGTGTTAGGTAGCGGGTGAATGGTAGAGGACGGACGAGGCAAACGGAGACGATGTTGTAGATGGCGATGGATTGGATGTCTTGCGGGCCGCGGAGGAGAGCGATTAACGGCCCGATGGAGGAATCGAGGTACTCCGGGGTGCCGAGATAGAGGTAACAGCGTGCGACGGAGACGATGACGGCGGAGTTGCGAGATTGTAGCAGGGGTTTGCAGGCCTTGAGGAGGAGCTCGAGGTCGGGGTCTAGTACTTGAATTTTGGGGGCCGAGGGGTCGTCGGAGTCTGAGGCTGCTTCGTCTTCGTAGAAGCTTTTGCTCTTGCCCTTCCTCTGTCTCTTGGTTCTCTGCGGGAAGCATTTTCGAGCGTAAACGGTCATGAGGCATAAAGTGGCAAGTTGTCCCCATTCGTCCATGTCGACGAGCTTTCGGGCGAGCGCTCGGTAGTGCTTATGGATTAGGTCGATGCGGTCAGGGCAGACTTCGAGAAAAGCGGTGACGGCGGAGCCAACGACGAAGTACTGCTTGTCTCCGAGTAAAGTCGATATGTATTCGAGAAGCTGTGGTGATGTATTCGGATCGAGTCGATAGCACTTGGGTATAGCAAGCGCTGCCGCTTTCCGTACGTACGGGCTCATGTCGGCACAGCCTCGCTTGATTGCTAAGGAAACGATCTGGCTGATGACAGGGACCTTGATCCCAGACATGACCCTGAGGGCAAGGGCACGCACCTGTGGGTTTTGATCGGTCAAAGACTTTTGGATGGTGTTAATGGACAGCAGTGCCAAGTCCGGTTCAGACTCGGCATGATGCAGCAAATAGATATAGACGAGCTTTTTGATCTCAATGTTAGGGCTTGCTACATTCTTGACAATCGACGAAAAGAACGTTAAGCATGGCTTAGAGTGGTACATCATCTACTGCGAGATCAGAGATAGTGGAGAAATATACTGGATCATGAGATTTTACACTGGTGACTTTCCTGAGGCCTTCGAGTTTCTCTCGATCACTTCGGCTATCCAGAAGCTTCTTGATCTGGGAGTATGGCATATCTCGTGCAGCAGAGCGAGAAGTAAGACTTCTTGTAGAGCCGGCATTTTGGGCGGCCTCAAGGGTCAATTCTCTAGCTTGGGTCTCAGTCAGCAATAGTAGCCAAAGTAAATTGCTGCTTCTTACCCGTCTCCAGCATGGACGAGATCTTTGATATCGACTCCATAATGGTCTACATAGATTCTACAGGGACCACTGAAGGTCAAGAGTCCGAATATAGAAAGACATCGCGTTTGATTGGATAAAGCCGCGCTAGTTGCGCTTACAGCGCTAATCCAGAGGCAGGTTTGACTGCTTCTGAGCTCTTCAGTCCTTTTCCCTCTCCCAGCCACGCTTCAAACCAAGAGATTCCGACCAGAGTTGGTAGTCTATTGTCGCATTTCACATCTGAGATCTGCTCGACATGATGTGCAGATGAGGCTGCTCACTTGCATAGCAGGTCTGTCATTCCAAGAAGCTGACAGTACTAGTCGCCAGATCCTCTGTGGAGTATATTCGAAGGGGTAGGCCACACTGCACGAGCTTTACTTCATACCGCGCAAGTCACGATGTATTTCGAGCAACGTATCCGTACGATAGGTCAACCGAGTCACGCCTAGGCATGCGAGTTCTGAGTCGGAGGTATTCAAGGCCCTACGGAGCGTCATGCATTTAAGCACCGCAGCCACTGCCCCAACAATCCAATGCTACTGTGAATTTAATATTGGGCATAAAGGGCATGGCGACGGTCCTACCGTGCATGAAGCCTTGGCAATTCGTCAACTACATCCTACATCATCAAGCAATGCACGCCACAGTGGTGATATGCTCCACTCGCGAATCATTTCTGGAGGAGGTGTATGCTTCAATGTCTAATGTTGATGGCAATGAAGACGGAGATGATGAAGCTGCGCTCCCTCTGTTGGTTCCTACGATCCATCAGCTAGCGATTTCTCGCACAATACATTTAGCGTTTGCGCCAAACTTAGCACATCTGAGAGCATATCTCGCAACACACGAGCGTAACACCATTTTGGACTCTCAAACTTCGACTCGGAATCAAGAAAGATCCATTCCAATATTGGCCGTGTTTGGCATGCTCCATTTACATTGTTGCACCTCCGAGTATTCCGCACAAGGACTCTCACGAACTTTCGCTATAGCTGTAGAAAGTGCGACAGCGTCGTCTAGGAGGTTGGTCGTTGTAGAAGCTCTGGGAAATGCACCAAATGAGGAGTTGATGCATGCGACCGAAATCGATACCGTTGTTCCTAGCGACCCTTGGAAAGATCAGGTCCCCCTTCTGAACGGCAGTACCAGGTTCGGTCGCGAAGATAGGACCTGGGCAGGTCGGACTGTCGAGGCTGCAAGAATCGCCAGCAGGTGGTGCACGTTTGCGCAGCCAGAAATAGAAGCATATGGTTGATCAATCCTCAGAGCTTCACAGCCTATGGCAGGGGCTTTGACTTGGAAGGCGACATTGCTAGGTATAGAATTCCAACAACAAGAAAATAATCATGTCAATTCCCTAAACCTAGAGTCATTCATCTCCAAGCAATGTTGGTTTTCCATAACTCGGGCGTTGGATATATCGAGGAGTTCACACTAGTGGCAGCCGTCCATCGATGAACATTATCACGTTAGAGGAGCCGGCGCCTTCAGATCTTTCGTCATCAGTCAGAAGGAGATAAAGAACGTTACTGAATGAAGTCAATATCTGTGGATTTTTGTGCGCAGTGCGGCAGTTGAACCGAAGTCTAGCGAGGGAATGTAATGGAATTTGCTTCAATGAAAAAGTAGGTATGTGTAGAATTTTTATCCTAAATAAAGATCTCTGCTAATATTCGGGCAGGGACCAATCTCATCCAGGTCTAGGCTATCTGGCAAGACATGGCCTGGGCCTCTGACGTGCTAGCATACTGTGTGATCATTGAGACTGTAATCGAACGGTGATATTCGAGGATCAAAGACAAGCTATACGCGCACTCTCTGCCAAGCTGGGTTGTGACACATAGTTGAAGTAAGCATTGGGCTGCTAGTGTCAATCACCCAAGAATATGACGTACTGATAATAATTGTTATCCTTAAAATCTGGAATATTCGTCACTGAAGCGAGAATGAATGTTTCTTGATACTCATTGTTTCCTGGTTACTCCAGAACCTAAAGCCCCGATGTCTCAGTCGTTTGAAGCTTCCATTAAGAGATATCTATAAATTGACAGGAATGTTCGTATCAGCATCTTTCTCAGAAGAGAGAAACTTTCATTCCTAAAGACATTATCGAAGCTGCTGAATTGAATAGATTTCGAATCAGCAGGCACCATCTTCACCCAACACAATGTGCTGGTACTTCGAGCTTCGTTACGCTTGTGGATGCTCCTGTGCCAGAGACACGGGCTTCTGCCAGGAATATGTGAATTCTGCAGGCCAGAGGTGCAGCGGCATCAATTCCGAGGCTTTTACTGTTCCACAGAGATGTCCCATACATCAACAGTAACCGGTAGGTGAATAGAATGCACGTCTCTGAATGCGATGAAGATAGAGGGTTGCTGACTATCTACCAGATTGTCACGTTCTCGGGTAAAGGCGTCATGGCCCATCAACGCGCCCTATGTATTACAAATACTTGACCATAACCCATCCGAGTATGCTGCTCTACACAAAATCTGTCCATCGACAAGCACTGAAACTTCCACACCCAACCTTTCGACGAAGAGCCTGCAACCCATATCCGTACAACCTTGCTACTCCGTTCGCTACCCAAGCTATTCTATCGTCGCCCGTTAAGTTCCGCCACTCAGCAGCTTCTACATCAACGGTCGACCCTACTAGCTAAGGAGATCCCGATAACAATATTCGAAAACCATCTTCTGAACGAAGCCGCCATGTGCTACTACGCGGTGTCCCTATTCATTTGCGGCTGCGAACTACGGAAGTTCAAGAGCTGCGCCCACCAGCCGACCTCATCACACATCATCGAAGACATACCGGAAAGAATGGAGAAAATTTGTTGGAAATGTCAGCCACTCTCGAGCTTAGGAAAGTGTAAGCAGCCAACATCGAGCTTGGAGAAGTGTCAGGAGCCACGATCGAGCATAGGGAAGTGTCTGCCACGATCGAGCTTAGGGAAGCGGAAGCGTGGCACGATGAGCGCCAGATGCGCTGCTCGGATTCTGATGGGGATGGAGAGGATCTAGTCTTCTAGTCGTTGACCTCTCTCTTGCATGTAACGTTGCTTGACAATCTATATTCGTGTTTGCAGAGAAAATCCGACATCTTCTTCCCTTTTGTATTCAAAACTTGGAGAAGTGGTTGTGAGAACATCTGTGAAAAGCACAGGTGATGCATGAAATAGACGTCTCCTACCATCTTCTCCCGCCAGCTTATAGAGAAATGCCTCCAGAAAACTTCCAAAAGGAGGTTTCTGCTAAATCGAATCAGCTTACCCTCTCTATCGCTGCATCCAATAGATTGGTTGTTTTCGCTTGTTCAAGAAGTTATTCTGCAAAGGGGTCTTCCTGATCAACGACCAAAGATCAAGATGCGGCCTGATACGGCGCGTAGATTCCGTCAAGAGCCATCACAGGCCAGAAAGCCCACGAATGTCCTTTCAGTACCGGATCCGTCACCTACCTGCGTCAATGAAGGCGTAAAGGCATGCCATGCCCAACGTGGAAGGCTATGAGCAAGCCCCTTTCGAATAACACATACTCTCCCTAGATTAACCCTCCGTCGTCTATCAGAGTCATCTCCACTCCCTTTCTATCTCAACATCTGACTCGACAATACCCGTCTCCCTCTTGTGAAACCCCTTCCCTTCCCCTCTCCATAGCTCTTCACCCATCAATCCGCCAAGAATCCCCGTCCCAATATCCCACAGCCCACAAGAACAACATAACCCCAAACAACAAGCGGTAGTGAGCACTGAGGAGAGGATGTGTTTCCTCACCCAACGCTTCTCCACCTGCGGCTGCACCAAGACCAGTACTCGACGATGCGCCCGGTGGCAAGGCCATCCTACTCCGGGCCATATTGTTCACCAGAGGTCCAAACAGATACCGTATGCATGTCGCGCATGCTGGTTGCGGACGAGGCCTGGATAGCGAGGAGACGGAGCGATGGATCAGGCGGGGGAAAGAAGATTGTGTACGTTGGGTATGGGTCGCTGGTGTTCCTTGGGAGCTTTATGACGGCGGATTTTATAGTGGGATTTAATGGCGCGCGTGTAGTTTGATGAGTTCGTGAGCGAAGAGGAGTGGTTCTATACTTCATACAGGTCTCTAACTATAGCTGTGCTCTCGTGAATATAGCTAGATAGTCCTGGCTCCTTAAGTAGCTAGCTACACACGCCTGCCTTGGGCAGATTGTTCGCTCCACATACTCCTATGTGCCGGCATTGCACACTTCTCAAGGGTTTCCCCAGCTAGTCGTATCAAGTATGTCTCTTGACTCGTCTTCGTCAGGGTCGTCCAGATCCCGTGCTTCGATCGAGTAAGTAGGAGTCTCTAAAAGTTGGCTTATCCTGCTATGGGTCGTCACTGGCTGGACCTTCGGTCGGTGCTTTGCCAGTAAGGGTTTCATGAAGGGTGTATAAAAGGAACAAATACACCGGTTTTTACCATTGCATGGGTTCGTCGTAGCCATAAGTAAGTTGCTTCTTGAAGCTCGTGTGCTGCAGGTGTGTGCTTTGCAAAACAATTATTCCTTCATATGGAATATCTTGAATTGGTGTATGTCGTGTGTACTTCGATAATTGTGCTCCGTGGGTAAGTAGCCCTTTGCTTTCCAATGGTGTTCGCAAGGCCTGTATAGGCTAGCACAGAATGACGGTAGACTTACGGAAGGATTTAATAGTATCAGAGAAACAGACTTCGTCAGCGAACTCACAACAGCCGTTGAGACATCTGGGAAAAGTTTGGATAGTCTACCCGATGGATTGATTAGAAGCCCATATCTTATAGAGGGGCCAAAGAAAATAGAAGTGCAATTGCCGGACATTAGACATTAAGATTATGCTTGTGGAACGCAAGAAAGTAAATCATCTATCCCCAACTCCGTGCCAACATAGGAGATCCAAACCCGCAGATAAGAAACAAGGAACAACTGTTCACCGAACTGGGAGACTCGACCGGCTATTGATTCCCTGTTCGATCTCATCACCTTCTTCACCCGTGGACCTGGCAGATCACGGCCTCTAATTCCGTCGCGCGATGTCGTCCGCATTTCTTCGCCCTCTGTTACCACGGCTCTGTCGTTGGCCCGCACTCAACAATCCACCACGCGGTCCGTAGGAGGGATCGATAAGTGGATCATGAGGATGGTAGAAGCTGACTGCTGGTGTGGCGCCTGGTGGAGGGCCCTGGGTGAAATGTGAGACTGGTCCCGTGGTTTGGTTCGACGGAGCAGAGCGAGCTTGAGCGTGAGGATAAGGCGCCGGAGCTAGAGCAGCCTGTTGGTGGGCAGGAGGCTGTCCATATGCAGAACGAGGAGGCTGTCCATACGCGGAACTCGTCAGACTTGAGGGAGCGAGCTGCGTACTACTACCATACCCGCCATGTTCACTTTCACCTACTTGAGGCTGTCGTGGTAGTGGCTTTGGAGACGGAGATTGGGCGTGAGTCGGTTGCATGTTGTAGGTAGCGTGTAGCCAGGCTGGTGGTTGGTGGCGCGGACGAGGAGCCTCGAGTCTCGGCGACTGTGCTGAAGACCTTGCGTCCTCTCGAAGAGTCTTCTTGGGCGGAGGTCTGTCGGCTCTAGGTGAGGAGCCGGAAGAACTAGATGATTCGGCTGGTGCTCTCTTCTTGCTCGTCGGAGTCCTGCTGCTCGTCAAAAGGGTATTGATCGAGCTTTTCTCTCGAATTGACTCTTCTTGCTTTTTTCTGTCCATCTTGGGTCAGAGAGTGGAGTTTTATTTGGATTTGCTCCGTTTCCGAGTGTTGGCTTAGTGCCTTTGCGTCTATTCGTGAAATGCAAAGTGGATTTCGGTAGAGTGGAGTGTGTGTCTGTACAACTATTGCTAATTCGGCTACAAGTCCACGGTCGGGGATTCGAGGGTTTATATACTCGATAAGCATATGGCCGAAGCTGTGAAAGAATTCTGGAACGAGGCAGTGTCTTGTACCATGAATATGCCAGAGAAAGACAACCAGGAGAAGAGAATATATGGAGCATGCAATGGGCGGCAATTGACTTCGCCCCATATGAAGATATGCTGGTTCCCAAGGTACCCAGAGCGCAAATAATTGGGTGTAAGGTCGCAGGATATAATCATCCATTCATGTCACAGCATGAAACCCAAGGAAGATAACGGATTCAGGAAAATGGGACTCACTGTCCTATCTCCAACGTATGCTCCCTCAGGGGGTAGGTTACGAAAGGCCGATTGCAGACCAAAGTCTCTTGGGGAAATTGAAACAGCATATTCCACAATGGGGCAGTGTTGTAATCGCTCGCTCTGTGAAGTTCAGCATTAGCGGAAATTCCAAACAACGATAAGAAGTCTGATGTTGAAAGAGTTTTTCGATACCTAGTGGCCGTAGCACCGCTCGTGGTTTTTAATTGATGGGATCGTTGTGCTATGATTAGGGTATGGATTGATGCTTCATGTTCGCACCAAGGAAGCGAGGATCTCATACTGCTAATGAAGAAGTCTCCGACCGTGTAGTGTCTGGCTAATCGATCCCCTCGGTGGATACATACTACGTCTCGCAATTTATCTATGGCGAGAAGGGGATATCGCCACCCAAATTCGAGTACGAAGAGAACCCACTCCGTCTCATACGGAAGACTCCCATGTTCTGGTGGTGGTATCTTGAAGCGTGGAATCCGTCCATACCGTTACGCCAAATAACTCTCAAATACCTCCGAACGCAGCTGGGCACACCAGCGCATATGCCCAACCTTACCCTATTGATTGATCCATTTCATCGATGTATAGCTTGATGTGCGAATCCATCTTGAGGTACTGATCCTTCGCGGAGTTGACCTCGTTCTCGATAGCTTCTTTCAGATCGGCCATCTGTCGACATTAGCCCCAAAATTTCTAGATTGCAACAACAAGTTTCGAAGTGACCGCTCGAAGCTCTCATGTTTTCAGAATCTGTTGTGAGGACGTACCTTCTTCTCTGTCTGCTCAATTTTGACTCTTCTCCTCTCCATATCTCTTTGCTTCTCGGTTCTCTCTTCTGCCAGTTTTCTGTGCACGCCGCGCAGTTCTTCCATTTTTTCTTTCGCTGTTTGTGCTTTGTCCTTGCTCTGATTTCTCACACTGTCTGTCTTGTCCAACCATCTCTTGAGCTGCCTCTGAAGGAGAGCCTCTGTCCGCTCGACCTCTCGAACATTGTTGCCCCGTTCCGATAATGCGTCCCGTCGGCGCGCAGCCTTCATGTTCTCTTCCTCTTCTTTCTGTAGCTCGCTCGACACCTCTTCCAGAACTTTGGTGCAAGACAGGACGTCGTTCGAAACAACACCAAAGGTGTCGGTACTGGTTTGCAGCGCTCTGGTTCGCTTCTCGAGGCTGTCAATCTGCGTCTTGTCCTTTGCAAGATTGTCCGACAGTTCCGTAACACGTGCTTCGAGCGCTGCAGGCGACTGTGAAACATAGGGCCGTAGTTTCTCTGACTCTTGCTTGATGGCCATGCAACGTTCTGTTCTCTCCTCAAGCGTTCCTTGCAACCTACTCCTCTCGACCTTCACTCGCTCCAATCGCTCCGCTACCCTTTCTTGTCCTTTCTTCAACTCCAGCAGCCGGATCTTGAGCTCATCGTTGCGCTTTGCTTTCTCCTTGACCTGCGTTTCCATAGTCTTTCGTTGGGACCTCATCTCGTCCAAGCGGCCTTCCATGTCCTGATTCTCAGCATACAATGTCTCCATGCGCGCTTTGGTGGTCTCTGTCTTGTTAAAGTGCTCGTCTATGATGGCCGTGTGAGACTCGCGGAACCGGACAAAGTTTATTATGTAAGAGAAGATTTTGACAAGGCGGTCATGGGTGGGCTTGGTGAGATCCTGGAAGCAAAAGTCTTGAATACCGCACTACCGTAGGCGCATTAGTCGTAAATCTTCTCATAGACCGGGTTCAACATAAGAATATCTTGTGTAGCGTACGTACCGCAATAAGTAGCTTTCGCAGTGAGACGTAGAACCCCATGAGATTCCTCGCCTCTGCCGGGACTATATCCACATATTCCCCGCATACGTCTTCGGCTGCGGCACGCATCGCTGGCTCGACCGTCTCGCGCGTCGCATTCATCAGAAGCTCTGCAAACCATTCGAAGACCTTCTGCACTTGCTGTGGATTTGGCTTATGTAGGTCTTCCGGTAGGAAAGGGACTCCAATGTCGGAAATGCAGCCAGCGATCTCGCCTTCAGGCTTACACGAAGTTAGCACATCGAGATCGCTATGAGCTTGTGAAAGTGCTGAAAGGCTTACTAGTCGCATGAAGGTATCGCTGTCAGGCTGCTGTTGCTTGGCTCCCTTGCCACTGTTGGCGTGAGAGTTCTGCGAGCGGAATTGTTGCAACATTCTCCCGTTGTGATCCATAGTCCTTGTAGTGTGCTTCAAGATGTAGTTCTAGCACTTCATCTGAAGGAAGTTATCTTCTATTACTTGTGTTTATTCGGGTTTGTTGACAATGGAATCGCTTAAGGTGGGATGGCGTTAAGCTAGTCTCCGCCCGGCCCGACCATGTATCCGAAGTATGCCCGGCGCACCGGCGCTTCGCAGAACCACACAATGGCCACTTGGTGTTGGGACTTCGAATGATCAAAAACTCGACGGCTGGTTTGAAATCTAGCAAGCTTCTCGAAAGCAAAACAAAAACGAGGTCGTGCCCGGGCTTGAACCGGGGTCTCCAGAAGGATTTTGCGTCAAAATCTGGCGTGCTCTATGAACCTTTTAGCAACCACTCATTGAGTAATTGAGAAGAAAGTCTTACTACCACTACACTACACAACCGAGATTCTTTGCTACTAATATACTATTATAAAATATAATCCTCGAATCAAAATGCATGAGCATGGTGGGACTTTTACCCGACATGGAACATCCTATGAAAGCCAGCAACGCAAAAAGAAGTGCACCTTGCAACGAACCATGATACCGCAAACTTCGGTCCAGACGATGTCATATGCGCCCTACCCTTTGCTCGCTATGATGGCTGGGGCTTACTGATCAAGACGGAGAACTAGACAATTACACAACTCCTGGCTTCTCGGCCGCAACATAATCTCCAGTTCTCAAGGCGACAGGTAGGGATCCTTATCTGCTAAGCCTAACCTTGTTAGCAATAATGTCTCTTCTTCTATGACCTGCGCCTATGACTCTCCTTAACAGGCCTCCCCTTTGAGCGTCCTTTACTTCACGACGGTTTGCCGCTTTTGAAGAGAGCCTCCACAAATTGGCACTCAGGCCATCGTCATTTCAGCAATACGTCATTCCGTGTCCTTCTTTCGCTGGCAAACCCTGTTGGAATGGCACTTTGCTGGGGTCTATGCTCCATCTCTCCAAGCCATCACATATATTCCGTGCGTTAAGTGTACCGTAAAGCCGGAATATACTCTAGGCGGCATTGACTCGAGCCCTTACATGGGCGGAAGCGGCGGTGATGCGTAGGGATAAGTTGAGGCCGCTTTTCGAGCAAGGACTCAACTTCTAACAACAACAACACAAAAACCCACAAACTCTTACTGTGAACCGAAAGCTACTGAGACATGGTGCACGACAGCCCGTGAATAGAGTATTCGTGAAAACTCAGACCGGTACTCGCGTCTAATAGACTTAAATACACAGAAAACAATTCATGACGAGAAGTCTCTAGATTAGTCTGACTAGCCAGCATTTCCGCCCGATGCCAAATTGCCCTCCGCCTAATATGTCTGGATGAAATCGAAGCCACAACGCGAGGATGTCTTCAAAGCGCTGAAAAAGAAAATCAAGACGGGAGGTCTTGAGCATATCTACATTGTCCCGGAAAGAGAACCCACCTAGCACTGGAATTTACATATCTGAGGACGAAGACGGCGCAAATGAGGCGCAGGAGAACAACAGTTATTTTCTAGGAAGAAAGGTCCTACATGGTTCATATACACCCCGATAGTGCTTCTCTTATTGTTGACGAGTACGGTCCACTTCTCAGGGGTCCATCGAATTGAGTACATGTCCGCTGCCTTCTTCGAGCCCTCCCACTACGTGCTTTGAGTAAGATGGGAACATCCACAGTTTACCTCTCAAGCTAAAGGTCTTCACTTATCATCCAGTACGTCAAAATCTCGTTGTTGCGTTTTCCTAAATGCCGATATTGAATGCACCATTTCTCACCAGCGCAAGAGGTAACATATCACAGAGGACAAGACTTGCACTGAGCCACGAGTGAATCTCACAGAGATCGTGAGCTTCTCAGCCAGATATATGTAAGTCCATCTCTATTGCCTTGTCCACCAAATGCCCTTAGCGATTGCCTGCGCCTTCGATACCTTCCGTTCCCCATACGCGTAATTAGGCCTCCAGATGCTGTCACTGCCACAGAACGTTTTGACCGTCTTGACCTTCCGTAGCGACCTGATGAGATGGATGGTGATAGCCCGACGTCCTCTCGACCATATTCACGGCCCTCCTCAACTCTGTTTTCAGCTCTTCAAACTTCCTGCGCTCGTCGGGTGTCATACATTCCGGATCATGATCTAGCCGCATCTGTCCCAGCTTTATACAATGATCCATGTGAGTCAGATAATTGACGTTTTGCGCAAGCTTTCTTTGTTGGAGGAGCTCGAAGAAGTACTCAACGGCTCAGTCGGCGGTCAAGATCACCGCTACGATCCTGAGCGTACAATTAGATCTTCTTCAATTGGAGTTTCCTTATCGTGGAGTAGTACGGAACAAGGGGAAGAAATCTTACAGAGCGTGTGTACCTAAGCCATCGTCGTTCTTCTGCCTCTGCGGACTGTTGTGATGAGTGCGGCGGACCTTCAGGTTCTTTGGCAAGAATAGCGCGAGGGAGGTGGAAGGGATACTTTGTGAAGGTAGACGGGATAATCGTAGGAGCTGTGAGCTTCGTATCATAGTGCTGAGGGTGCTGAAGGTACTAGGTTTTGGAGATCGATATTGTAGTGGCCTATGACATTGTCCAAGTATCGCGTGTAACATTCTCATGCAAGGGACGAAAACACGTAGACTGCAGGGCGCTTGTCTCAAAGGGCTTACCCACTGCTTGGCGATTTATAAAAACATAGTTAGAGGACTGAAGTAGCTCGTACCTGCGGAGGCCATCGTGGAAGGGGAAACCGGTCGATGAGGACAGATGAGACATTCAGAAAGCCCAAGGAGAAGAGAGGGACCAAGAAGGTTTGCCACGCAGGTTGGGCCGTTCACCATTATGCATTAAGTCTGCAGTAATCTTTTGACCATTGTCACGACTGCCCGGTACCTAGATTCGAAGGTAGCGGCCTCAGCGCAATTGCAAACAAACCCTGCTGCATGGTGATCTCCTTCCCCTTCCCAAAAGTAAATATGACCTCCCTGGAACCATATTTCTGCATCAGATGTTCACATAATGTGATTGCACGTACACACAGTGCGACTGTAGGCAAACGTTGTGGGCGCACATCCAGTTTTAGCATCGTCTCGGAGCTGACCGCTTCATAGTTGGGACACGGATCGTTGCGATCAAGCTCTGAAAGGCGAACGAGTAGGATGTGAATGGCCCAGTCTATAGAGGTGCTTTCCTCGGGTGTAAATCGTGTGCCGGTGTTGATAACTCGCATCCATGCTGGATGGTCGACGTCGTTGTTGATATTTCTGATGGTGAAGGGAGTGGGAGGCCATGTACTTGAAGGACTATTATCATGCGTCGTGAGGTTCCGTAAAGGGGCCGGAAGTGATGACGGATCGGACGATAGCTGGGGAGGGAGGTCTGGCAAATAAAGAGCCGACGAAAGAGTTATAGTCGGAAACAAGAGCTTGAAATGCAGGCACCAAGCGAGCACGCATATCACTGCTTGCACGAGACGAGCAAATGCATGATGCATGCTTTGATCAGTCTTACCCTTGATGGACCTTGAATAGTAATGTATGGGAGTGGTGGAGGCGACCTGTGAGAATTGACTTGCCACAACGAGGGTGACTCCAGATACTGCTATTCGGAAGGATATGCGCATATAGCGCCTACCGGCTTCCTTTTCGATGTATAAGCGGCTCCAGGAGGTATGTTGTCGCGTGACTGACTCGGGGGCTTGAGGGAGGATCTGGATTTCTGGCAGCATACTTTACTTGAAAAGATAGGACATGGAGACGAACTTAGCAGAGGGCAGCGCTCAGGAACAAAAACTGATTTTTGCACAGAAACAGTGTGCGATTTGGCTCTGCGCATATCGGATGCAAGCCACAATGGTTGGACCATTCAAGCTTGAAACGAGAACCCCGGTGCGCTGCAGCAGCATCACTCATCAGATCTGAGAGGAATGTTATGATGCCGGTTCAGTGATCCCTGTGACTCATACCTCGTTGTAGGGAGCCGGGGACACGTATCTGCTCGTGGATATAAGCCGATAGCTTCGGGGTTGGTCATGCACGAAGTTCCAAAGTACGAACAAAGTTCAGTCTTCAAGCGGCAAGTTCAACCGCGCTACTCGAAGGCACAACAAAGAAATACTTGTAGGTCAATTGGCATTTAGTGCCTGCGCAGCGCAACGAACAGGGTTCATGATTGGAGCCTCCGCGAGTTTTTCAAGGTATCAAAGGAATGTAGACCCAAGGAGTGCGGGGAATAAGAAACCACGAACAGCCCGTACTGCTCGGAAAGCAGGAGAATGAGTAGAGTGAGACATGGGAAGCTGCTTTCATTAGCGCGGTCGGGGGATTGGCGGTGGCAGTTAAACTAGAGCCGTGAAACAAGCTGTTGATTCGCAATGGAAATGGTCGGTTCGCACCTCAGGCCTGGGCTAAGAGAGTGGCATTGGTGGTACCAAAGACTGCGGGGTGTCGTCAGTCACCTGTCACGACGGACTGCGCCGGTTCGGTACCATGGGCCTTCATGGGTATGATGGCTCGGCGCAAATGGTAGCGCATGACCTCCATTTGAATGGGGGTTTGAAGCATACTTTATCTGACATGTGGCTTCACGGCACCGCTGAGTCGGTATGGGAAGGACAAGCTTCTCAAGATCATGCAGCCCCAAAGCATCGGCGATGACCATGATCCCTACTCCAATAGCACACAATAGGAATCCATTGGCCCAAGCTTGTTTGTACTTCGTAGAAAGACGTTAGATCGTCCCGGAAGAATTCTTGCAAGCGAGCGTCGATTACAGGGGTACTTTGCCTAGCGCCTATTTCCCCCTCCGATGAACAGCTTCCTCGAACCCTTTCCCAGAAGTACAAAAGTTCAGGCCATTCACTTGCATTTGCTCAACAGGCTCTGTCGCCGGCCATGGCAGTACAGTAAGGTCACGGAGCTGCATGCAGCAATCAATTACAAGTGCGACCGACTAAAGGCAAGCGGCACGAGAGTCACCAGCACCTCATCCGCCTTGTCAAGTGAAGCCAATCCGAGGACCGCCTTGTCACGTCTATCGTAAAAAAGTGCTAACAAATACTGGCATTTTCTTCGCAACGATAAGAGGCGTCACTGCGCTCTAGATCGCGACGTCAGGAGTCCTGTGTGGAACCGTTAGGACGTTGCATATCCAGTCGATCTGATTACGGACGAAAGATTTTCAACATCGGCTGTCTCAATATCGTGCATCTGTGGAACCCCAAAGCCGTGACCCGGCCGACTCACTCGCCTCTTCCAACCATAAAGTCACTGCTATATCACTCCCGTCAAGTCGTCGCAATTGGCTACAAACAGAAGATCACCTACCATGAGTTCTCCAACAGCAGGGGGCGCTGGCGGCTCTGGAGACAAGTCGCCAGGCCTTTCCCGGTTCATGAGGAGGGCTAGCAAAGTGCTTCGGCGAGGTAGCTCGAAGAGAGGCTCCAGCTCTGGTCTGGAAGAAGAGCCAAGTGAAGAGTCTTCACGCCCGCCGGCTGAGACGATTCCAGAGCAGACAACTAGGTGAGCATACATTCGCTGCACATGGGAAACTCGCATATGTCTGACTAAATTCTAGCGCTGCCACTGAGATCCCAGAAGCCACCGCCAAAACTGAGGCAACGGCGTCTCCTGCCACGGCTCCTACTACGCCTGCTGCGATCCGGCAATCCATCAGAGACCTTAGAACCGCCAATCCAAGACTTGCCAAAACTGCTACCGAGAGCAGCGCAATTCAAGAAGAGAGGGCCAAGGTCTTGTTTGCCAAATATGGCTTGAGCCTTGGCCCAGGCGAGTGGACCCGACCCGCGAAGAGTAACGCCGAAAGGGTTGAGAAAAAGGCCCGCCTGAGGATTCACCGGACATGCCATCGCTGCCAGACTACCTATGGCGCCGACAAAGTCTGCAACAACTGCCATCACAGGTCATGCAAGAAGTGTCCTCGCTACCCAATCAAGCGTGACAAAGAAGCCAGGGACAAGGGCAAAGCCATCGCGGTGGATCCAAATCCAACTGCCATACCAATTGCCATCCCACTCACGATCAGATCTCGTAGGAATGGTCCAGGTTTGAACTTGAGGGACAACAAACAGAGGGTAAGACGGAACTGCCACCAATGCAGCGAAATCTTTGTGCACGGAACCAAGGAGTGCCCCAATTGCGGACACCCGCGCTGCCCCAAGTGTCCTCGTGATCCGTAAGTAGACCTCACCTGATCCTTCATACTTATCCTGACCTGCCGCAGTCCCAAGCTCAAGAAGTACCCTGGCGGATACCCTGGCGACACGGAAGAGACCTTCCCATTGGCCCTTCGTGAGCGCAAGAAGACCCGCCTACGCTTCCGGTGGAAGTGCCATACCTGCAAGGCCACCTTCGTCTACCCCTCAAAAACCTGCGCCGACTGTGGACACGACCGTTGCGACGATTGTCCGCGCGAGCCGCCGAAGAAGATCAAACCGCCGCCTGATGAGGATCTTCTCCGTAGGGTCGAGGAGAGGATGAAAACGATGACGCTCTCGCCGTCCGCCACGGCAGCTTGACACGTGTGAGGGCTTCACATAGCCCTATCTTGACGACTTTTCTTATGTTCTCAACGGTCTTGTTTCCACGATCGACAGGCTTTCACCAAACCCTCTGTTCTGCGTGCTTGTCAATGACTAATGTCCGTTCTCTTCACCTCTGAACCTTTGTCTAAGCATCTTATCTCGCCCCTCAGGCTAGCTCCAAATATCTAGGAAGCACTCATTATGTCCACCACTTTACTTGTTTCCAAATGGGATAGAAAACTGCAACGTGAACGGCCATCGTACAGACCCAAGATTGGCCAACTTTTCCTGCGCATACAGTACTACGCGACCGTTTTCATTGCCCATCCAGATCTCCAACAACAGAGAGCCACACATTCGAAACTCAACCCGCTCCCCAAATTCCTCATCTTCACGCACCTTCCCCTAAACCCACTCCCAGCTACCGCGCAAAAGACGCTTCCCTCTTTTCACTACACCCACGTTGCTAAGTAAGAAGCCACCTAAACCCGCGCCCCCCGCTCCTCCTCATCTCTCAAATCCCCAAACCCCCATCATCGCACCCAAGAATCCCCGATCCTGCACGGTCAAATCGTAAAGCAATTAAATCCCCCAGAACCCCACATCCCGCGGGAGCGGTCCGCGGGTCCCTCGGTAGCGAATAGCCAACCCGAAACCTTACCAACAAGCACTGCCAATCCAGGAATTTGTTTTCCGGGATTGGTCGCGTAGCATTGACAGGCTTTTGGATTTTGAGTTGGGTTTGGGATCCCGGGGGGCTGGTCCACGGGTTCTCGGGAAGTTGATTTCAGGTTTTTTGTTCGGCACTTGCTGTTGGGGACGGAATCATGTCTCGGTACCGATCTCTGAATCTTCCAGAATTGCTGGCTTTTTCTGAAATTGAACCCCAGCATCAAGAACGCAGCTGCCGTGACTTGAGTCTCACTTTGCTGGCGAGATCGCAACACCCTTGATCTGATGCAGTGGGAAGCACATGTTGCGTTGGAATGAAACGCCCAGAGCCGGTGTGAGTGCAGAATCGATGACGAGTGCATGGGGGGATGACGGACTTGCTCGATTGCGATTACTTGCTGAATGAGCTATATGATTGATGGAGGCATCTCCGTTATCAGGGTTCTGGGGATGGGTTTACGTAAATAGGAGCTGGGGGGCGGGTTCGGAGAGGATGTGCGGCCATCAGCTATGGGGGAGTGGTGGGTTGGTTGTCTTATCTTTCTTCAGGGGGGTGACAGCGATGTGGCATCCTACGCGACAATGAAGGTCGTTCGGTATGGATGATGACCCCTTTCCGGGGTGAGAGGAGGTGCTGCCATATCTGGGCATGCGGATGGATGGGACGAGGCGTGGAGAAGAGGCCAAACGGTTGGAGTATGAAAGATGGCGAAGCGTTTGGAAGTATCAACCGCACCTCCTTGTCTCCACAGTCTTCGAATGCTCGGCTTCTGCGATATCTTCATCGTGGGGTCACGAACTCTTCCTTTTCTTTCAATTCCCATAAACCTGCAGAGACTCCTCGCTCCGAGAATGGGCGCTGATCCAGAGAAAGAAGGCTGTCCGCCTCTGCAGGATTTCCTTAGCTCCTATGGAAGAAGCTCCCTCCATTCTTCGCAGCCCGATGACATATTCATCGTCGACCGGTCGCCACCATCAAGCAAAGCACCGCCACCAGAGTAAATATCTTTCCCATGCGGTGGCAAGCAAGGGTGCACCAAATCTCAGCACTTTGCAAAAAGACGTTTCGACGAAGCGACGATCGACCAAGTATGACCCATGGCAAAAGCGGCAAACCGTTATATAGCCAGAATGCCAAACACAATCGCGTCAGAGAAGCAGGAGCGAGGGTCTGGCCATACTGGTGCGGGCTACTTGAGGCAGCTGCGGGCCAAGTTTTTTTCGATCGGGGTATTATTAGGTTTAGTTGTGAGATTGATTTGAAGGGTGGAATCCGGATTGGACGCGAGGTCGAATTGAGCGTTGTTTCAAGTTCGATTGAAAACGACTTTGGAAATTGGCATGCTGCCCGTGAGGGAGGATATGGTAGGAGGCTCAGAATTTGTATGGGATATGTATATCCCCATGAAGGAAATTCGTGAATCAAGTTTGCTATACAGCTTTGACATGACTTCGTATCTCACTCGTAGGCCGTCAACTCATAGCAGCCGCCACTCAGACACGATCCAAAAACCAGCAATTCATCGAGACCATCTGCACTCCCCCATGACAAAACAACGTCTGCACTTCAAGGCCTTTCCACCTCCTGAAACCTCTCGTAGGCCGCCAAGCGATCGCCCTTCCTCTCCGCCACGAAATCCGCATCCCCCATCTGCAGCGCACTCAAGTACTGCTCAAAGTCCCTCCCAATTTTCAGCACCGTCTCGAAATGCTGCTCATTCGGCGCCTCTTTCTTCCTGGCCGCAACCAGCATGGCCGTACGGACAGCATTACGGATCTGGCGACCGTTGAGAGGCTCTTGACTCCACTTGTCGCGTACCAGCGACTGCAGAGCCGAGTGCTGGTCCGCTGATAGTGCGGTCTTGCGGGAGAGGTCTTCGAGGAAGAGGCCCCAGACTTCGGTGCGGCGGTCACGGTCTAGGGCGGGGAGGCCGAGGGTGACGTGGACGCGGGATTGGAAGGCTTGATCGAAGGTTCCGATACGGTTGGTAGTCAGGAATAGAATACCGTTGAAGTATTCCAATGTGCGTAGGAAGACTGAGTCAGTGTTAGCTGCAGGCATTCAAGGGTAAAGCTGACGGGGTCTGTGACTTACTTGACACGAGGGCATTTCGTTCTAGATGAACGTAATCACGCTCTTGCAAGAACACATCCGCTTCGTCGAGCAGCAGGATCGCGCCCCAGGTAGTGGCATAGTCGAAGATTTCTTCCAACCTACGTTCGAGCTGCCCTGCCTGGGTCCCAATATCGCCGCATGTGACCTGGTACAACGGCTTTCCGAAGCTCTCTGCTACGCATTCTGCCGTTAAGGTTTTCCCTGTGCCGGGAGGACCATGCAACAGAGCAACAAGACCGGCGCCCTTACCGGCTATGAGGTCACCAAGGTCCGCCGTCTTGCCGACATATGAGGCGACCATGGCTTGCACGATATCCTTGTATTCTTCATCGAGGACAAGACGATTCCAGGCATTCTTCCTAAAATTTACAGGCTTTAGTTGGGTGACATTCAACAATTTCCAGACCTTGTCTCGGAAACAGTAGCCATGAACCTGCTGAGGACATAGGAGCAGCGTCAGGCCATCGGGCTTCGAGCCGACTTCTACAATGTCGTACTGCTTGGACTTCGAATTTGCTTTCAATGGGGGACGATCGCAGTCGGAGCGAATATATTGCCCTTCAAAAAAAGCGTCGTCGTCGCAATCACGATCAGGGCTGTAGTCACGATCAAGCTCCTCGTGGGCATATCGTCGAGCTTGGCGCGGTTTTGGCCTGCGTATAGGGTTCTCCCAATCATTGTATACTTGTACTCTTGGCGGCGACGGACTTCGACCGTATTTGAACTTATTGTCCCGCCAATTCTTACTGACAGCAGTTGCTGGCGCCGTTTTGCCGTTAATAGAGATAGGCCAATCGTTACGTCTCTGGTAGGTTAGGTGATCGACCATTACACGTGAAGACGCTTCGCTGGCATTTTGAGACCAGATTTCTCCGGTATACTCGCGGTAACTCTGCCCCTGCAACCCAAAGAATTGCTCACCGCGGGCTCTTAGCATCGATTGAACGCTCGCGACATCCGGGAGGAATTTCTCTGGAACCAGATCCAGCGAAGTTATCTCTTTCGTACCCTTGAAAGGGAATAACTCGTGGGAACTCCAGACCCGGCCAACGACTTCGCCGTCGTAGTTGATGGACCAACACGTAAGCTCAAGTCGACTATAGGTGTGGGAGCCGGACCTGTGACGAAGACTCTTGCGTACTCCCGCTATAGAGTCGACTACAAAGGCCTCATACTCTCCACCTTCTTTAGTATATACGATGGTTCCAGGCGGGTACAGAAGCCAGATGTTTGAGAACTCGATCAAGCCTGACGGTTGTCCAGACTCCAGATCGTCCAGTACACGACTCTCATCCAGTTCTTTGCGCATGAAGTCCAAGATTAGTTTCGTATGCGCTCTGGCCTGCTTTACCTCGTCAGAGTCGCTAGCATAGCCACCCTTTTCGATGTAGCGGTTCATGATCTTGCGATTGTGAAGCAGCGTCATGAGTGGATCATGGAGAGAAAGAACGCCGTCAACCATGTGGAGATCGACATCGTAGGGGGACTCTTGATGCAAAAGCTGCACAAATGCTGGCGATACAATGTCCACTAGCCTTCGCCAGAAATGCTTCTTCTTATCGAACTCTCGAGTCACGGTCAGAACAGTCTCGCCTCCGTGACCCTGTGGTCCAAAGCTGGGGTTGTCATCACGCTCGATCTCAGGTTCGCCATATTTTTTCTGGACTTTCCTTCGTCGCTTGATCTCCACTTTTGGCTCATTCATCTCCCCATCCGCTCTGTCCTCTTCAAGGACTTCAACAACAGGCCCACCGTTTGGAAGACCCTCGATAATAGGAGGCCCTTCATCACCAGAGTCGTAAGAGATAGTTGAAGAACTATAGCGGCGACCGCGCTTTGCCAAAGCTGCATTCCCAAGTTCGAGACGCTCCACTTGAGCCTGTAGCTTGTTGATGTAGTTCGCTGACCACTTTTCATCGGTGAAGTGCTTTTCTACTTCGATTCTGGCGTCGTTCATGCAGCGATTGCAAGTACAGGAGCCAAAGGCACCGTGCACGGAGTCCCCTTTATTTGACTTGTCGACGGTTTGGATGGACATATTGACTGGCTCTGGTGCTCCTTGGGTAAGGTTGTAGTCTCTGTGATCACGATCGATGAGTAAAAAGAATTGGCCTAAGTCGCGCTGATTGAGCTTTCGATGTCGTTTTGAGGTGTTGAGAGTTAGACGACTATCTGTAGACGAAGCAAGATTGTTCAAAGTTCAAGTGATGCATTGAAGGAAAGTTGAAGCCCCGTGGGGAGCGGTCAATATAAAGAATCTACACCAATTACGAGGTGGGGCCTTTCAGCCTGACCGAGTTGGCTGCCTAGACCTGTGGAGAGCAAGGCTGCAGGCAGCAGAATGCTACCCGTCCCAACCCAGGCTTGCACGAAGCACTTCATTCGTCGCCGGCACGACGCAGTCGATTCACCCGCTAAGGTAGGCCATAGCCTTCCGCCCCACCTGTGATGCTTCTCTTCCGTCAACGATGACTGGATAAAGATTCGCCAAGGCCATCGCAATTTCGTCAGCCAAGGACTTGTAGAAAGCCTGGCGGTGAGACTGAAGGCATTCCGGGGAGTGCCAGAAAGTATCGCCGGACTGCTCCATGACTACGAGGCAGCGCTTGTACGTTTCTACTCCTGCACTGTTCGTGTGCTGACTTTACGGAATAGTCGAATCTTGGTCCTCTCGCCAGAGTGCCTAGATGTCCTCTTTTCTTAGTGCTCATACCGCCTGGATACTTTACAAGCTATCATTGGAACAATTGATCTTCGTACTCAAGGTTGCACTCGTCGACTTAAGTATTTCGTTGCTCGATTCTCCGAGGGATGCAGGTTGGCCGCAACGATTGTGTGCATACAGTAAGTACTTGAGTGAACCTGCCAGTCTGCCAATGCGCCGCTCGGCTAAAAGGGTAAAGCGTGTGCCAAGACATGCAGGCCATGTCCCGATCTTTTCGGAAGCCGACCTTTAATGGCATCAACCACGATCTAAAGAGCCTGATGTCTACGAGTCGAAGCCGATCGTGGGATCCAAGACACCAGATGATCATCGTAGAGGTCCAAATGGTATGGGGGAAAAAGTGTTTGCTTTGCGGTGGAAGCTGTTCTAACAACTCGAGCAGAGTCGGCAAGCGCTGCAATTGCTGCCGTCAATCCTCCCAAGCCAGCCGCAGCAAGTGGACTCCTTCAAGGTGCACTCGAAGGGGAAGACGAGGACGGCAAGGACGACGACGACGACGATGACAAGATTGGAGCCGACGTGAAGTCCGGTGGACCGCCCAACAATAGTAGGCCAAATTGAAGTCAATACACACTTGAAGCTGACCCCAGAAGGCAAGAAGAAAAAGAGAAAGAGTAACAAGAAGAAGAAAAGGAAGACACTGCCTGGACAGCAGACCACTCCTCCGAGGGTTGCACTCGGAAACCTCTTTCACGATCAGCGATATCCAGTGGGCGAGATTGTCGAATGTATCACCAATAGTGACAATCTTCGGCGCACCACGACTGAAGAACTTCGTCACCTATCTATCATAAACAACATGGATGATGTGTTCCTGAATGACTATCGCAAAGCTGCCGAGGTCCATCGCGAGGTCCGCCAGTATGCGCAGACGATCGCAAAGCCCGGCATTTCCATGAGCCAGCTTGCCCAAGAGATTGAGGATGGCGTTCGGGCACTGACCGACTACCAAGGTCTTGAGACTGGAGACGCTCTCAAAGCCGGCATGGGATGTCCGACCGGGCTCTGCTTGAACAACGTAGCTGCTCACTGGACTCCCAATTCTGGAGCCAAAGAGGTTATCCTCCGGTATGACGATGTCCCGAAAGTGGATTTCGGAGTTCATGTCAGCGGTAGGATTGTCGACAGCGCTTTTACCGTGGCTTTCAATCCGGCCTACGATAATCTGCTCGCATCTGTCAAGGCAGCCACCAATACTGGGCTGAAGGTAAGCGAATCTGCCCTGCATGGCGTCTGCAAGGCTTAACAAATGCCCAGGAAGCTGGCGTCGATTCCCGGATGGATCACATCAGCGAGGCAATCTAAGAAGTAATGGAGAGCTATGAAGTCGAGCTCAATCGAAAGATCATCCCTGTACAAAATCCTGAGCTACAAAATCCATGGCGACAAACAAGTCCCCTTCGTCAAGACCCAAACCACCCAACGCATGGAAGAAGGCGAGGTGTTCACCATCGAAACCTTCAACAACACTGGCAAAGCTTATCTCAGAGACAACGTAAGAGTTTACGGCTACAAACGCAATGAGCATGCCTGTGCTGCTAGCCTTCACCATACCTCTGGCAAGTCGCTGCTAAAAACGATCGATGAGAATTTCGGATCTCGGGTCTTCTCCAGGCGTCACCTTGAGCGCATTGGAGTGAAGAATTACCACCTCGGCAAATAAACGCTCGTCTCGAATGGCATTGTTGAGTCCCATGGACCACTGGTGAATGTTCCTGGTTCTTATGTCGCACAATTTGAGCATGTAAGTATGGCCCACGAGGTGAAGACCGCGGAATATGCTGACGCAATCTTCTGAATAGACCGTTCTGCTCTGGCCCAATTGCAAGGAGGTGATTTCTCGAGGAGACGATTACTAAGGAGATGTGGGAAATCGGGGGTCAGCTGGTTCTGGGAACATGTACTGGCTGTATCTCGTTCTCTGTGTTCCTGACTTCGATAGTCTCCGAGAATACCTTTGTAAAACATTTCCACACACCTTACATATATTGCGCCGATGACGCTCTTCTGAACCGCAAATTATTGAAAATGAAACTTCATTGAGTATGGTCTCAAGACACTGCGATATGAAACTCTGCGCTTTCGTTCTATCGCTGATATCTACTACCAACGTACCTCCATGTCGCAGAAAATCGATCCAAGTCTTGATCGCCGTGTCAGGACTATCTAATAGGAATAGCGAAAGCACAAGTAGTCGGATTAATTTCTTTCCCCAGACCGATCCGAGCTCCTTTAGCCTAGAGATGTCGTGATGGTAAGAACCTGCACTCTCTCAACAACCTTCGTGGCTCTTTGATCAGGACAGTTCCCGTCGTTTCTTATGATCGATCACATGCCAAGGCTTTTCAAACTATCGGTTTTAGGACTCGGAAATAAGCTCCACTTAATGCCCTTTAGATTGTTTTGTATTTCGAAATTCTTGCGGCTTGCTGATCTAGAATTCCGGAATGCGACCTTCTCAAAGCATTGGAAGAATAATTGATGCTTCTACTTCATCGGCCTCCAAGCTATATTCAAGGCCGACGACGAGATGGGTCTGCAAGCGATGCTGCTTGGGATTGCAACAACAAGAGCATGATCAGCAATCGCGGCAGCTGTCTATACTCACTCGCCCAAGAATTCTGTCCTCGAGACAATTCACTCACCTACGTGTTGCGCAAAGCGATGCGGTAGTTTCACAGCATCGAGCGACATCAAACAGTGCCAACAATGGTCAGACTACTGTCCGAGGGGATCTGCCGTCTCAAGAAGAAAGCAGAAGGTCGCATATTGCTAAGCGGTTCTCTCATGTAATGGACCATCTTCAGTCCAATATCTTCATAGCGGGGCAGCGACTCAACGATCTTACCGGCTACTCAGGCATTGAAGCTTTGAAGAAAGATATCGAAGAGCAGGGTCCGTTCCAGCGTGGGAAAGGATGATGCAGTCGGACTGATGTTGCTTGCAGAACAGCTCGTTCAAACGACTCGAAAAGCTCTCCAAGCAGCTCGCGAGGCTTACTCGACCGCCATAAGCCAACGGTCGGGCTCCCAGCGCGAAGTAAACGAGCTTCTTCAACGCAAACATGCCTGGACGCCGAATGATCTCGAACGCTTCACTGCACTCTACCGGTCTGATCACGCCAACGAACAGGCGGAAACAGCGGCCCAGGATAACTTAGTCGCTGTGGAACGGAGAGCTGAGGAAGCGACAGCAAAATTAAGCGCAAGTATCCTAGCGCGGTATCACGAAGAGCAGATATGGAGTGATAAGATTCGAAGGATGAGTACTTGGGGTACTTGGGGCTTGATGGGTGTCAACATTCTGCTGTTCCTGGTTTTCCAGATAGGCGTGGAGCCTTGGAGACGGAGAAGGTTGGTCAAAGGCTTCGAAGAGAAGGTTATGGAAGCTCTGGGGCGAGACGGGACATCCTCTGAGCCCGCCATTATCTTTCACCAAGCCACAGAACATCCTTCGGAGGTGCCGCCTATCGTTAATGAGCACGCTGTCACGCCGGGGGGGACCGGGTCCGAAGTTGCCTTGCTGGTGAACGAAGCAAGTTCTTCTGAGAACATCGTCGGGGCTCTTGGATCAAATGATGATAAGGTGTCGGAGCTCAAAGCTTCAGAAAACGCTCTTGATAGGATGCAAGATTTCGTACGTGATCTCTTCAGTCATCGTGAAGTCGTCATCAGCCGCGTCGAGATGACGGCCACAGCTCTGGAGGGAGCTGCTGCTGGGGCAATCCTTGCTACGGCTCTGCTAATGCTGCCGAAATTTCGATAAATGATATCTTTGAGAAGTCTTGACAAAATAGAAGATTCTACGAGCTGAATGATTACTCTATAAGCGATATACAGTATCTACTTTATCACAGACACCAGAATTTACGTCCATCCATGGCTATGTTCGGAGTCTCTTTCATCAAGACTCGTCAATCAACGATGAACCTCCTTCAGGGCTCCCAACATCAGTTATCCGGCAACTGGGCATTGTCAGCTCGTGGAGAGGTTGAGCGGAGACACTTCGCGGTTCCGTAGATCAAACACCCTTCCAACATCTCTATAGAACGGCTTCGAATCACCGGCACAGATCTCCAATGAATCAACAATGTTGATTCAACATCCAAATGTACCCGCACGCTATCGCTCTAGCAGGAACTTTATAAACGCTTTGGCAACAATCACGGCGTCGTGCGGCCTACCAGACCTTGCCATTGCATCCTGGTAAGTGTCCTCGTCGAATATATTCTGCGCCCGTCTTATCTCCAGCAGCTCTTGCATGATGGCCTCGGTGAATTCCGGATGTCCCTGTACAGTAATCACTTTCTTTGGCTTGTACATGCCCTGAACCTTACACGTATCGGACCAACCCAGCTCTTCAACCCCTTCCGGATAATGACAGACGATGTCTTTGTGCATCTGGTGGATTTCCTGGTGCGATTTTAGTCCATCGGGCAGTATTACAGTCGAAGACATACCAGAACATCCTTCTCAAAAACCTGCTTGCCCTTCCGTGTGAGTTGGACTTCGCTAACAGATATTTCCCACGCATCGCTTCTCGCAACTTTGGCGCCTAAAGCTCTGCCGACGATCTGGTGCCCATAACATACGCCGATGACTCTAATTCTATCGTGGTTCACCATCTTCCGCACGAATTCCACCAGCCGTAGTATCCATTCTGTATCGTCGAAGGCATTAAGTTCTGATTCGACGCCACGTCAGCAGCCGCCGTCTCTTCTGTCATTCGCAGCTCGCAAGCATGCTTGTGCTGATAGGATTCTCGTCGTTGCGAAATGATTGAGGTACGCACAGTATCACGTACTCGACCCACTAATCAGAATGGCATCTATGTCGTCCGGCGACGGGTATCTGTCCATTTCATCCTTGACATTCCATTTAGAGATGTCTAGTTGGGAGTGTGGTATGCTCAACGCATCGGCGCCAGCATGGAGTAGAGGTGTGTAGAGGCCGCTGTAACCGTTCTTGCTGATACTCGGTGGAAGGTTGTCGCACTCCAGAATGGCTAGACGAACCGGTTTTGCCATGAGACTGCTATGGAAATGATTGTATCAAGCACTGTCGAAATCAAGACGTTCAAAGGTCCGGGTGACTCGAATGGTACCTACGCCCTTATCCTTATCGAGACTGGCAGAATCCTTCACCGCCCAGGCAGCTCGGCTTACTAATCCCATCCTTACTCTTTCTCCACTTCGAATCACGACCGCATCAACGCAGTCTGTGTTAAGCGTAAAAGATTGGCCCTATGAGGGCTGCGCATTTGGATCCTCCAAGCGTAGGAGATCATGAAGACACATTGCCTTCGGGCGATCAATACCACAATAGACAAATCGCCGTCAAATCAGGACCGACAGTCATCCTAGAGGGATACGGACAAACGCTTCCTCGGGGAAACGTCTTTAGCTTTCGAGCTGCCCATTCTTTGACAAGGATCGCCATCTAGAAGCTACTGCACGCCTTGGTATCAACAAAGCCGATATCAGTCTCTATACTTCTGGTAAGAGCATCACTCTCAACTCTCAAGTAACTAGGCCTTCCGTACAAGGTGGAAAATATCCATATCAACACGAATCTATATAAAGAGGAATGGGCCCTCCGAATTCAAGCCCAACGGGTGGATCCATGCCACTGTCGACATAATGCCATCGGCAGACGGCAAACTGCGAGAAAAGCATACCTTTGAACCTGGGGCCTTAATGCTTCACATTTGTGGGCGTTACGACAGGAATCATATGCTCTGGTACCCTTACTATACCGATGAATACTGGGAGGCCGCGGAATGGTTGACCTGAATGCAGCGTTGTCTGGGCCCTAAGCGTCTCGGAAAGTATGCGATAAGGTCAAGCCAACCACTCCCATCGCTATGCACTATATAAGATTGAAAACGGGTCCAAGGGCTACCAGATCGAAACGAATAGGCTTCACCAAGTTCTCGAGGACCCTCCTAGCGAGTAATCGAAAGCTGGGTCTCAAGGGCCGTGGATCGTCGGTGACCAAATGACCATCGCTGATCTGGCTTGCTTCAGTTGGATCAATTGTGCAGATTGGCTGGGATCGATGTCAAAGAGTTCAGACTGGTAAAGCGGTGGCTCGTTAAGATTAACGATCGGCCTGCGATACAGAAGGGTCTTGATGCGCCAGAAACTTTTGTGATGAAGAGGAAAATGCAGACCAAGGTACGTCGCTCTCGATATTGACATGTGACACAGGCGCATGGATTTTGACACAACTCGCTCGGCTTCCGGCTAACATTGTTTCTTGGAGGGCGAAGAAGAGTATCAGAAGATGCACAATTAATGGGTCATGAGAAGCCAACATGCACACCAAGAGAAGCACAAACAGGAAATTGCGGTCAAGGTGCCTCTACAGAAGGCAACTGCTATATTCATTGATTTGTCGCTTCGTCGCTTCTTGTCACTACTGGACTCGTGATGATCAGATATCGAACTGTCTTTGCAACTAGGCCGATCAATGGAGCGATACTATAGTACGAAATCAGGAAATTTGATAGATCTACATGTGAAGTTCTATTCGCACGCTTGAAATCATCACAGATAGGAAAACAAGGTAACCTAGTTCCTCGACTTTTGAGGACCATGTCACGGTCAACTGAGCCGGATGGCGACTTGCGAGACCAGAAAACGTTTTGAAACATGTAACAGGATTTGCTGCAGATGCTAAATGGTGGTGGAACACAACTTGATCGGATACAGTGCAGTCCCTACTCGTCTGCCCGACTGCGGCGTCTGTCATTCGGGTCTCGAAGGACCTATGCATAGCAAGATAATTGAACCAGCGATGCCATTCAACTTCGATTTCGGTCTTTCGCTAAGATTTCTTGCAGCAGCGCCGTAGGGAGTATTCTAGTCTTTGTGAACAGACCACTCCGCGCATCATGCGGTTTCGCCCATCCAGACAGGAGAGGCGCTTGACATGAAACGCTTCCCGGCGCCATCGCTCGCAACCCCTTCGAGCCTCCCCTCGTCCAGTAATGCGTTCATCGCATCCGCCGACAATAGAGAGCACATTCTGATGGCTTCCTGCCAAGCCCCAAGCTCTGCGCTTAGCCTTATCTAACTTGCACGCCTCGAGCATGCAGTGTCAACGACTCCAACGCCGGTCCCCGCATTAATCCTTATCGGGACGATAAGCATCGTTTCTCGTCCAGTGCATATGGAACGTGCGAATCCATAAAAGGATGGCTTCCCACCATCATTGCCATGATGCACAGACTGCTAAGCCAGAAGCGAGAGCTCTGGCCGCCGTGTGAGAATAGCGGGCACAATGACTTGGGCCGTCGCACGACATCTTCATCCTTTAGACATCGACATTCTCAAGAGCACCGAGCATTACTGGGATTTCGAAAAGGCTTGGCGCTTTGGGGACAGCCTCTCGGCATATCGCTACAGTGCCAGTGCGTGTGTTTTCCTATATCTTCACGATTGCTGATATCGAGGCAAATGCGTTCACATTCCTTCTCTTGACAACAATTTCATCTCCGTTCCATTGCTCGACATCCCGCAGCGACACCGATTGAATACAGCTGACTTGCTCCTGGCAGCCTTCCTTTCCACTCTTCGAACCAACATTCAACTTTCCACAACCGACTCGATCCCCTATTCGCCCATGGTCCCACTTACGATTCACTCGCGCCTTCCGAATCCGTCTCCGACATCATTTTCCATCATGACTTCCTACCAGCGTACCGACCCCGCGCCAACAGCCGACCCACTGCCCAAGTTGACCACCTACACTCCTGACACCGACACTGAAAAGCTCTCCGCTTTGCGCCTTATCGCCGATTCCGTAGCGCAGCAGCGGCAAGAAGCCGTCAAAGCCATCCTCGCGAATTCTTATGTGATGGCAACACTAGCCTTAATCTTGGCATTGGAGGCGTACTGGCTGAACCCAATAGTCCTTCTGACGACAGGCAGCGGGACGATAATGACTGTTCTCGTCGGTATTCGTTGGCTCACAGGCGGATACATTTCCGCGGCGGAGCGGATAAATTGGGACTGGCTCACAGACACTACTTCTCCCGTCTCGTCGTCCACGTCGAATCATAGCCATACATACAGTAACGGGCATAAACGGGGTCGTAGTGCAACGATCGAGGAGCCAATTCTTCTAGTGACAAGATGGGGCGAAGAAATTATTGGTGCGTTGGTAATCAGGGTGTCGAAAAGGGAAAAGAAGGGGTTTGTGAGGGCTTGGACAGTGGCAAGGCGGTATAGAGGCAAGGGAGTAGGGAAAGCCTTGTTGGAGGAAGGAGTGAAGCTGGTAATGGGGAAGGCAGGGGTTAAGGGGGTAGGATTTGACGATGAAGGTGCCTGTAAGTCCCCCCATTGTCTCTTTTGGCATGTCAGACTTCTATATGGATTTTGCATTGGGAAGCACTCTTATTACTCTGACTGAATCGGAGGGAAGCGGCTGCACTGCATCAGCGCTACAGAAGAGTAGATTGTCGCCTCATTTCCTGCTATCATTCCACAATAGCATTACTGACTAGGCTGCTGTTCACTAGACTCGGAGCAACATCTACCGCCCTTCTTCAACGCTTCGTTCGAGACTCGCAATGAGCAGGCCGAGGAGCTGCTCGCACGTACGGTAGCCGAGACGAAAATTCATCGGAGAACCAACAGCTAGGTATGTGAAGCGTGTGCGAAGTGTAAGTCTGGTCTTGCTTCTCTGACGACTTTCCTCTATGCGATATATGGTATACCCGTGGCGAGAGATCTAACGAATGACCCTCGAATTGAATGCATGGTGGGTTCCGCGTTAGAAGCTTGTCGTGGCCCGCTTTTCCCAGCAAAGAAGCGAAGATCGCTGATTTATTTCGCCTAAACAATTTTCTGCCAGCAGCATGCTTGTACCAGCACGGGGGATGCTTCATCAATGTCTTTAGCGCGGTCTCGTAGATGTCTCTTTACTTTTCCATCCATCGTACTGTAGCCATCAGTGAAGCGGGGAATTGGACAGATTGCAATGGTCTCAATGTGGAGTGATGAATTGTTGGGTCCAGGGTACGAGGGCGAAGGAATGTCAAGGAACAGGATCTTCTTGATCTTCCTGGGGAGCTTCAACATAAAGGGGTTGATTGGCAGAAATTAGATTTCGCGGTCCGTGGTTGTTCCGGCTTGGCTTTATCGCTTCGTTGGAACGCGCCCTGACGGTCATGTTCCACCTTTTCTATCACTCCTGTCGATGCCTCTTGACACCGTCCGACATAAGAGCTCAATATACACGAAGGCTATCTGAAATCACTTGGTTGTTTTCCAGTCAACAGTAATGACTCCTATCCTTTGAGCCCGTTATCGACGGCTTGACTCGACACAGGTCTAAGTCCAATTGCTGTTAGCCCGAGCGTTCTTTCCAACCTTCGAACTTCCAACCCGGAACTCTCTGATTTTCCTTGCATTCACACAAGCATATCAAATCTGAGCTTTGATTTGGCTTCCCTTTCGATCATAGCCTGTTAGATTTTGTGCGGCTGGCTATGATCTAAATCCCCCCCTACACGCAGTTGTGCAAAGAAACCAGACTGAAGGGGCTTAATGTTACAATGGCAGCCCAGTGGTCTCAACAATATCAGCAACCTGTAACTACCATTTATGGGTCTGGTCCATACCAGCAACTATACCCCCAGCAACAAGCTCAGCCAATACACCCTCAGTATGCGTACGGTCAGCAGCAAGCGGGGCAGGCTTATGCCCAGCAAGTATATTCGCAGCCACCGCATGTTCAGCAACAATATGCTCAGCAGAATCCATCTCATCAGGCTCAGTATCAACAGCCTACAGCGACCTCCGGTGCTGCACCTCAACAGTCTCAACAAGCGTATGTCTCACCACAGCAGCCTTCGCAGGTGCATCAGTATGGACCTGGGCACCAGCAGCAGCATGCCTATCAGATCTATGGGACTCCGATGCAGGCAGCTACAGCAGCGCAGCCAGCGCAGCCCGTCCAGCCCCCCCAGCCGAGTCACAATTGTTGCTTCAACTGCGGCTCTGCTAATCACTGGGCGCAGAATTGCCCGGAGCCGAAGAAGGAACCGTGAGTACCCACCTACCACTCGACAAACCGACTAAAGTAACCAAAGTGCCTCATTATATAGTCAAACATCTGCCCCTCCAAACAAGCGTCAGAAGTTCACCGCTCCTGTAGTGACGAAGTATCCTGTCCCGCCTCAAGTGGCTCAGGCTCAAGTCTTGCAGCAACAGGCAGCTCAACAAGCATGGGGGCCTCAAGGATATGGCCAGTATGGCTACCCACAACAATACCCGATGCAACAGCAAGCGCCCTATCCTCCGTCCACACCAATGTCCGCACAGGCTCTACCGAATGGGCAGTGGCCGCAAAACGCCCAATACCCACAGAATCAGCAAGCACCCCAGCCAGGATATGCTGGTCAGTACCCACAATATTCTTATACTCCGACGCCACAGACTCCAGCTCAGTACTACGGCCCCCAACCGCCTAGCCATATGTCTCCTGCCGGACATCAAGGCTCTCCGGTCCAGATGCAACAACACCAAGTGACACAAGCCCCATCGTACACAAGCGTTGCCCCCCAAATGACACAGTCTTCGACCATGGCTCACTACCCGCAATACCCGTATAGCCAAGGCAATGCTACTGCAAATGTGTACCCTAGTCTTCCACCGTCCAACCCAGCTACTAACTCTCTATCATCAACCCCCATGCAGCAGCCTGCTCCCATAGTACCTGAGGAGCCGGAGGAGGATGATTTGCGCCAGCTTCACATTCCTGCTATGCCAACCGTTGAAGGTGATGAAGCCTACCCTAGCATTGACACAAGAAGAAGGCTAACGTGATGCTAGGTGGTTCAATGGCAGCATTAGTTGGTCGGCCACTGCCAACCAACTTTATTGTTGCAGATGCCCTGGCACCTTTTCCACCGCCAGCCCTCGGAGACAATGGCCTGTGTAGATCCAAATATCTGGAGCGGCCTGATAGTATCAATGAAGTGCAAAACGTCAAGGAAACGAGTGACTGGAATACTCATAAGAAAGATCCCATGTTCGCTACTCTCTCGGATGATGGTAAATTGGTTTCTTTCAGAGAACTGGACGCGCTCTATCGGCCGCATCAGCTTCAGCGTGAACCGAGTCCAGTGTTCTATGCTCATGGTGAGTACGAATTCCGGGAACCTCACCGTGTCAACAACGGCGACAATAAGGATGTTATGGATAGCCTTGAGCATGCTTTGCGTGGGAGAAAACATCAGTCGCCGCCGGATCGAGAGCATGAACTCCGTTTCAGAAAAAGAAATCGTTCACTGTCGCGAGAAAACGACTTTGATGGGCAGGAGCCAGAAGATGCTAGGCGTGATTCCAAGGGTGACACGATGCGTGCAAAACTCCCTCCAGGACCTTATCCTCCTCCAACGCCAAAAGAACAGAATGATGACAGCGGTCGCGAGTTCCGATCTCGAAGCGCAAGTCCTCGGAGAAACGATTTGTACGTTATACCCAGGTAACTCAGACATTCGCTTGTTTGCTGACTTCCCTGCAGTGGCTCGCGTCAATACATTTCGCCACCAGACTCGGGTTTCAATGGCCAGAACTACAACGGGTATTCGAACCGTTATAGACGAGATTCTCGCTATAGCGTGGAACACTCCCGTCGAAGGGACGACCAAACATTTCCCGAGCAGTTTGACCGCCCGCCACCGCCGCCACCACCTCCTTTGAGGAGGCCCTCAGGGTACGATGGATCTGGTGGAAGTCCTTCATCGGCTGGCTTAGCGCAGCGCAACCCATTCGAACCCGATGAGGAGGACAGCAAGCAATTTGGCGACACCAGCCTTCTAAACGGACATACAGCTGACGCACCAGTCGCCACGTCCCTGAAACTACGTTCAGAGCGATCATATGTTCGTAGAAAGGAGAGCTCCCGAGATGATTCTTCAGATGAGCAAGAAACCCCAGGACGTCGTCAAGCTGACGATGTGACACCGAAGTTGAAGAGGCGCCAACCAAAGGTCGCTGCGGCTTACAGGTGAGTGCAATTTGAGTCGTTCTAGCCCCCATCTAACTTTTCAACGTAGTCGTCGCTGGTAAGCGTCATCTTGTTTGACCTGCACAGCTTTGTTCGATACTTGGTCTCATTTACTCTCATGCTTCGACCCTGATCGCAATACATTGCACAGAGTCGAGGCGACACATGAAGCTTTCATTGCGGCTGCATGCCGCGTGTTGGAAAAGGTGTAAGCTACTTGACTAGTTTCAGTTTCACTGGTAGGAGATACATTTCTCGCCAGCAGTGAATTAGTCTCTGCAGGATTCCATTTCATTTACGATCATGGAGCCGAAGCCGCAACACATTTGACTATCAGGTCCATGCTGTTCTGAGACGCGCTTCCACTTGTGCTCCATTACGATCTTGCTTATTTTTGCCTTGTTTCCTTACCTCGAGATTAATCACCGAAACCTCGAAACACCAATCTATGAAATTGATGCATGCCTAGCAGGGCCGAGGTAAGCCAGCCGTAGGTGAGTCGTAATCCGTAATTTCAGGAACTTCTATTCCTTGTCTAGAAAGTAGAGCCCGTCCCACAAGTACTCCGCAGTGCTCTCACTTAGGGCACGATCACTGCGTATCACCTCCCCTCAAACGAGGGCGCAAAGTGCGCTGGTCGTTGCGCCCCGTAGAATGCATTCATGGGGCTCTTCGGTAAACGCTGGTGTAACCAAACACCGCTGTAAGCCTGTAAGTGATTGAAACCAGACAGACGGCATGGCCACCGTGTCCGATGTAGAAACCGTGGTGAGACTTCTGTTCCTTTCGGGTTTAGCGCGAAATCGAACGTTTCTTCACCCACTACCTGTAGGTACATGTACACACCCACACAAAGGAATGTAAAGGTATACCGGCCATCGCTACGCAGCCACCAGACTACTCAACTGGCCCGATGAAACAAGCCTGTGGACATGGATGTAACATCAAAAACGCCCAACACCGACCTCAGGGCCCCGGCACAACCCCACAACGTCTCCGCACAACTACCATACACACACGTCTTTCGGACATCAAACCCGACTCCGTGCCCCCGGAAGCACGCGTTGCCCACCTAGCTTGAACGCTCACTATACGTGGGGGCTAGGAGGGCTGCATCGCATCTTCCCCTTGCCTGCTGCCAATCTGCCTCCGAGCTTTTCATCCATGGGCACGGTTCTGCATTTTCGATGCGTGATAGAGGGTAGGTCGAGCGATGCTGCTGGTTGGGGGTCTGCTGCTCCATGCGTTGAGGTTTGATGGGAGAGGATTGGGGGAGGGGGTTTCGATGGGAGCGCTCAAGTAGGGTTTCGGGACCCTGATTCCGTGAGTAGAGAGGCCTCGAAAGCGAGCGAAGATCCTGGCGAAACCGGGTTTGGGAGAGAGGGGGTTTTTCTGGGTGGGACGATCTCGGGGTGTATGACCTCTGCTTTCTTACCTTTTGATAGGGGGTGCGATAGCGTTTCTCTTTCTATGCCTTTTCGTTCTGCGGGCTTCGATGCCAGGAG
>JAABUS010000384.1_pt1 | contig 112807 bp, 108 predicted proteins | sample 5560161 | NCBI WGS metagenome assembly JAABUS01 (sample SAMN10711885, study PRJNA513376) | rock metagenome | isolation source: Antarctica rocks | place: Antarctica: Victoria Land, Trio Nunatak nord | collected 2016-01-04
CACGCCAATTCAGGCGATCGAGGCGGCCCTGCGACGAGCATCGGGGCAAGGAATGGAGGAATCAGCCGGACAGGACAACGCCATGAGTGATGCACTGGACCAACGGTCATGATGTTCGCAAAGGAGCCGATCAATGATCCGCATGTTTCGTCCACGCCCCCGACAACCGAGAATCTTCGCGCTGGCCGGGGTGGCGCTCCTCCTCCTCCTCGGTTCCGCCACCCCGACGCTCGCCCAGAATGACGCGACGCCGGCCGCGGCGAAGGTAGCGGGCGCCGTTTACGCCCTCACGAACAACTTCACCAAGAACGAAGTCCTGGCGTACAACCGGGCCGAGGACGGCGCCCTCTCGGTCGCTGGCCGCTTCGACACCGGCGGCCAAGGGAGCGGCTCCTACGAGGCGTCGTCCAACATGCTGATCGTCGGCAGCGTCAAGGGGCAATCCTCGCCGGTCGATCTCGGCGGCGGCAATGACCTCGTCTTCGCGGCCAACGCCGGCAGCGACACCATCTCCGTCTTCAAGGTCACGGCCGACGGGCTGACACTGATCGAGCAGCAGAACTCGGGGGGCGAGCGCCCGACGAGCCTGACGCTCCGCAATGGCGTACTCTACGTCCTCAACAGCGGCGGCACCCTGACCGGCGCCGGTCTCTGCCTGGCTGGGGCGCCGAGCATCACCGGCTTCACCGTCGCCGCGAACGGGAAGCTGGCCCCGATCCCCGACTCGACCCGGGAGTTAAGTGGGGGCGCCACCTCGGGGTGCGCCGAGATCTCGTTCAACCCAGCGGGCGACACGCTGATCGTCTCGCAGTGGGTCTCCGACCGGATCGACACCTTCACGGTTGGCAAGGACGGCGTGGCCAAGGGGCCGGTCGCGAACGAGACGACCGGTTTTGGTCCCTTCGGCCTCGCCTTCGATTCCAAGGGGCGACTCCTGACGACTGAGAACTTCCAGCAGCTGGAGGGCGAGGCCGGGGTGGCCTCATACGAGATCGGCGCGGACGGGCGGTTGACTCCGATCGGCAAGAGCGTCAAGTACGGCGAGACCGACCCGTGCTGGATGGCCGTCACGCCGGATGGCCGATATGCGTACGTCGCGGCCTTCGGCCCCAGCCCCATCGTCCAGGTCAAGTCCCCGAAGTCGCGCCGCGGCGTCATCTCCAGCTTTCGGATCGGGGCAGACGGCGTGCTTGCGCCGCTCGATCCACAGGCAGGCGACGTCGGCATCGGCGCGTCCGACATCGCAATGGCGGGCGACGGCCACTTCCTCTACGCGGTCAACAGCTTCGAAGGGACGATCAAAGGCTTTGCGGTCGGCGATGACGGAACCTTGACGATGATTACCGCGGTCGGCGGTCTGCCGATCAACCCGTTCGCCCCGCTCAGTTCCGGCCTGGCGACCCGCGACAACGGGTAAGCTCGCGCCACCAGCGCGTTTGCTGCCGCACGATCGTCCAGGTGCGGCAGCAAGCAGGGCAGGAACGCGATCCAGGCGATGACACGTGATCGTCCGTTCGGACACGACCCGCGGCGCGTTGCCGCGACAGGAGTTCAGACATGCACATGCGGAACATGACCCACCGCCGGGTTCGAACACCCAGCATCCTCGCCTATCTCAGTCTCGTGACAATCCTCATCCTGAGCGCGGTCGCCCCCACCCTGGTCACGGCCGACGCGACGCCGACCGCAGGCGAGCGAGACAATTCTCAACCGCCAGTACCTTCCATTGGAGCCGACGTCACACTGCCCTACTTCGCCCCAGCGCCGTCGATGGTGCAAAAGGAGCTCGTCGGCCCCTACCAGCTCATCAAGTCCGGCAAGATCGATATGACCGCCATGACGATCACGCTGCCGCTCTACAAGGGCCAGATGAAGGATGGCGCCGCCGTCTGGTACATCCTGACGGACACCAACGATAAGGGAAACGCGGACGCGCTCGGCATTAACTATTCGGCGAAGTTCGCGTACGCGGCGGTCGGCAAGGCCGTACGCCAAGCGACGCTCGAAAAGGACACGACGTTGACGTTCGACGCCGGTACGGTCGACTTCTCTCCCAAGCACAATGTTGTGCCGGGCGATGACGCCCATCCTTTCCCGCCCAAGACCGCCGAAGCTGGATCGGTCGGCGATGCCAACTACAGCCCCCTGATCCAGATCGGCAATACGGGCGGACAAATCTACAACGCTCCCGTCGTCGCTTTCGACAGTGACGCCGCCGCGCTCAACGCCTTCTGCGACGGCAAGCCGGATTATCGTCTCGTGCACGATCACGTCATGAAGATCTGTCCGCGGGACATGACGGTGACGATGGCGCTGACGACGGGGTTCAGTTTCGGTCGACCGGTGCTCTACCTCAGCACCGAATCCAACGATCCGATGGTGGCGGCGCTGGAGGATGCAACGGTTGCCCCCGGTCTGAACGACCTGACGGTGGGGCATGACGACGGCGCGTTCAGTGCGGTGGAGCGCATCTTCATCACCACCAACGGGCAGACCGGGCCGGACAATCCGCAACGCCAGGGACTGGAGAGCGCGCTCGCGGACAGAGCAAGTCCCCTCAATGTCTTCGGCGGCATTCCGACGGTTGCGACCGATTACAGTCCGCTCTGGGATGCCAATATCGGGACCTGGACGGACGTGGCGATCGCCAAGGGATACCGGGCCAGGGTCCGGGACGAGTTCGAAATGCTCGGGCTGGTGAATCAAGGGTGGATCACGGGGCCGGACGGCAAAGCATACGGGTCGACCGGCATCATCATCGATTGTGCGGTGGCCATGCGTCTGCTCTGATCAATTCCGTCTCGGACGGAGAATGTTCAGCCGTGGCGCCTCGGCGCCACGGCCATTCACCTGGTACGTCGGATCCGGCATCACCCGACCACGAGCGAAAAGAGTTCCACTGCCGCCTGGCAATGGCGTTCTGATCATAGCGTTGACGGGACGGACCCTTTGCGGGTCACCCGACTGAGACATACGACGTCGTTCCCAGGAAGGTTCGGCCATGATGGTGTCTCGAACAAACGTTCCGGTTGCCCTCGAGCTGCGTTTTACTCGTATCCTTAAAGACTGCAACAGGCAAGGGGTTTTGCCTATTTGAGGTAAGAGGTCTGGGCCCAAAAGCCCCGGAAATGGGGGCACCCTCCTTCAGCGTAAGCGGTCGGAGGTTCGAGCCCGATCTCCTGCTTCACAGGGAGTTCATCGAATGACAGACAGTGGCCACCGTTGGGAGAGGCCACCTGGGTACAACTCACCAGAACACGGGAACCATATCGCCATAACGGGTCCCGAGAACCGCATTCTCAGCCCGCATGAACGGGTTCCGACGTGAGATTCGAACGAAAATAGGCGAGAGACCTCACACGCCAGGCGTCACGCGCTCAGTTCTCCTTGATCCCCCGGAGCTTGCGCGCCCGGGGCATCGATTCGGTCTGTGGCGCTGAAGGCACGAGATGCGCCGGCGTGAACTGCGCGTGCTTGCGGCGGAGATCGTCGGTATTGAGGTTCACGTACACCAGGGTTGTCTCGATGTGCTTGTGTCCCAGAATCCGCTTGAGGTGAAACGGATCCATCCCCTGCCGGATGTAAGAAAGGGCCATTGTGTGTCGCAACCGGTGGGGACTGAAGACGAACCCAACGTCCCGGCTGATCTTGCGGCAGAGCTCCTGGATGCCGGTGCGCGCGAGCTCGAACGTCTTGCCCCGTCCCTTACCACGGACCTCGATCGGCTCCGCGTTCCGCCGGTCTATCCAGGTACGGATGAGCGCCTCCGTCTCTCGACTGACTGGGACGTACCGCTCCTTGTCTCCCTTGCCCGTCACCACGACAATACCGTCGTCCCAGGAGAAATCCCGGTCCTCGATCCCCGCCACTTCCGCCACCCGTAACCCGGAGGTCAGCATCAGGGCCAGAAGCGCGCGGTTGCGTGCGGACTGGGCCGATTGACCCGTCAGGTAGGTGCTTTCCCAGAGTTTGCCAACCTGTGCTTCGGTGAGGGATTCACGAATCTGTTGGGGAACGGACGGCAGCTTCACGACGAGCGACGGATTGGTCAAACCCTCTGCTTGCAGCCATCGTACGAGAGCCCGGAGTTGGCGGAGCCGCACCAGTAGCCCACCTGAGTTGCGTGTGGTCCGGCCATTGCGCGGCTTTCGCAGCGGCGCTTGCCGGAGCCACACGGCGATGTCGCGCAGGATATCATTCGTCAGAGAATCACCTCGAAAGGAAACACCTCGTTCCTGTTCGTAGCGACGGAGTTCAATGAAGAACTGGCGGTAATTGCGAATGGTATAGGGTGAGAGATTGCGGCTCTCCTGCGCGAGAATGAAGCGGGATTCGATGTTGACGAGATCGGTGGTTTCCATGGTGGCACTCCTTGCGTGCCGATAGCGTGGCATCTGCCTCCTCCTTCGTTGAGGGTCCAGGGGACTTGAACCGTTATGCCCTCCACTGGACTACCGTTATTCCATAACAGGCAGAGGTAACAACGGGAGCAGAACCAAATGACACGTACGTACGCGGGTTCTCGGCAGGTGCTGATCTTCGATGCCGACGATACGCTTTGGGAAAACAACGTGCTCTTTGAGCGGGTCGTAGACGATTTCGTCGAGTGGCTGGCGCATCCGGCACTCGATAATGCCGCAATTCGAGATATTCTCGCCGACATCCAGGCGGCCAATGCCATCACCCACGGATACGGTAGCGGAATGTTCATTCGTAGCCTCGGAGAGTGCTTCGAGCGCCTTCGCGAGCGGCCGGCCACCGTTGAGGAACGAGACGACATCGACAGACTGGCGATTGCCCTGCACGACGGTCGTGTCGAATTGATCCCGGGCGTTGCCGAAGCACTCCACGAACTCGGCACCCGTCACGATCTGCTCTTGCTCACCAAAGGTCATCCGATCGATCAGCAGCGCAAGATCGACGTCTCCGGTTTGGCGCACCATTTCAGCAGTCTTCATATCGTTGCCGAGAAGGATGCGCAGGTCTATCGGGATCTCGCCGTGAAACTCGAACTGTCGACGGATACAACGTGGATGATCGGAAACTCGCCTAAATCGGATATCCTTCCCGCGCGGCAGGCCGGCATGAATGCGGTCTTTATCCCGAATGCCAATACCTGGGTGCTTGAACACGCCGACCTCGATGCCGGCGACGATCGGGTGCTTCACCTGAGTCGTTTCCCCGAACTCCTCGATCACTTCTAGTCACGAAGGCAATGCTGTCATGAGCGATCCGACCGTCCCGATCCAGCAATCCCGGCCACCGGGACCGTCTGTCTCGTGTGTCTTCATTTGCCACGACGCAGACGGCCGCATTCTGCTGGCTCGCCGGGGTTCCGGCGCACGAGACGAACCGGGTACGTGGGACACGGGCGCAGGCGGCATCGAGTTCGGCGAAACGTTCGAGGAGGCAGTCTCGCGGGAAGTTCGCGAGGAATACGTAACCGATGCGCTGGAGATCGAGACGATCGGTGTCCGCAATGTGCTGCGCTCGAATCCGGCCACGCACTGGGTGGCGGTGATCTTCGCCGTCACCGTCGACCCGGCAACGGTGACGATCGGCGAGCCGCACAAGTTCGATCGACTGAACTGGTTTACGCCGGATGCCCTGCCGAACCCGCTGCATTCGCAGACGGCAGCCGGGCTGGGATTGTTCCGTGTCTGGAACGCAGGACAACGGCGGAAGAGCGTGCCAATCGAATAGATGGTTCGACATTAGTCGACTCAGAGCGTCCTACCATTGAAGAGTTGAGTTTGACCAGTCAGCCATGGCGTATCTGTTCCAACCAAAGACGCCACGATATCCGCGATCTCATCTGCGGAAGCTGTCTAAATGATGCCGTACGCATGCCGACATTGCTCGAACTAACTGCCGGCGACCGCATAAATCCACCCGTGCACATTGGTGAAATAGACGACTCCACCCGAGACCGCCGGAGCCGGCAGCCATATGGGTCTCCCATCCTCTCCAAACGGTCCATCAGCTGGCGTGTCGTAACTCCACAGTTGCATGCCGGTTTTGCCCGCTACTGCATAGAGTGTTCCATCCAGACTGAGGGTGTACACAATTCCTACAGCGACGGTCGGACTGGACAGTGAGGATCCGTCAGTTTCAAGCTTCCAAAGCTCATGACCGTCCATCGCATCGAAAGAGCGAAGGCTATCCTTGCCGCCCACATATACGGATCCATCGACGACTGCCACCGGAGGCACGATATAGGTCGCTGCAGATGAATTCGGAGAGGCTAACATCATCTGCCACCGCTGTGTCCCGTCTTTGGTGTCAATCGCGGAGAGAATTCCCTTATCGGTGGTGATGTAAGCGAGGCCATTGACGATTGCCGGGCCAACGTAAACATGTCCCTCGGTCTCATGGCGCCACATTGGTTTGCCGCTCTTGCCGCTAATGGCATACAAGCTGCCGTCGCTCCCGCCGACATAGACGACACCTCCGACCACCGCCGGTTCAGTTAGTCCCCAGTCTCCCAGCCACAGGTGCCAAAGTTCCTGGCCTGTTCGCGCATCGAACGAGTACACCACCCCCGTTCCCGACGTGGTGTAGATGACGTCGCCGATGATAACCGGGGAGGAAACTCCTCCGGACTCGATCGTGATCTTCCATTGCTCGGCCCCTGTCGCAGCGTCAAGACGAATGAATTCGGTAGGAGTGGACACGTAGACAGACCCATTGGAGATCGTGGGCGTCCCGAAATATCCACGAGCGTTAGCTCCGATCAGCAGAGGAGCGAACCAGCGCACGCCGCTGCCGTCGGTGTTGATCGCCAACAATCCCCATGTCGTTCGCTCCGGTGCGATGGAGTCAGATCCGGGAGCGTTGAAGGTCCCGCCGACGTAAGCGACACCATCAGTCGCGAGTATGGGAGTTCCCTCTTTCGTGCGAATGCCACAGATTGGCGTTTCTCCGACCGGAGCCCGAAGTCCCTGGAGGAATGCTTCATCGAGAAGCGGAATCCCCTTTGGCCCTGGACCCGGTTGCTCTCCGGTACGGGCCGGATCTCCGCCATCCATCGCAAACTGCGTTGAAACATCCCCGCTGACGTCAGCCGTTGCACAGTTCCTTGCCTGGTCTGGTGCTTCAGTAACCTTGACGACAGGAAGAAAGGGCACGTTATACCAATCACACAACACGTCATTGGCGCTATGTGCCGAAACATCCACAAGTCCCAACGCCTGGTTGCCGCCAGCATCATCCGGATAGGTAATATCTAGCTCGTTGCTAAACCCATCAACGCAATACACCACGTATCGTGTTATACCTTGGGGCAATTCTGCGATGATGCGCACCGTATCACTCGGGAACATCTCAAAATTGACAATACCGTCGCCTGAGGTACTCGTGTAATTGGTGAAGGCTTCCGTGTTGGGAATCCCAATACGAAATGGCATGTTGGCAACAGGGTTATCGTCACACTCGTCGGCCGAGGCGTTGCCCACGTAGCTGGCTGGGCAGAGCGCCGACAGCACTGTCAACGTTCCACTCTCGCTGCTTTGCGCCGATACGCCACCCATGGTGGAAAAGGACGTCAGCAGTACCAAAGCCAAGAAAATAACCAAGGCGTCTTTCACCGGTGATAACCAATTGTTTCGCAAGCCAAACCTCTTCCATCCATCTTCGTATGTTTGATAGCAGATCCTCACCTACTCTATCAAGCAACATCTCCTCACGCCAAGAGCAGCTCGAAATAACGAAACAACACCGTGTCGACGAAGCGCTTGCGATCTATGCATATTCATACACACGCTGTACGCGAGCATTTCCACGACTGGCTTGTGATCCATAGCCACCCTGTAACGATCGAGATCATGACACCACATGTCTACGCGGACCAGAGCGAGTACATGCATCACCATCTCGAACGCCGGACGTATATCGAGATGATGGTCCTGTGGCACTCAAGGATTGCTCCCTGACTTCGGATAGGCCAGAGGAGCACCATCTCATTGCCACGCTCGCTGGATGTGAAGGTCATCGCGCATCACTCGGAGGCGCCAGCAAGCAGCCCGGTCTCCGCACTAATGAGCATTCTCGCTCAGGCGGGATATGAGATCGACGTGTTGCATCTCGTGCAGCATGCGGTCGAGAGCGGTCGTGACAGCCAAGCTGTCACGTACCTCGAAGGCCGTATCGGCGATCGCGTCATCTGGGGCGTCGGGGTCGATACCTCGGTTCTGACAGCGTCCTTCAATGCCCTGATCGCGGTTGTAAACAGATCGCGTCATGGGGCTGCGGTCGAAACGCGCGCAAGTGTCGTCTCAGACGGGATTGAAGCGAGACACTTCTGAAGGCGAGCCGTTTGGCACTCCACCGGGTCAGGGGCCCATGGTTCTTTGTCATGGACCGGATCTGATAACACCTATCGCAATGCGACGCTGTCAATCCTCGACGACGATGCCGGTCGCGCTACCGGTGATTGGGTTGCCGTCACCGGCTGTTGCCGAGAGATCGACCTGGGACCAAGCAACCTGCACTCGGGATCGAGCTCCCAAGCCCGTTGCATTCGCAGACGGCAGCCGGGCTGGAATTGTTCCGTGTCTGGAAGGCTCAGCGCTGATTCGTGGCACGACCACGACCCTTGTGGCGGAAATGACGGAGCTACCAGAATGACAAGCGAAGGGAACCTTGCCTGAAAGGCTTCACGCGAGTGGCGCTGGTCCACGCAAATGGCGGAATACGCTGTCGAGGATGCGCGGTCGAGACAGAGACAAACTGATCGATCGCGTATTCTCGATCGGTCTGTTGCCGAAACCGTCCCCGGGGTCAATCATTTCTCGATCTCGCCGTGACCGCATCGGTGCAATACAAAGCCCCGACGGGTTGACGCATAGTCTCCCGCCGCGTTACCTTGGAATCCGGTGAACCATCGTCGCGCCGGGTGACGATCGTACCGGCACTTTTTAGAAACACGCAGGCAACAGTCGACATGTTCTTCCACATGGTTGGATACCGCTCCAAAGGCGCAACTCAGGACACCACATGGGAGAAGTGCGCCCTGTTGAGCGGTCCCCTGGTGACAGACACGATCTGAAACAGGACCCACCCAGCACGCGACCGCACTCCAGCTCCCCTCGATCCACGATCGATGGGGGCTTTTTCGTGCGTGATCGGCAACCCTGCGACAACGCAGCGACGACACAGAGACAGCGAAGCAGGCAGACAAGGGGTCACCCCTTACGGAGATCAGTCGGAACGGAGCCACAGATCATCATGGCGATTCTCATTCAGGTCGCGAACGTCTCCTACTCTTATGGCGGCAACCAGCTCTTCACGGACCTCAGCTTCGAATTGAAATCGGGCGAACGCATCGCGCTCGTCGGGGAAAACGGCAGCGGCAAAAGCTCGCTGTTTCGCCTGCTCGCCAGACAGGACACACCCTTCAAGGGTGCGATCACGCATCAGCGGGGAATAACTCTCGGCTATCTGGAGCAGGATGTCCGTTTCGATCCCGCCCGTTCGGCGCTGGAACTGATCGGCGAGGTCGTCGGCACCCCGGACGCAATCGCGGCCCAGCTCACCAGGCTCGAAGCGAAGATGTCCGAGCTGCTCGATGACGACGAGCTGGCCGATGTCATCGACCAGTACAATCACCTGCTTGCGCGTGAGGAAGAGATGAATACGGGCGCCGCATCCGCAGAGGATCCGGTGCTCGAAATCCTAACCGGGCTAGGGCTGCCGGAAGCGATCTGGGACCAACCGTTCGCGAACCTCAGTGGTGGCGAGAAGAAGATGGTCGGCATCGCCCGATTTCTGACCGCCCAGCCGGATGTCCTCCTGCTCGACGAGCCGGACAACCATCTCGACGTGCGGGCGAAGGCATGGCTCGAGCACTTTCTGGTCGCCTATCCCGGCGCGGTCGGGATCATCACCCATGACCGTTACCTGATCGATCGCGTCGCGACGGAGATCGTCGAGCTGGAAGATGGCGACGTCAGGTCATGGCCCGGCAACTACACCGCGTTCCAGAAAGCCAAGCGCGCCCAAACCGTTCGCGCCCTCCAGCTTCGCGAGATCGAAGAGCGAGAACTTCTGAGACTCAAGGCCAGCTCGGAACAACTGACGCAGTGGGCTCGCCAGAATCCGAAGTTCGCATCGCGTGCCGAGAACGCGCGCCGGAGGTACCACGAGGAACGGGAACGTCTCGCGAGTACGCCGTGGCCGAAGCTCGACCGCAGCCAGATCAAGGTCGAATTCGCGACCGAACGCGGTGGCACGCAGGTCGTCGACGCCGTGGGCGTAGGCAAGCGATTCGGCGATCGTGAATTGATACGTCCCTTCGACCTTTCGATTCGTCACGGCGAACGAGTCGGCATCGTCGGTCCGAACGGCGCCGGGAAAACAACGTTCGTGCGGATGGTGCTCGGGCAGGACGTGCCGACCGAGGGCACGCTGCGCGTTGGCACCTCGATCGTCCCCGGGTATTACGCCCAGGAACATGAGGAGCTGGATGGGTCGATGGCCCCGATCGATCTGGTCCGTCGCCTCAAGCCGCTCAACGAGCAACAGGCACTCTCGGCCCTCGTCGCCTTCAAGTTCGACCGGATCGACGCGTTCAATCGGATCGACGCTCTCAGCGGTGGCGAGCGAAGCCGTCTTCAGATCGCGTCCCTGATCCTGACCGGCGCCAATTTTCTCGTGCTCGATGAACCGACGAACAATCTCGACATTCCATCGGTCGAATCCCTGGAAATGGCATTGCTCGATCTCGACGGGACGATCCTGACGATCTCCCACGATCGCTATTATCTCGATCGGATCTGCACCCGCATCATCGAGTTCCAGGATGGATTCGTGCGCGATTACCAGGGCGGCTTCACGTATTACCAGGAGAATCGGGACAAGGGGACGCTGCTCACCCGGATCGCCCTGGAACCGGTCGCCATCGTATCGAACAGACGTCACCGGAAGGGATAGCACGGTAGGTGACGGCAGGCGACGGCAGGGGGAGGGGGAATTGCCGGCACGGCATTCGGACGTGAAGTTTTCGGAGCCTTGCTCGACTAAATCCAGACTCACGATTCAGGGCAACCTCGCTACGCATGATGCGTCGAGCGCTCCCCTGAATCCTGTTGCCAGTCTCCTCAGTCGTCCTCCATGGAGCGCACGAGGACATCAGTGCTTCGGCATGCGGGCGAGGCGAAAACGCCAGACGCCGAAGACGTCTCATCAACGTCTCCGGCGTCTGAACACATCACGCGATACGGGGAACGAGGATCAATGGGCCATCGACGTGTCGTCGTATGACGGCTGTTTTGGCAGAAACCCCGCCGCCAAACTCGACAGGATCAGAATGGCGACCATCACCCACAACGTTAGTTCGTAGCTCTGGACGAATGCGTCCTGCGATTTCTGCGGGTTACGCGCAATCAGCGAATCGAGCCTGCTGAAGAAGACCGTCCCCAACGTCGCGATGCCAATCGCTCCTGCCAGCTGCTGAACGGTGTTGTACAACCCGGATGCCGGTCCGGCCTGACTGACCGGCACCTCCGAGAGGACGAAGATGCCGATCGGCGCGACGACCATACCCATCCCGGCTCCGCCAAGCAAGAGCCCTGCGGCCAGATGCCATGACGTCGTTTCGCCGCCGTTCGCGCGAACGACGAAGATGAGCGCGACGAGCCCGACCGCCATCAACAGGGGACCGATCTGAAGAACCTTGCGGCCGAAAATGCCGACCAGCTTCGCCGCCGACAACCCGGCGAAAAAGGAAACCGCAATCGAGAACGGGATCATCGTCAGGCCAGCCCGCAGAATGCTGTACCCCAACCCCAGTTGGAGAAAGAGCGTCTGCACGAGGAAGAAGCCGTTCATGGCGAGGAAGAAGACCGTGATCGTGAAAAGACCCGCCGAATAGGCCCGGATCCGGAACAGCGACAGCACGACGAGCGGCTCACCACCGTGCTGCTGCTCGCGATACTGCAACAAGATGAACCCGATCAGCACCAGCACGCCAAAGGCCATGCTGACGAAGGTCCATGCCGGCCAACCTGCCTCGCGTCCCATTACCAGCGGATAGAGCACGGCTACGAGTCCGATGGCAAGCACGATCACCCCCGCGAAATCGAGCTTTGGACGGCGCGGCGCGTAGGATTCCGGAACCAGCCGGGCTGCGGCGACAACCGCCACGATTCCAACCGGAATATTGACGAGGAAGATCGAGCGCCACCCCCAACCAAACAGGTTGGCGTCGGTCAGGATCGCGCCGAGGATCGGTCCCGAGACTGCGGCGACACCAGCGAGCGCCGAGAAACCGGCCAGAGCCGAGCCTCGCTCCGATGGCTTGTACATGACCTGGATGCTGGAAAGCACCTGGGGGATCATGGCGGCGGAGGCAAATCCCTGCAGCGCGCGCGAGAAGATCATCATCTCCGGATTCTGCGCCAGGCCGCACAATGCCGAAAATAGTGTGAAGCCAACCAGCCCGATGATGAACAGCCGCTTGCGACCGTAGATATCACCCAGGCGGGCGCCCGTCATAAGACCCACCGCCAGCGCCAGCGTATAGGCAGCAATCATCCACTGCTGCTCGCCTCCATTCGCGCCGAGCGACTTTTCGATCGAGGGCAGCGCGACGTTCACGATGGTCGCATCGAGCAGTTCCATGAACAACGCGAGGAATAGGCTGATCAGGGCAAACGTGCGAACTCTTCCGTGAATTGGCGGCTCGGCTTCGAACTCGGACGACATCTACATTCCTTCGATAAAACACGAAGCGCCGCTCCAGACAGCGCACTCCGTCGACCACTTACCGTATCTTACATTGGAAGATAGTTCCGTACGCACACATATCGGACACCACTGATCCTGGCACACAAAGGAATAGGTAATTCCCGATGAACACGTTCATGCTCATCTGCATGCTGGGGATTCCAAACCTTCGGTCGATGACGATCTCAATCGACAGGATCGTGCGCTTTTCGTTCAAACCCTCAGTCACGAGTTCTCGGGACAGCATGCGGCAACCATGCTTCTCGACAGCGCCGTGGCCAATCTTGTCGGTATCAACGTTTCCGACATGCACCTACTCCACGTCACCACGGAGTAGGGTGGCTGCAGCATCGGCACGATCGGAGACCGCTCGCGACCGACCAGTGGCGCGGTCACGAAAATGGTCGACCGTGTTGAGATCGCGGGATATGTCTATCGCGCATCCGACCCCGACGATCGTCGTCGGTCGATCGTGCACCCCGTCGTCGCGCGCGTCGAGGAATCGGTCAACTCTACGATGCGTTCTCAGACCGCCTGATGACATTTATCGGTGCCCTGAGTGCCGAGCGCATACAACTCGCGAGAGATCTGGACCAACCACGGTCACCAGGCCGCACTCGATGAAACCGAACGGATCGGAAATCCGGGCTGGTCCTCCAACCGTTAGGAATAACCTGACGTGTTTTCCTTGCGGTTCGTCCATAAAGCCGCGCCCCGTCACTGTAATCGTCGTCAAATCCACCCGACCAAGCGACGGTGGCACCATCCTCTCGATCTCAACGTTGATGCCTTCCTCGTGAGACCGTCGCTCACCTGAATCACCCGGCATCGACGCCAGCGGCTTCTGCCTGGCAACCTGGCGGGGAGTGGCTGCGTATCAGGGCACGCGACTACGTATGTGATCGACCTCTGTCTCGTCGACAATGATTTTTATGCTTTGCGTTCAAGACGACGTGGCGCGTCCGGTTTCCCGGTGGCTCCCAGTGGCGATGCCAACCCAGATCATGTCGGCTCAGGGCAATTGGAGTACCCTCCTGACCAGGCCAACATCACGCCAGTTCGGGAGTCGTTTGTCGAACCAGCCGAACAAGCAGGGACCGTGACAGACAGGTCGTGGTACATCCTCTTGCCGCGGTCGGGGAGCTTCCCGCCACGACCCTCCTCGAAGTTGATCACGCCCCGGTCGCGTTGCCACTCGAAGCGCCACGCCCTCGCGCCGTCATAAGGATCGAAACCCGGCAAACATCCAGCCTTGCCAGCAGCGCAGCAGACAATCAACATTGGGACATCTCGGCGACCGTACGGAACACGAACACCTATGGTTATTGACATTAACCGTATAGGTACATATACTCACTTTATGGATACATCAACTCACCATTCCAACGCTACCGGATTCGCCAATCGTCCCATCTCGAGAATGGCCACGGTTTCGGCCGCTGTCCTGTACAGCGTCGTCTGGATCGTCGGTCTGTTCATCCCCGTGACTGCCATCGCCAAGGATTCCTCCCAGAAGGAGACGTGGGATGCGAACGAAGGCAACGTCACGGCCTTCGTGCAGACCCTCCTCATTCATGGTCTGGCTGCCATCTTTCTGGCAATCGTCGCGATCTCTCTGGCGAGATCCGCACGATCGCGATCTGTATCCCGGTCGCACTGGATATCGATCGCGGGACTGACCGCTGCAACGATCTCGCTGGTTCAATTCGTTCTCGAAACCGCGATGGTGGCAGGAAGGCTGGGCGTGAGTGAAACCAACGCTCACGATTTCTGGCTCGCCGTCGCGGTCCTCGACGGTATCAAGATGTTTGCGCTCGCGGCATTCGTTGGCGCGGTCGCCCTGGTTGGAGCCATGGCGAGCAATGACACGCCCTTCGTATCCAAATGGCTGCGTAACGTCGGGTTTGCGACCGTCGCCGCCCTTGTCCTCTCGGGTGTTGGGTATACCATCCTCAATGAGCCACTCATGTTGACGGCGGCGCTCTCGCTCCCGCTTCTCCTGATCTCGGTCACGTTGATGGGGATCCTGGCTTCACGCCCTGATGGCCTCCATGTCGAATGACGCGGCGCGAACGCCAGCGGTTACAGCAGCAGCCACGGCAGCACGACAAGCATCAGCAATGCCAGCACCGCGCCGAGCGGTAACAAGGACCCGCGTGATCGCCGAAGCCGCCAAGATTGCCGATGAGGTTGGTCTGGACCACCTCACCCTCGCAGCCGTCGCGGCCAGACTCGGCATCTCCGTACCTGGTATCTACAAGCATGTCGGCAGTATCGATGCGATCCGGCGGGAAATGGCGATCCTCGGTCTTGAGGAATTGATCGACCGAATCTCGATCGCGACGGTCGGCAAGTCGAATGCAGATGCCCTGCGCGGTGCAGCCCGCGCCTACCGGGATTACGCCAAAGACCATCCCGGCCGCTATGCGGCCAGCGTGATAGCTCCCCCGGCAGACGACGAGCGGCATACCGCGAACAGCGATCGCCTGCTGCAGATCATGTTCGCGATTCTTGGCGGCTTCGATCTCACCCGGCACGATGCGATCGACGCGATTCGATCGTTCCGGGCGATCACCCATGGCTTCGTATCGCTCGAACTCGCCGGTGGCTTCGGCCTCCCGCAATCGGTAGACGCATCATTCGAGAGACTTGTCGATACGTTCATTCGGGGACTCGCCTTCTGGCACGAACCCGGATAACGACCTTTTCCACGCACCCTACCGTCCCGCCGTCCCGCCGTCCCGCCGTCTCGACCCAATTCACGTGTTTGCCCTATCGCCGTCTCTCCAATCCCGTCCTCTAACGCGTCCCTGTCGCGATCATGCGCACAGGTCCGAACACGCCGGAGACGGTTTGTCCGTCGTAGACGTGATAGGTGGGACTGATCGCATCAAGGTACGGTCCGAGGGTGTTCGCGACGAACACGTCGATCTCGACTGTCATTTCCTCACCAACGGCATCACTCAGATCGAATCGGTAGGGAGCGAGGACACGCGTCCCCACGTCGCGACCATTTGCGACGACATTCACCGTGCCGCGCACATCACTGAGATCCAACACGATCCGTTCACCGGCCGGGACCGCCGGCAGGTCCACGCGCTGCCGATACCGCACGATTCCGCTATATCCTTCCAGTCCAAGCTCCTGCCAGTCACCGGTTTCCATCTGCCCGGGACCGCATTGGAAGCGTGCCGGTCCTGTCAGGATCGCGCCTCCGGCATAACCGGGTGCGGTTTCCACGCGCAATGACAGCTCGCGTCGAACCTTTCCAGGTTCTGGCAGGTCGAGTCGCCACATCTCACCCCTCGCCTCGCGCACGCGTCCCACGGTCCGCCCGTCCAGGCTGGCGCTCGCCGATCCCATCAGCGGAAGATCGACCGATACGGCGCCGGGCGGCACGATGCAGCGCAGCCATTCGATCGCCGAGGTCGAGACCGCCGCCGGGATAACCGCCTGAACCGATCCGTCGTCACCGGCCGGACCCTCCAGCCACCTCGTCTCCGGCAGCGGATGCGGCCGCTGCCGGAGATAAGAGACGGCAGGGTCACCCACCTGTCGCCGCTCGATTGCCAGCGGGGTTGGCATTCCGTCTCTGGTCACCGTCCAGCTTGCATCCGTCATCACCACCTGCTCACCAGTGGCGGTCACGATCACTCCATCGACAAGCATCGACGCCGGCCGTCCGATATCGTCCATCTCGATCGCGATGAGGTGGTCACCGGGCGAGAGCAGCGCTGCGATGTCATAGGGATGCGTGGAGGTGTAATCGCCATACGGCATGAAGCCGCCCTGCCGACCAACCTCAACATCATCGACCATAATTCTGCACGGAGCGTTCGCCCCTACCTGAATGGCGGCCGACGTCACCTTCGACGTCGTATTGACCCACGATTCGAATCGAAGGGTCGTCTCCGGAATCGGGTCGCCGGCCGCCGTCAATCGCTCCGGACGGCGGAACCTGGCCATGTCGGTGGTGACGGCGAACGACGCGCGCAACACACCAGCGGTCTCGGCGGTGAGCATCAGATCCAGCGTGTGCGATCCGGGCAGCAGACTAACAGGCGCGCTGCTCTGATAACGCGCGTTCTCCTCACGGCTCACCTCGATCTCGGCGCTGTCGATCCAGATTCGCTTCTGTGCGGCGGCACCGACCACGAGCCACCCTTCGATCGGAGCTGAGGTTTCGACGATCAGGGTGGTTCTCATGCGAACGGCGCGCCCGGCTGAGACCTGTCCGAACTGCATGAATTCCTCCGGCACATGCCCCGACGAGCCCAATGTCGACCTGTGGATCGGATCTTTATGGATACCACGGGACAACGACCAATCCGCGGTCCGCCATTCCGCTCCCGCCGCCCCGGCGATCAGCGCCTGCGGATGACCGGGACCAGTCCACCAGGCACGAGAGACGAACGTCGCGACCACATCCGACCAGCCGATATCCTGACCGTCCATGCGATGTTCGAATGCCCAGCGCTGAACGGGAAACGGATCTGTGCTCGAAGGAAACGTGAAGTCACCCCATCGGTTGTCGAGCGTTGGAATCAACTCGACCTCCCACGTCTCGTCGAGTTCGAGCAGGGTGCGTTCGCGTGACCCAAGATCTACACTGGACGCTGTCGCTTCGGGCGCGTCCCAGACAAGAACCGCACAGGGAGCATCTCCGAACGGCACATCCACGTCGACGCCGTGAGCGACAGAGCGCCAGCTTCCTTCGGTGGCCGTCTGTCGAGTTCCGGTAAATGGGTCCCAGATTTCGGGCGGTCCCTCAACGTCACGTACCGTGATCGTCAGGACCTCCGGGTACCGGTTTCGATCGAAATCGACGAGATGCGTCCCATCGCGAGAGACGAGACTCGCTCCCGGAAAGGCAGCCGGGACGAACACGACCGTCGCCGCTTCTACCATGCGCACGAGGGTAGGGACTGGCGACGCCACCAGCGGTATCGACGCGTTCAAGGCACCCGTCAGATCGTCGAGGGACGATTCCACCAGCAAACCTCGAAGTCGCGCGATGATATTTCCGGCATCTTCATTCGATTCGACAAGCCGGTCCGGCAGCGCACCGAGCGCGACCACTTCTCCTCCTGCCTCGATGAATCGTGTCAGCGCGATCGCCACGTTCCGCGCGATGGTCGAACAGGCAGGCAGGACGATCGTTCGATATCGTTCCCCTGCAATGTGGACGCCGGCGTGTTCGACCTTGCCGGACGCCAGGGAGTCGTCATCGAGCACGTCGTAATCGATCCCAAGTGCATCCAGCAACCCGGTCTCCTGATGACTCCAGTGCATCCGCCCCACGAGCGCGAGATACGCTGCCTGCGCCCGTTCCGCTTCAAAACTGACGGCCCCATCGAGTCCGACCCCACTCTGGACGGTCGTGGTAGGAAAGAGCACGCCGACATCACATAGATGTCGTCCCGAGCTGAGCAACTGGCAGAGACGGGCAATCGCGTCGGCAAACACGCGGTAGTGCGTCCAGTACGGTTGGCGCCAATCGGTTGCGGGTGGCGCCCATTCGAACCAGCCGCCGCGTGTGCTGTAGTAGGTGGCATGCGGATCGTAGAGATTCGCCCCGGCTCGCAGCCAGCGGATCAGCCAGTCGAAGGTCTCCTCGATCGTGCCGCCCCACCCGGAGCTGTGAAACGCCTCGAACCAGACGCGCTCGCGACCGTAGAGATGTGCCAATGACGAGTGCAGCTTCGAATCCCCGTCATGATCGGAACCAGGTGCACCATACCAGCGATGCGTGCGCAGATAGTCGGCATAGATACTGACGGTCGCCTGCGGCTGCCCCTCGCGCGCAGGTCCCTGCTGATCGACACCGCAGAGCAACCCACGACGGTCATGCCAGGCGAATAGTGGCTTGAAGAAGGCCTCCTCGTCGAGCACCGCGCGGGTTGCATGGTAGTCACGTCGGACCGTTCGTTCCTGACCGCCGTTTTCTTCCCATAGGGAACCGAGCAAGGGAATCAGATCGTAGCCGTGTAGCGATTGAAATGTCGCCGCGAACGTCGCACTCCAGCGAGGCAGATTCGGCAGCTCGTCCTCAAACGATCCCACGATCACGTCACCGAAATACTCCCCGGCACGCCGTTCGAATTCGCCATGGATGGTGTCGAGCAAGCGTGCGCAGGCAGCTGGGCTGAAGTAGTCGAAACCACGTGGTGCGGTATAGAACAGGCTCAACCGCACCCGACCGGTCCCCACCCAAAGCACCGCATCATCACTGATCGGGACGGCCACAGGCGGGCCAAGCGGGATGTTTTCCGCATCCAGTGCCGTGACGGACGCATGGAGCGGATGACCATTCGGAGGGCAGTCGAGACTTGCCCGCCCCTCGACGATCTGGCTGATCCGCTCGATCGTTACGCCCGCGAACTCCGGATGTGAACCGATCACCTGCCCCTGGAAGTTCGCGCCCGAAAAACCGATCTGATCGTAGAACCAGATCCGTACGCCCAGTTCCCTCGCGTCGGCGCAGACACCGCGAAAGATTTTCCACCACGCTTCGCTCATGTACGGCGGATCGTCGGCATGCTTGCCATACAACGGGCCGGTCGGCGCCAGATTCATGACGACGAGGTTGAAAACCCCACCCTCGACGTAGCGCTCCAATTGCCAGCGAAGCCGCGCGGGATCGAGCCGCTCGCCACTCCACCACCAAAGCGGCACCGGCGAGTAGGCAGGATCGGCGCGCTGAAACTGCGCGAACAGCGTGCCACTCTCCGATACCTCCTGCGTACGATCGACTGACTCGTCGCTGACGCTCATATGTCCCGTTCCCCCCTGGTCGCGTGCGATATGTGGCGTGCGCATTGTGCGATGTGCGAGTTCCTGTGAAGGCGCAACAATACCGCACAGAGGGAATTTTTGGGGAATAGTGAAGAGATCCATTGTCCGTACGCGCTGGATTTTATCGTACCGTCCGCAGAGCAGCGGACGCATCGCACAAGAAAAAACGAGCGTGGGAGCCATTCCACGTTATTTCCTGCCGTGTTTTTCGATGACTCCGGCGAGTTCAATCGCGAAGAATGCCGAGAATTCCACGTGGTTGTCGGGCCATGCCTGCTGTCTGGTCCAACCAGTCATGCATCATTATTGGAAATTTGAATCCCCTGCCGATCCGGGTGACGTCCAAACCGACACTGGCGTTGGCGCTGCGTTGGCGCTGCGTTGTTACGTGTCTGAACTTGCGAACAACGGTCGAGGATCAAAAGTCACCCGAATCCTGGTGATCTTCCCGTCCTCGACATGAGTCCAGTTGGCAGTGGGGAGTGGTTTCGTGCCCTCTGTGTGGAGCTCGAACCATGTGACGACATCCTCCGAATCGTTGGTGAAGATCTTCTTCACGTCGATGGCGGTCACCATTTTCGACATGCCCTTGATTCCTTCGACGCACTCGTCCGCGTTCCCGGCGTGACCCATCGGACCATCGAACGTGACCTCATCAGCCAGCAGGGATCGGAAGGTATCAAAGTCCTTGGCCTTCCAGGATTCGAAGTACTTCGCAGCGACAGCCGCAGCATCGTCAGCCATGGATAGTCCCCTCTTTTGTTCTCGATCTGCAACAGGTTGAGATCGAAGTAAAATCAGGATCGAGCAAGGACAATGCCAAGGATGAAATTGCTGTTCGCGCATCGACTCCAGTCACACGGGCAGCGGCACGGGCAGCGGCACGGGCATCTACATCGGGCAGCGAGGCCGAGCCAATGGCGGAATTTACCTTCACAATGCGAACGAGCGGAGCCGAATAGGCTCGACGGCGCCGCGAGGCTGAACCTCGTCGAAAGTGTCGATAGGTGATGTTGTCGTTGTCGAAGGACTCGGCGTTCAAGTCGAGCGAATCGAGATCGTCGATTCGCTCGACGGTGGATTCGACGAACCGAAGGGTGGTTACCGGTATGTGATAGTCACCGTCCAGATGCTGAATGCAAGTGACGGCAGCAAGGATTATGGCGAAGGTGACTTCACAGCGTCAAACGCCCAACGCGGGTGGGACGTCGACCGAAAGTACCTCGATTACCCCGACCAGTTGCTGGAAAATGGACGCCCTGGAACGGAAGAGTATGCATTTGGGCAGATCATCTTCGAAGTCCATCAGGATACAACCCAGATCAAGATGCACTTCAATTCATCGCTAGGTGGAGGTTCTGGATACTGGGTGCTCGATTTCAAGCAAGCGTTGGCAACGCACTGCCATCTCTTGTGAACTGAAAGATGGGGAGCCCTGGTTCACCATCTTTCAGTTCGCGCTTTCGATACACTTATCCCGCCGCAGCTATGCCACGGACAACGAAGAGAAGCGGTAGAACGAATACTTTCCTGCTCGAGTCATGAAGTCTCTATCCGAGTTTGACCGTGCTTCATCCCATTCGTGCTTTTGGACATGAACGAGCCCCGCGATCGACGACCAGATCCCGGGGCTCGTTCAGACTATCTGTTTACGGAGAGGGATACGACGATTACTTGACCGTCAGCTTGCCGACCATTCCGGCTTCCTTGTGACCAGGGACGGAGCAGTAATATTGGTATTCGCCGGCTGCGGCGTTGATGGTAACGGTTTCGCTTTCACCACCATTGAGGAGTTTCGTTGCGATCTTGAGCGCGTCGATGGTGAAGTTGTGCTGGAGAACACCCTTGTTCGTGACAATCACCTGCACATCGGTCTTCGCGGGGATCGTGAACGCCTTGGGATCGAACGCGATATCGATCGTGTGAATCTGGATCGGCGTGATGCCGGCTCCCGAGGCCATCGGTGATGCAGCAGGTGATGCCGAAGGCGTTCCGGAAGATGGAGTTGGGGTCCCACCCTGCGCAAACGCTGCTCGCGTCACTAACGCACCCACGACCAGACCTGTGCCCATTCCCACTACCTTGCGGCGATTCATACGGCCCGGCGCGGTTTCTTCGGTCTTTGACTCGACGAACTCGATGTCATCATGTGGTGTGGACATACGGTATCTCCTCATTGGAACGAATTGTGGTTCGATGGGCAAGTGGAGATAGGCGATGTCAACCGATTCCGGCGTGCGGTTCGCAGACTCCAAACCCAATCATACATCCCGAACGCGCGACGCGATATGGAGAGATGCTTACGTCCAGATCGCAACCACGAGCCGACCGAGGGTCTGCTCAACGGACTTGCGGCGATCCCACATCATCGGAGACACCGGTCATGCCCGAACCGGGGATGATACTGCAGCGAACATCCACGACAGATGGAAAATGTTTGGCCCGGCAACAGCTCGGACTTGATTCGATTCGATACCTCTTGGAACTCGAGAAATATGAAAGAGCAATAACATACAGCATATCGCCGTTCAATTGCCAGCAACCGGATCTGGTACGAGTGAAAGGGTTGAGGAAACCTTGATGTATGCTGAATGTCGCCAACGAAGATATGAATTGCTACCTCCGGTCGCACGAGGAATTCCCCTGAGCCGCTGATTGTAGACAATGCCATCATCCCGGTCGATACTTCTCGGATGCGCCTCTTGCAAGTGTTGGGCTATAGGGTTGAAGTCCAGCGGAGCGATGGCAATGGAGAACGTTGCGGTGCAATCCGGAATCTCATCGTCTGTTGAGATCAGACGCCCATTCATTCCTTGCTACGCGGCGACTCGTGGGACATTCGCCATCATCGTTGCCCATATCGACCAATTCCGATTTGCACTTATAGCCCTTCACCCTTCGTATTCAATCCTCCGCAAGACAAAAACAAACCACGATTCCGACGACTCGCAAACATGTCATATAATATGATGATCAGCGATTCCGCCACCCTGCTGGTCTGATGGACGGGTTCACATTTCTCACCGAGTCGCTCTCACTGACAGCATTACGGCTCAACGATGCAGAACCATTGAGATACGTCATTCCTGAAAAACCCCAATCATTGCGGAAGCATCCATTTTCCTCAAACCAAGGCATGATGGATGGCATTGAATGGCCTATTACGTGTTCTTTCGTTTCTCCGAGCTTGTCATCCCGTCCAGCATGTTGCTGAGCATCAGGGGTCGGAATCCTCGTTCGTTCACGAGCGGGCAACATGATCGTGGACCGTGCGTTTCTGTGATTCACATCCCATTCGCACTCTTGCGTACGTGCGGCAATATCTCTTCATTTCCTGGCGTTTGACGCGTTGTCCCTGTATTCTGCTGCGAATTTGGGAAGAATGAATACCTGACTGGATTCACTGGCACCATGACGCTTGTCAGGTATTGGTGTATCGCTTCATCCAACATCTGTTCATCCTGGTGGTAATGAAGACTTTTCGGTCAAGAGATGTATACTACCGACTTGTTACGAACTGACGTTTGAAAGGATAGACAACCAATGGCAAGAGTCGAGTACATTTCCGAGGCAGAAGCACCAGCAATTCCCAAAACCCTCTCGGCATCGGCCCAGGAAACGTTGAGAATAATCACCGGTCTCAAGTCTGGAACCGTCGCAAAAGTATGGCCGGATGAAGGCCAGACATTGCGTGGTCTCAAAACATCGTTCAGTCGGGTAGCCAAGGGTCAGAACGTCAAGCTCAACGTCTGGAGCCTGCCAGACGACGACTACATCTACGTCAAACGCGCAGCCAAATAAGACCCTCCCATACATGGAAGATGCTGGGATCTCAACATCTTCCATGTATGTGTTCTCGCAGTACGTGGGTTTTCGAATCTCTCCTTGAAGAGATGGTGGCTGCATGTGATTCGAATTGAAACGCTGTTCGCTGTCGACCGGTTTCTGCAGCCATCATCGTTATATTTTGCTAGAATCTGGATCAGCTTCGTCACCAACACATTGCAGCCGAATCGAGAAACCTGATTGTTGCTCGATCTCATGCTTCAAGAGCGTTGAACGGGCCTCCCTTCCGGACCTGCCCAGGAGTATGGATCACGTGACAGCACCTTCGACTCCCGGCGACGTAGCTTGGGACACTATCGCCTTTATTGTGAACCCTACCAGCGGCAAGGGAGAGGAAGACCGGTCCGAGCAGATCCTGGACGTGGCCAGAAATCTCGGATGGGAGGGACGATCCTACCGCACGACTCCCGACGCCGATGGTAGTTCCATGGCTGAGAGGGCCCTGTCCGAAGGTGCCACCCGTCTGGTGGCATGCGGTGGTGACGGGACGGTGATGGAGGTGGCCCAGACGCTAGTTGGCAAGGAGATCGAGTTGGCGGTGGTCCCACTCGGAACCGGAAATCTGTTGAGTCGAAATCTCGACTTGCCGCTGGAAATGGAGGAGGCGGTCAAACTCGCCTTGTCCGGCACTGCCACGGTGATGGATTGTGGCCGAGCAAACGATACCGTCTTTCTTATCAATTCAGGTATCGGACTCGATGCCCAGATCATGTCCGAGACGTCGCGTGATGCCAAGGAAAAGCTGGGGGTATTTGCCTATATCCTTTCGGCGACAAAGTATGCAGGCGGTCGCTCTTCGAAATTCTCCATCTCCGTCGACGGAGAGAAAGCCCGCCGTTGCAGGGCCAAGACCGTCTTCATCGCCAACATGGGAAAGATACAGGCGAACATCGCGCTCGTACCCGGAACCGATCCCAACGATGGAAAACTCAACATCGCCGTGATCGAAGCATCGAGCCCTCGCGACTGGCTGAGTCTTGCGTTCAATCTGCTCCGTCACAAACCACACAAGAGTTCCGGCTACCGCACGCTCACCGCTGAAAAATGCGTTGTGACGCTGGAAGGAAAAGCTCTCCCCTACCAATGCGACGGGAATGATTTCGATCCGATTTCTGTCCTGAAGCTGGAAGTTATCCCGAGCGGCATTACGATCATTCGATAGGAAACTGGCGAGCTTCGTCATCCCGAGTGCAGCGACATGCCAGGAAACCCATGACATGCCCTCCACTGGCTTTGGCATACGAGCAAATGGCAGAACACCGCTCATGCCGTGGGCCGTGGGGTTCCTCCCGTTGCTTGGAGCAATGGCGGGGGCGATCGAGCGTCGGAAGCCTGCTCAAATCACCCTCCTGTGCCCTACAACTTCAACGCACCACTGGTCAGGCCCTGCACGTAGTAGCGCATCAGGAAAGCGAAGACGATCGCGAGCGGGATGCAGGCAATCACGTAGGCCGCCATCAGCGTGCCGAATTGGGACGATGAATGCGTCTGGGCATTCCCCTGCAGCGACACCAGCGCCATCGTCAACGTCCGGTACCGCTCGCCGAGCAACAGCGACGGCAGCAGATAGTCGTTCCAGAGCGGAACGATGTTGACGACCGCGACACTCGCCAGCACCGGGAACGAGAGCGGAATCACGATTCGCGAGAAGATGTGCCATTCACTCGCACCGTCCACTCGCGCGGCATCGATCAGGTCCTTGGAAATGCCTCCGAAAAACGTCCGCAGGACGAAGATCGAAAACGCCTGGCCACCGGCGATGTACGGCAGGATCAACCCACCGTAGCTATTGGAAAGTCCCCACACGTCCAGGCGCTTGATCTGAAGATAGAGCGGGATCAGCGTCAGGACGCCGGGTATCAGCAGCAGGATGAAAACCATGCTGAAGAGTACGCGCCGTAGCGGGAACTGCATGAACGTGAACGAGTAGGCGCTCATCGCCGCGAAGGCAACGATCCCGATCACACTGCACGACACGATCAGCGCGGAGTTCCCAATCGGGCGAATGATCAGGTCGAATACCTTCGCATACTGATGCCATTCGAACGACGTCGGCAACGCCAACGGGTCGTGCGAGTACGCAAGTTCGGTCTTGACCGAGTTGATCAGCAGGAAGCCAATCGGGAAGAGCGCGAGAAACGCGATCAGGATCAGGAAAAGATGTCGGGAAATGGTCGTAATGCGTGTCATGTGGCGACAGCCTCCGTTCGATGTCCGCATGGCTCCAGGTCTGCCGAAGAGGCGACGCTATCCCTTGATGAAACGCTGGTTGATGATCGTCAGCAGCAGGATGACGAGAAAGAGCATGAGCGCGATCGCCATGCTGTACCCGAACTCGCCATAGCGGACAGCGGTCTCGTACATGTAGAGCGATACGGTGTAGGTCGAGTAGCCGGGGCCACCATTGGTCATCACGAGCGGCGTCACGATGTTCTGTCCACTGGTAATGACCGCCAGGATGAACAACAGCTTGAACTGGGAGAGGATCATCGGGATCTCGATCGTCCAGACTCGCCTGAGTCCGGATGCGCCGTCGAGTTCTGCCGCCTCCAGCACTTCGACCGGAATGTTCTGCATGCCCGCAAAGAAGATCAGCATATTGAAGGCGTTGACCCACGGAAATCCCATCAGGGCAAGCGCGTAGAGCGCGATCTTGGGATCCGCCAGCCACAGATGGGTGTAGTCGCCCAGCCCAACACGGGTGAGCAGATTATTTATCAGCCCCTCTCCCTGGTAGTAATATCGCCAGAGCAGAATCGAGACGATGCCCGGAATGATGATCGGGATGACGAAGAGCGTCCGGTAGAAGTATCGGTGCGCGTCCTTCCGTACATGGAAGATCAGACTCGCGACCACAAACGACGGAATAATCGAGAGTGCCACCTCGATCGCCGCCTAGATCAGGTTGTTCCTCGTCGCGATCCGCAGAATCGGATCGGAAAACGCTCGTCTGAAATTCTCGAGCCCGACGTATTGTGCCGGGTTGAAGCCGTCCCAATACGTGAACCCGCCGATCAGCGCGCGAAACGCGGGATAGTAGAGGAAGTATCCGATGAAGAGAAACGTCGGGATGAGAAACAGATAGGCGGCCATATACCGGCGCAGACGATCCTTGGTCCTGGACGACAAGAGCCCCTTGCGACCAGTTTCCTGTATTGTGGCCCCTGTGGTCGCCATCGTTGCTTCTCCTTGTGCAAACACAAACCGATGCCGCAACCTCAGTGCGCTTCAACGCGCTGCGATCACGGCACCAGTTCGATCACCTCATGCGCTCACCTGCAACGTGGCCGCCTGGCAGCCCTCGACTAGCCGGCGCACGTATCCAGATCCACTTTCGGATTCGCCCGTTCGAAGTCCTGGACCGACATGTCCAGTTCTGTCTGCACCTGGCTGGCAGTGGATGACACATCGGAGTTCCCAGAGAGATAGAGACCGAAGATGCGCTCCAGGTTCGGCCCGAGCTTGGGGCTGATGCTGAAGGTCTCGATCGCATGCAGTTCGACATTGGACTGCGCGACGAATGTCTCGAGACCGGGCGCGGCCTTGGTCCCCGGCCAGGTCGGCGCGAAACTGCCAAGTTCGTTGACGACTTTCTCGATCACGGCCGGCGAGCCAACATACTGGAGCCAGTCGAGAACCGCGGCTTCCTTGCCGTCATCCTTCATCGTCTTGTTGGAATCGGTTGTCGACATCGCGTACTGGTAGGCCGCGAACGGGCCCCCAACGACACCGGAGACATCGGTGCCTTGCGCGAATTCACTGTCTTCCTTGGTCAGGATCGGGAAACTGAACGAATCCAGCTCGAAGTCGTATCCGGTGGTCTTGAGCTGATTCGGGAGCCAGCTGCCGTTGTACATCATCGCCACCTTGCCCGAGGCGAAGTTGCGACGGATCTGATCTTCAACGGCAGACCGCTCTTGCGACATGAACTCCTGCGACCAGAAATCGGTGAACTTCTTGAAGACGGACCACCACCCCATGTAGCGAGGGTCCTTGGGCGTGAGCAATCCGCTCTTGACGGATGCTGCCTGATCCTGTGGGGAGACGCCGGGTGAGCCGTCGCATCCGGAGATCTTGGCGAAATCCTTCGCATAGAAATCAGAGAGAAAATGGCGCGCGAACCACGAGTGATCCTTGAACCCTTCGGCAACCGTGATACCGGCGTCCGAGAGCTTCTTGGAGACGTCGAGAATTTCCGCCCATGAGGTCGGTGCCTTCGTGATTCCCGCCTTGTCGAACAGCGCCTTGTTATAGAAGAAGGCGGTCCCCACATAGTCGCCATTGATGTTGTAGCGAACGCCGGAAGGATCGCTGGTGATCGCAAGCACCATCTTGTTCATGGCATCCTGCCACGTCGCGACATCTGCGATGTACGGATTCGGCTTCGCGAAGTCGGCGGCCAGATCGCGGGTGATCCCTCTCGGCAACGTGCCATTGAGTTCGTTGACTTGGCCCCAGAACACATCCCACAACTCTCCACCCGCTGCCTTCACACGCACGGTCTGAAGATACTCCGGCATATCCTCATCGAAGAACTTGATGGTGACGCCGGGATGGGTCTTCTGATACTCGTCGGCAACTTCCTGAAACGCCTTGAGCTGCACGGCGTCGGGAAGTTTGGAGTTCGGCGTGTAGGCCTGAGCGAACATGACGATCTCGCCCTTCCACCCGGAACCCTGCGCCAACGCCTGACGAACTGGGGATGCGCTCAGTGCCGCTGTTGCGGCGATACCGGCGAACACCGGCAACTCCAGCGGCACCTGCCTGCACCAGTCCTCGTCGTGTCATGGTGTTCGCCGGCACCTTAAGGCCAGCGGATGACTCGGAGATCACGTTCTCACGCGGCTTTAACATCTTCGATACTCCCTGTTGAACGAGCCGAAAAGATGAATCGCAGGCAGGATTTGCGACGGGTGCCCCCACTCGCCCCTGTCAAGGCGAGCAGATGCACCATGCGGGTCGGAAAGTTGGGAGATCAATAAACCCCGACACGTCTCTTCGCGGACACGAAGAGCTTCCAACGCCCATGCAGATTTCGATGCGATTTGGATCAATCTTATCCACCTCGAGGGAGTTCGGCAATAGTCGTGCACGACAGTCAGAAACGATTGAGAGTCGCGCAGCCGTTTTCTCGGTCGTTCGCTCGCGAGCAGGTCTTGACGCCGACGGTATCCGTGCGATGGTGCTTCTGGCGCACGCAGCGACCAGTCGCACACCTTCAGCGCAGCATTCAGGTCAATCTGTACGGCTTCAGCACGGTATGCTTGTCACCTGTCGAGATGAAAGATACCGTTGCCCATTCCCAAGCAAGGACCGCACATGATCCATGAGTGATCTGCCCTTTGAATCCGGGTTGTCTTCCGTCTCGTATCGTGCGGAAATTCACCTGATCGCCGAAAATGGACCGTTCCCCAACAATTCGACGCTTCCCGTCATCTTTTACTCAGAGGCGGTCAGTCTTGATCCGAACGACCCCGCGCAATCGCTCGAAGTGCGCTTCAATACCAACGGCTGGGGATATTCCTGGCGCAACGGGATTTTCCCCTACCACCATTACCACAGCACTGCCCACGAGGTGTTGGGAATCGCAAGGGGTACGGCACGGATTCAACTCGGTGGCGATGGTGGAGTCGAAATCTCGATGCAGGCAGGAGACGCGATAGTGATCCCGGCCGGGGTGGCGCTCAAGAATCTGGAATCGTCGCACGATCTGGTCGCCGTCGGTTCATATCCGCCCGGACAGCTGTGGGACGTCAATACCGGCGAGGACGACGAACGTTCCCGGGTCGAAACCAACATCGCCAACCTGCCTCTCCCGATCACTGATCCCATCTTCGGTGACAAGGGGCCGCTTTTGGCTACCTGGTATCCAGCCGCTGGATCCTAGCCTGCGAACTCCCGCTGCGGCGTCCGAGACATCTAGAACCGACGAATTCAACGTACGATCATCGAAGCTATCCTTTGCCAACCAGCTTCCAATCGGTAAGAATAGACATCGCACCGGGATGTGCCCGCTGACAGAACGAGCGAGCAATCCATCAGGCGCTTCCAAACTCATGCGTACCTATTCGCGTGTCCGCCCGGGGAGTTCGATCAGAGCATGTCGTCCGAATCTTCCTCAATCGTCCTGCCGGATGCTTCAGGCCCCGTCAATGTCGCTCGGGCGGTCACCGCGCTGGTTGCGATTGATTCTTCCGTTCGCGTGATGGTCGGAACGATTCACGCCTCGCTGGATCACGATGTCTTCGCTTCCAGCAATCCGGCAATCTGGATCTGGACAACGACCAGCCGGGTTCCGGCGACCCTCTTCCACGAGTCCACCTTCGAGCGGAGCCTTGAACAAGCCCATCGTTTCCTCGAAAGATCCTTCAGCCGCGCCGCGGCGAATCAACGCGCGTCGGATGAAGCCGAAGGAGGAATCATCATTCCCGATTACATGTATTGAACGTGATGCTTCGCCCCAACGTTTGACCATCTCCTGAAAGGGTACCAACCGTGTCGATTCTCGAATACACGGGCCCGTCGGTCTTCGGTTACGAGACTGACCAGCCTGTTTGCCGCGCCGCCATGATCTGCCTCCACACGTCACCCATCGCCCGCATCGGCCAGAGCGATGCTGGCGGCATGAATGTCTATGTCAAGAACCTCGCGATCCAGCTCTCCCGCCAAGGTCTCCCCGTCGACATCTTTACCCGTCGCAGCGATCCCTTCACCCCGGAAACCGTTGAAATCGTCCCCGGTGTCAACGTTGTCCAGATCACTGCCGGTCCCACCGAACCACTCTCCAAGAATGAACTCTTTGCATATCTCCCCGAATTTGCATCCCAAACCGCCCTCTATTCCCTGCGCAACCAGGTCCGCTACGATGTCATCCATGCCCATTACTGGCTATCAGGTTGGGCAGCCCATTTGCTTCAGCGCTATTGGCATGTTCCGCACCTCCTCATGTTCCATACCACCGCCCACATGAAGAATGCAGTCGCCGCCACGGCGGATCGGGAGACACCGCTCCGGCTCGAGATCGAGCGCAAGCTCATCGATCTCGCCGATGGCCTTGTCGCCGCCAATCCGGACGAACGCGACGACCTGATCAGCCACATGCGGAGTCCGATCGACAAGGTGTGCACCGTTCCACCGGGCGTCGATCTCGCCCTTTTCCAGGCAGGGGATCAATCGTTGGCTCGTCGCGAGCTCGGCTTCTCGCAGGATGAGCGCATTGTTCTCGCCGTTGGCAGAATCGATCCGATCAAGGGTTTCGACACACTGCTTGGTTCGCTGGTGAGCATGAAGGCTGCTGGAGTGACGCCAACGCTCATCATCGCTGGCGGCGAACTCGACTTGAACGAGGAGCCGAAGGGCTCGCTGGCCGGACTCGCGGCGCTCGCCGATATGCTTGGCGTTCGCGATCAGATCCGGTTCGCGGGGTCGCAGTCACACGAGCGGCTGGCAATTCATTACCGCGCCGCCGATGTTGTCGCCGTCCCCTCCCGCTATGAATCGTTCGGATTGGTGGCGATCGAGGCAATGGCAAGCGGAACACCGGTCGTCGCATCGAACGTGGGAGGTCTCCGCTTTACGGTCCAGAACGATCGCAGCGGATACCTTGTCCCGCATTCCGATCCCGAGGCGCTCGGCGCTGCGCTAGGGCGCATCCTGGATGACGACGCAGTACGCCAGCGCCTCGGTGCGGGCGCTTTGATGAGTGCCGAGCTTTTCTCTTGGAAAACGGTTGGTGAGCGGATCGAGCGAATGTATACGCGACTCGCGACCGGTTATCGCTCCGATCTGTGCGGTAGCGGTAGCGGTAGCGGTGCCCAGTCGATGTTTGCCTGATCGCCAGCACCGTGATGGGGCGCAGGGTACATCAGGCATCCTCCATAGATCGCGAGTTGGTCGTCCCAGGCGAGCGCGTGCGTGCTCTGCCGCAGGAGGTCCGTGTTGCCGATTGCCTCCACGATCACATCGACTCCCTTGCCATCCGTCAGATTCAGAATCGAGGTCCGCAGATCGTCGGTCGCGGTGTTGATGCCTGCATCCGCCCCAGGCTGTGGGCCAGTTCCAGCCGATCCTCCCGGCGACCAACCGCGATCATCCGCGCCGCGCCGAGATACTTGGCGATGCACACGAAGCAGAGCCCGACCGGGCCGGTACCAAGCACCACCACGCTGCGACCGCGCAACGGCCCCAGTTTGTGCATCCAGCTGAGCGTTTCCTTGAACGTGATGAACATGCCCGCGTCGACGGGGTCAAAATGTGAGGGCACGGCCTGCTGGGCGATCGAGAAAGCCGGGAGCGCCAAGCCCGTCGGCTGAGGATAGTCTTCCCGGATCGCCACTGAATCGGCCACCAGCCCGAACGCGGCATATCCGCCCCATTGCGACCCGAGTCCGGTCTCCGGGTTGGATTCGCGCAGCGCCATCGGTCTCAGGACAAGATCGTCGAGTTTCAAATGACGCACTTTGTCGCCAACGCGGATCACCCGACCGATGCTTTCGTGACCCAGCTCGAACGGATACGGTGCAAGGAAGGGGAATTGCCCATGGAGGATGTGCGTATCTGTGCCGGTGCAGACACCGCAGGCGAGAATCTCCACGAGCGCGTCGTATTCACCAACGATCGGCTCCGGGATCGTCTCGACGCTGATCACGCCCCCCGCGCCCAACTGCGGCCTGTATTCCCATCCTCATGCCTTGCTCATCCTTCTCCCTGACGCGGTCAGAGACGCCGCCGGTGACACTCTCTGTCCGTCATTTCAGCAGCTGCGCCGGAGCGAAGTCGAGGAATCTCTCCCATACCAGCCCGGCAGTTTCGACCTGGAAAACGATGAATCTTCGACCACGTCTCAATAACCGGGCAGAACGATACTCGATCGATGAACGGGAAAGTTCCCGACACGCGCGCGTGACACCGCTTGTCAGCGCGATTTCAACGGATCGAAAGCGTAGCGACACAGCCTGAAGGGGCTGGCTCCCGCGTGATGCACATCGAACTACTCCCGCAACCTTGTCGGCCTTGCCACGTACGTCATCCACCGGTCGCCCGATCATGAGCCTTGCCAGACCATCGCATCGCGTGAGAAAAGACCGTTGGCCTGCACAGTCCGGCTCAGGTTTCCCGTCGACTGAAGCGGAGATTGCGAATCCGGCCGGCGGTGAGCGAGAGTCCGCTGATCTTGTCCCGTTTCTCGTGCTCGAACGTCAGGACGGTTCCCATCTGCAGACTACCGCGCCCGAATGTATCGATTGCCAAGGGGCGGATCGTCTGGTCCTCGAACTTGCGGCGGCGAATAGTCAGCGCACCTGCGGCGTGATCGGCGATCACGTCGTAGGCGGTCGCCAACTCCTCACTCCAGTAGTTGCCCGCATACGCATCGAGTTCCCGTGAAGTTGGAGTGAATGATTCGATCCGCACGTACGCATCGGCACTGCCGCCGAAAGTCACATTCAGACTGCCGATCGGCGTCGACCGATCGGCCGCGACCATTGTCATGCCCCACTCCGGCAACGTGAATGTTCCATTGCCAACTGTTTTCAACTCCAGAGGCTCATCTGCCTCCAGAATCGCCTTTCCGTCCCGGCTCGTCACCGTCAGGAAAGCGTTGTGCTCGGCGTTATGGTATGTCCCTGCGAGATCGTACGTCCGTACGATCGCCGGAACACCTTTTCGTCGCGTACCCGCGTTGGCATCAAGAAGTGTCGGGGCTGTGAGGCGATCGCCGAGCACAGCGTCGGTGACACGTTGCGTAAGCACGTGGGGGTTCGAATCGGAGACATTCGAGAGGCATGTCACGGTGAAGCCGAAGTCCGGAAATCGTGAATAGTCGGCACGATAGCCATGATCGGAACCACCGTGACCGATTTGACGCGCACCGCGATAAGTATCTTCAACCAATCCCCAGGCGTAGGTCATAGGCTTGCCGCTATTGAACGTGCCCGGCGTCTGGATCAGGGCGATCACCTCCGGACCGCCCACCTGCGCAGTCACGAAATTGCCATCCCACTTCGCCAAGTCTTCAACGGTGGTGAAAAGACTGGTTGTGCCCACGACATCGAACTCGGGAATCGAGATGTGATAGCCGCCCTTCTTGCGCGGTTCGTACGCCTGGGTACGTCCTTTCACGATTTCGCTGTGATCGTCGTGAAAATGGGTTCGCGTCATCCCCAGCGGCCCGAAGATCCGATCCTGGCAGAATTCCCGCAAGGTTGTCCCGCTCACACGTCTGACGATCATCGAGAGCAACGTGTACCCGGTGTTGCTGTAGAGATACTCGTCGTTTGGCGTGAAGTTCAACGCGGTCTGGCGCATGACGAGATCCATCACATCGTCTTCGGTGACGAGATCCTCGTCCCTCCAGCCTGCCAGTTCGAGCAGCGACCACTGATCGCGCAATCCGCTGACGTGATGGATCAGATGACGAATCGTGATCGCAGGTCCGAATTCAGGCACCTCTGGCACATACAGGCGAATATCATCGTCGACGTCGAGCGCGCCTTCCGATGCGAGCAAGGCGATGCACATGTCCGTGAACTGCTTGGAGATCGAGGCAATGTGGAAGATCGAATCCGACTGTATCGGAATCCCATGCTCGAGATTCGACATCCCAAAGCCCTTCGTGTAGACGACCTCGCCCTCACGATAGATCCCGAGCGCGCATCCCGGTGTCGTGGCGGTATCCCACGCGGCAAACACCGCGTCGATCCGCGCTCGCATGGCGTCGTCGACGGTCCAGTCTTTCGTCGGCTCGATCGCAAGTGACATCTCTTGTCTCTCCTGTGGTTGTGTTCGTCGATGCAGTGATGCAAGCCTATCGGGACGCGAGCCGGTTGGAGGCTTTTGCTCGCTTCCACATCACCTGATCGTCACAGGGATCGTCGCAGAACCGAAGCCGGCTGTATACCATGTCAGGAGACGTTCGTTTGATCCCGGCCGTGTCACGGAGCACGGGCGAGACGCTGGTGGACGGTGACCGATTGCCGGAAACCAGCCGACGACGACGATGCGATGACACCTGGATCTGGACGGCCGTAACCAGGCGGTGGCGGATCCCCGGCACGAAGAAAGAAGAATGCAGTGAAGTCAGTCTGTGTATTTTGCGGATCGAGCAGCGGTGAGAACCCGGCGTACCGGGAGACGGCGGAGGCCCTCGGACGGGAGATCGCCGGGCGCGGCATCGAGCTCGTCTATGGCGGTGGTGATGTCGGGTTGATGGGAGTGATCGCCGATGCCACGCTCGCGGCCGGCGGAAGGGTAATCGGGTTCATCCCTCGCGCGCTGATGCAACGCGAGATCGCCCACAAGACGCTCTCCGAGATCCATGTCACGTTGTCGATGCATGAACGGAAGGCCGCGATGGAGATACGGGCAGAAGGATTCATCGCGCTGCCTGGAGGATTCGGGACGCTCGATGAATTCTGCGAGATCCTTACCTGGGCCCAACTCGGAATCCATCAGAAACCGATCGGCATGCTCGACATCAAAGGCTTCTTCCACCACCTGCTCGGTTTCTTCGACGTTGCCACGGCCGAAGGGTTCATTCGGCCAGCGCATCGCAAGCTGATCATGGATGATACCGATCCGGCACGTCTCCTCGATCGCATGGATGCGTGGAAACCGACCATCGTGCCGAAGTGGACTGATGCTCCAGCGGCGGCGCCTAAGCCCTAGAACGCCGAGGTTGGCGGGCCCTTCTTCTTACGCATGATCGTTATCGTGATTTCACCAACTTCGTGGTTTGGAGTCCGGAGTCCGGCAACCGTACCTGATTCTGGGGAGTTGGCGTTGGCGCCTGAAACACTCCAGCGTACGATTCAGCCTCAAGAGATCGCGAACCTCTCGCCTCATCTAATCCCACGGGAGACGTTTGTCTGGCACCTTCATCCCGCCGCCGTGACTGAGCCGTTCGTCCGCGAGCAACGCTCGCCATCGCACATTCGGCAACCGTGCCGGGAGACACGTCTGACTCATCGCGGACGGGCCAGCCCTGAAATCACCAGGCACGCACCCTCGGCCGTATCCCACGCGTGCGGTGATGAGATGCACGGCAGGTTCGATTCCTGCATTGAGTACGCTCCGAACGCGGGCATTCTCCCTCTCTTAAGGCAAGTTCAGGGGCGTGTCGATGACACGTCCGCGGAACCCATCGACCTCTTCTCCCCTAGTTGATGATCAGAACTCATGATCATCAACTAGCGGTATCTTCGGAGCCTGTCCTGAGAAAAACTGAGGGAACCGTATCGGCGCGCAGAATCGGATCAGGTCATTCGGCTGAGGCCATGCTACAACCTTAGGCAACCGCCCTAACGGGGTGAGGTGGCTTCCAGCACGTGGTATTGCCGTGTCGCGACGACAGTGCGGACGTCATGAAAGTGACGCTCCATTATCTTCCCGTAGGCAAGGAACGCATTGGCGACGATCAGCATGCGTCCACCGTCTGCGAGATGTGCAGGGGCCTCGCGGATGAGGCGTTCCGCCATGTCATGATCGACCTGCTTGCCCTGATGAAAAGGCGGATTGCTCGCGATCAGGTCGTAACGGTCGGAAGGCAAACCCTCGTAGACATCACTGGCAAACGTCTCAACACCGACAAGGTCGTTCATGGCGATTGAATGGTGGACAGAAGCGAGCGCGAACACATCCACATCGGTCATGTCGACACGGCCAGCCCCCTGCCGCAGAGCCATCAGTCCGATCGCACCGGTCCCGCATCCCACATCGAGCACACGAATCCCGGCCGGAATCTTGAGGTGCGCAAGCAGGAGCGCAGTCCCCGCATCGAGCCGATTTCCAGCGAACACTCCCGGCAGCGTCGCGAGCGACAACACGCCGGAGTCATCATCGACTTCAACGTATTGCCATGTTCCACGAGCGATGCCGGGACGTGTCGTCCACCCCGGATGCTCAATCGGTGTTCGCCCAGCCACAAACCGGGCGACCCTGTGCCGCCTGGCGTAATCTTCCGTGTCGACGGACCCGAACAGGCTGACTGCGTCGGAGATCACCGAGCGAATACCCTCGTCGTTGGGGCCAGCGACGGCCAGCACCCCATCGTCTGTCAGAACGGCTTCCGTCAGCACCAGCCACCGGCGAGCGAGGTCTCGATTCGGAGACGCAGGCAACAACACGGCGTCGAACCGCCCCTTATCCTCGAAATCCGGTACTGCGATCAGGTCGTGCAGGTCAAGACCAGCAACGCCAGTGGCACGACCGGCTTCGCGAGTGTCGGTTGGCAACCACACAACCTGCTCGACGGAATCCATCTCACTCACGTCGATCGGGAGTTCTGCCTCGCCGCCCGCCACGAGCACGCGGCGAACGCTGCCTCCCCTGAACCGATGTCGCTCCAACTGACGCGCCAGCATCTCGGATGACACATTCATGATCCAACCTCCTGCATGGTGTGCATGGTGCTGGCGAATGAACACGATGCAGGGTCACGCGGCAATCGAGCGTTCGTGATGGACCTCTTTCATTGAAGATGCACCCGCATTGCGGGGAACCTGTTGTTCGATCCCATCCAAACGGCCGGGAGCAGCCACGACGTTGCCCTGCAACCCGCAGGAGGCCGGCAAATCTGGCTTCGATCAGACAAGGAACTTGCCATCTCGCATGAACGGTTCGCCGTCGACATCGACCTGTCCGCCCTGGCGGAGATCGCAGATCATGTCCCAATGAACGGCCGAGGTGTTGAGACTGCCCGTATCGGGATACCCCGCGCCAACCGCCATATGGACGGTCCCACCGATCTTTTCGTCGAAGAGGATGTTCTTCGTGAAGCGCTGGATATCAAAATTGGTCCCGAACGCGAACTCCCCAAGGAATCGTGCGCCAGGATCGGTATCGAGCGTTCGGATCAGATAATCCTCGTTCTTGACGGCGCTCGCATCGACGACCTTGCCGTTCTCGAACCTGAGCCGGATATCCTGTATCTCGCGACCACCGGTCACGACCGGGAAGGTGAACCGGATATGACCATTCACGGAATCCTCGACCGGTCCCGTGAAGATCTCCCCGCTCGGGAAGTTCCGCTTGCCATCGGAGTTGATCCAGGTCCGGCCACCGACATTGAGGGTGAGGTCGATGTCGGGTCCGGTCATATGAATCTCGCTCTTGCCATCGAGCCAGTCGATCAGGTGCTGCTGTTCGGCCTTGAGTTCGAGCCAGGCCGCAACCGGATCGCCGCGATCGAGCTTCATGCCGTTCAGCACGAAGTCTGTATAGGCTTCGGTCTCCATATCCGCGTCCTGCGCATAGGCGTCGGTCGGGTAGAGCGTCAATGTCCAGTCGAGCGTACCTTCGGCAGCGCGTTTCATGAACGATGCGAAGAGCGGAGATCGCGCCTTTTGATGCATCGACTGCCGATCCGGATCGACCGCCGAGAGCCGTTTGGTGTTGCTCTCGGCCATCACGTTGATCACCACATCGGCCTGCTCGCGCACGAAATGCTCGACTGGAGTGATGTAGGTCAACTGCTCGTCGCTGCCCTCCAGCAGCAAGTCCGCATTGATGCCGTCGAGGGTCGGGAACACCACCGGAAAACCGCCACGCGCCAGAACTTCCTTGTGAATCGCCCTCAGCAACGGCGCTGCTGACACGTTGCCCACAATCGCCACAGTCTGACCCGGTTTTACTTCGACAGAATATCCCGCCAGCGCCTTCGCCCATTTTTCCAATCGAGGATCGGCCATCAATCTGCTCCCTTGCATTGCATGAATTCCGTGCGTGCCAGTCAGGTGCCTGTTCCAGCACATTCGAGACTCATGGTACCCGCAGATCACCACTCCCGAAACACCCGTGCAATCCGACGTGCTGCAGAATCCGCGAATGCCATCTCCCGGCTGTGCGAATCGGCCAGAAGATCGTCATCATGCGAGTTCCGCGATGCGCTACGGGAAATATCGTTGCTCGACAAGGTTGTCCGTCAGATCGAGGGCCCCTCGATACGATGCTATCGCCTCGACCCTGCACCCGCCGCGCCGGAACAGGTCGGCGCGGGGGGCGGCGGGAAGCAGGTACGACCGCCTGAGTGAGGGCTCCTGACCGATGGCGGCAATCACCGTCAAACCTGTCGCCGGACCATCCACCTGGACAATCGAGCAATCAGATCCGTTCCCACCGGCGCCTTGTATGGAATCCCGCAGGCTAGGATGTGTCTCTTCGCACGGGTCAGACGATCCGCCATCGTCGCCTCCGGCACCAGAAAATGGCGCGCGATGTCATGCGTCGACATCCCGCAGACCAGACGCAGCGTCAGCACGATCCGCACCTCGAGCGCGTGCAGGATGACAGCAGGTGAAGATCAGCCGCACACGTTCGTCCGGGATAGGGGTGAACGCATCATCGATGTCGCTTCGGATGTTCGATTCCCACTCGTCTTCGAGACCATCCGGCACAATCAGCTCCGACATCTTGCGTTCGAAGGCGCCATGTCGCCGCTGGCGATCAATCGCCTTTCGGCGAGGGGTCGTGATCAGCCACGCGACCGGGCTAACCAGGATGCCATCACGACGCCATGATTCAAGTGCCGTCACGAACGCATCCTGCACGACATCCTCGTCTAGCCCGATATCATGCGTGCGCGACACCACCGCGGCGAGCACGCGTGTCTAGTCGCGACGGAGTGCCTCTGCAATCGCGGCGATTACCGGATCAGGATCATGCATGTCAGGATGGAAATTCCCGGATTGGTCTCACCTCGAGACCAGGATCAGGATCAGAATCTGAGGGACAATGCCTTACAACGTCCAGTGCATCGTCGAGATCCTCCGCCTCGAACAGATGGAACCATCCAAGGATCTCTTTCAGATCGACGAATGGTCCGTCGGCGATCGCACATTCATCACCCTGTTTCCGCACCCTGGTGGCTATCGCCGAAGGCTGAAGCGCCTCGCCAGAAAATGCCGATCCGCAGGAGATCAGCTAGGCGATGAACGCGTGATGTTCCGCCCCGCTCGTGCAAACAGCTCGGGAATTGCTGTTTCCAGCCAGTCCTGCTTGTCGTGGATCATCGACAGATACTTCTTGCATATCTCCTTGCTTTGCCCTGAAGACGAACAGTTCTCCCACGAATCGACACATGCGTATCGACGAACATACGGGGGCATCCAGTATTTCTCCTCAGTGCCTGCAAGCCAACGGGCCCGAATCGGATTCGTCACAGCTCGCGTGCGAGTTGCCAACGGGGAACTGGTTTGACTTCTGGTCCAGAGCCGTGAGCCAGCACTCGTGAGAAGGCGTCTTCACATGTCCGTATCAGAGTCTACGCATATGAACGTACTGTACGCTCAGATTGTACGTTCACCTGCGACAACACGCGCAATGTTTGTTTGAGGAAATTGCCAGAATGGAAAGCCGAACGGACACCTTTTCCCCGCCATCACAAGCAGTTTAGGATAGGGCATGGGAGAGATCGGGGTTGCCGATCCGATTCACTGACAGCCCGTGCCCCGCACGCCAGTGAATCGCAGTGGGACAAGGGAAGAGGGAGTTGGACGCATGCTGACGCTTCGGGAAGCGCGGCAACGCAAGCACATGTCACAGCAGGTGCTTGCCGATCGTGCCGGGGTGGCACGGGTAACGGTGTCACAGATCGAACTGGGGAAGTCTGGTCCACGACCGCATATCGCGCGACGGCTGAGCCAGGCATTGGACATCGCCCCTGCCGAGATCATCGAGTTCGGCAAGGCTGCACGCAGCATGCGCCTTCCCACTCCATCGATTCTCGCAATTCGTGCCGAGGCAGAACTCGCCACCGCGCGGCAATGATTCCAGATCGCTGTTTGCGTTAGCCATCCAGCCAGCTAGCCATATCCATCTCGAGATGAGCAACACCATGCAAGAGACCGGCAGGCGTATCTGCCGGTCTCTTGCCGCATGCATCATCGCAGTCGAACAGCGTCGACAGGGTCATCACTCTTCGGTCTCGATCTCCTGCGCATACCAGCTCAATGCCCTGCGGTACGCCAGGAGTGAGGTGTCTCCGTCGTCGTCCGTCACGAGCAGCGACAGGAGAAGCACGACTGCCTTGCGATCGTGCCCCGCACTCGTCTCGGCAAGCGCCAAGAATGCGGTCAGTGCACGGAAATGTGGGAACCGTGAGATCCCCTCCTGCAACAGCGTCCGTGCTTCCTGAATCCTGCCAAGATTGCGAAGCGTACTGCCACCCTGAAGATATATCTTCGGTTGAAGTGCCTTGGGAAGGGTGTCGATCCCGCTCGCCATCGCCCGCTCGTAGTGGTGCATCGCATCGCCTTCACGATCTGCACCATCGAACGCCGACGCGATCAGAAATTGCACAAGCGCATCATCCGGATGCCTTGCGTTCCGTTCCTGAAGGATTTTCTCGGCCTTCTTTACCTCAACCGGATCAGCAGACTCCAGCATCCGCTGTTCGCGATCGTAGAACTGCTCTTCAACCATCGTTTCCCCTCTCGCACTGTACCACCTGACCGCGCACCCGAGCTTCGCAATGTCCTGCACGTGCGTTGCCTGCCGGAGACGAGAACGCGTCATCAGCACAAACACCCCGGCGGCATCGACCGCCACAGCAGGATTGCCATCGACATCCCGTACAACGCTGGATACATCACGCCCGGCCCAAAACGGTACGTTATCAGCAGCAACGATCATCGCGGTCGCGAGCGGCATCTGACTGAGAGCGAGCACGTAATGGAGCGGAATACGATCTACCATACGATCCGAAAACCACCGTCGCCTCGAACATCGCGATTGATTCGATCGTGACGGTCGAGGCCGCGAGTCGTCCCGAAGAACCTCAATCGACAAGATCGCAACCTGGGCGAGCGCCAGTCCCGACGTCGCGCCGAATCCCAGGGCAGCCACTACGACCAATGCCAGAATGCCGGGTCCGCACCGCCTCATGCAGGCTCATCCCCATCCCGCCCTGAGCGCGTGAGAATCGGGAACCACACCGCCAGAGACCTGCCCCCTATCCTTCTGGTCGCTTCCGAATAAAGATCAGGTCGATGGGCGTCACGACAAGCCCTCGCAGAATCGTGCCGAGGTGACCGGTCCTCGCCAGCCACACCGATCAACAGCCATACATCGTCGCGATGCTGAGCGTGCTCGCAACCCCGACCATGCCCGTGGCGCGACCGCGTTGCCGCGTAAACCAGTGGGGAACGATGATCCGCGCTGCCGGTATGAGCCCTTGCCCGAACGTTCGCGTCAGGCCGGATCCCGTGAAAACCCACCGTGACCCGGCCGAAAAATTGAGCGACAGCATGCCGATCGCGGAGATCGTATCATCACCCGACCGCCTCATGTGCCGAGCTGCTTGCCGATTGCCAGCACCACCAGAGCGCTGAAGATCGTCGCGGCGGTGTACGCAAGCGAGAAGAGTGATCACGACCTCCCGGGATCGCTGGTGAGCGGATCGACAAAGGCCTCCGTTCCGTAGGTCATTCCCGGTGCCGCGCAAAACGCGACAAACCCACCGACGCGACCCTTCACCAGTCAGAGAATTCATTTGGACTACGTGTAGCATGCGACAACGGATATTATCGCGTCGAAGAAAGCAAGAACGACATCTGTGCCATGGCTCCTGAATATGGTGCCCGACGAGAAGAGTGCGTTGGACGTTCAAATGTCCGTCCGGAACCGATGCCATCATGTGTGCAGTGAAACGCTGCGGCAAGGTGCCGTCTCGCTTCCTTGCGTGACAGACCCCAATCCATCGACAAGAATGGATGTTCCCAAGATCCCGATGGCGTTCCATATTGCCTCAGGCAGTTGGCACAGACCGTGCAGACACGGAAGCGGTATTTGACGAGAATGGACGGACTGCCCAGATCATCACCGCAGAAATCGTCTGTTGGTGTTTGCGGAGATGATCACCCTTTCGACCTCAATGCGGAGCGAGTGATATGGGCACACAGAGACGGCAGGATCGGGAACCATGGCAAACAGAACGGCCCTTGCAACCGGCCGCAGAGGAAACGCCGTCTACAAAGGTCGACGATCACGACGATGTGCACAAGGAGCGCCGTCTCCAGACGCACGGCCTGGTACTCGCCATTGGTGGTCACGAAGACAAGGATATCCATAGCGAGATTCTCCGGCGATTCATCGACATCGCGCGCGGTAAGCAGTCGTGCGTGGTCATTATCCCAACGGCTGCTTCTGACCCTGATGCCACGATTGAGGACTACCGGGATGCCTTCAAGAAGCTTGAATGCTCGCATATCGAGGCGCTTCAGCTTCATGATCGTGCCGATGCCAATTCTTCTTCCGCGGTGGACTTGCTCAATCAGGCAACCGGCATCTTTGTGACCGGTGGCGATCAGGCACGTCTGGTGGAACGCATGATCGGCACTCGAGTTATGGACACGATCCGCGTCCGCAACGCCGAGGGAAGTCGTCGTCGGGGGAACCAACGCTGGAGCATCCCTGGACGCCCAACACATGATCCTGGGTGGATCCGGAATCGGCAGGGACAGTGGTGATTCAGCCGCGCGCAAGTCCATGATTGAGGTCGTGGGCGGACTCGGCTTGTTGCCAGTTGTCATTATCGACCAGCATTTCAGCCAACGCGGTCACATGGGCCGTCTGCTCTTGGCGTTTGCTGGAAATCCCGGCCTCGTCGGCATCAGGCTTGATGAAAACACCGCTGTGTTTGTGCAAAGTAATGGCATCCTCGAAACCCTCGGCGAGGGAATGGTCACCCTGATCAATGGAAGAAACACGGTATCAAACTACTTTGACAGGAAACCGGGTGACGTGTTGACCATTATCAATTCCAGCCTCCATGTCTTCGGGCCTGGGCAGAAGTTTGACCTCGTCGCACACGTGCCAATCGGCGCCTTTAAGGGAATTCAGTAGACATGCTGATGTGTCGCGTGCATCGATCGTTGATATGGGGACGGGATAACCGGGACCGGGAGTGAAGATATGCTGGAAATTCGCCAACACGATGTCTACCGGGGCCCGAATATCTGGTCTCGGAAACCGGTCATCCATCTCGAGGTTCACCTTGGAGAACTGGAAGAACGGCCAACGAATCTCATAGCAGGATTCAATGACGAGCTGATCTCCCTGATCCCGTCGCTACAAGCGCAAAGCTGCGCCGGTAGCGAACCCGGCGGCTTTATCCAACGGCTCCACAAAGGAACCTGGATGGGGCACGTGCTTCAACACGTCGCGCTTGAACTCCAGTCACTCGCCGGTACGGACGCATCACGTGGCAAGACACGCGGTTCAGAAGATCACGGCATCTACCATGTGCTGTACGAATACCGGCAGGGAGACGTTGGCATCCAGGCCGGCCAGGTCGCGTGCCGCCTGCTCAATCATCTCGTCTATGGCACCGAACCTGAATTCATGTTGCCGGAGGAACTGAAGCGGCTGATCCTGCTCGCCGAGCGCCTGTCATATGGGCCAACCACCCAGACGATCGTCCAGGAAGCGGAGCGACGCGGCATCCCGGTTCTCAGGCTCGATCCCCGGCGCTCGCTCGTGCAGTTAGGTCATGGCTGCTATCAAAAGCGGATCTGGACGTCCCTCACCTCGTCCACTAGTGACATCGCGGCGAGCATCGCCCATGACAAGGAACTCACCAACCTGCTTCTGCGGCGTGCGGGAATCCCTTCACCGCAGGGAGAAGTCGTCTCCACGGTTGGGGAAGCGATTCGGGTCGCAACCCGCATCGGATATCCGATCGTGGCGAAACCGATCGACGGCAATCACGGTCGGGGCGTGGTAACGAGCATTGTCGACGAATCAGGGCTTTGCCGCGCGTTTGTCATCGCCGCCGCAGCGAGTGCCAATGGCAACGTGCTCGTCGAGCGATTCATCACTGGCAACGACTACCGTATCCTCGTCATCGGCGGCAAGGTTGTCGCCGTGGCGGAGCGGGTTCCAGCGCACGTCATTGGTGATGGCACTCACACCATCACGGAACTCGTCGAACAGACGAATGCCGATTCCCATCGCGGCATCGGCCATGAAAAGATCCTCACCCAGATCAAGCTAGACCACCGCTCCGAAACCTTGTTGACAGAGCAGGGACTCAGCGCGAACGATATTCCGGAGGACGGGCGGTTCGTTCGATTGAAGCAGACCGGCAACCTGAGCACTGGGGGCACAGCGATTGATCGCACGGATGAGATTCATCCGCAGAACAGTGAGATTGCCCGGCATGCGGCAAAGGTGATTGGTCTCGATATCGCGGGGATCGACTTTATTACGCTCGATATTGCCCAGCCGGCACGCCAGACTGGCGGCGGCGTGGTCGAGGTCAATGCCGGTCCGGGTTTTCGCATGCATACGCATCCGACCCACGGCCAGCCGCGCCCCATCGGCCGGGAAGTGGTACAGACGTTGTTTTCCGCCGGTGCCCGTTCCCGCATCCCGATCGTGGCCGTGACCGGTACGAACGGGAAAACGACCACGGCACGCATGACCGCGCATATCATCCGCGCCACCGGGCAAACAGTCGGGTTGACCACGACTGACGGCATCTATATCGGTGATGAGCGAATCGCAACCGGAGACATGGCGGGACCACAAAGTGCTCAACTCGTGCTGCAGGATCCCCGGGTGGAATTCGCCGTGTTTGAGGCGGCTCGCGGCGGCATCCTCCGGAGTGGACTGGGATTCGACCACTGCAACGTGGGAATTGTGACCAACGTCACCAGCGATCATCTCGGTCTGAGAGGCGCCACGTCGATGGCCGATCTCGCCCGCGCCAAGGGTGTCGTCCCCGCCTCGGTGTTCCGCGACGGAACGAGCGTGCTCAACGCGGACAATTCCTGGACCGTCCGGATGGCCGATGACGCCCGTGGAGACGTGACGTTCTTCAGCATGGATGAGGACAATCCCACCATTCAGGATCACCTGCGGGATCAAGGCCGAGCAGTGATCACGCGGCAGACGGTGGCTGGTGATGCATTGGTGCTCCTGGAGCGCGAGATGGAAACGCACATCGTGTTTGCTCATGAGATTCCTGCCACCCTCGGAGGTCGCATCCGGGTCAATACCTCCAATGCGCTCGCGGCGGCTGCCGCCGCGTTGGCGGTTGGCGTACCACTTGTCACCATCCGAGACGCGCTTGCGACATTCACGAATGAGTTCGCCCAAACCCCCGGACGCTTCAACCACATCACGATCAACGGATGTGATGTCTTGATGGATTACGCACACAACGTGGGCGCGTTGCAGGCAATCGGTGCCGTGGTAAAGAGCTTCAACGCTCCCCGCTCAGTCGGGATGATTGCGATCCCGGGCGACAGGCGCGACGAAGATGCGCGCGCATTCGGTGACCTCGCGGCCCGTACGTTCGATCGGATCGTGATCTGGGAAGAATCGAAACTTCGCGGCCGGAAGGCCGGTGAGATGCCGGGATTGCTACGCGACGCGGCTCTGCAAGCCGGTCTGCCGGCGGATTGTGTATCGGTCGTCCCCGATGAGATGGAAGCGGCCGTGACCGCAGTCCAACTTGGACGGCCGGGAGACCTGGTCGTCGTCCTCGTTGGCCGGGTGGAAATGGCTTGGGACGTTCTTCAACAGCACGCGAGCTCGTTCGATCCCCAAGTGATGGAGAATGCCGGCGAACGGTCGCCACAGCCCGATGTGCTTACCAGAGATTTCGTTCGTTTCTAGCCGGATGCTCCTGGTTGTGCGGACCGGATCCGATGCACGAACGCCACAACCAGGGAGTTAATGGACGAGCTGACCGGTGGCATCGGCACAGTCCATGCATTCACGGGCTCCGTGGGAGGCGCTGTACCTACAACGCGCAATCCATATCCTTCAGGGGAGACCTGATGCTTTCTCACGTCAAGCAATTGCAGTTCGATGCCAAGCCAGATCAGCCCGACTCGATGTACGCCAGGCCTCTTCAGGAATTGCTGGTCGGCAAGTTCGGCGAGATGACTGTCATGATGTCCTACCTCTTCCAGGGATGGAACAGCCGCGGCCCGCAGAAGTATCGCGATATGCTGTTCGATATCGGGACGGAGGAGATCGCTCACGTCGAGATGCTGTCCATCATGATTTCCCGGTTGCTGGACAGGACACCGATCGGCGATCGGGAAGAAGCCGCCAAGATCCCGATTCTTGGCACCGCACTGGGCGGTTCCGACCCGAAGGACGTCATCTACGCCGGGATGAACCCGCAGCACGAGATCGTCAGCGGGCAGGGCGCGGAGGCCAAGGACAGCATGGGTGTCGCCTGGAATGGCAACTTCGTCACCTCCAGTGGCAATTTGCTGGCCGATTTCCGGTAGAACCTGATGGCCGAATCGCAGGGCAACCTGCGGGTGAGCCGCCTCTACAAGATGACCGGGGACACCGGCGTCCGGAAGATGCTCGCGTTCATCCTTGCCCGCGACATCATGCACCAGAACCAATGGCAGGCGGCGATCGAGGGGGTGCAGGCCGATGGCTTGCACGAGTTCCAGATCCCGAGCCCCTTCCCGCTCGACCGGGTGATGCTCTCGCAGGCGTACACATTCTGGAATTGCTCGCAGGGCACGGAAAGCGAACAGGGCCGGTGGGCACATGGTCCCACACCCGACGGCAACGCCGAGTTCTCGTACCTGGCCGATCCGAAACCCCTCTCGCAGGACACCGGCGAGCTGTCACAGTCTGACCCTCGTTTGCACGGCACGCCGAAGCAGCCGATGCCACCGATGTCGACCGGCCCTAACCCGGTTTCGGGTCAGGAGATCCCGACCAACGTCAAGAAAGACGCCGTCGCCAAAAACATCAACGTGAAGGCATAAGCATTCCCGATCATCGACAGACCGGAGCGAACCGGCACAGCCAGGCGCTACCGCACCGCCTGGCTGTGCCGGTTCGCTCCGGAGTGCTGTTCCTCCTACCTCTGGGTCGACCGAAAGATAAGCACCAACCCACGCATCGCCAGGATGAAAGCGAGCACCAGCAACGCGTAGCCGATGAACTGGTACATGCTGACCGTCTCGGTGAGATTTTGCCCGCCATTCTGAACGATCATCATCACCGCCTTGATACCCGCCGTCGAGGCGAGAATCGTCAACAACACCTCATGCAGCATTCCGCTCACCGTCTGCCGGTCATCCTCATTCGCGAGCCCCCGCACGTTGACGCCAAGCCGCCCATCCTCCAATGCGCTGGTGAAGCGATTCAGGTAACGTGGCATCCACCGCAGCATCGGCAGCAGCGATGTCAGCTCATCCGCAAGGGTCTTCCGGGCTGCGTTCGGGCGCAACTGGCTTCTAAGATAGTCCGTGGCAAAGTCCCGCGCTTCCCCGATCACGTAGAAGTCAGGGTCGACGTTTGTCAACGTCCCTTCCAGCGTTGTGATCGACCGGAACACCGCCGCGATTTCGGGAGGCACAGCCAACCCGAAATCGGCGATGATACGGAAAAGATCCGTGAACATCCGCACTTCGGGCGCGATTCCCGGAGTGAGATAGCGTGCCATAAATTGTCCGAGCGCCCACTCCAGACGGTGTTCGTCGAGCCTCTCCGGACGTTCGACGAGATCGGGCAAGGCGTCGCTCGCCGCGATCGGATCCCCTTGATCGAACGACAGGATCAATCGAACAAGCGCTCCCCGAAGCACGCCGTCGATTCGCCCAACGGGCCTGAAATCGATCAAAGTCAAACGACCGTCGACCAGGAGCATCACATTGTCGGGATGCGGATCGGCGTGAAATGTCCCGTCGATCACTATCTGTCGCAACAACGAGTTGAGCGGGCCCCGCGCGAGGTCGGCCGTGTTCAGCTCGCGCGCGGCAATCTCGGACACCGCCGATCCAGCGGAACGCCGATAATCCGCTCCACCACCAGGACCCGCTCCGAGCTAATCGCAGGATAGACGACGGGAAGATGCACCCCCAGGTCTCCACCACGCGCCTCCGAGGCGGCGGTCACCACAGCGATATTTCTTGCTTCGGCCCGCAAATCGAACTCTTCACGCAGCGCCTTGGCAAAGCCGTTTGCGAGACCGGCAGCGCCAATGTTGCGGCCCCAGTTCGTACTTCGCTGCAAGGTCTCCACCAATCGTCCGACGATATCGAGATCGCGCACGACTTGGGTTGTGAGGCCGGGTCGCCGGACCTTGACCACTTCCACCTCCCCCGACTTCAGGCGATCGTGGCCCCGAATCCACGCTCACTGCGGAGATGCTTCCGCCCGTAATACGATGGCCACGCAACATCGACCGCTAGCAACAGGATCACCATCGACATTCCCCGTAGTGCCGCTTGCATCACACCCAACCAGAAGCCGTGCGTCTGAAAGCTGCATGCCGATCGGTTGCCGGACGCTGTCACTGGTCAAGGTCGGTTCCCCTATCACGGTTGATGATGCGCTTGAGCCATTCCGCCATGAGCGTCCGCTCGGCGTTGGTCAGTCCTGTCAGTGCCGGCAAGTTGCTGTGGAGGGTGATCGCTGCGTTGGTTACAGCGTCATCGTCCACCTCGGCGGCGTGATCGGTGATGATCGAGCGTATCAGGGCGTTGTAGACCGCGTCGCCGAGTCCAGGGTCGCGGTCCTCCGGCGACATGGCCAGGAGTGCAAGGACGGTTCCGATGCCGGCGGCGTGAATCATCTCGACAGCACGGTGAACGGGGACACGAAGCCGGCCCGCGGCGGCAACGCGTTCCACACGGCTGTGAAGAATCTCGAACCCTGTGACGGCTGCGGGCGAGGGAGTGCCGTGCCGTGCCGTGCTCAGTAATGCGAACAGCGCCGGATTGGCAAGGCCGAACCCCATGTGCGTATTCCAACCAACGCGAAGGTCCGCTACCGGGTCCTCGGTTTGGCTGCTCGCCGCCTTGCCCGCCACATACGTAGCGAAAACGTTCTGCGCCACCGCCTCCATCAGGCCGTCCTTGTCGCCGAACAGGCGATAGATCGTCGGCGCTTGCACGCTCGCTTTGGCCGCGACCGCGCGAGTGGTGACCGCGTCCGCCCCTCCCTGTTGCAGCAGTCCAGTCGCCGCGGCGATGATCCGTTCCCGCAGTTGGTTCCGGAGCGTCGACGAGGCTGTGGGATTGCTTTGAAATGTGTCGTGTATCATTGATAACACTCTCTTGATATCTTGATATTTCCCGTGTTACGATCTCTATGGTTAACTGATAACCGATGATAGCAGAAAGAAGAAATATCATGATCGTTGTTACCGGCGCCACTGGCCGACTGGGCTCCCAGATCGTTGATCGGCTGCTCGAGCGGGTCCCTGCAAACCAGATCGGAGTCAGTGTCCGTGACACGGACCTGGCGGCACATTTCGCGGCGAGAGGGGTTCGGGTGCGCCGTGGCGACTACTCTGATCCCGACTCGCTCACGGACGCGTTCGCGGGCGCTGATCAGGTCCTGATCGTCTCGGCCAGTACCATTGGCGAGGAGGCCCTGCGGCAGCACCGATCTGCGATTGACGCCGCCCGTGACGCCGGAGCGCGGCGGATCCTCTACACGAGTCACATGGCGTCGTCCCCGGACTCTCTGTTTGCGGCGGCCCCCGATCACGCCGCCACCGAGCAGTACCTCGTCGGCATCGGCGTCCCGTACACCTCGCTGCGGAACGGCTTCTACGCGAATACCGTTTCGCAGCAACTGCTTGGTGGGGCGCTGGAGACCGGCGTGCTGATGGCGCCGGCCGACGGGCCGGTGTCCTGGACGAATCGCGACGACCTGGCCGACGCCGCCGCGGTCATCCTCCTGGACGAGGGTCGCTTCGATGGTCCGACTCCGCCGCTGACCGCCCCCGAGGCGCCTGACCTCGAAGACATCGCCGGGATGCTCTCGGAGATGACCGGCCGCACCATTCGCCGAGTGGTGGTCGATGACGACGAGTGGATGCAAGGCCTCATCGGGCATGGTGTCCCGGAGGGTTACGCGCGCATGATGCTGGGCTTGTTCCTGGCCGCCCGGCGCGGAGAGTTCGCGGCCACCGACCCGACGCTCGAGCAGCTGCTCGGCCGCCCCGCGCAGTCGATCCGCACCGTGCTGAACCAGGTCGTTGCCGGTTCCTGATCATCAGACGTCGCGCCCGGAGGCCGCCGACGAGGCCTCCGGACGGGCTCGCGTGACGGCATCGCGGTAGGGGAGGACTTGGACGCGCTGATGCACCGTCGTGGTGGGGAACAGCTCGCGCATTCAATGTCCTCCTGGTGCTGTGCGGCACCGACCGTTTGGCCCGTATCCTACGGGAACGGTACCGACGCAGCTGCTCGATGTGGCTACTAACATTGGATGCGCAATCCCCGGATAACCCGTTTTCCGGCACATCCAGGTTGTCCCCTACCGCTGTGTCAGTCGGTCTCAAACAATCGATCGTCGGGAAAATACCTAGTTGATTCGGTAGGAGACCGCAACGGATCATCAAAAAAACTCACAGTGTCCCATCTCGCTATCGACGAACGGAGGCGACAATGATCTCGCTGCAACCAGCGACCGCAGATAATGAGACGTATCTTTACAACCTGCATCGCGCCACGATGCGTGACCTCGTCGAACAGGTCTGGGGTTGGGATGAGACCGTTCAACAAGAGTTTTTCCGGGCGCATATCGCCTCGGGAAATCATTTCCTGATCCTGAAAGCGAACGAACCTGTCGGCACGGTGCAATACCGTGACGAAGCCGACCACCTCTTCATCGGCAATGTCGAAATCGACCCTGACCGGCAGGGCACGGGAATCGGATCAGCGGTCATCCAACAACTGGTCGAACAGGCGCACGCGGAAAACAAACCGGTGCGCCTGCAGGTGCTCAAGATCAACACGTCCGCCTGCCGCCTCTATCAACGCCTCGGGTTCGACTTCGATGGTGAGAGCGAAACGCACATCCGCATGTCGACCAGGCTCCGGTGAATGGTGCTGTCGAACCGCAAACATGCTCACGATTCAATCCAAACGTCCGTCATGGATTCGCCATTCGTGGGAACCTTTTGCCCACATCCCTCCTCTTTATCTGTGAGACCGGCAATTGAGTCCGGTTCAATCACAGGGAGGAACGCATGTCACGCGCTTGGTCACAGAAATGGTTCTCATTCCGATCCATCGCCGACCGTATCACCGTACTCTCGTTTTTTGCGTTTGGACTCGGTCTCCTCACCCAGCTTGTCTGGATGATAGGGACGGATCGGAACGACGGCATCGACTTCATCAAACTCGTCAATGTCACCGGGTTTACCCTGCTGGCATTAAGCGCTGGTCGCAGCAAGATCGTCGTCGTGCTGATGCGGCTCGTACTCGCCTTCACCTTCCTCGGTTCCGTGGCCGATCGCTTCGGCCTGCTGGGCGGACCGGGCAAGACAGGCGTTTCCTGGGGAAACTTCTCGCACTTTGTCGATTACACGCGAGACGTCACATCATTCCTGCCATCCTCATGGGCGCCCGCTCTTGCCGTGATGGCGACGATTGCGGAAACCGGGATCGGTCTTGGACTCGTGCTTGGAAAATGGCAGCGATTGGCAGCCTTGGGTGCAACCGGGCTCCTGGGAATCTTCGGGATCTCGATGACGATCTCGCTCGGCATCGCCTCCCCCTTCTCCTACAGCGTGTGGCTATTGGCAACCGGCGCGCTTGTGCTTTCCCGCCCGATTGCTTCACGCTGGTTTCCAGCATTTGTCATCCAGAGGCGGTATAGCAATCCTGACCCCACTCGTTCCCGGATCGTCGAGGATGGTCACTACGAACCATCGTAGTCGTGGCACTTGCGGAGCCCATTATGCCCACCTCCGACGCTGAACAGATGGCGCCTGATACCATCTCACCCGAGATGATCGCGAGCGCGGCGGCCGGTGACGCGATCGCGATGAACGCCATGCTCGATCTGCTCGCGCCAACCGTCCAACGTGTATGCGGGCCGATCGCCCTCGATCGCGGGGCGGACGCCACACAAGAGGCACTGATCGCGATCTTCCGAAATCTGTCCTCCCTCCGCGAGCCAGGAGCACTGTACGGCTGGGCGATCCGGATTGCGACCCGGGAAGCCGTCCGGGTTGCGAAAGCGGCGGCAACCCTGACGACGTGGGAGTCCTTTCCCGAGATCCCTACGCGCGATCCGGGAGAACTCGGCGTCGATATCGAAGACATTCTCACCGGTCTCTCACCCGAACACCGGGCGATTCTCGTCCTCCGTGACCTTGAAGGATATTCGGAGCAGGAAGCCGCTGCCTTGCTCTCGATCCGTGAGGGCACCGCGAAATCGCGCCTGCATCGCGCTCGCTCACTTTTCAGAAAGGAATGGACATGACACCCACCGAGCGAGATGGCTGGCCAATCGCGGAGTTCGATCCGGTTCGTCGCCTCCGCGTGCTTTCCGCGACGGTCCCCGGACTATGCCTCGTGGAACGCATCATCCCGGCATCATTCGAGGATGTCTGGAACTTGGTCAGTGATCTTGAATACGAACTTCCCCGCCTGGGCATGCAGTTCGTGACCGATCTCCGAATCACCTACCGGGACGGCGATGAACTGATCGCTCGCGTGCATGGTCCACTGGGAATCCGCGACGATTTCGCGATCACCATGCGTCCGGGCTGGTGCTGGATGGAAGGCCACGCCCTCAGTGCCGCGATGGCCGCCACCGCGACCCCGGACGGAACGCTCTTCGCCTGGGCCACCCGCATGAAGATTCCGGGTGGGCGTCTCTTCGCACCACTTTCCGCCCGAACTCTCCGCCGCACCCTCGCAACGCTCGAAGAGCATGTGCTGGCTCGCGGGCGATCTCCGGGCGTTCCCTCACGTTGACGAGCGACCATGATAGCGCGATGTGATCATGGCCTGAGTGGCCTACCCCACACGATGGTCGCACCTGCCGCCAACTGCAAACATCCGTCTTGCGCGTACGGCTGAACCATGGATCGAATCCGATCATCGAATTCGGCCGCTGCAGATCGAGTCATCTTCGCATGCGAGAAGGCGCTCCGACCGTGGAACGACTCAACATATTCGTCAACCCTACGTATGTAGGGTTCTAGCTCAAGACATCGCCGGCCCACTACGTGAAACAGATTCCGCTGTTCGAGTTCAGACACAATGTCGTATGGGCGAAAGCCGGGGTTGGTCGCATACTGGGGAATGATGTCCCGAAGCGACTCACTCCAGGGTTGTGGGCCCTCATTTTGGTCCACGATCGCCAGCACTGCACCGGGACTCAACAACGTCCCAAAGAGCGGCAGGCATCGGTTCCAGTCAAACCAATGCAGACTCTGGGCGGCCACGATCAATCCATAAGGGGGATGAAACGGTCCGGCCTCCGCTGTACCACTGACCCAACGCAATGAAGGAGCACGACCGGATTCCATCGTCCGACCCACCGAAACCATGGCTTCGGAAGGCTCCAGCGCATCGACCCTCCTGACTTCCGAGCGAGCGACAAGTTTCCGCGCAATCTCGCCAGTTCCAGCACCGACTTCCAACACGGTGTTCGGACGACGGACCAGATCTGCCAGCACGTCAATGGTCTGTTCGGGATATGGAGGTCTGCATGGATAGGCGGCCGCGACCGTGGCATCCTCAAATCTCATGCCAAATTCGGGCCCCAGAAACTCTGGTTTCATACATTCTCCATGTGGGATCAATTTGCAGTTGCGCGGAGATGCGACTTTCGCACCTGCGACCGGCAGTTGCTACGGAACGAAGTCAACGCTATCGCCAATGCTCCGGCAGGAACTGTGCGTGGGCAGAGAAAAGTTCGTCTGTCATCGAGCGGATCTCGTCGAGCGTCAGCAGCGCCCCTGTCAACGGGTCGAGTGCGATCGCATGGAAGATGTGTTCCCGGTTCCCGGTCAAGGCGGCCTGCACCGCGAGTTCCTGCACGTTGATATTGGTGCGGTTGAGCGCGGCCAGTTGCGGCGGCAGCGAACCGAAACGCGTTGGCTGCACGCCATTCTTGTCGACCAGACAGGCCACTTCGACACAGCACCCATCCGGCAGGTTGTCGATCAGACCATGGTTTGGCACGTTGCCGTAGATCACCGTCGGCTCGCCGGTTTCCATCGCGTTCACGATCAGGGCGCCGTATTCCAGCGAGGACCTGAGATCCGCCTTCAGATCGTCGAGCAACTGATGGTCGGAGTCCTCGGCATCATGCGCGCGGCAGATCTCGAGGTAGTCCCATCGCTGCGGGATGAACTGCTCGATCCGCTCGGCGTCCTTCCGGAAGTACGGGACGTACTCGCTGGCGTGATGGCTGGACTCCGTATGGAAGTAGCCGAACGCGTCCATGATGGCGGTCCGCACGCACTCGGCCCCACCCTCGTAGTCGGAATCACCGCGCTCGACCTCGCTGTGATCGCCGGTATCCTTGGCCAGTGGCGCCGCCCGTCGCGCTGCCCGCATGCCACTCAAGTGGTGCTCGACCATCGTCTCGCGCAGCAGCGGGTAGAGATCCTCGCTACCCCGCCGGAAACTGGTGAACCACGCCTGATGGTTGATGCCGGCACAGATAAACGCGATCTCGTCGTACGGAACATCCATCTGCCGGGCCAGCATCCGTGACGTTCCCTGGACGGAGTGGCACAACCCGACCGATGTGATCCCCAGCTCCATCAGATACCAGCAGTTCATCGCCATCGGGTTGGCATAGTTGATCAGCAGCGCATCCGGGCAGAGCTCGTGCATGTCCGCGGCGATCCCGGCATAGGCCGGGGCGGACCGCAGAAACCGGAAGACGCCACCGGGACCGAGTGTATCGCCGACCGATTCGTCGACCCCGTACGTGCGTGGGATCTCGACATCCGGCGCATAGGCGTCCACGCCGCCAACCTGAAACGTGACGATCACATAGTCGGCGCCGGTCAGTGCTTCACGTCGATCAGCGGTTGCGTCGATCGTGGCAGCGAACCCGTAATGAGCAGCAAGATCCCGGGCAGAGGTTGCCGTCCGCTCGGCCCTGCCGATATCGAGATCCATCAACGAGTACATAGCGCCCTGCAACGAGGGGAAGCTGAGCAGATCGCCCATCAGCCGCATCGGGAACACGACCCCACCCGCTCCAATCAGCGCGATCTTCGGCCGCCGCCTGCCGACATGTTCGGTGTCACGAGCATCGGAGCGCATGGGGTCCATATTTCGACGAAGGTTTCCAGTCTGCTCGACCATACGGTGTCCTCATCATGCATTGAAAGCAGGGAGTTGAACGCTCGATACCTGCGGGTGCGATCATTGTCGAGCCATGACATCACATCTTTTCGGATCTGTACAGGTTGGTCAGACAGGGTCGGTGACGACCGGACCGTCTGCACGGCGCGGGCGAAGCTCACAGGTGATACCGGTTCAAGGAGTGCAGATTGCACAACGATCCTCCTTCCAACTGCCACGCCGGGACATGATTGGCATTGAAGGGGCGATTGAGGCCTTGTCTCCATTGGTCATGTCGCATACCATCCATCCGTTAGACCTGCCGGGACCTATGGGGTATGGACACGCCACATCGACTGCGGGCATGTCCACTCTTGTGGAACGCTCGATTCGTTATTTGTCCGGAACGATCGTTCACCTCATGAATAATCTACTCGGACACCTTTGGAGGTTCATCATGAGTTCGCACGGTTCGAAATCCGTCCCCACTGTATCTTCCGAGATCGCCCGCCAATGGTCGGACTGGGAGATCTCCCGTCGCGGCGTCTTCAAGGTCAGCTTTGCGGGAATCGCCGCCGCCGCGCTCGCCAACGGCGGCATGCTGCCCCTGAGCACAGCCGTCATGGCCCAGGATGCCTCCGCGACGCCCGTTCCCGGTGGCTCGCTGTCGCTCAGTCTCGCGGATGACGATGTCCAGAACTTCGACCCGATCGTCCCCACCGACAACATGTCGATCTGGACGATGCTCCTGATCTACGATCAACTGATCCGCGTTGCGGCAGACGGCGTCAGTCTCGAACCAGGTCTCGCCGAGAAGTGGGACATCAGTGCGGACCAGTTGACGTACACCTTCCATCTGCGTGACGCGAAATTCCATGATGGGACTGCGGTCACGGCCGACGACGTCATCTACTCGATCAATCGCGCCGCCAAGGATCCGACATCGACATGGGCGTCGATGGTCACCGCGATCAAGGGCATGACGGCACCTGATCCGAAGACCGCCGTGATTGTCATGAGCACGATCTGGGCACCATTTCTGGCAGATCTCGCGCTCTTCGCCTGCTCGATCATCCCGAAAGCCGCTCACGAAGCCCAGAAGGAGAAACTGTTCCAGAAGCCGATCGGGTCCGGCCCGTTCGTCTTCGACTCGTGGGACAAGGGCAGTCAACTCACCCTCAAGAAAAATCCCAATTTCTGGGAGCCAGGCAAGCCATATCTCGATGAGGTCGTGCTGAAAGTGCTGACCGACGCCAACGCCCGCATGCTGCAGTTCCAAGGTGGCGATCTCGATGTGGTGACCGCGGTTCCCTACAGCCAGATCGAGACCCTCAAGACCAACCCGGACGTCGTCGTGCTGCAGGACTCGGTCGCCCAGACCAACTACATCGCGATGAATAATACCCGGGCGCCGTGGAGCGACAAGAACCTCCGCCAGGCGATCAACTACGCGGTCGACAAGCAGTCCCTGATCGACAATGTGCTCTTCGGCTCCGGTCAGGCGGCGAACACCTATCTGCCACTGATGGCCGGTCACGACGACACGATTCCCGGCTATCCGTTCGATCTCGCCAAGGCGAAGGAGCTGGTGGCTCGATCCGCCGGCAAGGACGGGTTCAAGGGCGAACTCCTGATCAGTACCGGAGATCCGGTCAGCGATCAGATCGGCCAGATCGTCGCGGCGCAGCTCAAGGAGATCGGCGGTGACATCAAGGTCATCACCCTCGAATCCGCTGCCCGGCGCGAGAAGGTGCGAATCAAGAGCGATTACGACATGTCGATCGGCTATTACACGACCGACATCATCGACCCCGACGAGCTCACGGCCTTCGCCGTCCAGAGCGATGGCGGCGCCAAGGCAATCTACACGCTCTACAAGAACGACCAGGTCGATGCCCTCTGCAAGGAGGCCGAGATCGAGCCTGATAACACCAAGCGCATGGCAATGTATTCGGAGATCCAGAAGCTCCACTCCGAAGACGCGCCGATGATCTTCCTCTTCTACCCCACCGGTGGCGTTGCCACGACATCGAGTGTCAAGAACTTCAAGGTCCTCCCCACCGGTAACTATCGACTGTGGGAAACCTGGAAGACATCCTAGGCACCCACGAGCGATCACGAAAACAAGCAGTTTTCGTGATCGCTCACGTTCATCCCGGAGATCATCATGACGTCCTATCTTGCGCGCCGCCTCCTGCAAATGGTGCCGGTCATGTTCTTGCTGTCGATCTTCATATTCTTCCTGATCCGGCTCGTGCCCGGCGACCCTGCATCGGCGATGCTCGGTGATCGCGGCACCGATCAGACGATCCTCGAACTCCAGGAGCGTCTTCATCTCAATGATCCGATTTATGTGCAATATGGTGTCTTCGTCAAAAATCTTCTCCAGGGAGATCTCGGCAATTCCATCCGCAAGGGAGATCCCGTCCGCGACTTGATCGTGCATCGTTTGCCGCCAACGATCTTCCTTGCCTTCTATGCAGGTTTGCTCTCCCTGCTGATCACCGTCCCGTTGGCAACGTTGGCCGCGTTCAAGCAGAACCGGGCACCGGATTTCCTCGTCCGCGCCTTCACGATGCTCTCGCTGGCCATGCCATCCTTCTGGATCGGCATGATGCTGCTTCAGTTCCTTGCGGTGAAATACAGGATCTTCCCGGTCTCCGGGTATGGAGAAGGATTCCTGGGTCACGCGCGATCGCTCTTTCTGCCAGCGCTTGCACTCGCGCTCGGCATCGCATCCGTCCTGATCCGCAGCCTCCGTCATTCGTTGCTGGAAACCTTGCAGGCCGACTACGTTCGAACCGCTCGTGCCAAGGGTCTGACGAACCAGCGCGTTTTCACCTGGCATGTGCTGAGAACATCCGCGATGTCGACCATTACCATCCTGGGCGTCAACATCGCCTACCTGATCGGCGGTGCGGCCGTTGTGGAGACTATCTTCGCGATTCCCGGCGTCGGGCAGCTGGTGGTCAGCTCGATTTTCAGTCGCGATTACCCGGTCATCCAGGGAGCAACACTCTTCTTCGGGCTACTCGTGTTGTTCATCAATCTCATCACGGATGTCTGCTATGCGCTGATCGACCCGCGAGTCTCGTATTGACACACGCATGCAGCCTTGATTCGACCGTCATCCAATCTGCAAGAATCACCGCCTGAAACAAGGAGCTCTTCGTGGCAACCCAGACCATGCCGTTGGCGGCAGCGGCTCCGCTCGCGGAGCGCAAGCGAACGCGACGCAGATATTCGAACCCGTCGCTGATCGGCGGCCTGGTGCTGTTCGCCCTTATCCTGGCCGTTGTCATCTTCGTGCCGATGATGAGTCCCTATTCGACGACCGATCCTGACTTTTCCCAGAAGACCTTTGCCGACCCAAGCTGGCAGCATCTACTGGGAACGGACAACTTCGGGCGCGACATCTTCACCCGGCTCGCCGCCGGTGGACGCATCGATCTGATGATTGCGTTCGCCGCGACAGGGGTCACCTTGATCGTCGGTGCGTTCCTCGGGCTGATCACCGGCTACTTCGGCGGGTTGATCGACACGATCATCATGCGCATCGTCGACCTCACGGTCGCAATTCCCACTCTGATCCTGATCATCGCACTGGTCGCCATCCTCGGCACCGGCACCGCCAACATCATCTATGCCATCTGGCTCGTTGGCTGGATCACCTATGCCCGCATCGTGCGCGGTGAGACGATCGTTGCGAGCCGCCTCGAATACGTCGAGGCGGCCAGGGTGATCGGCATGAGCAACCTCCGCATCATGTGGCGGCACATTCTGCCGAACGTGATCGTTGCGGCGATCATCTTCGCGATGGCAGATGTCGTTCTCAACATCCTGCTCAGTTCCTCGCTCTCCTTCCTCGGCCTTGGAGTGCAGACCCCGAAACCCGAGTGGGGGCTGATGGTCGCCGAAGCCCGTGATTTCTTCCTCAAGGACTGGCGCCTGATGACCTATCCGGGTATCGCGATCCTGATCATCGGCGTCGCGTTCGGGCTCCTCGGGGACGGATTGGCGCAGGCACTCCGTCGTCGCTGACTCCACCCGGCAGCGATGCCGGCGGACACGGTTGGGGCGCCATGGTTCGCCTGAGCGCGGTCGAGCGTGACTCGGTACGGTACAGTTCTCGCCAGATGGGCGGATGGGGCAGCGGCGCCAGACAGTCGCCGCCTTTCCGCTCGCCCGAACCAGGCTCAGCCGTTCAACCAGCAGGCATGGCGAACAACCGTGCGTTGCCGTCACCTTCAGGAGTAACCACATGTGCCACGACGATTGTCCATTTCCCGTCAGCGGCGGTGCACCGATCGCTGAAACGGATCTCGTGATCCAGACCGGAAATGCGTCGCCACTCCCCCTCTTCCTGACTCGGCAAGAACAACGACCCGCCCCCGGGGTGCTCTTGCTCCATGACATCCACGGGCCGAACGCCTTCTATCACGATCTCGCTCGCAGGCTGGCTGGGGCCGGTTTCATGACCGCCCTGCCCGATCTCTTCTCACGCCTGGAACCGGCGCCGGATTCTTCCCGGGAATCGACGATGGCGCGCGGTCGCCAGCTCGATCAGCCGCAGGCGCTGGAAGACATCCGCGCAGCGCTCGAATGGCTTCGAAGCCATCAGGAAGGGACCGGTAAGGTTGGCACGATCGGGTTCTGCATGGGAGGAACGCTCGTCATGCTGGCCGCCGCCCGTAAACCGAATCCGGACGCCAGTGTCGCGTATTACGGATTCCCGAAACGTCCGCGCTCTCCCCACAATTCCATTCTCCCCAACGACGAAGCGGAGATCGCCTCGCTATCCTCTCCCCTCCTCGCTTTCTGGGGTGAAGAGGACAGCGGTGTCGGGATGGAGAACGTCGAGGCCTATCGCAACGAGGTGACTCGCCATCGCAAGGCGCACGATTTCATCGTCTATCCGGACGTCGGCCACGGCTTCCTGACGTTCGATCCGGAATCCGATGCCTCCTCTGCCTCGCAGGATTCGTGGGCACGAACACTCGAATTCCTCGGCATCCACCTCGATCGCCCGCACTATCGTGCCTGACGAATCGCCCGCCCAACTGGAACGCCTCTTCGCCCAGCTGGCCGAGCTGAAGCGAATTCCGCGAACCGGCTGGCTCGATCGGGGGGTCCTTGCCGGCGAGACGGAATCCGTCGCCGATCACAGCCTGCTCACGACCCTCATCGCTTGGATCTGCGCGACCTCCGACCCTGAGCTTGACACCGACCGCGTCCTGAAGCTGGCCCTCGTTCACGATCTGACCGAGGCGATCTTCGGTGATCTGCCGCCCTACGACAGGAAGGACGTTCCTGTCGACGACCCCGAGGCACTACGCGCGTTTTTCAGCGTGCGTCATCTCCGTTTGCCAGAGGATACGATCGCCAAGCGCGAGGCTGAGAGCAGCGCGGCGGCTGAAATGCTCGCGATGATGCCGCCAATCGCCCACGCGCAGATCGGCTCGCTGCTGGCCGAATACGAGGCACAGAAAACGCCGGAAGCGCAGTTCGTCAGGCAGGTTGATCGACTCGAGGCATTCCTGCAATCCCGAGCCTATGCGAGAGATTTTCCGGATCTGCCGTTCGCCGGTTTCACCGAAATGGCGCAGAAGGAAATCGATCATCCGTTGCTCGTCGCAATTCGGAACGCGCGACTGGATCGTATCTGATGTTCGCTGCCCATCACGAGTGGCGACGCGTCGATGGAGCCAGCCACTGGATCCCCCTCGATCAACCGGAAGGTGTCACCAAACTCCTGTTCGACTTCCTGCCTGATCCAACCGAAGCAGGCACTGCTCGCTCCAAATGACGCCATTCGACCAGTGGCGGTTAATCTACCCCGTCGATCTCGATCTGCGCGGCGATCACGACCGTGCTGTTACCCGGAAGCGATGCCATGCCGGGCGAAATCCGAGCGTGCGCACCGATCTCTGGCCCGAACAGCTCGATGACGAACTCCGAGAACGCATTGATGACTCCGGTTGTCTGGGTGAATCCGGGATCGGCGTTGACCATCCCCTGCACATTGAGCCATGCGGTGATCCGATCGAGATCACCGAGTTCTCGCTGAAGCGTGCCAAGCAGCGAGAGCGCCGCTCCCTTGGCTCCTGCGCGGGCCTCCTCGATCGAAACCGCAGACGGCACGCTCCCAAATGGTCCGGCAGCCGTGCCATCCGGATTGCGCGCCGATTGCCCCGAACAATAGGCGATATTGGCGCGCAATCGGATCCAGTAGGGTGGTTGCACCGATCCTAGCGTGACCTTTGGTTCTGCCGGCAGCGTCAATCCCATGGCCTCCAGCCGGGCCTCGATCTTCATGAGTCGCTCTCTCCACGTCGCGTTGCACGTCGCACAGACCAATCACCCGATCAGGTCCCAAGTGGGAAGAGCACGAGATCTCCATCGGCCACCTTTCCTCGCAGGGTATAGGTGAACCCGCCGCAATCGCATTTCTTGGCGTCGGTGTCGAGGAACGGCAGCGCGTCGTTCCCGAACACGAGGTTGAACGTATCCTCACCCGACCCCGCCGTCCCGATATCCTCGACCTGCAAGAGGAACGGATACGGACCGCCTCCGTTCACTTTCGCCCAGCCGATGATCTGCCGGGCATTCGGGTGGTCCTTCGAGAACGCCGTAATCTGATTGAAGAAATCGCTTGCCATGTCGACCGGATTGACCGGATCGTTCATGTCCTTGAGCGTGAACGACCCGTGAAACGTCGGTTCCGCTCCATCGGCACCTGCCAGCGCAAACGCCGTCAATCCAAACTGCGCCTTTCCGGCGCCATTCGGGACCATCCCGCCGCCGCCGATGCCATCGGTCGTGACATTCGCAACCGGTGTCGAGGCCGAATCCTGCGTACTCGCCATCGCATTTGCACGCACCTCTGGAGCAGCCAACGCAACCGTCGCCAACGCGCCGATCGCGGCGCCCCGGACGATCCCCCGCCGTGTCACCGTTCGCTCGCCTGACTCACTCATCCGTCGTCAACTCCCTTGTGCCCTGATCGCCGTCATTGGCCATCAGGTGATGCATCGTATCGGCGGTCGCACGGTCGACTGGAAAGAAGCTTTCGATCGCGAGTTCGGATAGCGTGACCTCGGTCGCCGTCCCGAACACGGTTGTCGCACTGAAGAAACTGAGGATACCGGCTTCCGTCCTCAATTGGAACGGAACGACAAGACCCGCCATCGCGGACAATTCGGTCGCGTTCGGCGTCGCCGTGGTGGCATGGTTGGACACAGGATAGGCGCCGACCTCTTTCGCGAGGTCGATCAACAGCGGATCGCCACCAACGTCGATTTCGAATCGCAAGCGCCCAATCAGATGCTCGCGCCATTCCGTGATATTCACGATACGCGAAGCAAGCCCGTTTGGATGCAAACTCAGACGCATGACATTGACTGGCGGTTCCAGCAATCCCGGCGCCACACCAGTCAATAACAGACCCAGCGCACGATTGGCCGAAATCAGATTCCAGTGCCGGTCGATGGCAAGCGCCGGATAAGGCTCGTGCCCGGTGAGCATCACGTCCACCGCCTGGCGTACCACCGCCATCGACAACGCATCGAGAGAACGCTCCGGGTAGACGGGAGCGTATCCTCCGGCCAGCAACAACTCGTTGCGATCGCGCAGGGGCACACGCAGATGATCGGCAAGGTGCACGAGCATATCGCGGCTGGGTTTCGACCTTCCCGTCTCGACGAAGCTGAGATGACGTGCCGAGATTTCAGCCTCGTTCGCAAGGTCGAGTTGACTCAGATGACGTCGCTGACGCCATTCTCTCAGAACATCTCCAACCGATCGCTGCATCGTGTTCATGTGTCCATCATACCCTGCACCGTGTTTCGTACACCTACCTTGGAGGTAATTGGAACGCTTCCCTTTTACCAGCATGATGGATCTCAGGCGCCGGACCCGTCATGAGGCGGAATCAGAAGAGCCGGGCCATGATGCCATGGGAGGCAAGACAATGACCGACGCAACAGTCACAACCACATCCGCGACCGCAGCTGCGACCACAGACACGTTTCCGAACGCGGACCTCACGGCCGTCGATAAATTGATCGACCGCTATATCGAGGTCTGGAACGAGCGAGGTGCGACACGCCGCCGGGAGCTGATCGCCTCGACTTGGGCGGAGGATGCAACCTATTGCGATCCGGCGCTCGTCGGCGAGGGTCGAGACGGAATCGACACCATGACGGCGGGTTTCCAGGCGGCCTATCCCGGCGCAACCTTTCAGCGCGCTGGTACCATCGATCTGCATCACGATCGGGTTCGCTTCGGTTGGCACCTTCGCGCATCGGATGGTCAGGTCATCGCGATCGGATCGGATTGCGGCGTGATCGCCGACGGCAATGTGTTCGCCTCGATCACCGGATTCTTCGAACAAGCGTAGTGCGATTACCAAGAGACTCCACCTGAAAGCCCAAGGACACTCTGTGGCTGCGCGTTGAAAAAACACCGAAGGGTGATCGTGGTGAGCGTGGCAGATGTCGCATTGAACGACATCTGCCACGCTCGCCCGTTCCGTTCGAGAAGCATCACTGCACGCAAGATCGAGGCGTTCGATGCTTCGAAATCAGCATTCGGATCGTCAAACACAGTTCACCGCTGAGACTGATTTATTGTGATTGGTTGTTGAACCACTTCACAGCATCGGCGCTTCAATTGGGAAGTGGTATCGGCCGGACGCGACGACGCAGAGGTGATCGGGATTGACTTCTTCGTTCTCTGCGAAAGAGCGAACAAACACTAGCTGCTAGCGCTGCTGTAATGCCGAACCCCACCTACGAACAGTCCCCGGGATTACTCCTGGAGACTGTTCGTCGATCGTGTCGCAGACTGGCGGCGTCTTCGTTGACGCGAACCGCTACCGGTGTTATCACCTGGTCTCACATTCTGCAAGCGAGCGCAGCCCGTCATGCTGCCTGTGCAACGGCCTCGGTCCGTCGACCGATCGCGACTGGCGGCTCCGATGCCGGAACGGCCTCGGTCTTGTCCATTTCCTCGATTGCCACCGGAAAGAATGCCATCCCCGCAAAGAGAACGGTGAACAGGGTGATGAGGGCAATCGTGATGATCATGGTGTTTCATTCCTCGTTGAATGTCGAAACCCCCAGCGAGCTTCTTTGACACCTTCAGTATGCTCATCGGATATGGCGAGTTCCCCACGAATGTGTGGAGAAATCATGAACAGCCACCGAGATTCCTTGACAACGACGAACGCTCTGTGAGTACCTCAGAACCCCTCGTCGAACATCCCGTCATCCGTGAAGGCGATCGGCGCGACGGACGTCTCTTGCGTAACGTGACCGGTTGCCAGGACCTCCGCCAAAAGCGTTTCCGAGACGTACAGGCTCTCCAGATGTTTCGTGCTGGCGATCCGGAGGACCTTCGCTTGCCCGTCCTCAACCCTGATCGCCGAGGCGACAGCGAGCTGAAGCGCCTGCCGGTCCGTATCGACGGTGATCGGAATCCGCGCTCCCTGAGGCGACTTCGCCGTGATCATGTTCATCGCGGTTGGAATCTGATCCATCCGCTCGACCGCCCGGCGTAACGCAAAGTCGAACATCCCGATCCCGGAGGCGTTCCCATCGGTATCGTCGGTCAGGTTGCGGACGATGTAGCGCTGGATCTTCGGGATCACGTTCGTGAAGTCGATGACACCGGCGACATCACGATTGATGACGTTCGGATCGGCCCCATCGCCGCTGATGTCCTTGCCGATCTGGTCGACGATCAGGACGTCGGCCGCCTCGATCTGAGGGAGTCGCGCCAGCTTGGTGAAGGCGATCTTCAACAGTTCCGTCTCCCGTTCGAACATTTCCTTCGCCGGCACCACCTCGATGATCGCCAACTTGCTGTGCCCGTTTTCCACAAGCGCGATCCCGAACGGGATGTTCACCTTGCTCAGCGTGAACTGCCCAACACGGGGTATCAAGTCACCAAACGTGCCGATTCCCTGGCTGTGGAACCAGTTCGCCCCATGCTGCTTGCCAAGCCCGATCGCCAGCATCTTCATCAGCCCGGACTCGGTCGGGCCGCGAAAATCGGTGTGCGGCTTCACGCGCCCGATCGGGATCACGACGTCTGCCTGCTCGTAGGCGATTTTGTCGAACCAGACAGGCACTCCTCCATCGAGCATGCCCAGCTCGACCGTCTCCATGCTCGCCCGTATCTCGCACCCGATAAACGTCTCGGTGACACCATAATGCTCGATCAGCGCGAGCTGTCCTTCCGCCGTCGCGCCGGCGTGACTCCCCATCGCCGGGATCACGAATGGCTCGCCGCCAAGCGCCTTCACCTGAACGACAGCCGCTCGAACAACCTGCGCGATGCGGTCGATACCACGACTTCCAGCGGTCAACGCCACACGCGTACCTGGGCGAATCGCCTCTCGCACCTCGGCCCGCTGAAACTCGCGCGCCATCGCCGCATCGATCGAGCCTACATCTTCACTATCGAGTTCCTGCCGAACCCTGGCCCAACCGGGCAGCGTGCCGTGCGAAAAGACATCGAGCGGACTTCTGACAGGTGCTGGCGCGATCGTGCCCATGGCTTCATGCTCCTTCATGATGAAAATGGATCCAGGCGCTGGGTCGGTGACGATGCCGCCATTGTAGTGGCAGATCGACAATCATGGGAAACGGAACGGAGCAATCGCAGGTCAGGCCGGTTCGGCATGGTCACCGCCGCACGAGCGATCTCGGCCCGCATGTGTATGTGAGGGATGCCTGTTGGAGCCCGACGCCCAGCAGCAGGGATATACGTCGCACCAGGCAGGTCAGACCGGTGAACGGTAGGGATGGAGCCGGGCATGTGGCACATACTGATGACCACACGTGGAAACATCAGGCAGCGGCCGCCAGTTTCAAACGGCACCCACTAAAGCCACTATCGAACCCGTTGTGCCAGGATGTCTCCCGCTGCTTCCCCGTTCCATGGGCGGTGGCATCGTCCCATTTCGTGTCAGGTGCATCACCCGCCGCGTTGGTGATCGCAACCGCCTCGTCGAGCCCTTCCTGATCGATCTTGCCAGATGCGAACTGATTCTGCATGAACATCCCTGCCATGCAATCCGCCTGCAGTTCGATCTCGATCGAATAGAAGCCGGCACCGAGTTCCGGCTGCGCTGTCTGATCGACATTCAGCAGATCCTGGATATGATGCCCCCATTCATGGGCGATCACATCATTCCATCCCTCTTCACCGATTGCCGAAACCACCTGAGATCGGAACTCGGGGCTGAAATAGACAGTCTGGTCCAGTGTGCAGTAGTAGATCCCGTAGTCCGTGATATCGCTCTTGGTTCCGCATCCGGAAGAGACCTGGGAATTCAGCGTCACACTCACGAGGTCGCTCGGTGATACATACTGCAATCCTGCAACCTCGAAGTTTTGCGCCCAGAACGCATCGATCGCGGCGTAGACTGGCTCATCGAATTTCGATGTATAGACGAACGGCTGGTTATCAGCCTTCACGGCAGCCTCGGCCACCCATGGTGAGAACAGCGGTAACAGTCGCCAGCGATTGTCTTCCTTCACGAAATGCAGCACCTGCGACTGCTCCATGGCCGTATCCGTGCCGGCGACAGATCCCGTCTGAATCAGATTCACGATCGCGACCTCGTCGTAGGTTTGGCCGTTGGCGGGCCAAACCCATGTATCGAAGGTGATGTCCGAGATCTCTGGCGATTTCGTTGGAATCAGTCTTGGCGAAAGCGCTGTCCAGGACAACCACGTATCGCGCGGAATCAGGTTTCGCGCATCGGGGGCCATCCGGTCGTAGAACGCGATCATGTCCTGGTCCTGCTCGAAGCGGACCAGGTCGCCAACCGCCGCCTGGACGTCGGCCTCGCTATCGGCAGCGCCATCGGCAGCGCTGGAGGCTGGCGCCGTCTGCGCGTAAGCGCCGGATATAGACAGAGCCGGGGTCAACCCAATCATGAACGCGAGCAGGAACAGGATTAGGATTCTTGGGTGGTTCATCGTTCAATTCATCCATAAGAGCATCAGGAGGGACGTGGACAGCAATGGTTCTCTTCGGTGAAACGATATGCACGGCCCGTCGGTTCCGGCCCGAATCGGGTCAGTTGTCGAAACAAGATGCGGTTCGGAACGAACGAGCTCGCTGGTCCCGATTGACAGGTCCCGACGCTCAACACTATGATGATACCTAGTATCAACAGGATACGATGTTCCATGTATCGTCCGCATCAGGGTCAGTATGCACGATTTCAGCCAGGGTCACTTCATGCGGCCACGCCTCGAGGAGGGGTATTCATCACCGCATTTCCAACGCTTTTTAGATGTGAAACCTTTTGCGCCCGTCCGTGAGTTCAGCAACGCAGACGAAACTCTTCCAACTCGTACATCTCAGGAGATCGGTCCCATGCAATTCGACACACCGCATTCACGCCTGCTCCGTCCGGCCCGCCAGGGTTTCCGCATGGCAACGCTGGTTCTCCTCACGGTCTTGCTCATAGCCCCGTTCGCCGGGGCATCTCAGCACGCTCAGGCCCAGACTCCGCACAAACTGAAGGTTGTTGCCAGTTTCAGTATTCTTTCCGACTGGTTACAGAATGTTGCCGGCGACAAGATCGAGCTCAAAACGCTCGTTCCCGCCGGTGGAGACACGCATTCCTTCGACCCCAGTCCGGATCAGGTCGCGGATATCGCGGAAGCCGATCTCGTATTTGAAATCGGCGCGGGCTTCGAGACCTGGCTCGACGATGTCTTCGATTCATCTGGAACCAACGCCACGCGGATCGTCGTCTCGGATGGCGTGAAACTGCGCACGCTGGCCGACGCCGATGCGGAAACGCATGGTGATGCGCATGCCGGTGCGACTCCCTCGAATGACCAATCCCAAGGCAGCACCGACCCTCACATCTGGGGCAACGTCCAGAATGCGATCATCGCCGTCAACAACATCGCGGATGCCCTGAGCGCGGCAGATCCCGACAACGCTGCGACGTTCAAGGAGAACGCGGCGGGCTACGTCGCGCAGCTTCAGACGCTGGATGGCTGGGTCAGGACCGAAGTCGACAAACTCCCGCAGGACAAGCGACAACTCGTGACATCGCACGATGCCCTTGGTTACTTCACCGACGCCTATGGCTTTACGATTGTCGGAACCGCGCTTGGCACAACGACTGAAGAAGCCGAGCCATCCGCCCGCCAGATCTCCCAACTCGTTGACCAGATCAAGGCGTCCGGAGTGAAGGCGATCTTTGCCGAGAACATCGAGAACCCCGCGCTGATGAAGTCCATCGCGGACGAGGCCGGCGTCACCGTCGGACCGGTGCTCTACACCGACGCGCTCGGTGAACCGGGAACGGATGGCGACACCTACATCAAGGCGATCACGTATAACACCAATTCGATCGTGAACGCGCTGCTCGGCCAATAAGTCGCGGGGCGTTCCACAGGTTCTTGCCTTCATCGCTCGGGTCAACGGATCAGCTTCGATGCGTTGACCCGAGCCGTTTCGCGTCTCACCGGGCATGACGTAGGATTAGCCATCATCGATCCGACGTTTTGCCCGCCCAATGTACATCGCAGGCAGGGGGAAGACCGTCATTCGTCTCATTACCTGGAGTTCACGAGCATCATGACTGTCCCGCCTCTTCAATCCGCTAGGAGCGACCTACCCACGCAGGGTTCCGAGAAAACATCGTCTTACCCGGACGTGATCGAGATGATCCCGGTCGACCATCCCGTCTCTGGCACCGCCCGCGTTCCCGGTTCCAAAAGCATCACCAACCGCGCCCTGTTGATCGCCGGTCTCGCTCGCGGTCATTCGACCTTGACCGGTGCGCTCTTCAGCGATGACACCCGCTACATGGCGAACGGACTCAATGCCTTGGGTCTCACCGTCGTCCCTGACGCGGCGACGGACCGCTTCGAGGTTGATGGAGGCGATGGTCGCTTCCCGCTCGATCAAGCGGATCTCTTCATTGGCAACTCCGGGACGACCGCCCGGTTCCTGACCGCCGCACTCGCTGTCGGCCACGGGACCTATCGACTCGATGGCGTCCCTCGCATGCGTCAACGCCCGATCGGACCGCTCCTGAAGGCGCTGCAGCAACTTGGCGTCGATGCCCGCAGCCAGCCGGGAACCGATTGCCCCCCGATCGTCGTCCACGCCAACGGGCTTCCCGGCGGCCATGCCAGAATGGCGGGCAATCTGAGCAGCCAGTTCTTCACCGGCCTCCTCCTCGTCGCCCCCTATGCACGGCAGGGAGTCACGATCGAGGTCGAAGGCGAACTCGTCTCCAAGCCCTACATCACGATCACCGCCGAAGTCATGCGCGCCTTCGGCGTCACACCCCAGATCGACGACAGCACGTGGCAAACGTTCCGCGTCGCACCTGGCCAACGATATGAGGGGCGAGCCTACCACATCGAGCCCGACGCCTCGAACGCGTCGTATTTCTTTGCCGCTGCCGCAGTCACGGGCGGATCCGTCCGTGTCGACGGTCTGGGTACAGCCTCGACGCAAGGAGATCTCCAGTTCGTCCGGGTGCTGGAGCGGATGGGAGCGGAGGTCACGATCGAAGACAACGCCACCATCGTCCGTGGCCCGGCAGGAGGATGTTTGCGCGGCGGGGATTTCGACTTCAACGTCATCTCGGATACGGCGCAGACCCTGGCCGCCATCGCACCGTTCGCGGATGCCCCGATCACCATCCGCGGGATCGCCCATAACCGTCTCAAGGAGACCGATCGGATCGCGGACGTCGCCACCGAACTGCGGAAGCTGGGGCAGGAAGTCGAGGAATTCGAGGACGGCATGACGATCCGGCCCCGCACCGTGACGCCGACCGATGTGGCCACCTATGACGACCATCGCATGGCAATGAGCTTCGCAATCACGGGAATTCGGGCTGCGGGCGTCCGGATTATCGATCCCGGCTGTACCGCCAAGACCTTCCCGAACTATTTCGCCCGGCTCGCCGAACTCACCAACCCGCATACGTGATCCGTCATCGTGCTGCCGTTCCGTCATGCAATGCAGGCGACGGGCCTGTCGACGATCGATCGCGCACCCGATCGTTCAGTTGGCCACAGCCAACTCGATCATCACCGATTGCTTCCTGGAGAGCCGCGGGAGAATCGGTGGAGCGATTCTTGGCGTTCCATTGTCGCTGTCGTGTGTCGGGATCGGCCGGTCATATTTTCTTCGGCCGCGCGGCCTTCACCACGTCTGAACGTGAAGGCAGGTTTTGGGGAAGAGATGGCGATCAACGAATTGCAGTGTTCTACTTTGAAACAGGGCGCGTTTCTATGCTGGCTGAGGAAGGCCACGAATCGCGATAAGGATCAGACCTACGAAGACAACGGCGATAGTTATGCCTGTAGCCTCAAATGAAGTTCCTTTCGCGAGGGTCACGAATATGCCAGGCGGATGATTTCGCAAGTGAGATGGTAGAAAGGTTGGCGCAAGAATCAACGCCGTGGTGACGCAGGCAACACTAAGTCTTGTTCCGACGATGTGCGACCCGATCAGGACCATCCAGAAGGCAAAGAGCTGGACTCGGCACGCCGCGATAACCTCCCACGCATCATTGTTCACCAACCACACAGTCGCCGGGATGACAAGGAGCGCGGAATAGAAACTCAGCAATCCGGCATCCAGGAGAGCTATTGGTCTGACAGACGCTCGCTCAATCCCAGGACTCTGGAAATAGAGGAGATAGCCAATTGCCATGACAGTGGCAACAGGTGCAAGTGAGCCGATTGGCACCTCGAAGGAGGCAGATCTCAGAAAAGCAAACGGCGTTGGAACCGTGCTGTTGGAAAAGATAGACGTCACTATGGTTATCGACGTTAGTAATACGATCCCCAAGCGAACGTTTCTTGCCCGCAGCCAGATACGGGCTATGACCCTCCCAGAGTCGTCGTGCATGACCTGAGAGCCTCCGAATTCTGGGTATACCACGTAATCTGGTCATTGATCAGTTGCTGCCTGATTGCAAGCGCATCCTGCAATGATCCTGAACTTCCCCGCCCCCGGAACTGCTTGAACGCTGTATCGTCGGGAGAAGCACCCCCGTCAATGGCAAGCCATATGACAAGCTGGAAGTAGCCGAAGCCTCGCGGTGCCTGACCCTGGCATAGAGAGGGATCCGGGAGCGATCCCGTGGCAAGAGCAAGCCCGATCGCACCTTGCGTGGGATTCGGTGGGAAGGAGATTGCGAGATATCCATCGGAAGTCTGTCCTGCCTTTCGGGAGGAGACCGCTTTTGGAAGGTCGATCACTCCTTGCTCCGACCAAGTCTTGAGGGCCTTGTCCGCAAATTCGCGGATTGAGCTCAGGCTGGACCGCTGTTCTGGCCAGACACAGTATTTGATCGATGTTTCGGTCGAGGTCTCGCAGATACGCTGATCAGCATCTCGCGGACTCGTGGCAAATCGGTTTGTCATCTGGCCAGGAAGGACAAGGCCGGCGACGATCGCGGCGACGCCAATCAACCCGAGCACGGGGTACACCCCTCTGCGGATCCATAGCCACGATGCTATCGCCAAACTCACGAGAATCAGGCCAAGTGCAATATAGAGGGGCGTCGCGACTGAGCGCCAGTCTACCTGCTCGTCAATGCCGCAGCACGTGGATCGATCGGCAACCATCGCCCGATAGCCTATATGACTTGTGAGCGATGGGGAAATCGCCAGCAAATAGACTAACACGGCCATCAATGGAGCGCCGATGACGTTCGTGAAAAAGTAACCGACAAACCAGGAGAGGATCGAGATACCGTAGATGAGTGCGATCAAGCCAAGATACAGTCGTGGCTCCGGCAGCGGCCGATTCACACCATGCGAAGCCAGAACGATGGCGGTCGCGGCAAGGTGTGAAAGTGTTACCACAATGAACGTCGGCAGGATACTCAACGTCGCAATTATCAGGGGGTGACGGGGCGAGGTGGATATGGCTACCGATGAATCCGAAAGTCTGCCGCCTTCCCATGCGGATGCAACCGCCGCGACCGTTAATGGCAGGAAAGTCCCGGCGCTCAGCAGGGCAGTCAGGCCCTCTCGATATGGGTAGGGGATCAGAACCGTCTTATACAGGTAATACCAGCTTCGCGGAAAGCAAACGAGGAATGAGTACCAACCAATGTTGGTTCGACCAAGGACGGCACTCAAGACTATCGACCTCCGTTGACGGCGGACGAATAGGCCGACTCCGCGCGGGCAAGCGGTGGTAGATTCTGATCGCCAAGATCCAGAAAATCCGCCACATCACCTTGGAATACAAACCTGCCTTCTGACAGAACAGCGATCCGATCCGCCATCAGATCGAGATCATCGATCTGATGGGTAGAGATCAGCACGATCGCTGCTGGATCGAACGAGGTGACGATAGTGCGAAATGCCGAGCGCTCTCGTGGATCCAAACCGGCTATGGGCTCATCCAAAAGGAGGAGTGTTGGATTGGCCACGCTCGCTGCGGCGAACCCAAGCCGACGCTGCATGCCCCACTCAATTCGCTGCACCGCTTATTCGCATGCGCCGTGAGATTGACTCGTTCCATCCAAGTTTTGGCTGCGCGGTGAGCCATGGATTCATCGAGACCGGCGAGCCATCCCGCGTAAACGAGTTGATCACGTGCGGTCATGGCACGAATAAAAGAAGGAGATTGGGGCATATAGCCAACTTGCGACCGGAAATCCTTGCGCGCAGAGTCGAGCTTACTATCACCCACACGAAGTGAAATAGACCCAGATCGCAAACGGAGGCGATTGGCACAGAGCTCGAAGAGCGTCGTCTTTCCGGCTCCGTTTGGACCGAGAATAATTGTCCGACCAGCTGGGAACGAGACTCGAACGTCGAGGGCAAAAGCCCTCGACGTTCAGAAACTGTGGGCTACGTCGGTAACCTCGAGTCGATCCTGATCGTTACCATCCATAATCGACTTCGCCGCATGTGATAGCCGGCAGGAACTCCTCGATCACGCGAGCGTTGATGTCGTCGCGGAATGCCGGATCATCCAAGGGACGCATGCGCATCGTCACGTATCCAAGCGGGGTGATGCCACCGACTGGAGTCGCAGCTGCTGTTTCCGGCGTCACCTCCTGTGCGGAGAGTGGCAATCCCCGCGTCGCCAGCAGGCCAGGAGCGAGGCCGGTGCCAGCCGCAGTCACGGTCCGACGAGAGATTGATTCACCAGGATTGTTCGACATCTTTGTTCGGTCTCCCTTGTGAAAATCATTACATGAATAGAGAAGACCATTTTCCTCTTGAAACACCTTCGAGAAAAGGGGCAACGTCACACTTCCTTGTTCTCCCACCTGCATTCGCAGCAGCTCTGGAACCTGACTACCACGATGATATCTTCGACCCCGGATATCCGTTGTGAGATCCTGCCAGTAAGGTCCTGGATGCGCTCGAGATCGAAATTGCGGTTTGTCTAGCACTGGCGGCGCGATTCTCTCGGTCAACGCCGCCCGGAAACGATCGGCTCGGCGCCCGGCAGCCAGTTCATCGTCGACGCCGTTATTCAGATGTCCCACGCGCTCGATCTGCAAGTCACCGCTGAAGGCATCGAAACGATCGACCCGCTTGACCTCATGCGTGCTAAAGGGTGCGATCGCGGTCAGGGCTACTTCTTCTCGCCAGCGGTCCATCCCGACATTCCATGGAGCCAACCACTTGTTGCGACGTGGTGAAGATAGGACGGTCCAAGACTGATCATTGCCTGATGGACCGGAAGTTGCATGTGACCACCAGGTAAAGACGGTACAATCTACGCTCACCGGGAGATGAACGCGGTGCGCATGATGCCATGAGGCGGAAACGCCATACAGGTTCTCCCGCCTTTCCGCACCCGGATCGTCTGGCCCAACTACCCAGCCTCACAATGGATTAATGGCACACCCTCATGATTCACCCCAATTGGTCGGTCCCGGCGCCGGGAAGCTACCTTGCCACGCTTGTCCAGTTCGGTGTCGGATCGGGACCGGAACTGATCAATCTCAATCATCTCGCTGCCGCGGTCTATCGCCACGGCGGCCAGTATGCGATCGACTTCGCAGACGGATCGTATCGTGTGGTTATCCGTTCGCAATTCGCGAAGTCCCGGAATCATGGGTCTGAAGGGTTCGCCGACACGGCGGAAGAGGCGCTGGGCATGGCGCTCGCAGTCTACCTGAAGGAACAATCCTGAGATTTGCTGCTGGCAAGCAGAGCCCCGGAACAGACAGGGACCCCATGGCGATATCGCCATGGGGTCCCTGTCTGTTCCGTCTCGCGAGATGCCCGGATTACGTGCGCGCATCTACCTGCCGCAAGGCGAAGAGAATGATGACGGCGCCTACGATGGCGACGACGATCGACCCGATGATGCCACCGCCCCTGCCACCGATGTTAAGCACACTGTGAACCAGCCAGCCACCGAGGATACCGCCCAGAATGCCTACGATGATCGCTCCGATCGTCCCGCCGGGAGTCCGCCCGGGAACGATCATGCTTGCGATGCCCCCGGCTACCAACCCGATGATCAACCAGATAATGATGTTGCCCATATCTCGCTCCCTGATCGTGTTTGTCCAGCCCACCGCTGGATCGTTGCTCGAATCGTTTCTTCGAGACCCCCATACCCTTGCAGGATCGATGCCGAAAGGAATGGAGCATCAACCATCTGCCGGAATGTGATCTTGCCGGTCAGCTCAAGATACTGCCCTGCTCGTTGGCGTCGGCACGGATCGCGGCCAGCGCGTCCACCACGGTATGTGCTTGTGTGATGTGCTGAAACATGATCCCCGCAGCTTCCAAAATGTCTGCGATGTCCTCGCTGTCGTCAAGCATCACCGTCGCGCCGGGTGCAAATTCATGCATGCGCAGAAAATCACCGAAGAATGCGGAAGAGCCGTCCGCCCTGCGTTGCCGCTTGACCGTCCCGATCACGGCCGAATTGATGACCGCATCGACGTGCCGATCCAATCCAAGCGACGTCACCGTCCACCGCGTGAAACTGTCCATGGTGTCCGTCGCGATTCCGATCAGCATTCCATGTGAGCGAAGCTCGGCGATCAGTGGCAGGACCTCATCCGAGACAAGCCGCATGGCCTTGCAACTCGCGACGAAGCCCTCCATCGCGACAGCGAACGGCACGTCCACACTCCTCGCAACGTGCCCAACAACGTCTTCGGACGTTAGCTCTCCGCGCATCCACGGCTCAAGGAGATGCCGATGAGCACCGAACATCGCACCCTGCAGAAACGTAGCCGTTTGGCGCTCCGTCGCCGTCCCGACATGCCACGGCTCCCAAAAGAGCGAGTGCGAAAGTGTTTCATGCCAGTCGAGCAGGACACATTCGATCCGGGTCATGCCATTGAACGTCTCCATGACGCACGAAGGGCTGCCTGCTTTTGCCGACAGCCCTTCTTTCAAACGTTTGTTCGGGAAACTAAAGGCGCTGGTATTCTTCGAGGTCGAGCACGAAGACCGTCGCCGCCGCTGGCTGCGTCGCTCGGGAATCGGCCGGTGCCACGCCGGAACGGGCATGCTGTCGGAGCAGGTCCATCACCCGATCGACCTGCTCCTCATCGGCACCGATCATGAGCGTCGTGTTGCCTCGTCGCAAAAATCCGCCGGTGCTCGCCAATCTCGTCGCCCGGAATTCTTCTTCGAGCAACGCATCCACTACGGCATCAGCATCTTCGTTCTGAACGACGGCAATGATCAGCTTCTTCATGGATATTCTCTCCAGTAGAGGTAGGCGCAGCACGTGTAGGCAATGCCACCTGTCGTTGGATTCCGGATTGTTCCGGTCATCCTATCATCTCCCGCGTCGCTACACATGACTGAAGTGCCTGTCGGAGGGCTTCCTGTTAGTGCGAATCCCACCGCAGGTGATCGAGGTACCCCTGCAACATGACGGCCGCCGCGATCGCATCGACCTGCTGCTTGCGCTTGTTCCGTTTCGTTTTGCTCGCGCTCAGGTACTGATGCGCGATCGAGGTCGTCATCCGCTCATCCCAATATTCGAACGGGAGATCGAGTTCACCAGCAATCTGGTCGGTATAGGCGCGAACATCAGCCGCCTGCGGTCCCTCCCGTCCCGACATGCCGATCGGCAACCCGACAACGATCCGGACGGCGCCGTACTGACGAATCAGCTTCTGTACATCTCGCACAACCGGCCCGGCCCGCAGCACCATCGTCAAAGGGCTGGCAATAACGCCGGACTCATCGCTGATCGCCACCCCAATCCGCATGCTCCCCATATCGAGGCCAAGCATGCGACCGATCATCATCTTCGGATTGAGACTCATGTCCCACCTTCGACCGGGGTGCCCACGGTGTCCCCGGCCTGCGGCGTCTGGGCATTGGCAGAAATTGGCGCTTGCACTCGAGTGTCGATCCCGATCTTCACCTGGCTCTCCGTATGAGGCAGCCGTTTCGGCCACCAGGCAGGTGACCGGTTGAGCTCACTCGTGGCGAACGCGTCGACCGACGATAGCTTCGCCTCCGCTTCCGACCAACTCTTGCCCGCCAGATCCTTCTTCAACTGATCCTGTGCGGCCTGATCGAAGATCGCCTGGCCCATGCCGGTCGCCGTCACCTGGAATTGCACCGCGTCAGCCGCCTCGGCTATCACTTTCGGCTTGCCAAAGGTGATCGTGGATGGCTGAAAGGCATATCCAGCTGGCAACAGTGGAGCCAAACTCTGGGTGGCTGTCTCGCGCGATTTCGTATCGACGTCACCCTGATTGAAGATCAGGCCCTTGACGTCGACCGTTCCACTGAGCGTCACGGTCCCCGTCTTGTCTCCCGCCTTCTGGTCCACCTTGTAGGTGGGTTTCCCCGGCGTCACCGATTGCTCGACGATCGCCTGGCCATTGGTCAACGTCCCCTGCCAACCTTTAGCGGCAGCCTGCGGCAACTTCGACGCCAGATCATCCTCAACCTTTTTGATATCGGAGGCCGACACGACCGTTACCTGAATATCCGTCCCGCCTTCCACCGGCGTCGTCCGGTTGCTGAAGAAAATGCCGAGGTCATCGATCTTGCCCGTCAGATATCCAGCCTGCTGGTTACCTGCCGTGCCACCTCGCTCCGCCCGGATTTCGACGGTCGTCTCGCCGGGCTCGGCTCCGTCGTTCTTCGCCCCGCCGACTTCGACATCCTTGGTCGTGACATAGCCAAACCCGCCATGACTGGAAAATTTCGTCCCGGAAGGCACCTTCACCTTGCTCGAAGTCGGATTGCGCAGGGTTACCGATCCGCTCGCCGCCTTGTCGGGCGTCGCGCTCTTGCCGGTAGCTGGCTGCGAGATCGTGAAAGGCACGGTCGCGGACGCCTGCTCGGCGGGCAGGTTAAAGCTGGCATCGGGGGGCTTCGACGCACCCGGGGCGGCAACGATATAGATGAACTCGGTAGAGACGGGTGTCTCTTTGAGCGTCGCGGACAGCGTCACCTGGGGCATGTAGTACCAGCCGGCACCACTGGCGGCCAGCAGCAGGACGAGCAGCACCGCCACGATCTGTCCCACCAGGCGGGCACTCGGCCGTCTCCTGTCGTCAAGGTAATCGAGCGTCCCGATTTCGACATCAAGGTCGCCATCGTTTCCGGTATGCGCTGGAAAGACCGACACGGAACGCGACGCGCCATCCTTGCGTGGACTCCCGGCAGCTCCCACCGCAGCGCCTTCCTCGGGAGAAACAGCCTCTTCACCCAATCGACGACGGCGGCGAGATCCGGTCCCCGCCGCGGTTGCCGGCATGCTGGCCGCATCGATCGCCTTGCGAGAACGTGTGACCGGTTCGGCATCGCGGGATCGCCAGGTCCCGAAGGCCCGCGTCGATCCCAGCGCCGTCGGCTCCGGACGCCAGGTCTCTGCGTCCGCCGCCGGCCGGTCCGATTTCATGAGACCAAACATGGATGCCAGCTGGATGCGCAACCGATCCTCGGTCTGCAACGCCAGCGTAACCCCGTTCTGCTCGGCGATTTCCTTCAACGTCCGAAACTCTGTCGCCGTCAGCAGGATCGGGCTATGATCCGGGATCTCCAGGAGCGCCGTCTTGCCTTTGGCCTCCCGAATACGCCCCATCAACTCTGGAAGCGAATCATGAGGCTCCAGTGGGATCCGGATAGGTGAGGATGCGTTGGACGAATCAGTCATGGAGATGCACTATCCAGATCCGTTCGGAGTGGTCGGCGCGATCGAGCACATATCTGGTCGCTCGACCTCCCCTGTAAGCAACGAAGCAACGTCGACGATCAAGCGGGTGGAGCAATCGAGGCCGCAAGGGTTTCCCCGACGGCGGCCAACGCTGCATCGAGCCCATCCGGATTCTTGCCGCCCGCCTCTGCCAGTTCCGGACGTCCACCACCACGACCGTCGATCCTGGGGGCGATCGCGCCGATCAACGCTCCTGCCTTTACCCCACGTTTGACGACATCCTGAGTGACCATCGCAAGCAGGTTCGGCTGCCCCTCAACGACTGTTCCGAGTACGATCACGCCCGATTGCAGTGAATCCTTCAGACGATCGCCGAGTTGTCGCAGCCCCTGCTTGCCTTCGACCTGAACCCGCGCCACAAGAAGCGCGATTCCGTCGACGTCGACCACCTGCCGCAGAAGATTGGTGGAAGCCGCACCAGCCAACTGACCGTGCAATCGGTCGATCTCGCGCTCCTGGGTCCGCACTCTGTCGTTCAGGGCCTTGACCTGCACCGGCACCTCCGACCATGTTACTTTCAGATCCCGGCCCATATCCTCGACGAGTCGTTGCTGACCCAGCATTCGCTCGATCGCCGCCGTGCCCGTGAGCGCCTCGATGCGACGCACACCGGAGGCAACGCTTCCTTCCGTCGTGATCACGAACGGCCCGATCTCGCCGGTGCGCTTCACGTGGGTGCCACCGCAGAGCTCCTTCGAGAAATCGTCGATCCGCACCACGCGCACAGACTCGCCATATTTCTCGCCGAAGAGCGCCATCGCGCCTTCGGCGATCGCCTCCTTCTGCGCCATCACGTTGGTCTCGACCGCGCGATCGGCAACGATCTCGTTGTTCACGATCTCCGCCACGCGCCGAACCTGATCCGCACTCACCGCATCCAGCGACGAGAAGTCGAATCGCAATCGTTCCGGCGCGACCAGCGAGCCTGCCTGATGCGTGTCCAACCCGACGACCGTCCGCAACGCCTTGTGCAGGAGATGAGTCGCCGTATGGTTCCGACGAATCTGCTGGCGCCGGTTGCCGTCGATCGTGGCCGTCGCCGGTTCACCCACTCGCACGAAGCCTTCGGAAACCGTTCCCCGGTGCACGAAGAGGTCCGGCGCCGGCTTCCGCGTCTCGTCGATGTTGATCAGTCCGGTCTCGGTTCGGATGTGACCGGTGTCTCCGACCTGACCGCCAGATTCGCCATAGAACGGTGTGCGATCGAGAACGACCTCGATCTCCTGACCGGCTTCGGCCTGCTCCATCTCTCCATCCGGTCCCAGCAGTGCCACGATCGTCGCTTCGGCTCGCTCCTCCTCATACCCAAGGAAGGTCGTCCGTGGCGAGATCCCGGCGTACAGGCTGGCACGATCGCGTGAGGCATCCTTGAAGAGATCGAGGCTCCGGCTTGCGATTCGCTGACGCGCCATCGCGGTTTCGAAGCCGTCGGTGTCGACGGTCAGCGCCTCTTCCCGGGCCAACTCTACTGTCAGTTCGTAGGGGAACCCGAACGTGTCGTAGAGGCGGAACGCTTCATCGCCCGGGATCTCGGTCTTGCCCCGCTCCCGAAGTTCCTGGGTCAGCGCCTGCAGCCGATCCATGCCGGAGGTAAGCGTCTTCCCGAAGCTCGCTTCCTCGTAGGAAAGTACCTTCAGGATCTGACCCTGGCGATCGATCAACTCGGAATACTCGCTGCCAAACTCCTCGATCACGATATCGGCCATCTCGCCCAGGAACGGCTGCTCGAGCCCAAGCAACCGTCCATGCCGGATCGCCTTCCGCAGCACGCGCCGGAGCACATATGCTCGCCCTTCGTTGCCCGGCAACACGCCATCACCGATCAGGAACACGGCACCCCGGATGTGGTCGGCGATGATGCGGAGCGAACGGTCGATCTGCGGATCGAGCCCGTAGGTCTTGCCGGACAGTGCCGCCGCACGCTGGATGATCGGTTGATACAGATCGGTGTCGTAGAGACTGCGTCCACCCTGCACCACCTGCACGAGGCGTTCTAGCCCCATGCCGGTATCGACACACGGCTTCGCCAATGGCGTGCGCACGCCATCTGGAGTCGTATTGAACTGCATGAAGACGTTGTTCCAGACCTCGAGGAACCGCGGCCCGTCATCGCCCGGCTTCGCATCCGGCTGAAGATCCTCTCCCCAGTCGAAATGGATCTCGGAATCCGGTCCGTTCGGACCGGTTGGCCCGGCCGCCCACCAGTTGTCGTCCAGCTTGTGGATGCGATCTTCAGGAACACCGATCTCGTCCCGCCAGATCGCATACGAGACATCATCGTCCGGATGGATCGTCGGGTAGAGTCGATCGGCCGGGATGTTCATCCATTCCGTCAGAAACTCCCACGACCACGCCAACGATTCACGCTTGAAATAGTCGCGGATCGAGAAATTGCCAAGCATGAAGAAGAACGTGCAGTGACTCTCGTCGCCCACCTCATCGATGTCGACGGTGCGAAAGCACTTCTGCACGGTGCACATGCGAACAGCGGGTGCAGTCTCGAGCCCGAGGAAGAACGGCGTCATCTGCTGCATACCGGCGGTTGTCAGCAGCACGGTCTTGTCGTTGTGCGGGATCAACGATGAACTGGGGTAATGAAGATGCCCCTTCGATTCGAAGAACGCGATGAATTTGCGGCGAATGTCTGCATTCGATTGCCAGGGAATACCAGTCTCGGTCACGGAGGTCTCTCCAGGTGCGTTCGGATCGGTCAGAAGGGAGGTCAAAATGAGGCGTTTCGAAAGCCGCGGCTTTGGGCACAACTGCGTCGGCACGGAGACGCTGCCTCCAACGTCGCGGTTGCAGAAGCTTCGGCCATCCCGCCATCGGAGGTGGAAGAAACGTGAAGTGGCAGAGGGACCGAAAACACCTGCATTGAGGGCATGTGACCACTTTCTGAGATTGAATCGATGAGACCGGCGGACGTCAACCACAACGGGGTCGACGCGATCCTGCATCACCCGGGAGTGTCGAATCACGACCTCTCCCGACCGAAACACCGTGGAGCTTCCCGCGAAGCTTCCTTCATTGTGCCAAATTCTCGCCGGACCCGGCAATTATGTATGGAAGGAATGTATCGAGGCGAATGCGGTTAGCGCATCCGTCACGTCAGGGTACCAGTACTTTCTCGGGCGATGAGATCGAAGGGTACGTAATGTACGCTCGGATCTTCATGCCGCCGGGATTCAATTCGCTGGATCAGAAGGTCGACGGCCAGATTGGCGAGCTTCCACTTGTCCGGAGCGATTGTCGACAAGGAGGGAGTGGAGTAGCGCCCTTCCTCGATATCGTCGATACCGATAAAGGCGATGTCGTCTGGAATGCGAATCCCCAGCGACTGTGCGGTCCGCATGGCGCCAATCGCCATCAGATCATTGAAGCAGAAAATCGCGTCCGGCAGCGGTCCACGATCGATGAGGGCCTTCATGGCTTCGGCACCGTCGGCCCGCACAAACTTCCCCGAATTAGCCGGCACCGTCAGCTTCGCGTCCAATCCAATACCGGCTGCCGCCAAGGCGCGGCCATATCCCCGATAACGATATTGTGGCGCCATGGACGCACCGGATTCGACGACGCCTATTGCCGCAATCCTGCGTCGACCCAATCCGAGCAAATATGTTGTCGCCTGGAGCGCGGCTTCCTCATTGTCGATCAGAACGTGATCGAAGTTCGCATGAAGCAATCGCTCACCGATGAGGACCACCGGGAGCGAGGAACTGATCCCGCAGATATCGTCCTCACTCAATGTTTGGGGGTCGAAGATGATGCCATCTACCACATCGGGACGAAGCCCTCTTACAGTCATCAACTCCTGTTCTCGCAGGCCATTCGTGTGGTCCACGAGCACTATCCGCTTCTGCCTGGTTCCGGCATCGACGATCAGATTGGCGATTGTCGCGAAATACGGATTTGCCAAAGTCGGAATCGCAAGCGCAATGATGCCGACTTCGGCGTTCCGCAACTGCCTGGCCGCAATATTGGGTCGGTAATCGAGATCGGCAATCGCTTGCAGAATGCGCTCTCGGGTCGCGGGACTTACCCTTGAGGTGCGAGCATGCACGACATTGGAAACGGTTTTGATTGACACGTTCGCCTGGAGGGCAACGTCTTTCAGCGTTGCGCGCGCGACTTTCTCAACTCTGGACGTCCCTGTCATAGACTCACCATTCATGTTCGTTATCAGGATTGTCCACCTACTACCTGCCAGATAGCGCCGCGGGCTCTTGCGCAGCATGCAGGGACAGGTAAACTGCATGCCAATGACGTGAATCCCAATATCCTCGCATCCTCGCATCCTTGTTCGCAAAGAAAGAGCACAAGCTGGTGGATGGCGCCGGTTGTCCAGAGACAGCTGAACTATGCATGCATCATCTTCGAAGGCAATGCGATGTCGAACATAGGCTTTCTGGCACTGCCAGTCGCCATGCTCACCGATTCCATACGGAGTGCTACATCCATGCTAATCCCTGAATTCCAACCGGCGGCGATGCCCATCATGGAGCGAACGCTTGACGGACAAATCGCCGTCGTGACGGGTGCCGCCGGTGGACTCGGGAGTGCGCTCGTGCGCAGCCTGGTGCGTCGGAATGCGATCGTCGCCGGTTGCGACCTGAACATCGAGAAGATCCCAAATGTGTCGTCAGACGGCGGTGTCGTCTACCCATATCGCCTGGACATGCGTGATCCAGGCGATATCGAACGCGGGATCGAAGCGATCACGACAAACCATGGCAATGTCGATATCCTTATCCACGCGGCGGTTCGCCATTTCCCGAGCGAAGTGGGCAAGGAGGCAAGGCCGTTCATCGATCATTCTCCGGCTCAGGTACTTGAAACACTTGCCGTTGCAGTGACGGGTCCGACGCTCCTCACCCAGCTTGTCTGCAAGAAAATGGTTGAACGAGGCACCGGACGCATCGTCTTTACCGGCTCGATGCACCGCAATGGAACCGCTGGACTCGTCATGTATGCCGCCGCGAAAGCGTATATCAACGCATTGGCCCGGGGGTTGTTCCTCGAACTTCGCGAGTACGACATCATCTCGTCGGTTGCAAATCCTGGTGGCATGAATACCGGCCTCCATTGGCACCGCCATTCATGGATGCTCGATCCATCCATCGTGGCCGAAACCATCGTCCAGCAGATCGTATTGCCGAGCAACGTGGCACTTCTCAGCTTCGATATGGTCCCGCATGATCCTGCGCATCCAGACGGGTTCTAGGCACCGTGTCAATCCTTGGGCGATGAGTCCACGCTCGATGCTTGTCAAACCAAGCGCTAGCCAGGCAGCATTGGGAGAGTTCCTTGCATTTTTCGACGAAAGTCCGACCAGAGGCGAGACGCGTCGATATCCGTAATCCAATCGATTGTCCAGTTAGTGCCTTCGTGATGATCGAAGCCGAGGTCGTCGCCAAGGCCGCCCCGTAGCGACGGTCGTGAAAACGTTCGGATCGAGGTCATCCCGAGGAGATGAGCCACCGCAACCTGATCCCACACTGGCCACAAATCGGCATTTCCCGTCACCTGCTGGACAAGAATGGGGTGGGCGTTAAGCCACTCATCAAGCAGGCGGACGAGGTATGGGCCCCCAGGTTCACAATCGCCGAGCAGTTCCTGCGCTTGCTGACGCGTCATCGCAAGCTGGCGCAGTGTCACGTCAGCGTCGCCGATGGTGATCGGCGCCTGCGATCGGAGCAAGATGTCCCAGGCCAACGGGTCATTTCGCACATTGAAGGAGTCATGACCGGTTGACCATCCATCGAACGCCATCGCGATGATCTCGATCCGATCGCCAAGCGTGGTATCGCTGAGGAGTGCCAACGCGGTGTCAGTCGCCGCACCGATAACCAGGACAGCGAGCCGGTCGCTCTTCGTATGGTCGCGCGCCTGCTGCACGATGAAATCCGCCCCGGAATGCGACCGCGAGCCATCGTCCACCAACGGTCTGTTCGCGCCTTCGATCACCGGAGGGCGGCTGGTGAGTGGAAACAGGTCGAGGACCGCACCGGCCAAGCGCGCAGCGGTTGCCGTCGCAGGAGGGCTGAGGTTGGGCGCATGCGTCGTCACCACGCCGGACAATCGGATCTCGGAACTGAGGGCGAGATGTGCGAGCGTCCATTGGTCGTCCATATCTGCACCACAGTCGGTCGTCAGGACAACCGATTGTCGCTCGGATGATCCGAATCGCTCCATTATGTCGTTTTTTCCATGCGACACTGCTCCACCATCGAAACGACGAAGTGCCGAAATCCGGCTGCCTGTTTGCCGTCGGCAACAGCAGTGCATAAGCAAAACAGCGAGTTCATCGAAATCTGCATGTGCCTCGGTCTTTACGCGTGCCGGAGCCGAATCCGAGTCCGTACACCTGCACCTACCGCATGCATGATCGCTGTGATCTGGACGCGACCGTTCCAATCCGAAGGCGCGTGGTCGTGCAAAGGCATAACGAACGCTTCCAGATTTTCGACGGAAATGACCTGATCCGGTTTGCGACCGGTACCCCAAGGCATGAGCGCCCGGCGTTCGCTGTCGTAGAGATCGAGTCCGTCAGCGACAGGTCCGTGCACCAGCAGGCTTGCGGCGTAGCGGGTTCCATTGAAGTAATCAACGCGCAGGCCAAGCAGGAAGTTTACGTCGGTGCGTTGTGGCGTTCCGTCGAGTTCGACCGAAACCGCCAAGGTCTCTGGCAAGTCTTCAGCAGTGACACCGATCTCGATGTCCGCCCCAGTGTCATCGACCGATCCCAGCCGAAATGTCCAGGTCTTCTTGTCGAAATCGGCGTACGCCGTTGTTGTCCGATTCGGATAGTAATGATGCGTTCTCACCCAGCGGCCAAGCGAACCGGCTTCAATGCCTGGTGAAGTTGTTGCCTCGTCTATTTCGAGGTAGAGAACGCCACCACCCCCAACGGTTGTGGACCATGTCGCACCGGACAAATCGATCCCTTCTTGAATACGCGTTTGTTCAAGGCTCTCGACCTTGGTGCCATCTCCCCAACTCGAGTGCTCCGCGTCAATTCGATATTCCCGAACGGTTCCCTTCGCAAAGGGAAGGTTATCCAAACTCAGGGAGAGGTCCTTTTTACCGGGCGCGAGGTTCCAGATCACCAAACCGGCACGGTGGTCCTCGACTCCTGCCATCCCGCCGAAATCTGGCGTCTGGTCCATGTCCAGGAGGACACGATCGACCGGCAGGCGGGCGTAGATCTCGGCCGCATTGAACAGCGCCTTCCGGTGTCCATCGGTACTGATCATGCCGGAGAAATTGCCTGATCCGCTGTCCAGAAACTGTGCCCAATGAACGAGCGTCACCTCCGGTCGTGCAAGCAAATGATCCATATCTCGCAAAAACGCCGCGGCCAAACGATGCTTTTGCTGTGTACCGTCGATCGGATAATCGATGACGTAGGAATTGAATTCGTTCAGGTGAATTTCGACCGTATCGAGCTGGGTGTAGCGATCGAGACTGTCTCGACTCGCATCCAGCATCTTGTCCAGGCTCGAAAATCCATCGTTCGTCCCATAGATATGGGTGGAGAAGTAATCGAAGGGCAAGTTCTTGGTGGTGACAAGATCGATAAACGGATCGATCCAGCTATACGTGAACGCAAGCGCCGGCCCTCCCACGAGACCATCCGGATCGTTCTCGCGAATCGCCACCGACCCATGTTCGTACATCGCGAAATAGTCGTTCATGTCTCCAACGGTGAAATCGTCGTTATCGGGTTCGTTGAACACTTCGTGGTACCCAACTGGGTTCGAACCACGCAGGTCCCGGTAGTGTCGTGCCACATCGCCAAGAATCCGGGCAACCTGTGCCATATCCTTTGGAACGGATCTCCAGTCACCAGGCGGGTCCTGTAGCGGCGTTGGCGTGTAACAGTACGACCAGTACGGCAAGACACCGTGCTCGTTCAGAATCGCCGCGATCGCGTCCATTTCTTCGAGATGGTAGTCAGGCGCCTCCGCCGTACCTTCAATCGGCTGCCGGGCCCAACCCGCCCAGTCGGCCCCCCAACCAAGATCGATACGCAAGGATTCCGGTTTGGCGATGCCGAAGAACGCGGCATCGCGTTGGTAGGTGGATAGCGGAACAATACAGGAATTGAAAATGGCGAACTTGGATTTGGTAATTGGGTAATCCGCCGATTGCCCAAAATCGGCCCGAGCCACGATCGCAGGAGCTGCCTGCACAGTATCTGATCCCGACACGCCCAACTCCCCTATTGCCACGGTCAAACCGACAGCCGATGCTGCGGTTGCGGTTACAAACGAACGCCGCGTAGAGCGCCAGTTTCGTCCCTCGCCAGCATTGCGAAAACGAATCCCATCGATTGGGTCTTGAGAGTTACCGCTTTCGCTCATCCCTTGATGCCCGTAAACGTCACCCCTTCGATCAGGTATCGCTGGATGAAGGCATAGATGATGATGATTGGCAGCGACATGAGCACCACCCCCGCCATGATCTCCCCCCATTGACTTTGGTAGCGGCCGAGCAAACTGTTCAGTCCTTGGGTAAGCACCCATTGATCAGGCGTCTGCAGAAAGATTGTCGGTGCAAAGAACCCGTTCCACTGCCCGACAAATGTCAGCGCGCCAAGCGCGAGGAATGCGGGCTTCGCCATCGGTGCCGCGATATTCCAGAAGATCCGGAACCGGCTGGCACCATCGAGCAGGGCAGCTTCCTCCACTTCGCGCGGTATGTTGATGAAGAACTGTCGAAAAAAGAACGTCGCGAAGGCGTTCCCGAAAAACGCAGGCACGACAATCGCCCACGGCGTATTGATCCAGTGAAACTCCCGGAACATGACGTAAATGGGGATGATCGTGACTTGACCTGGCACCATCAGGGTGACGAGCAGAAGGACAAGAATCAATCCACGACCGGGAAAGTTCATCCGTGCCAAGGCGTATCCTGCCAGCGAACAGGAAAGAATCTGCCCGATGGTCGCCAAACCTGCTATACGCAACGTATTGAATACGTAACGCCAAAAATCTGGAAGGTAGTCGAACAGTTTGTTGTAATGATCGAATGTAATTGGATCTGGTATGAATTGACCGGACGCGAACAAATTGCTGCTCGTCCGTAACGAGACAGAGAGGACCCAAAACAGCGGCACGAGATAGGCCACTGCGAGGGCGGCGAGCGCCAGATAGAAAACGATGGAGAACGTCCTCGTCAGACCCTTGCGGGATTGTTTCTGTGGTAACACCAAAATTACTCCTCTCCCCCATAGAACACCCAACGCCGGGACAATCGCCATTGGAAGAGGGTAACGACGAAGATCAGCGCAGCCAGCATCCAGGCGATCGTTGCTGCATAGCCGATGCCCGATATATGCTCGCTGTACTGAAACATCTGGTTGTATAGGTAGAGCACAATGGTTCGCGTCGAATTGCGAGGGCCACCGGGTGCGACCCCTGTTGCACTTCCGGTCATCACCACCACGGCATCATAGAGTTGGAATGCACCGATGAATGACGTGACCATCAGAAAAAAGGTGACCGGCGAGAGCAGTGGGAAGGTAATCGAACGAAATCGTTGCCAGGCGTCCGCGCCGTCGACTTTGGCCGCATCGTAGAGATCCCGGGGAATCCCCTGGAGTCCCGCCAGGTAGATCGTCATGCCGAATCCGATGCCCTGCCACGTCGTCACGATCGCGATGGCGACCATCGCCCAATCAGGGTTGAGGAGCAGATTCGGCTGCGACACCCCAAACGTGTCGAGCACCTGGGCCGCCGGGCCTGAACGCGAATTGAACATCCAGGTCCAGGTGACACCAACGGCGACCTGGGAAAGAACCCAAGGCAAGAAGAACATCACACGGAACGGACCGAGTCCGCGTTTTGCTCCACTGAAGATCAGCGCGAACACCAACGAGAGCAGGAGGAAACTGGTCGTGCCGGTCAGGATGAATTTGATCGTATTCCCGAGAACGTGCCAGACACGATCGTCATGGAAGAACGCTCGCCAGTTATCGAGCCCCGCCCAGGTCGGTGATGGTGCGATAAGGTCCCAATGGACAAACGTGTAGTAGAACGACACCAGCAGCGGACCACCGACAAATACCACCAACCCTATCAGCTGCGGTAACAGGAAGAGATAGGCAGCCAATGTCTCTCGACGTCGATTCGATCCGAACGTTGTTCGCCAGCTTCGTCTCCGCGGTGCTGTTACTCCGGGATTCACGTGAGGCCTGCTCCAGTATGTCGAGTCTGAGTGCCGCCGCTTGGTTGCCGCAGACTCCGCTTATGCAGGAGTGCGCGCTGTCCAGCGAGCGCTGCGGGAGGACATCCGGCAAGCGCTCGAAGACGTTCTATTGCTGCATGATGTTGTTGATCTTGTCGTTGATTCCCTTGAGTGCCTCGGCGGCCGACTTGTTGTTCGAAAGGATGTCGTCGATCGCCGGAGCCCAACCGTCCTGACCGCTGATGTCATCGGTTTTCTGGTTGTACCCGGTCGGGAAGACGCAGAGTTTCCAGGCTGTCGGATCCAGTTGCGCCTCTTTGAGGTGTTTCGGTTCGCGGGGATTTTCCAGGAAGGCCGGCCCCTTTGCCAGGTCCTTGTAGACGGGGATCAGCCCCATCAGTGGCGCGGTTCCCTCTTTGTTGCCGTAGACCGAACCGTCGGTCGCCAGCCAGCGGAGCAGGTGCCAGGCCAGGTCTTTCTTTTCGCTGCCCTTGTAGATGCTCCAGATATGATATTGAACGTTTGTCGCGTTGCCGGCCTTGTCCTTGGGCAGGGCCGCCATGTCGTAACGCAGGGAAGGGTTCTGCTGGGCCACAAACGTGACCTGCTCGTGGGAACCGGTCTGCATCGCAACCTGACCGGTGATCCAGCGCAGATACCCTGCCTGCTCCTGATTGGCATCCCGTCCCACAACACTCTTGTCGACGTACATCATGTCCTGAATGAATTGCCAGGCACGGATGCTGTCCGGATGCTCCAGGTTGCACGTCTGGCGATCCGGCAGGTTCATGTAACTCCCGCCAAACGCAAGCAAGATATGGTCCGAGTTGGGGATACTCGCAGCGATCGCGCCGGTGTGAAAACCCCATTGCGTGATCTTACTGGCATTGAAATCGGGGGACTCGGCGTTATTCCCCTTCTCATCCAGTGTCAGTTTCTTGGCCCAGGAGCGAAGATCCTCGTAGGTATAGTTGCCCGTGGGATCGGGGTAGGGAAGCTTTGCGGCGTCGAACATGTCCTGATTGAAATACAGACTTTGGCAGTTGTAGCCCATGGGCAAGCCGTAGAGCTTTTGGTCGCTCAGGGCATTCAAGCTCTCCACACTCTTCGGGTTGAAGTCGGCGACGTTGAGGCCATCCGACTGCATATACGACTCCAGCGGTTCGAGGACGTTGGCATTAACCATTGCGTTGTAGTTCCAGATGCCAGGAACGAAGACATCCGGCATGGTGCCGCCTGCGATAAGGGTCTTGCAGGCTGGGAAATTGACGCCGCAGTCACCTGGGTTCATGTTGATCTTGACTTGCGGAAAGAGTTCCATGTACTTCTTGGCGGCGTTGGTTTGCGAATCAACGTCCTCTGCTGCACCCCAGACAATGACATTGAGTTCACCCGCTGGCGGATCGGATTGGGCGAGTGCGTGCCAGCGTGACGCGGAGCCGACCGCGGTCAGGCCCAAAGTGGATGCGAGCACTCCCTGATTGAAGCGCCTCCGCGTCAATGGCCGTTTCGTAAACGAGGATGCAAGATCGTCTGCTGCACTGTCTTTCATGTTCAAACCTCCCGGGGAGTGATAAATAGTGGAGATCAACGCGCGTCGAACCTGATAAGGGATCGGAGTGCAGGACCTTCTTCCCAAAAGGGTATGAAGACTCAAACCCGGCAGAGGGGAAGGCAATCCATAGTCGATTCTTAGGTGATTCAACGTTGAACCTAACCCTATCAGCGAACGCGGGGGCTGTCAATAGATCAACGCCTGCAGATTGATGGCAAACAATCACCACTCTCCGAAGAAACCATATGGATTCAGGCTGTCTCCGCTGTCCAGGGATTTTGTAGGACCACCACCGCATCCTCCGCAAAGGTCTGCTATGCCATTGAGCAGGGTCACTCATCTCCGGTATGTGACCTGGCGTGACCGGAATTCGCAGACAGGAGGGAGGACCGCGCGTGCCGCATCCGCCGGGCAATCACGTTTGAAAGGAATGTCCACAAGTCGCGCTTTCAAGCTACTCACGAGGAACCTTCCTGCTCCCGAAATGGGAACAGGACACCACTCCTCTCCATCCATGCCAATACAACCACGATCGTGACCACTGGACCCATTGCTTCGGGATGGCTCGTGATATCAACGTGAGCAAAGAACGACCTGTTGTCACCATTGCGAGCAATCGTCCGATCCTCCACGTTACACTCGAATCCCGTCCCCCGGTCATGCGATGGATCGGCAGTATAGGTGTGACGATTCCCGGCTCGAGCCTGTCGCGATAGGGTGATAACCGCGTGTATTTCTCGCATTCGAGTGATACTTGGAGAGGCTTTCCGGCGCTTGTTCCGGGTGTACTCGTTGCTACCGGGATAACCTGGGATGTTTCGATAGGAACCGAGACACGGGCCTGGTGTCGCACCTTTTCGAGGATGGGTCTCAAGCTCACGCAGTATCGATGAGCCTCGAAGCTGCTGCGGCGCTTCGGGGAGGAAAATCCCTCCCTCAGATCCATCCCTTGATCGATCTCTGCAATGCAATTTCACGTGCGTTCGCAATCCCTGTGGCTGTATTCGACGTTTCCGAGATCGCTGAACACGTCGAAGTTCGCTATGCGAACAGCGACGAAGTCTACCTAGCGTTCTCCGGAGAATTCGAACATCCCAACGCTCATGAAGTGATCTTCGCGGACAATGCCGGACGAGCACATGCTCGGAGATGGACAATCGGGCAGAGTGCCTATTCGGCAATTCGGAATACCACAGCATCAATCATGGTAGTCGCAGAGGTGATGCACGTTCTGCACTTGAAGAGGTTCGGAAACGCAGGGCCGCGATTGTCGACGAGTTGAACGTCATCTGGTCCATCGCACTCAAAACCGCAATGCTGAATCAAGCCTCGCTCTGCTTCGATTTTTGAAGAACGATCGCTCGCGGGAATCTTCCCATGAAGCGGGAAGATCGCCTCACCATCGGGCAGGCTGCATCACACGTTCTGATCCGAGAGAGACCCCGGAGTGAGAAGTCGCTCCGGGGTCTCTCTTGCGCTGTCTGCGAACATGTTCAGCTATCGTCCATGCCGCGAACGACGTTCCGGGCAGACGGCGGTTGAAGAGGAACCCCTTTTGGGCAACCATGAGGTATTCGCAAATGTCGCATTCTCTCCTACAATGAAATCAATCCGGGTAAGTCATAGAGACTACAAATCAGTCCACCATATTGGCGATCTCGCGCATCGCCCAGGAGTTGCATCGTGAACGAACGATTCTACAGAGGCCTGTTGACGCTTGTTGCCCTCATTACCCTGATCGGGACAGGGAGTCAGGCCCTTGCCCAGACGCCATATGCCTCACCGGGCGCTTCGCCAGAAGCCTCGCCGATGGCATCACCGATGGCATCACCTGTTGCAGCGAAGCAGCATGGGATCCAGATCGAAGACATGGACTTGTCGGTCGATCCGGGAACGGATTTCAACCGTTTCGCAAACGGCGGATGGCTCGACCGCACGAAACTCCCCGCTGATTCCCCAAGTTACGGGACGTTCGCCGAACCCGACGATCTGGTGACGTCACAACTCAACACCGTCATCGCCGATCTACCGGTCGATCCCACGACCGACACCGGCAAGGTCAAGACCGTCTACACCCAGGCGCTCGACATGAAAGCCCGGGACGCACAGGGTGTCACCCCACTGCAACCGGTGCTCCAGCGAATCAACGAGATTACCTCGATCGAGCAGGGGTTGGCCTATCAGCAGGCGCATGCCGTTGACGATGGCCTGCAGGGCCTCATCAACATATATAGCGGCCCATCGTCGACCGATGCCACCAAGAATGTTGCCTATCTTGGCAGCCCGGTCCTGAGCCTTCCAAGCCTTGATTACTACCTCAGCGACAGCCCAGAGATGAAAGCGGTCCGCACGGCATGGGTCGAGACAACGGCCAAGCTGCTTGTCGAGACTGGGTACTCCGACGCGGATGCCAAGGCAGCCGCCGGAGAGGTGCTCGCATTTGAAACCGGCATGGCCAAGATTTTCACCTCGCCGGAGGAGTACTCGGCAAATCCGGCACTCTACAGCACGCCAAAAACCGTGGCCGAATTGCAGAAGCTCGTTCCCGAGTTCGATTTCCAGGGTTGGCTTACCGCGCTCGGACTCAGCGACGTGACATCGATGTCCGTCGACGACATCAAGTACTTCACCGGATTGTCCAAGTTGCTCTCCACCAGCAAACCGGACTCCATCCGAAACCTGCTCGCGGTCCAACTCATCTGGGGTGCGGCACCATACCTCACCACGGATATCGGAAACATCGCGTTCTCGTTCAACGGCCCAGTCCTCAACGGCGTCAGCACACGTCGACCGGCCGACCAGCGCGCCCTCTACCTCGTCGAGAGTCTCTTCCCGGATGCACTTGGGAAGGCGTATGTAGACATGGCCTTTTCCCCCGAGGCCAAAGCCCAGATCCAGTCCCTCGTCGACAACGTGATCGCTGCCTTCAAGCAACGCATTCTCGCTTCAACGTGGATGAGCGATGCGACCAAGAAAAAGGCGCTCGAGAAGCTTGATCTGATCGCCGTCAAGGTCGGCTATCCGGACACGTGGAAGTCCTATGCCAAGGTCTCCATCGGAGAATCCCTTTTCACCTCCGTCGATCACGTCAATACCTATGCGACCAAGGAGAACCTCGCCAAGATCGGCAAGCCGGTCGACCGCAGCGAATGGGCCATCGGCACGTTCGAAGTGAATGCGTATTACAATCCAACCGCCAACGAAATCGTCTTCCCCGCCGCGATCCTGCAGGCACCATTCTTCGATCCCGCCGCTGACGCCGCCTCGAATTACGGCTCGATCGGCTGGGTGATCGGCCATGAGATCACCCACGGTTTCGATCAATCCGGTTCACAGTTCGATGGCTACGGCAACATCTCGCCGTGGTGGACGGATGAAGACCGCGCGGCCTTCGATGCGTTGAACACGAAGGTGACCGAGCAATACAGCAAGATCGAGGTACTTCCCGGACTCTTCGTCGACGGCGCGCTGACGGTGACGGAGAACGTTGCCGATCTCGGTGGTATCCAGACCGCGTACGACGCACTGCTTGTCGACCTCGGCACGGACGCCCAGCAGGACCATCCGTGGTTCCTGACCCAGCAGCAGCGATTCTTCATTGCCGCCGCATCGACCTGGCGAAACAAATCGACCAACGAATACCTCCGTTCCTCGGTCGCGGCTGACTCTCACTCGCCGGCTTCCGTGCGCAGCGTGCAAGCAGCGCGCAACATGGAACAGTTCTACGAGGCATTCGACATCCAGCCCGGTGATCCGATGTTCCTGCCGCCTGCCGACCGCATCACGGTCTGGTAGATATCCACGTTCGATCAATCGGCGCAGAGAACCCCCGGGACATACGTTCCGGGGGTTCTCTGCGACCCGAAATCCTTGGCGAAGATCGTGAAATGGCGGACGCCGCGGCGTCAACTTGGGCATGCGCTCAGCACGTGATCATCTCGGCGTTGTCAGACGTCTTGCTTGGGAGAGTCCCAAGCGAACTTTCAGGTTTTGCTCAACCCCTGTCCGTCCATTGCGGTAGACGTCATCGAAGCGATCGCACCACTTCAGCACGTCGACCATCCGAGGATTGAGCCAGTGAAGTGCCTGATAAATTTCGCCATGGCGCTGGTGCAGGATGGGATCGTCAAAATGGGCTCGTGATGCATCACCCGATTTCGCAGCTTCCGGATCGAGTTGTAACGGCTATGTATGATTTGGCGCTGACGAAGGCTTTTGGGGAGACCCATAAAAGTGTTCTTCAGCGGTGCGGCGTTGTTTGATGACCACAATCGAACGCCATAGTTGCGCGAGAGAATCGTCACCCAAAACCCAAAGGTCAACTCCGACACGACCCGGTCAGGCGTTACGGGGTTGCCTCGATCCCGTATCCTGCTTTTTACGGAGATGATCTCGTTGCTTTGAGCGGGTTCCAAGATTCCTCGACGATCGTACCATTGAGGAATGCCAAAGTGTTGGGTCAGAGAACGGTGAAGCCCATTACGCAGTGAGATCTCAACCGCGTTGAGAGAATGGTAGAATGCTCCGCATAACTCGATATTCCAGAAGTAGTTGACTACTGTATCCAGCGGAACTCCAGTTACGGATTGGTAACGGAGAAGGCGTGCTGGTGATATGCTGGGCTCGATCTCCGACAGGAACTGGGCGACCATAAGATTCCTTTTGCGTCAAGGCTGTCCAATCTTAGCTGGTTTGTATTGACTTGTGTGGTGGTGGTGCGTACTATTGTATAGGTATTCCCCGGGATCCTCTCCCCGTCCTCGTTGGCGGGTGATGAACCCGGGGTATTTTTCTGTCGAAGTTCTCGATGTGATTTGGCGCACGCGAAAATACAGCCTCAGCATCCCGCTCCCGGCCTTGCCACTCACATGCTGGCACGATGCTCTCTGACTTCCACTCAAAAGAGCGAGAGCTGCATCGTCCTCTTGGCCGCCTCCGCCGCCATCGCGAGCACGACCTGGCGAGCCGCCTCGGCATCGCCGAGCGCCCGATGCCCTCCCATCTCGATCCCAAACCCCTGTGCCGCCGCGTCGAGCTTGTGCCAGCGAAAACGCTTTCCCCACTGGCCCGGCTCGCCGGCAAACTTCGCATGTGCCAACATCGCGCATTCCCACTCGCATGCAGGAATTCCGAGCCCGTCCTGCGCACAGCACTGATGGACAAGTCGGCGATCGTACTCCGCATTGAAGACGATCACCTTGCGGTTTGCCAGCAAGGGCATGAGGAGTGCGTGGATTTCGGACCACGTGGGAGCGCCGGCGACATCCGTAGCGAAGAGGCCATGCACGTTGGATGCACCCCACGGAATCGGCCGTGCTGGTCGTATCAGCGTATCCAGGAGCACAGCACCGTCACGGTCCACGAGTGCGATGTCGATGATCTCGGCATTGTCATCCAGCCCCGTCGTTTCCGTGTCGAGAAAGACGACAGAGGGGTTGGAAATGACCGCCTGTGCCCAGTCGATCACTTCGTCACGGGGTTCTCGTGGCCTCACTCGGTGAATCCTTTCCCATCGCCGCCGACATCTCTCTGCCACCAGCATACCCGAACCCATGTCGATTGAAACATGCAGGATACGGGGCCGTCAGGATTCCGGCCGAGAACCTGTCACCGGTGAGGAGGATTCACGAACCGGGAGTTCATTGAAGTGCCGGGCAGCATTTCTCCCCAGTGCCGTCACGCTCTTCCACGCCCGCGAATTCAGACGCCGTTCCACCTCGTCGCCGGGGACCTTCGCATTGTCCGCTGCCGCCACCTCCCCTTTCGGCAGCAGCGCGTCCATCAGCCGCATCAACCGGATCGTCGTTGCCGGCGCCATTCCATGAACGCGAATTGCGAGGTCGAATGGCAGCGTGAACGTGCGCTCCAGTTCTCCACGCTTGACCGCCTTGACGATAATCCGGGCGGCCCGATCCGCTCGTGGCACGAACGGGTTTGTCGCACCCAGCGCAAACCATTCGTATTCGTCTCGCTGGCGCGCGTCATCGCCCTTGAACTGCGCGTGAAGGTGCGACCCGGTCCGCATCAGACCCGGGACGATCGTGGTCACCGTGATGCCGTCTTCCGCGAGTTCCGCCGCCAATCCCTCCGAGAGTCCCACGGCGGCGAACTTCGCGGACGAATAGGGAAGCAGGTGGGGCACGCTGATCTTGCCCCCGATCGAGGTGATGGTCGCGATTCGTCCGGCCCCGCGAGCCTTCATGCCCGGCAGCACTGCCAGAATCGGATACAGCGTTCCCCAGAACATGATGTCCATCGCCTGACGGAAGTCCGCGACATCCTGTTGCGAGAATTGACCGACCTCGATGACACCAGCGTTGGTAAACAGCAGGTCGACCTGACCGTAGTGGGCCTCCACCCCTGCCACCATCATTGCGACGTCGTGCTCATTCGCCACATCGCAGGTAAACGCGATCACTTCGGCACCCGACGCCTCGAGTTCCCGGGCAGCGCGATCGAGTTCGTCGACATCACGGGCGCAGATCGCCAACCGGCACCCTTCAGCCGCCAGCTCGCGGGAAATTGCCAGCCCCAACCCACGCGACCCGCCCGTTATCAACGCCACCTGACCCGCCAGATCCGCTTCCCGAGCACGAACGATCACTTCCCGCGCCGCCACGGTCAGCCCGATCGCGCCCGCCAGCGGCAGAAGATCGGTAAGACGCCCGGATTTCGCAACCTTCTTCATCAGTCTTCCTTATCCTTCTTTTATGCCCCGGAAGACTCGATCCGGCATGATGACCAGATCGAGTCTTCGTCCCAGGAGCCTAGCCGAACCCGAGGGGCACCGCGTCAGCAGCCATTATCACCCCATCCATCGAGCCCACACGTCCCTCACTGTCCTGTTGGCGACCATAGTGGGAGCGACGCCCCCGCTGTGTAACCGGCAGCGCTACGGACAGCGCCACCTGCAGCTCCACCGGCAGGGAGCGCTCGCAGCCACCCCGCGTCGTCGTCCGTCATCGAGAGGCATGCAATCAACATGCCGTGCGGAAGCCCGTGTGAAAGTGGGATCGTGCAGAGCTGGGAACGAATCCGCCGTGGACGAAGCGGCGAGAGCAAACAGGTGCAGGTCCTGCGTTATCGGGTGCCGAGCAGTTCCGCGGTCACTCGCCCTGATGGCGTGAGGGCCAACTGACCCGCCGTCTGGTGGATCAGTCCTCGGTTGAGCGCCCGGCCAATCACGGTTGATGCTTGCGGTGGGACCACCTGAGTGCCGCACTCACATGCCCAAGCGTACTTTCGGGCTTGCTGGCGCGCTGGCCCTCGTGTGTCAGCAGGTGCACCAGCAGCAGGTCGATCGCCTCGAAGGTTTCGACCATCCGCCCTTCCAGATGGAGGCCACCGTAGAAGATGATGTCCGCATCATTCAACAGGTCGACGTCGCTCGCACTCGGCTTGTAGAGATGCGGATCAACCCCCGGACCCATCAGCGCGGTGACTTCGACCCGGTCACCGCCGACGTTACGGACGAGGTCCGCGATCATGCCGACTGTTGTCGTGACCTTGATCTTGTCTCCCGCATCGGTCGACGGTCGGCTTCCCTGGGCCTAGACCAGTGGTATCTGCCCCAGCGCTGTCCCGATCACCACAATTCCCGTCACCGCCGCGATCAGCAGCGTCGCGATCCGTCGCCAGCGGGCACTCGTTGTTGACTCGATCATCGCGCTCATGTTCTCCCGGTTCATGCCGTCACCGAGGCAATCAGAATCCGGCGTTCGATGCTTGCCCGACTGTTCGATCGGATGTGGGCTCAACGCAGGAGAACCATGATTCTCCAGCGGCCACCAGACTCCTGATCGCCAACACGCTAAACGTATTATTAGTCTTGACTATATCATAGCTACAGTCTGAGCCGATTCGTCTGGATGGTGTATAGCAGATTATTTCTGGGCGACAGACCGCGGGAAGGTGCGATAGGATCGTGGTTGAACTGACCACACGCGATGTCACCTTGTTCTGAGATATTTTCACTGCACATCCAGAAAGCCACCACGATGGGATACACGCGTTTCGCACAAAACGAACTCGCCCGCCTCAGCTACGAAATAAGCAGCGCGTCGGGCAGCGCGTCGGGCAGCGCGTCGGGCAGCGCGTCGGGCAGCGCAGACCAGGTGAAGCCATCCCAGCCGACGGTCGTGCTCCTGCATGCGACGCTCACCGAGCACATGTCGCTCAATCCCCTGCGTGAGGAACTCCTCGACCGCTTCCAGATCCTGCAACCCGACGCTCGGGGTCATGGAGCGAGTGCTGCCCTGACCGACCGTTCGTTCACAGTCACCGACATGGCAAACGATCTCTACGCCGTGCTTGAAGCCGCCGACCTCATTGGTCCGGACGCGCTCCCGTTGCATCTTGCCGGTCATGGTCAGGGAGCGATCGCCGCGCTGGAGCTGACTCGTCGTCGTCCGGATCTCGTCGCGAGCCTGGTGCTGATCGAGCCGGATGCTCCGGCATTGCTGGATGGTGAGCTCGATGTCGACCTTGCGCGCATCCGGGAGGAAGCCCGGACATCGGTCCGCGCGGCTTCCGATGCGGCATACAAGGGGCTGACGGACAAGGCATTGGGGATCTATCTCGATCGTCGGTGGGGGGAAGGCTGGGAAACGCGGCTGACGAAGCCACGACTGGCTGCGGTACGCCGTCACATCACGGCGCTCAGCCCGTCGCTCGACGCCCTCGATCGCTATCGCCTGTTGCCTGAGGAACTCGCCGCCATCGACGTCCCGACGCTCGTCATGATCGCCGCCGAGTCCCCCGCCGCTGAACGCGCCATCGCGCATCGACTGGCAGAAACGATTCCTATCGCCACGCTTCGCGCCGTCACATCGCTGCCCGGCGGTGCCCCATTCACCGGCAACGGCGAGGTCGCCGTCTCTGTGATTGCCGATTGGCTCGCCAACTGCGCGCGATAACTGTCGCACGGATCGGAGCAATCGCCAGGACTCTTGCCTCATTCGTCAGGGTGCCGCCACGTTGCGGCGTGGTCCCCCGTGTCGGCAGCTGCTCCGGAAGCTTCATCGGACCCGCCACCAGATCGGAGCGAATCCACCTGGTTGACGGGCGTACCATATGAATTCCGCTGGAGATTCTACGCAACGCGTGAAGCGCAACCTACCGCTCACCTATTGCAAACCGCACGTCGGTATGGACAAAGTCGCTGCCCTTGTAGAGCAACGGTTCATCCCGATCCTTCGCCAACGCGTAGGCGAAACAGTCACCGGAGTTCAGTTGTGCCGGACTCCCGCTTCCGCGTCCGAACTCGCGATACGCCTGCCGCGCGATCTTCGCCTGCACCTCCGTCACCGGTTCAACGATCGGATGAATCAAGGCAACGAACTCGTCAATCGCCAGACTGAGCGCCGGGTTCTCGTTTCGATCCGCATCGGCACCCATTTCGAATAGCGTCACCGCAGAGATCCGCCGAAGAGATGTCTTTTCTATTGCCTCGGCATACACTGCGCTTTCAGGTTCATCTTTCAAAATCGCGATAACGACCGACGTATCCAGAATCATTCGGGAAGCCCTCGGTTGTCGTACAACAAATCGCCGTGGGGCGTCGATCGCCAAGGTTCCTTCCAGAGTGGGGCCGCCTTCTTTCCCAGTTGAACGAGCCGTTGCGCAAGCCCCTCGTCTGCGTCAGTCACCTGTTCTCGCTCGATCGCCTCTCGCGCAAGCTTGGTCACAACATCCGACATGCTCTCGCCTCGCAGGTCCGCAAGCTCCCGCACCAGCCGATACGCTTCGTCATCCTCTTCGATATGCAGTGCGGCCATCCCTTCGCCTCGTCTGGCTCTCAAATCCGGTTCGGTTAGACCTTCATCTCGCCATTCTACCTTCGGGACCGTCTTCACGGGCCCCCTCCGGTCAACGAGAGGACGTTCGTGTTCCGTCGAGGTTCGATCGCCTTTCCCGCGCGCGAGATTTCTTGCCAGGCTCCGGCGCAGCTGCACGATGATGCTTCCACAATCTCGAGAAACGATCGCTGTCTTCCGGCGACACGATCCCGGCAGATGATCGTTGGCGCTCCTCTAGGCGACGCCGACGGTTATCCTGTGCCAGCCACTCGCGCCGTCAGGCAACTCGGACGCACCCTTCTCGGTCTGCACCTCGCCCATCCCGTCCGTCGCCCGCACCACCAGCTGATACGCTCCGGAGACCGGTGTCCACGCCAGTTGCCACAGCACCCAGCTCAGTCCGCCCGGGCTCGGGTTTTCGACGATCTTCGCCTCCTGCCAGGTCTTCCCGTCATCCACGCTCACCTCGACTGCCCGGATGCCGCGATCGCCAGCGAACGCCACGCCGCCGATCTCGTACGGCGTGGTCGCACCCGACGGAATCACGGACCGATCGCCCGGCATGTCGATCCGGCTCGACGTCTTGATGATCGCCGTATCCGTCCAGCTCCGCTGCTGCCAGTACCCTTGGTAATCGTCACGCGTAACCGTGAGTTTGGTCAGCCATTTCACGTTCTTGATGCCGTACAGTCCAGGCACGATCAGGCGGACAGGGGTTCCGTGCAGGCGAGGGAGCGGTTTGCCGTTCATCTCCCAGACGATATGCGGCTCGGGGGACATCGCCCGGTCGATTGGAAACGAGTCGGTGTAGCCGTCCTCGCCTTCGCCGACGATTTTCAGCGCACCGGTGCCAACCCCAGCTTTTCGCAACACGGCCGAGAGTGGCGCACCGACCCATGAAGCAGTCCCGATCAGCGGCCCGGCCAGTGGATTGCTGATACATGTGAGGGTGGAAACGAATGCCGGCGTCGCCATCGCGTCGAGATCACTGCGGGTCAGCTTGAGCGGGTTGGTGACCAGCCCGCCAATCTCGATCGACCATTCGTCTCCGCGGCTGGGATCGGGATCGAGAAAGTTCTTCGAGATGACATAGAAGTCATCGTTGGAGGTGATCGCCGAAGGCATCTCGCCAGTCGGTCCACCGGCCACCGTCTTTCGGTTTGCGACCCGGGACACTTCGCGGCCAAGGACAACGGCCCCAACCAGACCCGCGATCCCGAACCCGACGCGGGTCAACAGCCGCCGCCGATCGAGCGATTCATCGGCAGTGTCCGGCAGCGTCGTGGCGTCGTCGGCTCCGGTCCCCCAGCTTCCCCTGCTCCGAGGTGCCGGGTCCTGATTGCGAAGCAGCATCAAGGCAATCGCCAGCACGAGCGAGAAGACGACCGCGGCAGCCCCGAGCCCGGCGAGCACCTCCAGCACACCGCCGCCGGCAACTGCATCTGGTTCGCGGCCACTGACGAAGAGCAGCGTAAAGACGGCCATTCCGGCGAAGAGCGATATTCCGTAAAATGTCGCCCGCGACCATTGGGCACGCCGCGAGCCCGCCGTCTGACCGGCATATGCCCGTCCCAACACCGCCCCGATCAGGATCAACACCACGATCAGGCCAACCAGCAGCAGCGTTTTCGCCTGCGTTCCGAACGCACCGAGCAATGCCGAAAACAGCCCGATCGGAAGCACGAGCAGCAGCGCATCAGCGAGGACGTCGAGGAAGGACACCACCCCAGTCAGCGCGCGCAGGCCGATGATCGCCATCAGCATCGCCACCGCGGCGGTGGCGCCGGCGAGCAGTCCACGAATTCGATCCTGCCGTTCACCATCGAATGGCTTGCGGGACGTTGAAGGAGAAAGATCAGATTCGGGCGTCGTTGACACGGCTAGCTTCCTGTTTCCATTTCGACTGTGTCGACTATGCAATCCGAATAGCTGCGTCGTGGCCAGTCCGGGCATGAGTCCTGTATGCTGACCGCGGCATGATGTAATCCAACGGCATGTGATTGTGCGTATGCATGAAGACGGTCATGAGCGAGGCTCCAATAATCCAACTCTACTCTGCTCTACGTATACTGGACGCCGCAAGATCACCTGATCACATCATATGCGGTACGTGAATGCATGAATATCCTCCCTGAAAGGACCTGGCTCACCATGGCAGATGCACCAACCGAGTTCGATCTGCTCGTAGACAAGCTGATCGTCGAACCCACGGGCTGGAACAAGCTCTGGACGCTCCGCTCTAAAATAGACATTCCTTTCCGCGATATCGTTTCCCTTGAACAGGATCACCGGCTTGCAGAAAACGGTCCGGTTGGCGTGCGCCTTCCCGGCGCCAACATCCCGGGAGTCTACCTTGGTGGCACATTCTGGAAATTCTGGGGTGATACGCGGGTGCGCTCGTTCTGGGTCCGGCGCCACGCTGACAAGTGCATAACCATTCGCCTCCGCGATCACCACTTCGATTATGTCACTGTAGAAGTCCATGATCCGGAAACAGAGATCCGTCATATTCGCACCGCCCTGCGTGAACGCGGTATCGTGCTGACATCGTCAGACACCAGTGGCGCGCTATTTCCTTCGGCCTAGCATACCTGCTTGTACGGCAGGAGTATTCGTGCGAAAGACGCGTCGTGCCGGAACTCGAGAAACAAGGCACCAGGTGCACGATACATCGTGCACCTGGTGCCTTGTCGGCTCCGATCGATTCGTGCAGGCAAGCCAGAGAGTGCGTCCACCACCAACGGAGGTCGTGGCGGACGCAGTCCCATCACACGACTCGTCTAGACAGGTGTCGCTTCAGTGGTCGGCATCGCAGTCGTCGGATAGATGTAGACGCTGATATCCGTGGTTCCTCCGGCAGCGACTCCGAAATCACCACCTGCAGCAGGCATCGGGCCGCTATAGGACACCGTCACGTAGGCCAGATCCGTTGCGGTCGGGTCAATGAATGCGTGCAGTTCATACGCCCCCTCCGGGATCGGATCCCACACATAGGTGGCCCCATCTCGCATCGGGGCGAGTTGAAGCAGATAGGCGTTCACCGCGGGCACATCCTGAACTGATGCGTTTGGACCTGCGTCGATCGTCATGCAACTGCTGGTATCTCCCATCGAAGGATCGGCGGTACACGAGTAGACCGTCACGCGCAACTTCCCGCTGAGCATTCCGCTCGAAGGAGGAGTGGCGCTGGACGAATAGACGAACGCTTCGACAAAGGTCGTTTGCCCCGGCTTCACATCGAAGATGTCCGTATGGGCTTGCGGTCCGGCGATCCCGTAATTGACCAACGTCCAGACTGATCCCGCAAGCTTCGGATCGAGCGTATAGGAACTGGCGGGAATCGCGTCCCACAGGTAGTTGAACGTCATCGCGGGACGAATTGGCGCGCTCGCCAGTGGGAACGTCGTCCCCAGCGTGATGTCTTTTACGACCGCGCCGGCTCCGCCATCGACATCCTTGCAATGCGTGAAATCTCCAGCCGTCGGATTCGCTTCCGGCGGACACTGATGCACGGTGACCTGGAGGCTGCCGGTATCCAAGCCGGATACCGGCGTTGCCGCCCCCGGTTTCGGTGTTGACGCCGGTACGGGCTTGTTCTGACCGCCGCCGTTGCCAGCGCCGTTGCCATTCCCCGTGCCGTTGCCGGTGCCGGTGCCGGTGCCTTTTACCGATTCATCACCAATGATTGCTGCCAGGTATTTGGCACCGTTGCTGGGTCCGGCATGAATCTTCAATGCACCGGTGAACAACCCGCCCTGGCCCGTTGTCAGTGGCGTGCGATTGCCGTCGGCGGTTTCGACTTCGAGGTCGCCGTCGGTCACATAGACATAGGTTGGAACCGCTGTCCCCGGCAACAGGCCGTCCTCTGCTCCCTGAAGCACATCCCGCACCAGATTGACATCGTGATCCCCGGTCGGCGCGGCGAACGGTGCGCTCGCGGTCAGCAACTGGTTGCCATTCACCGCCGCGTTCGCCTGGTCGGCGGGAACCAGTTCGAGTGCGAGATAGACTCCCGCTGTCGTATCTGTCCCCTTGCGCCGCTGTTCGGTGCTCCCCTGCTGGAACGACCCTTCGCCATCCTGAAGCAGTACGCGACTTCCCGTTCCCGAGAAATCGACCTGGATTTTCCCCTGGGAAACGAACATGAATCCCAGAGGATAGGTCGCCTTGGCCGAATCATTCGCGACCGGCGCGGTCCCCTGCGCGACCCTCCACACGACCTGCCCGGCGGGCATGGTGTCCACTCCCTGGGCAACCACCTCCGCGTGACGGTCGCTGATGATCGTTTGCGCCAGCGCACCTCGGAAACCCGGCATGGCAAACGCAACCATGCTCACGATCACGAACATGCTCGCGAAAACGCGCGTCCTCTGTGACATTCTCGATATCGTCCTGCGATTCATGATTCCGTTCTCCTTTTCGGCAATGAGCTCTCGGACACCAACGTGGCCGATTTCGCGCAGCGCGAGAATCGAGAACGAGATCGGCCTGTACTTCACACTTTATGTACCGGCCACGAAAAGCACGTGAGTAACATTACTCATTTATTTGGGGCACCCTACGCCTCAGGAGGATTCACAATCACCGATTAGCCGATTCGTCTGATCGTGACCCCCGCTGTCCTGCGGTCGGAACCGTGACCGTCGTGCAGTTCATGCCGACGTTGGACGCGGATAGTTGTCTGCTTCCAGACCATCTCTCTATGTATTTCGCCGGATGCCGGTGTCATGCAGGGAGAAAGTCAAGGATCGGGATCATGGCCAGCATTCAGAATGGTGATAGATCTGAAGATGGTAAAAGGGAGTCAAGGGGGGTGAGGGACCACGTAGGGGCAGGATGGCCGGATAGGGCTGGCGAACGCCAAAGCTGAACGCGGGGCGACCCCGCCGCGGGCAATGACAGATGACAACCGCGAGATGCCAGGGCCAGGGGAGAGCTGCGGGAACGAGCCAGTTCACATCGAAACCAGGCAGGCTGCCCATCCATTGGGACCGATTTCGCACGCAGGTATCCTGTCTGTGGACCGCACGAATCACCTGTGAACCTGGGGCGTGCGGTTACCTGAATCCCGAATCGACACCATACGTTCGCGCCACTGCCGGAACAGGCAGGCACCGACGCTTGTGTGTCTTGTCTTCCAGCATCACCATAAGGATCTTGTCGTCCCCATCTGCCCGTCGAAGGTCACCCAGACCAAGCATCATGTGAGGAGCATGTCCTCGTGAACCAGCAAGTAGCAGCAGCATCTCATCAGACCGAAAAGAGCACGACTCGTCTGGAGGCATTCAGCGATGGCGTGCTCGCGATTATCGTCACCATCATGGTGCTCGAGATCCGACCACCCCACGAGCCAACCGTCGAATCCCTCCGACCCCTGGTGCCAATTCTCCTCTCATACCTTCTGAGCTTCATTTTTATAGGCATCTACTGGAACAACCATCACCAGCTGCTCAGGGCGACACCGAACATCAGCGGCGCGGTGATGTGGATGAACCTCCGTCTCCTCTTCTGGCTGTCGTTGATCCCGTTCGGCACCGCCTGGATCGGTGAGGAGCATGCCCATGCCTGGCCAGCGGCCGTCTATGGCATGATCGCGTTCATGGCTGGACTTGCGTATACCCTTCTGGTCAGGACAATCCTCGCGTCCAACAAGGGCGCCGGCATCGAGAAGGCGATCGGCAATGATTTCAAGGGCAAGGTGACTGTCGCCCTCTATGTCTGCGGGGTAGTGCTTGCGTTTGTCAGTCCATGGCTGGCCTATGCGACCTACGCCCTCGTGGCGGTCATGTGGTTCATCCCGGATCGGCGCCTGGCGTAGCTGTAGGCGGTCCTAGGCGGTCAAGCGGTTGGGTGTTTGGAAGCATCGCGCGATCCTTGACGCCATTCGATCGAACGTGAGAGACGGGAGCAATCGAAAATGGCACGGTGTCGTCGTTGCCCACCCGGATTATCGAGTATCCCGATGCATTCGTGATCTTTTCTCTCTCGATTATCCGGCAGCATCATACCCGGCTGATGTGCGCGAGACTTTCCGACACGCCGCCCGTCACGCTGCCCGTCGCACTGCCCGTCGCGCTGCCTAAATGACACGAGGCAGACATCGTTGACACGGCACCAGCGCGGTTGCCGACGGCTGTACCTGAGCATGTCGACCCGCCGCCCTGATCCATTGCTTCCCGGCGACGCTCTGCCTGTGATTTCGCTCGGGACAGCTTCCGCCGGTGCAGCTGCAGCAGCATGGATGTGATGTCTGTTCATCAATTCAGACACAAGGAACGACATATGGATGGAATGGCTTCTTCGTCGCTCAGGCCGGGGCAAGCGCCGCCTTGACTGGTCTTATATTCGTGGGCATCTCGATCAGCCTGACCGAACTCATGAAGTCGCCACATCTGATCCTGCGGGCCGCTTCATCGCTCGCCCTTCTGCTTTCGGTCCTCGTGACATCGTCACTGCTGCTTGCTCCCCAGCATTCGATCCGGACCGCCGCGTTCGCGATCCTCGGGGTGGACAGTATCTCGTGGCTGGCCACCACCCTCTTCGGCATCCGCAACGGACGCTCGGCACCATCGGCTTACAAGAAAAATTCCATGATTGCCGGCGCTCATGGTCCAAATCGCATCCCTGCCCGCGCTGGTAACCGGTTCTGTGATGCTTTCTGGCGACCCTGACGGGATTTACTGGCTGCTTTCCGCCTTCTCGTTCTCCTTCATTGTTGCGGTGGTTGACGGATGGATCGTGCTCGTCGAGATCCATCGCTGATCTGACAGGAGTACTGAGATCGCACATGAATGCGGCGAATTTTCGCATTCAGGTTCATGCTCACATGCTCATGTGAAGCACCACCACCGACTAGACCCAATCGCCCGATTTCGGGGCCGCATGTCTGACCGCCTCAGCTTGTTCGACACATCACGCGTGTAATCGCACCAGCAACCGACATCGCCCAATGCGCGACCGGCCGAACGCATGAACCCCCGGTCGCAAATGCAACCGGGGGACGTCATAGGGCAAGTGACCGCGACGATTAGTTCCTGTTTCCGCCTGGCAATCTGGCCTTCAAATCCTCGAACCGATTCTTGATGTTCTGGATGATCTCGTCCCGCTCGTCCTCGCGGTGCTCTCGCTGATCTGCCCGGTCCGACTCCGTCTGTGCGTGCCGCGCTGCATCCACTTCTTCCGTGATCGCCTCGGTCGAGGTTCGCACGATCGTGCCGCCGAGCTCTCCCATCGCCTTGTCCAGCGCATCGAACGACGTCTCGCGAACTTCCGCGATCAGTCCGTTCTCACCCTGCGGAATCACTTCACCGACTCGGTTGAGCACTCGCAGGCTGGACTGCGCATCCTTCGCGTCGATCACGCCACCGACCAATGCACCGGTGCCCCAGCCGAGGAGAACGCCAAGTGGGCCGCCGAGAATGCCGATGACGGCACCGACCAGGCCACCCGTGGACGTTCTTCCACCCAGACCGCGCGCGTCACCATCCTCGAATGCAAGCGTTCCATCCTCCTTGTGGGAAAGAATCGCGGCGCCCTCGAGCTCGAGCGCCCTCTCGGCCGCCAGGTGCTTCAGGACGGACAAGCCTTGAAATGCCTTGCTCTCATTATCAAAGGTAACCAGAACGACGTTCTCTGAGGTGTTCGAGCTCATGATGGGTCCTTTCGGTAACATTTTGACGAATACGGCACATTTTCTTCTTATAGTGTCTCATAACACGAACGGCTAGGCCACTTCGATAATGTGAAATTACCGCATTACGAAGTCCTGCAGAGCGCAGAAACACCACAACGGATGGCAAGGGTCTGTTTCCGACAACCACTATCGGCAGGTAAGTTCGCTAGACGACTCGCCGTTCGCTCGAACCGAGCCGTGGATCGACGCACAACGCCTGTCGATTGGCCCATAAAACGACCCTCCGTTCAGCCGATCGAAGGGTCGCTTGCGACAGAAGCGGCACGCGCTTCTTGCTTCTCTCTGTCCCTATGCCTGCAGACAGTTGAGAACCGCCTGCGCCATCGTCGCGATGCCGGGCCCCATTCCCTCCTCGTCGATATCGAATCGGGGGTGATGATGACCCCACACGATGTCTCGCGCTTCGTTCCGGGTTCCTACGTTGAAGAAACAGCCTGGACGGGCCTCCGTGAAGTACGAGAAGTCCTCGCCACCCATCCCGACCTTCGATTCGTGCACGTTCTCCTCGCCGACGACCTGGACCGCTGCTGCCCGAACGAGCTCGACCACTGCCGGATCATTGACGATGCTCGGCGCGCCGTAGATGTAATCGGTGGTCACCGTCGCCCCGAATGCCGCTCCGATTCCAGCGGCGACCTCGGCCAGCCGGCGGGAGAGATGTTCGCGGACCTCACCCCGGATGGTGCGCACGGTCCCGCGCAATTCGGCGGTATCAGGAATCACGTTGAAAGCATCGCCGGCCAGAAACGCCGTGACTGATACCACGGCAGAATCCATCGGATCTGTCTCGCGAGACACCAGGGTCTGCAGGGCCTGCACGATCTGAGCACCGACCACGACCGGATCGATACTCTCGTGAGGTTCGGCCGCGTGCGATCCCTTGCCCTGGATCCTGATCGTCCAGGCATCCGGGGCGGCGTTCGACGGCCCACTGCGCAGGTGAATCTCGCCAGAGGGGATCGAAGACGCGACATGCAGGCCGAGAACCATGTCGACATGCGGGTTTTCCAGCACGCCTTCCGCGATCATGCCGACCGCGCCGCCGGGGTCGACTTCCTCGGCTGGCTGGAAGAGCACCTTGACGGCGCCGGCGAACTCACTGCGGCGATCCAGCAGCACCCGGCAGAGACCGAGCAGCATCGCGGTGTGCGCATCGTGTCCACAAGCATGCATCACGCCCGGATTCTGCGAGACGTACTCGACGTCGTTCTCCTCCAGGATCGGCAGCGCATCCATGTCCGCCCGAACGAGCACGACGCTGTCGCTCGCCCCCGCCTGGCCACGAATCAGGCCGGTTATACCCGTGACGTTGATGCCGGTCCGGATGTCGTCGATCCCGAGTCGTTCGAGCCGTTGCACCACGAACCGGGCTGTCTCGAACTCCTGCATGCCTACTTCCGGATGCTCATGCAACCAGCGCCGATCGGCAATCACCCCTGGCAAAATCTCGTCGACATCGTTACGCAACTCAACTGCTGTGGCCATTCTTCGCCTCACCCTTCCCAAAGATACGTAGATCCGTATACAGTCGACAGTTCGTGACCGTGCTTACCCGGCGCTCTCGAAATACTCCAGCACCGTCCCGGTCATCGTTTCCACCCCGATCCCCAATGACTCCTCGTCGATGTCGAATCTGGGGTGATGGTGGTCCCAAACCAACCCACGTTCCGCGTTGCTGCTGCCGACGAAGAAGTAGCATCCTGGGCGTTCCGCCAGGAAATAGGCAAAATCCTCGCTCGCCATCCACGGCACGCCGGGCACGGTCTTCTCCTCGCCAACTGTCCTGATTGCTGCCCGCCGGACAACGTCTGCCATGACGGGATCGTTGATCACGGCGGGCAATCCCGGTGGCATCTCGACCTCGACCGCCACGCCGTGCGCTTTCGCGATTCCCTCGACGATCGTCACGAAGCACGACGCCACCGCGGTCTGCGTTTCGGTGGAAAACGTCCTGTGCGTGCCGGTGAACTCGAGCGAATCCGGGATCACATTGGAGGCGATCCCCGCGTGAATCGTGCCGACACTGACCACGGCGGTATCCATGGGATCAACGTTCCGCGACACGATCGTCTGCAGCGCCGAGATCATCTCCACGGCGGCGACAATGGGATCCCTGCCGAGGTGAGGAGCTGCGCCGTGGCCGCCCCTTCCGTGCACATTGACGCGGAAGAACTGTCCCGCCGCCATCACCGGCCCGGCATTTGCCGCGATCGTGCCGACCGGAAGAAACTGAGCCAGGTGCAACCCGAAGATCGCATCGACATGCGGGTCTTCCAGCACGCCATCCCGGATCATCCAGGCGGCACCACCGGGAATCGTCTCTTCACACGGCTGGAACAGCACTTTGACCGTTCCCGCAAACCGGTCGCGCTGCGCCATCAGCAGGCCGGCAACACCAAGCAGGATACTGACGTGCCCATCGTGACCGCAGGCATGCATGACGCCCGGATTCTGCGAGACGTATTCGACATCGTTCTCCTCCAGGATCGGCAGGGCATCCATGTCCGCCCGCAGGAGAACGACCTTGCCGGCACCCGGACCCGTCCCGGTGCCACGTACCAGACCGGTCACACCCGTCTCACCGATACCGGTGCGGATATCCTCGACTCCAATCGCGTGCAGTCGCTCGGCGATGAAGCGAGCCGTCTCGAACTCCTGCATGCCCAGCTCCGGGTGCTCATGAAGCCACCGTCGATCTGCCACCAATCCTGGCATGATCTCATCAACATCTGCATGCAACGTTCCCAATGCCCCACCTCAATTCCGGCAACTCCCGGCAACACGTGAACCCACCGTGGCTCTCGAGAACCATGAGGGTAGCTTCGCCAGATTTCCATGTGAAGTGCATCCTACCAAACCCGGAACAAAACGAAAGCACGTCGCCTGGACGCAACTTCTACGATTTGCTCAACGCATTCTTGGGAATCACATCCCGCCACTGGCAGCGAATCGGGTTTTCTTACACCCGTAGGGTATGGCTTCGCAGCTGCGGCCGATAATCTTGCGCAACCCCATCTCTGTCAGCCTTCAAAACAGCCCGGTTTCGCCGTCTCGAACATGGCACCCATCTGGAACAGCCGAACCGGAGATAGGCAAGACGAAGGATTGCTCATAGAATCATTGCGTTCATGATTCTCTCCGTTCATCAAGGGACCAGCATGCTGAATCATCCCCGAGAGCATCGCTACGAGACATCCATCACCTGGACCGGTAATACCGGGAGTGGGACGTCCACCTACCGATCATATGAGCGTGCGCACGAGATCGAGACTGCGGGCAAGCCCGTCATTCCCGGTTCCTCCGATCCCGCATTCCGGGGCGATCCCACGCGCTACAACCCGGAAGACCTGTTCGTCGCCTCACTCTCTGCCTGCCACATGCTGTGGTACCTGCATCTTTCCGCTCAGGCCGGGATTACCGTCGGTACCTACCTCGATCGCGCGGAAGGGATCATGGTTGAGGACGAAGGCGGAGCCGGACGGTTTACGCGAGTCATCCTTCGACCCGAGATTACCGTCGCCGCCGGTACCGATCTCGAGAAAGCGAAAACGCTGCACCATGACGTCCACGCGATGTGCGCCGTTTCCAACTCCGTCAACTTTCCCGTCACCGTCGAACCTATCTTCACAGTGTCAGACGCCATGTGACATCCCGAGCAGCGTTTGTGCCGCTCCGTTCGGGCGCTCCCGACCCGTCATTTTGGAAGCCTCATCGAGCAGCGCATCGGAGCGAAGTCGAGCAATCTCTCTTCGTCGCGACGTCTTTGCTTGTCCCTCTGCCCCGTTTCGGCATCCTAGTACCCCCTGCCGATCGCATACCCCAAAGGAGTCTTCCACATGACCGACATCACCGACCAGCAGACATTCGAATGGCATGACCTCGGGGAACCTCAAGGCAAGGGCTGGTCCGACACCGCTCGCCGCTACGACCGTCTGCCGGAACGCGCGCACGGTCTCGTCCCGGAAGTCGTCTGGGAGCTCAGTCGCAACTCGAACGGGCTCTTCAGCCGATTTCGGACCGACGCCACGTCCATCTCGGCGCGCTGGACCCTGGGTCTTGCGGAGCTGGCGATGACGCATATGCCCGCTACGTCCGTCAGTGGTCTCGATCTCTATGCCGAGGATGAAAGCGGACGCGTGCGCTGGGTCGCCGTCGGTCATCCCGCCACATTCCCTGATGTGGACGTCGAACTGGTGAACGGCCTGGACGCCGGTGAGCACGTCTTCACCGTCTATTTTCCGCTGTTCAACAACCTCGAGCGCGCGGAGATCGGCCTCCCACCAGGATTGAGCTTCGAGCTGCTTCCCGCGCAAACCGCCGAACCGATCGTCTATTACGGCACCTCGATCATTCATGGCGCGTCCGCATCACGCGCCGGAATGTCACTCCCCCCGATTCTCAGCCGCCGCCTTGGCCGCACCGTGATCAACTACGGCTTCTCCGGAAACGCCAGGATGGAAGTCGAACTCGCCCGGTTCATGGCGGAGATCGACGCCGCCGCGTATGTGATCGACTGCCTCCCGAACATGGACGCGGATCTCGTTCGCGAGCGTGGATTGCCGTTCATGGAGACGCTTCGTGCTGCTCGGCCGGACACCCCCGTGCTCCTCGTCGAGGACAGGACGCTTGCCAACGCCTGGATCATTGCAGCCGAGCGTGACAACCACGCTGCGCGGCGGGCCGAGCTTCGTTCCGTTTTCGATACTCTGATCGCCCGTGGCGACCGGCACCTTCACTATCTCGAGGGCGTGACGCTGCTCGGCATGGACGATGACGCCACCGTTGACCGCTCTCATCCGACCGATCTCGGCTTTGCGCGAATGGCCGATATCATCACACCGATCCTCGCGAGCCTCGTCTAGTGGTGCGTCAAGCATCAAATGCTGGGGAGCGGCGGCGAAGTTTGATCCGAGCATCGGCGGTCGTGAACTGCCAATCAATCGTCCGGATCGCCGCATTTCGCCGGTCCGCCCACGCCGTCACC
>JAABUS010000385.1_pt1 | contig 112764 bp, 92 predicted proteins | sample 5560161 | NCBI WGS metagenome assembly JAABUS01 (sample SAMN10711885, study PRJNA513376) | rock metagenome | isolation source: Antarctica rocks | place: Antarctica: Victoria Land, Trio Nunatak nord | collected 2016-01-04
ATTTTTATATTACAGTTTTTATATATTTATTTAAATAATTATAAATATATATATATTTAGAGTTATTTTAATAATTATCTTTTAATTTATATATTTATAAATATTAAAATATAATTATACGTAGATATATTAAGATATAATATATATATTAAAATAACTCTAAATATATTTAGAGTTATAATATTTTTATAAAGAATTATTAATAAATATAATTAGGATTATTTAAATATATATAATAAATTATTATTATAAAGTCTTTAGATTTTTATTTTTTTTAGGGTTACGATTTAATAGAAAGACCGTACGGGTTAGAATAAATTCGATATAGAAACTTAATTAATTATATTACTTGGTACGAGAAGTAATAATCCTATAAATACCCGTATAGGGTTTATACTTTACCGTACCGATCTTTACTACCCCCCGTTATCCTACTATACCTAATTCGTATAAATACGATCCGCTACCGCTTAGTATAGAGTCCTAAGGTTATAATACGCGGCCGTAATCTTTTCGTATAGATTATATACCTCGAGATTCTAAACTATACGCCTCGATACCTTAGTCTACGTAGACTTCGGATTAATTATATTAATTAATACGACTCCGTACTACGATATATACTTCCTTATTAAGAGGGTCTACTACTTTATATTTCTTTACTTCTTTAACCTCCTCTATAAAGTATTAATAAAGTTATTATATTAAATTATATAATATAAATTAAATATAAACGAGTACTTTAACCCGTTACTAGAGTATATATAATTAATATATACTTCGTTACGGTATCCGGATAGAGTTTTATAAAACTATATAATCCCGTTCCCTATTATATAGTAGGCGTAACGGTCTTTATCTAGGTATACGGTATCTATATAAAATTATAAAAGAACGCCCTCGATATTAAACGGACACGTAAAATTTTATATAGATTAATATAGTTTTATCTATAATCTATATAGTATAGTAATAGTACGTACGACGGTCCTACTCTTACGTAAACCGATATTATAAATAACCTCTATGTACGTAAAGGTGCGATATTATACGGGAGTGTATAAATCGAGTACTTTCTCTTTAATCTTTAGTACGTTTTAGTCCTTAACTCTACCGTTCGGTAGTATTTTACGCTTAAAATACTTTAATATATATAAATCCGTATCGAATTCCTCCTTATCTTCGGTATCGTTTATAAATATTATACCTACTATTACGGGCTAAATGCGGATACGTATAAAATATATATAAATTAATATAGATTAATAGAGAATAAAATTAAAGTAAATACCTATTTATATAGAACCGTACGGTTAGTTAGGGCTTAGTATAGACGAGGATTTATCTATAGTATATAAAGAGGGGCTATATAGATAGAGTATAAATTAATATAGAAAATTCTATACGGGTTCTATATATACGTACCCTAGGAATAATATAAATTAGAAGGTTTTTTTAGGGGGATTATAAATTATATAGGTATTTATTCGGGGTCCTTCTATTTATTTTTCGCTATATAATCCTACGTATTTACTTCGTAAAACGTATATATCGTCACCGATATTTAGTGATCTTAGTGGATTTATAAATTCTAATATTACGTGACCTAGATCGTACTCCGCTATATACTATCTATACTTATTCCTACCGCCCCCGTAATCTCCTTGCGGAGATAGCGACCCTCTAGTACTAACGTACCAGCTATACTGTCGTTGCTGCTATGAACGTCGCGCGTGGTATATCGCTGTCGCTTATGTAGCTGTCGTAGTCCACCCCATTCATAGCTCCTAAACGTCGTTGTCGCTCTCCTACCCCAGTATTCCGCCCTATTCTACCTCATTAGTTGAACTTATTAAAATAGGCCGAGCTGATTATTGCTTACTCCTGCGACTCCCGCTCATCTATATCTTCCGCGGCGATGAGGTTTTTAGACCGCTTCCTTGTAGAGGCAGCTTCAGCCGTAGGGCCTCTTATTTAACGAGGCTGAGACTCGCCCTTAGCTTGCTCCTATACCTTAGTAGGCTTAGGCTGTCGCCGCCTGAGTACTGGCGGAGCGGATAAGGCAGGGAGTCCTTAGCTAAGGACGGGTTTATATAACTATATCTACTTCTTAGGCTGGCGCCGGCGCGGCTTTAGCTTTAACTAAGGGAGCGGAGGTAATGGCGACGGTAATAGCGGTGGTAGTATTGAGTAGTGATATGTAGAGAGGATAGAGGTGAGGATAGAAAATCTTTATATATGCGGTTCAAAAGCCGGTTAGAAATTAAACTGATACGGACAAATCTAAGGACCTCGGTTATCTACGGCTATATCCGAACTGTGCGGTGCGCCCCCCAGTGCGCGCCCCCAGGGCTTCCCGCAGTCGAAGAGAGAGAATTACATGCACCAATCAGTGGAGGAAGATCATGAGCCGAGCACAACCTGTTTTGATTGCGCAAATCTTGCTATGCAAGCTATACCAAACCCTTCCAGAGCCACCATCAAACATCATAAACCATTGCCGCCTCGCGCATCTGATCGGTTGGTCGATGGTTTTCAGGCTCTCCAAGTTCGAAGGTAGAATTATAAGCAAGGCGACGAGATCGTCAGCGCCACCAAGAGTCTTGTGTAGCTTGTCTGGATGTCTGGACCAGGTCTCTGGGGGGAGTAGCTGATGGTATCCTTCTCGAGTGATCGTATTGATTAGCTCCTGGAGGAATTTGGAGCTGACGTCCTCTGGGTTGGAATCGAAGCCGTTGCCCAAAGTTACAATTCTTGGGTACCAGGCAAGACGTGGTATAGAGAGTATGTCTTGCAAGAACGAAATTGGCTAGTTGGAGTAGTCCTTGTCTAGTGACTCATCATGAACGACTATATTATTGTATCGCTTCTTGTCGAGATTGTGCTGCTTCAAGGGCTTGGTGGCCACAGTGTAGAGGATCTCGCAGCTCAAGACTAGATTCTCGATTCCATCAGGAACTGTGCGATCATAATTTGTACGATGATCTCGTTTGCGAGGCGGTAGAAGGTATCCATCTTTGATCGGGACGAGATGCTACAACCTAAGTAGCCGGTACAGAGAGGATCCTGAAGATGCTATACACAATGAACAAGGGAAATTGTGAAGCCGCGAAGCAATACGTGAGTGAAGCAGCAAAGTAATGAATTGATAGAGTAATGAAGAAGTGAGCTGTTAAATTTAGTGATGTTGTGAAGTAACAATGGAGGAAGCTGTCTTTTGGTAGAGTGGTAGTTGTAGGCCGCCCGAACGAGCCTTCCTCATTCAACAACCCCCCACGCCCTTCTCCACGGCAGCCCTTCTCCGCGACATGAAATTGACATTGGCGATAAGCATCTCCTATCAGCACAACTTCCTAGCCGCCTATGAAAGCACTTTCTGGCTCCCTCGGTCATCACCATCCGTCCCCTTGATGTCCTCCACATTTCTTAATACCACTCCAAATATCGTTTGAAGACCCTGGAATTGACGGCACTGAGGTGTAGAGGGTCTTGCACCAGTCTAGACCCAGCCCTTTCTGGTAAGAAGATGCCAAAACTTATTCATAATTGCTCTAAGACTAAAGTATGCAAAACTTGCTCTGAAGGCTCGTTCGTGGAGGCGCTTTCATCTGTTCACTTCGGGTCCCTTCGCTTAAAAGATATGCACTAATACATCTGTGCTACATTCTCGATTCACATCTTCGAGAACGCTGCACACTATTAGCTCGTTAGCTCCGATTCTGGCAAATCAGGAAGGATCAACATCAAACATACCTAGCTTCTATCCAGCAGGTCGTGGGCTTTAATGGCGGTGTGAGCCAAAAGTAGTCTAATGCCAAAAAGCGAATTCGTGAGCATCAGCAGAATGGAATCAATATTATGCAAGCCATGCAAGAATGATACGCTTTCCCAATTGCAAATCACCTAATATTTGACGCAATCGGAGGATTATCGCGATAGATGGGAAGCTTAAAGCGCCACAAAACGCTACACTGTTCAACACAAAAGCTTTGAGACTCCCAGTGTCCAGGAGACGAATCCACGTTCTTGTTTCCAATTCCTGTAAGACGCCAGGGTTGTGCAGCTGCCTTCTAAAAAAAACCCTTTCGACTCAAAAAAAATGTACATCCATCTCATCACCCTCATCACAATGCTCTACCTCTCCCCCCTCCTCACCGCATCACCAATCTGCTATCGCGAATCTCCCGAATCCGCCTTCCCCGCCTCCAACTGCGCCCGCCTCCGTTCCTCCATCTCCGCCATTTCCAACCTCCACCACCTCGTCCCAGCCATGCCGCTGGACGACCGCACCGCATTAGGAAAATATCTCCCAAATCTCAAACCATGGGAAGAGAGCGATGCGAAGCGTGCGATTGAAAATGCTTATGTGAAGTGGGGCTGTCGCATGATTCGTGCGGAAGAGGGTGGGATGCATGCGACGTGAGATCTGGCCGAATGCGGATTGCGCATATGCAGCTCAGATGCAGGGACGACACGAAACGAGCGATTCGATAATTCGGTATGACCACATGTATCGTTTGTCTGGTTGTGTGGACCGGCATATTCCGAAATCAAGAAGTCGCGGAGTACAACCCATAGCAAACAACCAAGCACAAATTCTCCACTAATCTCAGAGTTGGTGTCGTTGGATTCGTGGCTTACAGCTACCTTTGTCTTCGTCATTTCTGAGATACCCAATCATCTGTTCACGTGGTAGATAGAACGGTTCATCGACGCTATTTGAAGGCTTGACACCTCGGGCACACCTCGCTTTATAGGCGGAAATAAGGTAATATCGATCTACAATCTATTAAGCTAGCTAGCGAGGGGTGCCCGCATAGTTTTCAATGTAGACTGGAAGTTGGATCTACAAGATTAGTTGACCTTAGAGGCATAGCGGTCCGGTCCATATAGGGTAGCCTTAGTTTGGACCGGACCATATCTTAGCAGCCGGACATCAATAGTCCATTGTTGATCTTGCTGCTGCTGAGCTCTTTCCTGGAAAAGCCTTTGTTACTTCAGCGGCTCTACGTTGAAGAATACGGCCTTTCAGACTACTCGATGAAAGCCACGTCCTCACCAAGTGTTGTATTGTTGTCGCTGTGGACGGCGACTAGGTTCAGATCATTGCCTTTTGTCCTCGCTGCTCCACTCTCAAAAACTCGGCAGCCTTTTTGTTGCTCAGCTCGTGAGATTATCCGATACTGATGACTTTGGCTACTACGCATCTGTTATACATCCATGACTCGCGTCCGTTACCAAGCTGAATCTCTGTCAGCCTGTGTCCCAACGGTGGTGAAAGGCAGAAGAGAGATGTCAACATACCTGGCATACTTCTTCAACGTTCCCTTCTGGTACTTCAGCCCCGGCTGCACCCACGCCTTCCTCCTCCTCTCCACCTCCTTCTCATCGACTAGAAGATCCAACTTCCTACTTTCTGCATCAATAACCACCTCATCGCCATCCTTAATGAGCGCAATCGGTCCCCCTTCCTGCGCTTCAGGCACAACATGCCCAATCAAAAAGCCATGGCTACCACCGCTAAATCTACCGTCAGTGATCAGCGCGACATCTTTACCCAGTCCAGCGCCCATTATCGCGGAGCTAGGTTTCAGCATCTCTGGCATGCCTGGACCGCCTTTGGGACCTTCATAGCGAATGACAACGACGGTCTTCGCACCCTTTTTTAGATCGCCAGCTTCGAGTGCGGAGACCATTTCGTCCTCGCTGTTGTAGACTTTGGCTTTGCCTTCAAAGATGGTTCCTTCCTTGCCGGTGATCTTGCCCACGCAGCCGCCTGGCGCGAGACTGCCTCTCAGGATCTGGATGTGGCCGGTTTTCTTGATGGGGTTGCTAAAGGGACGGATGATGGTCTGGTCTGAGGGAAAGTCGGGAGCCTTTTCGAGGTTCTTAGCAAGGGTTTGGCCGGTCACTGTCATGCCATTGCCGAAAATGACACCTTCTTTTAGTAGGTATTTCAGGAGAGCGGGAGTGCCACCGATGGTGTGGAGGTCCGCCATTACGTACTTGCCAGAGGGTTTGAGGTCTGCGAGGAAGGGCGTGCGATCGCTGACGCTTTGAAAGTCGTCGATCTTGAGGTCGATTCCAACAGAGTGCGCGATGGCTATTAGGTGGAGGACGGCGTTTGTTGAGCCGCCTGTTATGTTAACCAGGATCATGGCGTTTTCGAAAGCTTCTCGAGTCAAAATATCAGACGGCCGAATATCTTCTTGCAGCAGTTTCTTGATAGCACCACCTGCTGCAAGGCATTCGAGCTGCTTCGCTTTCGATTCAGCAGGATTCGACGAAGACCCAGGCAACGTCATGCCCATTACTTCGATAGCCGTAGCCATCGTGTTCGCCGTATACATACCCCCACAAGCCCCTCCTCCAGGACAAGCATGTCGTATGATATCGAACCTTTGCTCTTCATTAATCTCCCCTGTGATAAATTGCCCGTAGGCCTGAAACGCAGACACGATATCAATATCTGCATTGTTCTGCGTAACGGCACAACCAGGCTTGATAGTCCCCCCATAAACCATTAAACTCGGCCGATTTGTCCGTCCCATCGCCATTATCACGCCAGGCATATTCTTGTCACAGCCTGGTATCGAAATATTCGCATCATACCACTGCCCACCCATGACCGTCTCAATTGAGTCTGCTATCAGATCTCTCGACTGCAGCGAGTATCTCATTCCCTTTGTGCCCATTGATATAGCGTCACTGACCCCAATCGTGTTGAATTGATATCCTATGAGCCCCTGTCGCTCGACGCCCTCTTTCACTCTGTTGTTCAGATCGAGAAGGTGCATGTTGCAGGGATTGCCGGAGTACCAGACAGAGGATATACCAACTTGTGCTTTTGACATGTCTTCAGTCGATAATCCAGTAGCGTACAACATGGCCTGCGAAGCACCTTGCGATTTGGGTTGGGTGACATGCTGGCTGACTTTGTTGAGTTGAGGTCCGGAAGGGTCTGCTTTTCGTCTGGCCGTAGCAGAGAAGCTATGCATCCTAGCATGATTTCAGCTCATGGCATTATCGCGAGGCTCAGGACTGCAGCTACTGACGATTGTGTTAGATATCTGAACGGTCCTGGGGCCGAGAGCGCCCTTTGGACACGAAGAGTAGAGGGAAGCATCGGAGAGGTCTGAAGCTTCCCCTATCGGCATAGAGCCATCTGTTATATAGGGTCACAGGGTAGAGAGTAAGGAGAGCTTTCGTTGCAAGCCAATGGCAAGAAATCTTTAGGTTTCAATTCGCCGCTCAGAAATTCTGTCTCGGCAAAAGCGCGCCGGAGAGGCTTCCGCAGCTCGCACGTGACGTGGTAATTTTCGAACACGTCAAAACCCTGCTCAAACATATAGTCCTGACTTCTTCCAAAACAAGTCTTCGGAGCCACATTGACTTGTCAGTTGGAGCTGTACGCGCAGCAACATGGCCTTCTGTTCGTCAGGTAGGGTACTATATTTGTTTTGGTTTCAATTCCAAGTCTTTGAGGTCTATAAGAAACTCTAAGAGATCTAGCGAACATAATGTTATAGTACAAGCGTGCGTATCATTCGTAAAATCCGAGCATAATCCGAGTATAACTTCGCCATTCTCAGGATCAAGCCCGTGTTGTGAGTCATCCGTTGAGAAGCCGGTTTTCGTACAGTCGTTCAAGCGTGTATCCGTAAGCAAGCGGTATACTGAATCGAACGCGTTAATCATCGTCTTCCTCCTCTCGCCTTCTCAACTCTCCATCGACCATAATCCCCCTGACGACCCACTCCGTTTTTTGCACCCTCTCCAGGGTCCACCTCGATCTTGTACGCGCAATGAGCCCTTCAACGATCTCCCTCGCCCCATCTAGCTTTTGGCCCTTCCCCGAATCCCACTCGCCGTCAGCGTCAGCCCATCTGATCCACTGCCATTCGCATCTCGCAATGCGATGGCTCGTCGGGCTCTTTCTCCTTGCTCCAGGGATGGGGTCAAACGGTAAGCGGCCCTCCATGAGAGCATACAATAGCACACCAAGAGCCCATGCATCCGTAGCTCGACCATCGTACTCTTGGCCCATAAGTACTTCTGGAGCGGCATAGTCTTCGCTTCCGCACCTAGTGTCGAGTAGTGGCGATTCTGGTGGTCTCGGGATCCAGCGTCCCAGACCAAGATCTGTGAGGGTTAGGATTGGATGAGGGTAGCTTTGCCAGTCACCGATTGCGTGAAATGCGGCTGTTGGAAGATTGACAAGAACATCTACATCTTATGTTAGTGCCTACATCGTAACGGTAAGCCTTATACATACTCTCCAGCTTGATATCGCGATGCACAATATACTGCGAATGCAGACACCTCACAGCCCCAACCAATTCCGTAAACATCCGCCGGATCAAGCCTGGCGTTAGAACATCCAGATTCATGTTTGCCAATTCGAAAAGGTCGCCACCCGCACAGTAATTTAATACCAAGTAAGCTTGTCTTTCACACATGTTGACAGCCTTGAGATGCACTAAAGATGGGTGATTTATGGATTTCATGATTTCCAACTCACGCTTGATCGAAACCCCTATTTTCTTTTCGTCGGCACCTCCAGCTGGGCCTTGTTCGCAGATTTTTACTGCAACCAATGATTTCGGGTTTACGTCGTCTTCGTTTTTGAGGACCGCATCCGTTCCATCAACACCTTCACTGGTGGCAAGCATGACATTGCTGAATGTACCTTTCCCAAGCTGGCGCAAAGCTCTCCATTTTTTTAATCTACCTCCACTTACTGTGTGAGCCTCATAGACGGGTAATGCTAGTCCCTTGGAGGGGCTAAGTCCGGATGAGAGCCTTTCCAAGTCATCACTTTCTTTCCCTGTATTGCTATCAGGGGGAGTTGGTGGTTTCGGTATCGAGATAGCCAGGCCTCGCTGTACAGCTAGATATTGCTCGCGATGCATGTGATCCTCTGGTGGAGAAAATGATTGCTGCGAGATCGAAGGAGCACTAGACGTCGAGACGACAATGTTGCGCGATTTGGGCACTTGCATTCCTTCAGGCACATACTCGCTGATGCTTCTGTTCCTGGAGTGAGCTGCCGCGTTCGCCTCGTAAATTCGCGCTTGCTCGGGACTGTCTGCTATCATGTGTTTCTTCGGAGATGTTCGAGCATAGTATATGGGTTCCGGCGCCTGCTCATTGTCGCCACAATCATTCAATCCGCTGTCTATCGATGTTCTCCCATATCCTGGAGAACCCCAGCCCGAGATCGGGGAGGGTAATGGCGTCATTTCGACCAATGGTCCTACGCCTGGCGAAGACAGAGAAGAGGCAGGTGTAAGGGAGTCGGATCTGTGAGTCCTCGAGGTTCTGGCTGAGCGGATGCTGGAACTGCGGACTGGCAGACCAGCGTTGAACACAGTCTGCTCCAAATTGTCTCCACTATTCGTTCTCGTTACTGGTCTTGGCTCCTCGCGTGCTTTTTCATTCAAATGGTCCGTTCGTAGCCTTAAGCCTGCACTCAATGGGGAGGGCGTATGCGGTGCTATCGTCTGATGCGCTTGTGAAGGAGTGGTATCGAGAGGGTGGAGAGAGGCATGGTACTGAAATGATGGTGGGGAGTTGATGCTTGGAAATGGTTCATGAGAGGATTTGCGCTCTGTGACGTCGTTCTGCTCATAGTGGGCGCGGTCTGCCGTTGAAAATTGACCTATACTTTGGGACTGGAGCTGACCTGACGTAAGGGCTGCGGGTGGCTGACTGGAAGCTGTGGAAGACATCTACAGAGGAGCTGCTAAAGATGAGCACTTCTGCGGACTTCAATGGCATGAAAGATCGGTGTGCACCATCAAGGCTGCCGTTGTTGTCAGTGGGCTGAGGCTGAGGCGCGTAGGTACTCGAGATTAGGTGGAACTTGCGCTTGTCCAAAACAGTAAATTTATCTCCGGCTGTGTTATCTTATATCCGGACCCAAAAACACCACCCTTTAGTTTCTTGCGTAGACAATTGCAGCTAGGACCTGGTATAGAATCACAAGAAGGGGTTCCTGACTGATATATGTCTCGCTGGCTGGCTATACTTTGACTCCAAGATACAGCCTATGATCTGTGGCCATCAATCACTGATCATTTCCTGGCAATGGTTGTATAGAGCTTGTTCTGCCTCATAAAAGAGCTGCAGAAAGCTGCGAGGACGCTTAATCCGCACGTGGTGATGAAGACACCTCGCAATGCTTCAATGTAGCTTTGTCTTACGACTCCAAAGATTGCCTTGTCCAGTCGATTGATTTCGTCAAAATCTTGTCGAATTCGGTCAATAATGCCATCCGCGTCTTCGATGCTGCCAATGCTCCGCTGAAGGTATACTCGTAGCAGATTCTGAAAGGTAGCCGATGCAACGGTCAACCCGATCGCTGACCCTGTTGACCTGAAAGCAAAGCCTGTAGATGTAATAAACGCTTGATTGTCGTGCTCCACGGCGCTGACCAGAGCCATCAAGGTCGTGACTAACATACCGCCAAATCCAAAGCCATAAAGAGTCAACTAGACGAAAGGATGCCATGGTGCGGTGTCCAATTGCAGTGAAGACATCAGACCGCAGCCGAGGATCATGAAAGCGTGGTTGACTTTTTGCCTGTCGCTCGCATGATGACTCCAGCGCCGAACGCTCCAATTGCGGTGCCGGCAATTGAAGGTATGAAGCGCAAGCCGGCTTCTGTGGGTGTGTTGCCCATGAGTTGCAGATAAACCGGCATGAAGGATGTAATGACATAGTATGACATGAAGGTAAACCAAAAGCTTAGACATGCAGCCGCTACCGTACGGTCCAATAGGAGCCTCATGGGGATGATTGGCTCGGCAGCTACCTTCACTTCCACGTACACAAGGTTGGCCAGAAGAGCTAAAGATAGATGGAGGGATACGAGCACTAGGGGATGAGACCATGGGAGAGTATTGCCACCTGTATTGACACCGAACAGGAACAAGACCAGCGCTAAAGTCAGAGTGAGAGATCCGAGGTAGTCAATTCGGCTTAGTGCCGACTGTTCGGATGTTTTTAAGGGAACCCTGACAGTCGATTGAACCATGATGGCCCCAATCACGAGGAAAGGGATTTGGATCAGGAAAGCCCCCCTCCAATCCAGAATGCTGTCGAGCCAACCGCCTAGTGAGCCACCAAGACCAGAGCCAGCTCCTAGAAAGATGTTAAGGATGCCCTGAATGACTCCTCGCTTCCTTAATGGCACAAGATCCCCAGCTACAAACATGCTGATGGTGAGAATGGCTCCACCTCCAAGTCCTGCTATCGCACGGCCCATGACCAAAATCCACTCCCTATTAGCGACTCCGCAGAGAAGTGTGCCCATCCCGAAAGCTATATTGGACAACAGTAGGCCCCGGCGTCTTCCAAAGATGTCAGTAAGCCGGCCGCTGAGAGGTTGGGTTACCGATTGGCCAATGAGATACGCAGAGCCAATCCACGACAGAGTCTTGAGATATGAAAATGAGCTTGAAATTGCCACTAGAAGAGTTGCGACGATCGTGGAATCTGCGCAGCCGGTTGATGTTGTTACCAGGATTTTTCGAGCCTTGTTGGGAAATCAAAATAAAATCCATACCGACAGACGTTAAGACCGCACCGATCTATGGCTTGTCAGCACCTGTCCTGCGGCAGTTCTCCACTCAACCTACCCAAACGCTGCCCAAGACGAGCGCCAGCTTAGCATTGGACGACTCTTCGGTTGATGATGCAGGTGCAACTCCGTTCTCAATTTCCGCGCTGCTTTGTACATTCTCGGCGACGGAGGTATCTTTCGTGTGTCTAAGGAGCGAGCTCTGCTCATTCGATGTCAGGTCCGACATTGGAAGCTGACATATTCAGACGCAATACCCATCGAAAAAGGTGGGAGCAGATGGTTCTCAGCCATTCTGTCTTTATGAAACTCAGTCATGCTCGATCTCGTCATGGTTCTCAGCCGTTCCTTCTTTACAACACTCGGTCATGCTCGATCTCATCATGGTGTGAGAGCTAAGAAATGATACTTTCACCTAATGATCGAGACTCTGCCTTTCGGCCGAACTCGGTCCACGCGTTTGTGGGAGACGAGCTTGCCGCTGTGCAACAGCAACCAATCCCAATATTTACGCAAATCGAGGGGGTTCTGCTGTTTCTTCAATGCATTCATTAGATGGGACAAGTCAGATGCAACAATGCAATTCAAATGCAGTCTTGAAGATGCTCATCTAAACAGAGACCCAGAGAAACGTTGTCCAGCAAAAATTCAAACTTTGCCTCTCTACCTTCGCCAATCGCAAGGAAAAGACAGCATAGCACGCGCAGATAGCCTCAAAAGAGGATTTCACAAGGCTAAGGAGCGTGCCTTATATCCCCAGTTGTATTTGTACACATCAACTCCTCGCAATGATATAGCACAATTCCTTCCTAGTATCACTCTATAATCCCCTAGTCCATCGTAACTACAGCCCCTAGCCCCTTCATCGTTTCAATAATCTTCTCTGACTCCTCCTTTGGCACCCCCTCCTTCATTTGCTTCGGCGCGCTCTCCACAAATTTCTTACTATCCACCAAGCTCAGACCCAACATGCTCTTGATCTCTTTGATAACCTTGGGTTTTGCGGCCGCGTCGAACGATTTGAGGGTTAGGGCGAATAGGGTCTTTTCTTCGGCTGCAGGGGCCGCTTCTTCTTCTTCGACTGCGGCAGGAGCTGCTGCAGGGCCGGCGGCGGAAAAATTCCCCATGGGCATTTCGGGGATGTTGAGACGGGACTGTTAAGATGGTGGTTTAGCTATGAGATCATACACGGGCGTCGAGATGCCCTTGGGCGCATGGCAAAGAAATTGCCAATCCGAAATCAGTCGAGACCCACCTTCAGATTTGAGACCAGGTCTGCCGTCTCCAGTAAAGTCAATTGACTTATCTGGTCGACTATGGTCGAGATCTTTGGATTTGTTGATGATGCAGCAGCTGTAGATTCGCATCTCCGCGATGGCGCTCTCCGTTGGCGTTGTGTGGATGCGAAGCACGCTGTGGACGTCGGCCATGAGAATGTACGCAGCGCTCTGAAGCAGCATCTTGCCCCTGATACTGATGGTAGAGACATAATCTGTGGGGACGATGGAGCTTGGATCGTGCTATTGAAGGTGTTGATGCAGCTATTCGAAGATCCTCAGATTTCACTAGCGCGAAATCGATTAGGCGGAATTTACCCGCACACTCCATCGAAGCATTCACTTTTCTAACACTCATCACCACCCACCCAGCATGGAGTTCTCTCTGTCTAAGCAAGAGTGGGCCATCCTGAAAATTGTAGCTGGAACTTGGACCGCCTACCAATGGTGGGACATCATCGTGAACTTCGACGAGAAATTCCCAGCTTCTGCACGTCTATGGCGGAGACTGACTGCCGGTGATATCGAGAACGAGGCGTGAAGGGACGGCGGGGAAGAGCACAATGGAGCCAAGGAAGAACGAGATGGAGGAAACGAGTCGTAAAGAGAAGCGGGATCAGATCGAACCACAGGCTCTAGGCCACGAGCGTCCGACGCCGCAGCCATTGAAAGAGCTGGAGACTGCCCTGGATCTACTCAAGAAGCCCGATGACACCTCGCGGCTCGTAGGACTAGCCCTGCTCAAGCCAGTCCTTGAGCAGGAATTGAGCCAGGGAAACAGCGAAGACGAAGGGCAGAAGGACGCTCTCATACTACGATGTTGGAGAGCTATACCGGCCAAATTCTTGGATGGATTACTAAAAGCAAGGGCCAGCGACAAGACACCGAAAGAAGAAGCTAGTAACATGATTGGGCTGGCAGTTGCCGTTATGCACGCTTTCATGCGCTTGATGGGCTCACACCAGACAGATGCCAAATTCGTTGGTCGAGTTCCCCTGCTCATGGCCACACTACGCTCTTGCCCCTGGGAGACCTCTACACAGATCATAGATATCGTTCACGGCTTAATAATGACACCGGAAGGCTCCCTGGCCGTCTTCCAGACTGATGTGAAGACGAGCGATACCGACCAGAAGCCATCCGTCTACCTCCTCATAACAATGCTGCTTATCGATATCCGGTCAACGATACCGTCCCTCCAGGAGAAGCTACACTCGGACGACTACCCAGCCATATCAGCTCGCCTCTCCAGAGCCTACGATATCGTCTCCGCTTTCGTTGTATACCTAGTGCGAAGCCTGGAGAAGATGCTGGATGACGAGAGCTCCAACAGATCCTTCTCAGCGCCATTGCCAGTAGATCTCCTCTTGAAAATCCGAACAAACATCTCCGAATCAATGTCCCTCACAATAGAATACCTTCGAGACCGCTACGACTCCTCCACAGCAGGCGCTGCCGGTCTGCACGCGGATGCTCGCGCTAGCAATGGACAATCCTCTTCGGACCCGCTTCCAATAGCGTGGGACACATCTAGCGGAATATTCTCGGATTCATTGGTACTGGCTCAGCTCTCATGCCTCTCGCTCTGGCTTCGTGATGAGGACAATGATGCTCTTAGGAAGGAAGCTACGGGCATCGTGGATGTTCTCCTCGCCCTATACGAGAAAGGTGAAGACGGTAGGGCACTAGGCGAGAATGGGAATGACAATAAAGATGGTAATCGGATCTTCCGCTCTACAGTACTCGTAGCACTGGAAGGAATCGTCGAGACGCCCGAAGGGGTAGATGCCTTCCTTCACGAAGGCGGATGGAAAACACTCGCAAGCGATCTCACCGAGCTCGCGCCAAAGATCGAAGAGCGCTTGCGAGGCATTGAGATCGTTCGAGTACTACTAGCCGTCCTTGAGTCCGACGTCGCAGGCTCGACGAAAGAGGAATGGATGCCACTCATCAGCCTAGCCAATAGCGCCCTGGCTTTAACCAGTGATGAAGAGGATCTAGAGTTCGGCATCGCAGTCTCCCAATTAGCTGTCGAATTACTAGTGAGAGCCCCCCGCGGCGTAAGGAACAAGAACCGAGAGGCAGCTATTAAGCTACTCAGGAGGGCCGAGGCGCTCTCGACGAAGGACTATGCAGATGTGGGAATAGAAGATGGGCTCGAAGAAGTGGTTGAGGGTTTGGAGAGTCTGCAACTGGGCAATGAGTTGGGTGCAGATCGGCTAGTTATCATTGATCCGGGGCTTTGAACGAGACCTCAAACGCACCAGATTTCCATGCAAGAGGCGAGGTAAAGAGCCGTATGAGCTTTACAGGGTAGGCCCGTATTCTCCTCCGTGCTCTGTCTGAGTCAATCTTAGCCAGTAGAAATTCGTCCGCCTCGGTTAAGACCCTGTCGAGTCAGAAACATGGAATTTCATCCTTAGACTTGTTTATCAACGACTCGATCCGATTAGCGTAGAGAGACCACTCGCTGTAAAAGCGAATTATCGAATCATGACTTGCTATCCTACATTTCTTTCACCGTGCAGACCTACACTACATAAATCTCGGATTTGATACACGTAGGCGAGAGCTCCATCTGCATGATAAAGGCAGCACCATCACATCATACCTTGATGCTGCTGGTCATAAGGTTCCATTCCCTTTTGAATCTCCTCCACAATCTCCGCCGCATCAGCCACACTCTGCGCTTCGAAGTCGTATTGTTTCGTGTCCTGATTCTCCCTAATAGCAATGACCTACACACAACTTTAGATCATACTTCTTCCCCAATCATCAAAGTGGAAAGCAAAGAAAAGAAGGAATGGAGAGTTCGAGGGGAGAAACATACCCTAAAAGTCTTCGGATGCCTCCTCGAAACCTTGCACCCGACAATCATACTAAACGGCACCCTCGAACTCTTTCCACTACTCTCAAACAGAGTCTTCCCAGTTTCGCCTGGAAGGATATGCATAAAATCTTCGTCCAACATCAATACCCGCTGATGACTAGGCGCAAATGACATTGGCTGCTTTCGTACGACGTTGTACTTCTTGAATTTCTGGCTGTTTCCTAGTAGGTCCTGTTTCTGGCCCAGGAGATGGCCCAGTCCTGTTCTCTTCCCGCCCTTCCTGACCGATTCGGCCGCTGCTGCGGGTGTAAGTAAGAGCGGAGCGTTGGGCGAACTGCTGCCAGGAGACCCAGCTAAGCCCAGCGCACCATCATTAGCGAAGCGGCGACGCACGAGATCGAGATCTGTTTGCGGACCGAGAACTTCGACGACACGGTCAACAGGCGCAACAGTGTTGCTACCGCTGATTTTTAGAATGTGGTAGGATTTATCCAACTTCCAACGTTTGCACACTTGATCCAGCACTTCGGCAAGATAGGTGTCTGTGGTGACTTCGATGGTGGTGACTTGGGAGAATGCTTCGAGGGATGTGAAGTGTACTTTGAGCATCTTCGGCGGACCCATGCGGGGAGTGGAGTGGTCTTTTGGTGGAACGAAGCGCGGAGGTGCTGGTGCTGGTTTTGATGGCGCTGGAGGAGGAGGGGCTAGAGGAGGAAGCACGGCTACTCGGAGTTCAGATGGGGGATCTGCGGCGACCATTTTTCTCATATCATAATTAGGGGTGACGCGTTCTGTATAGTGTTCATTTTCCTCTCGAGTAGCTTCGACCAAAGCAAACTCGTCCACTGGCTTCTCCCTCGATCTTCCGCGAGCTCCCTTGTTGTTATTAGCCGTGAACTGGGCAATTGGCGTTACTCGATCAAGCGCGGGAAAGTCGTATTCGACTTCTCCATCGTCAACCATTCGCAGAGTCCAGCGATTGACATTGAGCTTAGTACCCTCAAGATCTGGCTTCAATCCTTCTTCTCGGTACCTCCAAAGCGCTAGTCCGATGGCTTGAGCAACGACAATTTGTGGATTCTCCCCAGAATTGTTGTTTTGTACGTTTCTTAGCAGAGGCATGTCGAAAGGTGTGTTCGGCTTCTCCGAAAACGGTGCGTATATCTTGATGTTCAGTGGATCAGGGACACCTTTGCCTGACAACTTGGCAAACGACTCAAGCGGATCTTTGGGTTTTGTCTTGCCTGCTCGTAGCGCTTGGCCCAGGATACTGATGGGTTGGATCGTGCTAATGGGTCGTGGTGGTGGTAGCGCTTGCAAAAGAGCGGGCTGGGCAATTTTGATCTTGGTGGGCAATTCCTTATTCAGATTCAACGGGGCTGGCATGTCAGTGAGAGACGAGCCGACCATGTCCTCTAATGGCGATTCCGAGTCCGCCGTTTCTCCGAATTCGGAGGACATGCTAGACCTGTCAGATCCCTCGCCAGAGTCTTCGTTGATCGTAGTGGTTAGATTGCGCAACTGTTGCCGTCCGTCTTCCTCATGCTTTGCAGTGAGGAGATTGCTAGCCTTGGCAGCTTTAGCAGGATTCAGATGCCTCCGCTTGAAGATCGAAGGATCGAGCTCGTTCTCCGACGACATGTCACTGCTGGTAGTCGTATCTCTTCTGGCACGCTGTTTCACCGCTTCAACGCTGGTAAGGGATCCGCTCCGTAGTCTACCCTGGTTCGACCGCCTTGATGGTGAAGTAACGATGACTTCAACGCCGTCTTTCGCGACTGAGCTGCGAATAGGTGACGATCCTGACCGATTTCTGACAGGCATCTTGGCGAACTTGATCTTTTGTGCTTCTCTATATTAGGGTTAGTATAAAGCAAAAGAGATGCAGGGCGTGTTCGTGTCCTACCTTCTCGCACCTTCACCGTCGTCTTCGCTCTCATCGCTCAGATCGCTGCTGTCGTCTTCATCGTGCTGCTCTCTCCGCCGCCGTCTTCGCACATTCGGGCCTGGACCGACTGTGTCAGTGCTTCCTCGCCCCGTCACCATGCCTCCCTCTTCCTCTTCATCACCGAAGCCTGCAGGAGCAAAACCCGCGGATCTTGGAGGGGCAGCGAAATAATCCGATGAGATAGTAGTCGGAATTGGCGGCGAGTACGTCCTCTTGGTGTCTGCGACGTTTGCTGTCCATCCAGCAGCACGAAAGCTGGGATCGTTGAGGACGCTTGAGTCCACACTGATAAGACGCTCCCCAATGCCATCTTTGATGTTGGTCAAATAGGATGTCCTCAGCTGCCAGATCAGGAAACTGTACACTAGTTAGACCCGATTCCCGCTTCTTAAGTGCTTTTTCCCAACCATCAAGATGATTCTACAGATATGCAAGACTTGCTAGACGCAGCCACAAGTACTGAAGCGACCTACTCTTCGTTTTGCAGCAAAGACATGGTGGGTCTTCTTCGCGGGTTGTCACAATTTGAAGTGCCATCTATTGGCAGCTATGCTACCAGCTTCGCATCCTTGAATGCTAATCACACAAGGATGTGTAGTGTATAGAAACTGTGATAATAGCAGCAAGCCTGTGGCTCATGCTGCCTTAGGCCGGCACGGAGCGCGCGCCTAGGAGTTAAGCCTGGACAGGGTGTCGATCCTTGTGAACAAATAACAAACAGAACGAGTTACACCAGTGTTCATTTCCAAAGAAACTGTATTCAGAGACTTCGCAAGCCTGTGTACTTCCTTTCATGATGGGTCTGGTCGACTATTCCGAATCAGAAGGCTCAGACCAAGAACAAGCGTCAACAGCGCAAGAGCCCGTCAATAACAGAACGAACCCCAACAAGCCGGGTTTTCAGAAAGTTGTCGACCGTTCGAATCCTCACAAGATCAAGGTCAGCCTGCCTAAAACATCGAAAGAAGTTACAGAAGATGGAGGGGAGGAATTAGAGCGTCCTGCGAAACGAGCCAGAGTCAGCGGAGGAGGCCTCAGCGGATTCAACGCACTCCTACCAGCACCAAAGCGCGCGGCAACGCCGGGCGGTGGATCTTTAGCAACCAGTGGAAGAAAAGGGGGACTGGGCAGTGGCGTCAATCTGAGGACAGGAGCGGCGCCAGGATTTAGTAGGGAGCCTGAGCCTACAACAGCATCTGATGAGGTTGATACGAGTGAAGGTGGAGCTGGGGCTGTGCCCGGCGATACCGTACTAGATCATGGATTGATAAGTAGGCCTAATGATGGAAGTGTACAAGTTTTGGACAGCCCAATTAGGGAAGGGGTCAAGGAGGAGCCGACACCAAAGGGAAAGACGACTATGTTCAAACCTCTATCAGTGGCTCGGAAACCACAGAAAAAGAAAGCTCCACCTACTGATGGCACAGGAGGCCTCAAGAGTCGGATTCAAACAGCACCGCAGCCGACAGCAACGCCCATGGCTTCATTATTCTCGGTGGGAGATACAAGTGAAGCTCCTACAAATCACTCAGGTACGAAAGGAAGCTATCAGCCGATGGTATATAGCATCAGCGAGCCAAAATCAATAGAACTTGCTCCAGATCCCCAATATGGAGGAGTAGAGGGAGAATCCTCTGCTATTCCAACAATGACGAATGCCGCCAGTCAAGCATCCCAATCCCTTGACACGATAGCCTCCGACCTCAACCTCTCAGCATCTGCCAAACGACAACTACTCGGCCGTCAAAAGAACAACCCATCTGCAATCAACATAGTAAACTTCAACACAGACGAGGAATACAAGCAGAATGAGCTAATGCGTCAAGCCGGCGAATTAGTCCAGCACAACGCTGTCCGCGCAATCGCACCTGGCAAGCACAGTCTCAAGCAATTAGTGAACGCTGCTAGCACTCAGAAAGATGCGTTAGAGGAGTCCTTTGCTAGCGGAAGAAGGAACAAGAAGGAAGCTGGCAGTAAATATGGTTGGTGATGAGTAGCATAGAATTGTTAACAATGCATGAATGAATGGCAATGAACCCAATGTTGAAAAAATCCTTTTTTAAGCTAGCAGTTTTTTGCTAACTAATCGCCCCCAAACTCCTGCTCAAACTTCTTTCTAATTTTGGAAGACAATCAATTTACTTCCCAAACCCCCCCTTTCTCTTTGCCCTCCTAAAACCCCGCATTCCAGGTGCTGACACCAAACAGCTCCAGAACATCTGCGTCCCACAACCCCTCTGCCAGCCCTTCCACGGGGACGTTCCCCTCAACGGCGGCGGCCGCGTGCTCTTCCACGGGGCGAGACCCCTCAACGACCGCCGCCTGCTCTTCCATGGGACGAGGCCTCTCAACCGGCCATGTAGCCGGGCCAATTACCTCATTGACAACAAACTCGTCCCGTTGGATGTCACCAAAATCCGCCGCGTTCGTCGGGCCGTTGCCCATGTTCGCGAACGGCTCCTCGAACCCGGCAGGTTCGGTGAGCCCGGCGCCGTAGTTGTCGGCGGAAAAGAGAGATTCGTAGCCCGAATCTTGACGAGCCATGTCGTGACCGTCGAAAGGGAAGGCGGCCTGGTTTGGTGCCGGGTAAGATAGGCCGCTTGCCCCGGAATGGTAAAATGGGTAGGGCCCGTAGCCCACAGGGTTGGACTGGTAGTGTCCATGTGGCTGGTCTGTATGGTAAGTAGCCGGGTGAACTACCCCAGGAGCAGGCAATTCGCCAGGATTAACAGCCTGGTGGTAGCCGGAGGGAGGGCCGGATAACTGCGCTGGCTGGTTGGTCACCGGGCTGGGTGCTTGGTGACCGAGGGATAGGTTGGGCAAGTTGCCCATGGCGAGTGCGGCTGCAGCCCGCTTCGCCAGCGTCTTCTTATTAGCGGACCCAGGGGGTCGCCCTGGTGCAGGGTGCTTTGGCTTGAGTTTCTCAGCATCACGGACTTCCTTGGGCTTGTTTCTGGAGCCGATCTTCGGGCCAGGCTTGTTGTAGTGGCCAGTGATCTGCCTTACGGATTCCCTGGTATAGCCACGAGCTCGCTTCTTGGTGGGCGAGATGGGGGGCGTGGGAAGGCCACTCGCTGGATTGATCCCATTCGTTTGCACAGAGAGAGGTGGAGGAAGAGTGTTGACGGGGGCCACGCCCTGAGAGGAGGACTACACACATCTTCATTAGCTTGGTCAATTTCTCGGACTAATGCACGTTTTGAGGCAACGTATCCTTGCATGTTGAAATGCTTTGGCATTGAAACATCAGGGTCTATCTACACACGATCTTGCTCGATCGCTGGGATATTTTGCAAGATATACTGCGTAGGAGACCTTAAATGCTTCTTGTTGTTGGGAAGGAGCCATACCAAGGGGCAGACCAATGGGCTACTTACCGCTGTTGCGGAGGAAGGTGCCCCACCAACTGGCACAGTACGCTCGTAAGGACATGGAGCTGCTACCTTCAAACAATACACATTAGCCTACCAACGATGCTAGCATGTTATGGATTGCTTTCAATTAAGAGCACTATGATTAGACTACGGCTTCCATAGAATTGCTCTGCAATCTGCAAACTGTCTGGGTTTTCTTACCCATACAATCGACAGATTACGAAGCAATTCTAGGTGCACCTGTCAGGAGGGGGTAACTTTTAGGGTACTCACTATAATTACAAGCCCATTCCTCCCCCATAGTACACGATCTTGAAAAAATGTCGCTAGCTCCTGTAAGTTGGCTTGGTCAGCTACCTCTATAGCATGAATGTCTGTATGGGAAGTTGCCCTTACATGATTGCTGACTTCAATTGTATCCCAAATTCCATACTCGTCGGGATGGATTTCGTTGGTTCTCCCGTTCCTGTACTTAATATCGGCATGTGATAGGCGAGTGAGAGGCATTTTGAGCTGAATGTGTAAGGTAGTCTCTCGTTCGCTGCTGCTTCTTGAGGCTCAGAGTGAGAATTGAGGATTGTGAAGAGAAAGCAGAGAAAATGGATCCTACCTCGATTTTATGCTCGATGCACGGAAAGTTTTCAGCAGTGAAACTCACCGGAGGACAGAGGGCAATTGTGGAGATGGTAAGGTTCTTCCCCTAGGCTACTACAGAAAGACTATGTACGAGCTGTACCAAAGTTCTCTGTAGGCCCTAGCCCCTTTCCACCACCTCAGCAAACCACTGTCGTAATGCCTGCGCCAAAACTCCAGGCAATTCCTTCACATTCCCTACCACCACGTAATATGGGAATGGAAAACTGTCCAGATAGCGTTTGATCTTGAGCTTCGTATCGCCTGCGGCATCTGATTCGAAGACCGCTTGACTCATATCAAGTATGCTTTCCTCTTTTCTCAGGGCATCCACAATGACGAACACGATCATTATACGTTCTTCCTGAGCTTGGCGCACAAGCCGCCGAATCGTATCATGGTCTTCGCACACCCCGTCACTTATTATGAGCTCAAGCTGCCACAGATCGGTGCCAGTATTGAAAGTTTTCCTACGTGCTTCACGAAACAGCGTGATAGACTCAGCGACGAGCTTCTGCACATTCGTCTTCGTCTGCTGGAAGCCGAAATGCTGGAAGATTTCGGAGCCGGCTTCCGATGAGAAGGGTTTTTCGAAAGGGTGAGCTAGTTGAACTTCGGTACCGAACCCAACTACGCAGATGGCTCCTACCTCCAGCATTCTGAGGCTCTTCGCAACTAGTGCCAGGGTCTCGAAGGCTAATCGGCCACTTCCGCTATCACCCATAGATCTAGAATCATCTACGGCGAGCATGATTTGGTAATTACGCTTCGATGGGATAGAGCGACGCATCCATATCTTGTCACGCTTGTATTGAGAAGCAATGTAAGGTATGATACGTTTGATGTTGAGGCGTTTCCCTGTGCGAAAGTCGCCGCGCATTTTGGTGGCCAGGGTAGGGGCTAGGATTAGCCGGAGCTGCTCCGTCAGGGACAGCGATAAATCCCGAGTCATGCTCTCGTAATGTGACCAAAGCCGCCTCGCTTCTTCTGCAGAGCGATACGAAGCACCGATGGCAGTTTCAAGATGCGTAGTAGAGAAATCATTGTCTAATCCATCAACGTCTTCATCAGCATGATCCGCTCCAATTTCAGCCTCGTCCGTTCTAGGATTTCGTTCGAGTTTGCTGCTGATGAAGACACCTGGCCTTGGCTGCACTTGCTGGTCTTTAGAACCCTTGATGGCGGCTTCTTGATCTTTCATAGCTTCATCCTGATCCTCTGCGCCTTCTTGACTGATCTCTTCAGCCTTGTTACCGTTGCCAAGCATTTCTGATTCTAAACCCTTTTCGTCCAGACCCCTGGCCTGATCATTTGTGGCCGCCCCAAGAGCTTGAGCATCAGCTTCAGCGTCTTCGTTTCGAAGATGCTCAAAGTCTTGATCAGCTCTGTCTAATTCATCTCTCGGCAGCTCTGAGTCCGTCCCTTGCTCCGCTGCGTCTTGAATTTGCCTATTCTGGCGATGCCATCTCTCAAGGGCGTCCCCTAGCTTCTTGAACGCTTGGCTTGGCTGGTCAGAACTTAATGGCTCATCCTGAGCTCGAGCTATATCGGTTTCGGCATTGCTCTCACCCGAGTTGCCATCTTTCGCCGCAGCCTCCATTTCATCTAAGTTCGAGGTGCTGCCTTTGGTACCTTTGCTGGCTTGAGTCTCGCTCACAGATGTAGGTACTTCTTCGTCTTGCTGATCCATGTCTTGACCAAGCCCTCTGACATCACTAGGGACGGTGTTATCAGGGTCCACAGCTGCGTTGTCGGCGAAGTCTTGGAGGAGTCCTTGGTCGTCGGCTTTATCGTCACCTGGATCGGTATCAACAGGAGAGCCTGCTTCGCCAGCGTCCTGGGCTTCTGCCTCATCTTGCTCATAGTCTCCGAGTCCATCTTGAGGGGAATTGGCCATATCATCCATCTCATCATCACGGCCATCTTCGTCCTTTTGCTCACCAGTCTCATCAACTTGCTCGTGCTCGACATCAGACATAGCATCAATATCACTGTCTCCAGACTCTCCTTCAGCATCTGTACCATCAGCGCTGTCTATATCCATCTCCTCGGGCAGGTCCAGGTTTTGTCCATCCTGAGCATGCGGATCCATCTTTTCGGTCTCTTCCTTTGCAACCTCTTCGCCTTCCTCCGCACCTTCCTGACTAATGTCGTCATCCTGCTCATCACCATTTTCGAGGCCAGCCTCTTGCTTCTCAGCAGAGTTGGCAGCGGCTTGGTCCCTTTTCTCTGCCTTTCCTTTCGTCTTGGATCCTTCTTTCTCTTTCTCCGTTTCATCACTCTTCCCATCCCAAAGCTTTTCGTCCACAGCTGATGGGTGTAGGTCATCGACGTCTCCAGTCTCCTCATCGATACCGTCCTCCTCACCATCGCTACCTGAATCTCCGTCCTCTCCCTTATCAGACACATCACCCAATTCACCATCCAACTCATCCTGATCCATATTGACTGCATTCTCTTGGTCATCAATATCTTCCTTCTCGTCGTCCTTGTTTCGCGTTTCGGCAAGCTCAGACAGATCCTCATCGTCTTGAACATCCTTACTGATATCTTCTGAGCCGACACCTTCGCCGAGACCAGTACCTCCTTCGAGCTTCTCAGTCTTTCCTGGCTCCGAAGCTTCATTCTCTGCAGGACTACAGAAACCCTCTTGAGCAATCTGAGAGAAAGAACAGGCTAGGAGCGATGCTAGTCTACACAGGGACTGATGGAACTGCAGGTGTCGACTCAAGGCACCTTGCTGGATATTCCGATACTGTTCAACAATGGGCATTGCCATGGCACAGAGAGCAGCTGCCAAACCAAGTTTGCCGTCATCTTTGGTATCTAGATGACTGAACCTTGACATCACGTCTTGGAGCATCAAGTTGACCTCGTCAACATGTAATTCCTTCAGGCTTGTTGATAAAGACGCATCAGTACGTATCAGCCATGTTGGATCTTCGTCAGATCTAGGCACCGAGGAGCATGCCTCTTGCATACGTTGCATGGCGACCAAGATCGAGTCAGCTGTACCGGAGAGGGAGTTGTCAAAGTCTTTGATGTCGAGAAGCTGTTCGCCATTCAAATGGTCTTTGGTGAGATTGGACGTTTTTGTAGTCCAAAGCTCGATCTGTCTTAACACGAAAGCCAAATGAGGATTCTGTGAAATCAGTCCTTGCAAGTGTGTCGCGCAATTTTGCAGCAATCGCTCGCCCTCGAGTAAAGCTGCTTCATGCTGGGTAGAAGACAAGTCCGCAGGTAAAACTGGTAGACTGCCGAAAGTCTTGAGGGCATTTTCGACCTTCTCTTTCCATTGGCTGAGGCTCTCTATAATTGAGGACGAGTCACGCTCGCCCATTCGAGCATGCTTTTGCACAATGACCGAGCCAGCTTCTAGGATCCCTGGCAACCATTTAAGAATATAGTAAATATCTTCAATGTTACTATTGTCATGAGATTGCTTGCTAAGCTTGTATGAGTCAGGAGCCCACACATTCTGCAACTTCCTCGTCGTAGTTTCGAATTGGTCAAGATCAGTCATGGCGCTGGCGATGACGCTCCTCTGCTTCAGTACCACGGATACCATACTCTCCAAGTACCCAAGACTTCGAGCAACCTCGCCTTTGGTAAGATCTTCGGAGTGGGTACGCAATCTCTCTTTGAGCTGAGGCATCACGTTTAAGAGCTTGTGGAAGTAGTAATCTGCAACATCTATGTCACCAGTGAATTGTTTGCCGGCGAAAGCTGGGCTGTGGGTGAGTACTGCAGACAATGACGCCTGCTTAGCCAAGGTGCTGGCGTTCAAGTTGGATCGGAACCCCATCTGGCGCAAGTCTTTTAAAGTCTCTGCGTAGAGCTTACGCTTTCGTGCTTTGAGATGCTTGATAGCTTCGGTGTTCTCCTCAGTCACTTTAGACGGAGTTTTTTTCTGCAACGCCTTGATGCTGTCTACGAGCTCACTACCATAAGTATCAAGGTATGAGGCACCATCAATGGCAGTAGGAGGTAGATGACTCATTCTCACCATACGGTCCCCCGTCGAGCTTGGATTAGAGAACCGTTTTGCTTTCGTTTGCCAACCAACGAAACTCTGCTGGCAAAGCTTTAAGGCGCGTGAATCCACTCTAGCAACCATACTGACCGCTTTTGGTACACTGACTTGTCCAAGTCTATCAGGGAAACCCTGCGAGATAATTGTCTCTGAAGGCTGTGCTAGCAGGGTGCGATATTTGCGAACAACCTTGAACAATTTGTGATGTAACCGCTTGGCACTGTCTCGCAATGCGACGATATTGGTATCTTTCCAACTAGCCAGTAGCAGGATCTCCTTTATGTCTTTCTCCAGAGCTCGTCGTCCTTCAACCAGCAATTCTCGAACGGGGTCCTTGAAGCGATTATAGAAGCTTAGAAAGTTCACCGAAGCATTATGTATCACACTCATTACAGGGAATTTCTTGGTGAGAAGCTCGAGATGACTCTTGAAGCAGTCGATCATGGCAAGACGATGTGAGTACTGGCCCATTGAGGTAGTCGCAAGAAAATCAGAAAGCGTGCTGAACATTCGCTCAGCATGTGTGAGAAGATCTTCACCGGCATCTACCATGGAGAGTGGCGCCGCAATGATAGACTCGTACGCTACAAACCACCATGAGTCGGCGTCATCGTTACACTTCTGGTCTTCCATGTCAAGAAGTTGGGCCCAGGTCGAGAGCTCGAGACGACGCCAGCTGATGAGCATATCTGTGAGCTGATCATAGAAAGAGAAGGTAGTATACTGTTTGCTTGCAACAACTTGCCAATCATGAATGTAGCCGTGTAGCTGCTCAGTCTTGGTCAGAAGCTTGGCAATTGGCTCGGTGTGGCGCAAGGTTAGAAGCTCTGAAGACGTTCGCAACACATCATCGAGGGTTGCGTGCTCCGGCCAAGCCTCTTGAAGTTCGGTGAATTTCGTTTGCATCCTGTGGACGAGCGTGATAAGCTTTTGCACTTCGGGCAAATTAGCATCGGTGTAAAAGTTGTACAGCTTTTCTAGCATAGCCTGATCGTGCAGACGCTCTTTGCTTTCGGCGAGGCTCAGTATGACCGCGGAAAGCAGATTCTCGGACGGTACTAGAGACTTTGAGAGCTCTAGACCATCTTGCCAATTTCTAGCAATGATATGTGAAGCGTTCCGAACCATGTCCAAGATCCTGGTGGACGACTGTTCTGTGTCCTGGAAGATTTGTCTCTGCAAGCTAGCAAGATTACGTGCTTGTTCTCTTGGATCATATGCTGCCTTAGCAGGTCCAGCAGCATTGTCTGATGCATCGCTGTAATTCGGAAACAGCTGCTGGAAATCCTGCTCATCGGCTTCATCGCTGTCATCCTCACTTCCCCGATAGCGGTACAGCGATGACTTAGCAGCATTGTGTTGTTGATCGCGACCCAGCTTGTCTCTCCATTCTTCAAACAAGCTATGGAAGGCTTGGAACATTGTCTGCGTCGGCGACTCCCCAAGGTCTGCGTTTACACTACGAGCTAATGCAAAAGACTTCAAGAATTGAGTACGATAATCAAAAGGGGCAGCGCTTCGTGGGGGGAAATCTGCGCCGGGTAGCTTCAAGATTTCGTTAGGGCCTGCACCAAGGAATGGTGTGAATGCACATAGACGTTGAACACTGCTGTCGCTCTCGGTCGCCGGGGCTCTAGCAAGCAAAGCTAAAGCTAAACCAGCATCGAGGCCTTGCAACATGGCAATCAAAGGTCTCGTGATATCCTCATAAGCATGAAAGCCGTGTGACAGCCGTGTCACAGTTTGACGAATGTTTGTCCTCAAGAGTCTAAGCTCCTGTATCTCGGTTTCGCGGACGCTGGAGAAGACCTGTTCTGATGTGAACGAACTTGGCGACCTCAAAATGATGGTCTTCAAGACGTTGTTGAACTCTGCTTGCAGCTTTCCGAGCTCGGAAATCTGCGGCCGCACTATCGATTGAACCTGCGGCTCGGCTCCTAGAGCTTGTAGCTTTTGCTCTGCCAGCTCAATGCGGAAGCTTGAGGATTGACCACTGAATACGATTTCGAACTCTCGAAGAGCTTGTAACTTGTTCTGCATTTCAGCCTTGCGTTTTTTGTGGCGACTCTGCTCGACCATCGGTCTTAGAGCAGGGTCAAAGACTCTGTCGGGCACGTATAGTAGCAAAAGTCCCGTGAAAAAGTGGATGCAAGTGTAAGATGTTTGTATAAGCTCACTAATATGTGGGCTGGAGTCTTGGGAATCAACAGCGCTTGCAAGGCATTTGTGAAGATGGCCAATCTGTTCAGAAGACGCACTTTGATCCGGTGTCATGGCATTCAATCGGATTGGAAGCTGACGTACATATTGTTCGATGCTCTCGAATTCTTCGGACAGTAAGGGTATGCTCAGTGCTGCTTCGGTTTGCTCTTGCAGACTTTTCAGGGAGAGTTCCAGGGCACCCAAAGGATTTCCGTTTATAGTATCAGTTGAATTCGCAATTTCCTTTCCAATAAAGGTCATTTCGGTCGAGAGCAAAGCCAGAGACTGCAAAGGTACTTCACTGACGCCATGAAGCTTTTGAAGCATTGTGACCGGTAGCACATTTCGAATCGCTGCTAGCTCCAGGCTTCGTTGGCCAGAAGCTGTTATCTGCTGCACTTGCGCAAGGGAATTCCATTTCTCGGTCGACTGGCCGCATGCCATCAGCTGTGATGTGGGTCTTCCTGCCAATAGACTTATCACGGAGGAGGCTTGAGAGGAACCTTGGTCCTTGGAACAAGCCTCATACTGGCACAATATTTCGAATTGAGATTGGAAGTAGGGAACAGTTACACTCTGCGACGAACCTGGGCTGATGATGAGTTGCTCGACACTCCTTTGTACATCCTGCAAGATTGTCAGTGAAAGTCTCAATATTGTGGAGTGGGAGGTCTACCTTTAATGGGCCAACTTCCTGCCAGCTATTTGTAATTGTGTTGTGCATGCGTACAATTGAATCGCGTAACATATCAAGCTCTTGTACCGAGGCACCTGAGCTCCATTTTAAGGCATCAAAACGTTCTGCGAGCTCTCTTAGCTGGAGGCCGTACTTGAGCTGCGACAGACTGCTTGCAACAGCTGGCCTGAACGTATGCCAGAGCTGTTCCATACGGACCCCTGAATACAGTTGCCAAGACGAATTGAACGTATTCAGCTTCAGATTCAATTCGTGAGCCATTTGTGAAGCGAGGCTTTCTGATCTGCGAAGTTCGATAATACGGGCCACTATTGATCTGCCTACCGTTTGATAAACCTGGAACGCACCCTCATCAAATATAGATGAATGCGAAAGGTCGAAAACGTCTTTCAGGAAGAAGAGAAGCTCTTTGGTGAATAACAAGCCATTCTGTACATACTGTCAACCTTCTTCCTTCTCGTTGGGGATGGGAAGCTGACCTCAGCGTCTTCAGCTTCTATAAAGCCTTTGCTATCCACACAATTACGAAGACATAGTCCCATATCCTGTAAGAATGCTGCCAAAGGCTGAGTCGAATCGTTCTGAAATCGTCTGTTCTCCGCAGAAGCAAGGGATCTTTCAAGTCTTGACATTTGCGCGGGCGTTTTCGACTCCACAGCCTCGGCCGCTGAAGCGAGCTGCTGCCCATAACCATATATCTCCAATAGAAGCTCAAAGCAGTCTCCCAGCCATCTGAGATTACCTGATAGATGACTACGACCCTTGTCTGAGAGCAAGACAGGATTATTGTACGGATGAACAGACTATACAACAAATTGTCAGTACAAGCTCTCCATCTGTTACAAATTCACAAACTAACCTGTAGCATACAAAGCTCAGACGACGTCCCCGATACTCCGGGGATCCGTCCATACAGTTCTTCTATGCCTTTGAGAATGACACCACCGGACCTTAATAGTTGCTGATACGAATTGACCAGAGATGAAAGACATGCTTTTTCTGCAGATGAGAGCTCATTGAGAGCGTTGACGAACTGTGACTGCCATCGATGGACCTTTGCAAGATCTTGAAAAGTGAGATGGTCAAGACAGATTGCCAAAAGCTCATTTACGTAAGTATCATCAATTCTATTCCAATCGAAAGATTGAAACAGTTGAAAACGTGAAACAGTAGGCTCAATTCGCGAACTTAGTACATCAAACTTAGGAGATGGGGAGTCGAGCGGCATAAACAATTCAACAGACCTGTTCCGCATGGCTCGGGACAGCTCGCCATGACGCGGGTCCATTGTCAAGAAGAGCCTGAAATCGAGATGAGGCTTGACCACCTTAGCACTGCCATCGGAGTTGCGATGTTCATTAATGCTCAGGAATCCGTTTGGTTCCAGTAGTGAATTGAGCCTGTCGAGGACCGAAGGGCTGCACAGATTAGCATTGTCGAGAATAAGCCATTTGCCTTGCTTTAAAGCTTTGATGAGAATGCCATCAACCCACTCGAAACGAGCCTTGTTATCATTAGTAGATTGCTGTATGAGATTTTTGCACTCGGCCAAGAAGTCCGGAAATGCCGAGGACGGATGTTCTTCAACAGCATTGAGTAACAGCTGGTGGATCTCGGCCGGCTCAATTGCAGACTCCCGGAGCTCTTCCTCCATCTGAGACATGCTTTTGCTATAGCCATCTGCAGACGCAAGCTGGCGAATGACGTTGCTGCGAGTATAGGCTTGTAGTCGGTCCACAAAGCCAGCTACTTCCCTCCGAGGATCTAGCTGCTCGTAGCCACCGACCAAATCCATTGTGTCCATTTCAGAATTCAGAGAGAGGTCTAAGACGTCAGCACCTGCAGCGCTTGCTAGCTGCATTATCAGCTGGGTTTTGCCGGAGCCTGACGGCCCAACTAAAAGGCAAGGCCAATTACTCGCGATGCAAAGCATCATGGATTCTGCCAAAGGGAGGTTAACTACCGAGCTATTGCGGCGCTGGCTTGATATTGGTTGCATGAGTTTGTTTCTGGGCAAAAGACCGAGGCCGATCTCAACCATATGCTCGCTCTTGGAATGAAAATATGTCCGAGGCTGGGGCTGAGGCATGATATCTGGGAGTATCCTTGAAACAGCGGCTATGTCTTCAAGCGTCCTAAAGCGTTGTAGGAACAATAGCTGCAAGTAGTCGGCAGCTTTTGCTGCAGGCATCAACCCGCCTCGATTTGTCAGCAAATGAAGCCAGCGAAGAACGTCACGTAGGTTTATCTCCCATGGACCGCCATGCGCGCCGACCCTTCGATCTTGCTGAAGTAGCTGGCTCAGCGCATCAATGCTTTTGAGTATGTTCTCCGTCACGTCGCGTGAAATTTGTGGATACATTTGACTGGCGATAACAGATAGATCCTCTGCTGTGAACATGTCAGCATACACCACAGTAAATCGATTGACAAAAGAAGCTGGTAAGCCTTTTCTCCCTCCGCCTTGATGATGGGGATTTTGAGCAGCGAAAACAACGAAATCGGGGTGTCTCTCAAAAGTCTGGTCCAGCTCAGAGACGTAGACTTGGCCTCGGTGGTCAAGACAGGCATTGAGACCTTCCAGGATGCTTTGCGAGGCAAGGTTCATCTCATCTAAGAGGACCCATTCGCCTTTTTGCATAGCTCGAAGGAATGGCGCGTCACGCCAGGCAAACTTTCCTGCCCCCGCTCCTTCGATAGGTACATCAGAGCCAAAGAGATCCATCAAGTCTGTCTGATCTGAAAGATTGATTCGTGTCAATGGCATCCCAATCACCTGAGCCAGGGCGGCGACTAGGGTTGTTTTTCCTACTCCGGGGCTCCCCTCGAGAAGGATCGGCTTTTGAATCTGGAGAGCACGGAGGATCTTCATGGCATTCTTGGTCGTAGTTGGGGCTTGTAGACTGTAGCATGCATTTAGTGGCGCCTTAGACCTTCTCATAAGGCTGAAAGGGCCAATACTGAAGGACAGCTCGGTTATAGAAACCTCGTAATCTTCGTCGCACTCTGAAGGCACATCATGAGCGAACAGCTTTTCCAATGCCAGCAGACACGAGCGACGCTCTTTGGGCACGGCAGCATTCGTTATTGAAAGTTTCGAAGCTAGATTCGCACCCAAGCCATCAATGTAAACCATGGCCGCCCCGTGCAACAGAACACAATAAAGGTCCGACAATTGAGACATGTTGACAAATTGTATCCATGCAAGTAGATCTCGAATCGAGATATGAGGCGCACCTGGGATGTACGTCATCGAGTACCACGCAGCAAATTCCACCATAGGCTCGGCAAAGCCGATCGCTACTGATTTGAGCTTTGCTTGGGCAATTTCCAGCATTTCGTCCTCCTCCGACGCATGAGGAACCCATATCTCTGTGAAGCGATTTCGAAGCGCTGGCGACAATTCTCGCTTACCATAGTCACCGCCTGGGTTCATTGTTGCGAGGAATTGAAAGCCTGGCAATGCCTTGAGTGAAGCATCATTAATTCCCTTCTCTGCGAGTAATAGGGTACGACCAGGTTCTAAGACACTGTTCAGACGCTCAAGAACCGAGTCATCGGCTAGAGATATCTCATCAAGAAGAAAATGATGACCTTGTTTCATTGCATGAACGAGGCTACCATCGGCCCACTCAAATAGTGCGTTTGCCCCGACCTTGGTTTTCTCTATGTGTAGGCGGATCTCGTCGGTCAACCTCGTAGGTTCCTGAAGCTGAAGTCGATCATAGACTTCCAATAGCGCTGAAAGATCATGTCCAGCACCCTGATTGTAGGCGCCACAGTCTTTCAGCACAGCCAAGAGCTCTTGCGCAAGTTGTGATTCTGCGTAATCTCGGTTTCGGATAGGACGTTGCGCGCCTATTAGGTCGCTTGTCTCCATGTTCTGATGTGCATTCACGATGTGTAGCTCAGTGTCAGTCAATTCCGCAATGGCTTGGCATACTGTCGTTTTTCCAGACCCAGTTTCTCCTACCAATAAGACTGGCTCATTGTTTTTCAAAGCCTCAGTGACAAGAACGAAAAGCCGTCGCATAGACTTGGTCCAGACTATCCCTCTTGGAGAGGCTATCGACGTTGCTAGCGATGTTTTGATCTTGCTCACGCCGTAGACTTGATCAAGGTCTATCTTTACTTTCATGACATCCTCGATGACGAGTTTTACGGCCAAACGTTCCTCCTGATTTCGCACTCGCTCAGCCAGCAATAGAAAACCGTTGACTGCCAATTGTTCGCGATCATCTGCCTTTCGCAAAGCCCAACGAAAAAGATCTCTAAGCGTTGCAAAGCTGTTCTTTTGTTCAAATAGGCGCTCACGCTGACGCAGTATTGATAACTTCTTGTAGACAGCAACAATCCTCGCGCAGAATGAGGGCGCCATCTGACTTCTTTCACGAAGGATAGTTTCAAGCTCCTCTTCCGGAATATCGTCAAAATGCAACTCTAGGAAGCGGTTTCTGAAAGCGCGGGATAGGACCTTGCGGCCGCCATACATCCCTGGCGGATTTTGTGTAGCGAAAAGCATGAAATTTCTATGCGGACGAACAACTTGTTGGGTTTCAGGTATAAGTAGTTCCCGATTATCGTCCAGCAATCGATTGAGAGCCTCAAGAACATCAGTCGGAGCCAGATTCAGCTCGTCCAAGACAACCCAGTAGCCCTCTCGCAGGGCGTGCACTAGGATACCCTCTTGAAACTGGAGTCGACCATCAGGACCAGATACATAAGTTCCAAGATATTCTTGAAGATCTGTATGTTCGTGATTATTGATTCTCACAAATTTGTTTCCTGATATGCGCGCAAGATGCTCAATCATGCTAGTCTTGCCAGAAGAAGTAGGGCCTTGAAGCAAGACAGGAAATCTGCGGGTAGATGTCGCTCTGACTAGATTTAATAAATTGCGCTCAATGAAAGGTGTAATGATGTAATGAGATTGTTCTTCGATGGCAGCCGCTCCTTGAGCGACCCAGTAATGCCTGAACTGCACATAGTGCTTACTATCTTGTGGAATTCGTGGGGTCTGGTGTAGAATAGCTACGCTGTTTTTCTGAGAACCCAGAATATGCCTGTCAATTAGCGGCTGTAGCAACAGCTCAGAGTCTCGGTTGAGAACTGTAAGGAAGCTCATGGAAAATCCTTCGAACAGAGCTCTACGAAGCCCATAGATTGGCGCAATATCAAGGACATAAACCAAGGTTCTACTCAATGTTCGGAGACTGAAGTGAGGCTTCTGATTCGCCCCGTCGACAAGGAGATTCTCGTTGGAAAGGTTCTTAATCTTAAGGTAGAGATTCGCAACGTCGGTAGCGGCTCGGACGTCTACGTGATTGTGGTTACCCAAGTAAGCTTTGACAACTGGGACAAGATTCTCGAGGTCCCTATCTGGAGCCTCCACAAACAGCTCCGTGAACTTTGACCGTAGGCTTAGCGGTATATCACGTTTCCCAACGTCGGTTGCAGGATTCATAGCGCCAAAGATCCTAAAATCCTTGTGAGCTTGTATTCGTTCGGTGTGTCCAGTTTCCGTTAGCAGAATAGATGGACTACTATCGACGCCGCTGGAAAACAAGTCGGCCAAGCTTTCCAAGATATCGGGCGAAGCAAGATTTATCTCATCGAGAAGTACCCAGTCCCCATTTCTAGCGGCTTTGATTATGTTGCCCTCAACATATGAGAAGGCAAATCCTTTAGAGCCACTAGAAAGATGCATCTGGAATGTTTGTACATCGGAAGCAAACTTCTCCCATCGGCTCTTCAGCCTCTGGATCTTTGGGGTCTGAAGCTTTCTCCTTTTCGAGCTGGGCTCAAGATTTGCATTTGCAATCCCAATAGCCAAAGAACCAGGCTTGAGATGCGACTCAATCATGCGCAGCGCTTCCTGCCAGAGTGTCAAAGCACGTGGCCATCGACCTTTCGAGATGGATTTTCCAAGTGCGTCGACATAATGCTGGTTGCGCTTTGAGGAGAAGGTCAAATCCATCAACTCGTCAAACTCCTCCTTCATAGGAACGGCGAGAGCTCTCATGTTGACAGGCTTGAATCCGCCAAGTAAATCCCCTGCTTCGCTCTGCTGCGACAGGTTTACAACGGTCAACTTACGGTTCATTACGTCAGCAAGCCGCTGTACAATTGTGGTTTTTCCCGTGCCTGTTTCTCCAACCAGTAGACACGACTCTCCTTGCTTAATTGATACAGCGACAGATTCAAGAACTCGAAGTACGTCATTGGTCCTCACAAATGGACTGGCCCCTGGCTGGCTTTCCAATGACTTAGCACCGTGGGCCCTTTTCCGCCTGGGCAAACCGACACGGCCAACACGCAGTAACGATTCATTGCACTGATACTCTGGCTTACGTGCATCCAAGCAATACTGAGCTCGCTCAGCAGGCATGTGCAAGCCCTGGGCAATTACGCCAATACCATGCGCTTTTGAAGCACCAGATGGGAAAGCACCAAGGAGACAGTCTACCGCCTCAAGGAAAATATTGTCATTGATCGCTTCAGAAAGTGCTTCACGATCAGAGCTAACGCCTGCTGATCGAAGCAGGTCCTCAACTCTCGAACACCATTTCAGGAGATCTTGTGGACCAATCAGTCGACCGATATGAAAGTAAGTAGTGGTATGTGAGGAATAGATATTTTGTAGATTATGATAGACGTCCATGAATTTTGGAAGGTGTGCGCGGAGAATGGGGTGTTTATTGGTAGCTATGTAGGCGAGCTCTCGATCCGTTGGTGTCTGGAACCGGACTTGCTGCCAGTGTCGAATGCCGATAAGATTCGCTGCTGAAGTGTATTCTTCTCCCCGAGAATTCATAGCCGAACGTACAGTAGCGATGACTTTGAAACCAGGGGCCGCACGAATAGTCTGACCCCAATTCGGGACAAGGAGCTCACCTCGTTCAAGGAGTGGCAACAGGGTACTGATGATTTCTGTGGGCGCTCGATCCAGATCTTCGATGAACACCCACCGTCCTTCCGTTACGGCTGTGGTCAGAACACCTGGACGCCAAATGAAAGAACCTGGTGTTTGACTTGTGTACATTCCAATTAGTAGCTTGGCGTCGATCTGCTCGTTGAGATGCAAGGTAACCATAGTGGAGCTCTTCCCAAGCTCTCTGGCCACGTCTCGAATCAACGAGGTCTTTCCCGCGCCGGAGAATCCTGTCACGAGCAGAGGCTTGGTTCCTCTTACACTTCTTGCAAGGGACCGCATATTTTCCGTCATTGTATCTGTCATGACGATTGACGAGACTGCTGGGTCCTCTTCATCGAGCCGGGGCAGCAGCACACCTCCAACGCATGCCGTGGTCCTGCTGAGATCCTCTAACGCAACGATCCTGAGCGAGGCTGATGCGCGATTCCTTAGGGGGCTGATTTTATAGACTTCCTGGATTTCTGAAAGTCTGCGACCGAGGTCTTCGAGTCTCTTGTCCTCCCACAAATCAAAGAAAGCGTAGTCAATGCTCTTGTCTTCCCATGGTCCCTGAATCTCCTCTTCCCCAATGTAGATCTTGATCATAGACACCAGAGCCGCGTCTGAAGCGTGGAGGTACAGGCACAGGATCTTCATAGCTAGGTATCTGATATGTGGACGAGGATGCTTCAGAAGCAGCTGAAGCTGTGCTGGCGAGACCTTTGAAGCAAATGCATCGTTGTCGAACGCTAGAAGACGGTAGAGAGCCACTAGGAGTGCATGCAGCTTTTCCAACGATAGGTCTTGTAATGCGCTCGTTTCTCCCGACCCCAAAGCTTGCAATACGCCATGCTGGAACTTCCCCAAGAGAGCTCTTGCGTAGACAGACAAATAGGGCGCCGAAGGGAGAATCCGGGCCAGTGCTGCCAGTGCAGAGAGGCCACGGAGCGCTGATGCCGTGAGCCATCTGCTGCATAACTCCACAAAGATTGGCTCATGTGTGATGAAGATTGCGGTGGTATATGTAGGTTGAAGGGCAAGCTGCGACAGCTCCTCAAGGTATTGCGCATTGCTTCCCTCGCGCAATATGTCTCGAGTTTCCGTGGGAAGATCATTCGGGGAGTGCTCTTTAGACAACAGCTGTGCCGAGTAAGAAGAAACGTCCATTTTAGCCCTGTCCGAGTAAGTTTATCCGAACTCAGTGTACTTTAGATTTATTCGAATTTGAATGTTAATTCCAGAAAAGTTCGTGGTTCCCGATTAGGCGCCAAAAGCGCCACAGACGCCTGACATCTCTTGGCACTCTTGGCACTCTTGGTGATCTCCCGAGGGTCCAGCCAAGCGGCTTCGAGTTCTTCCATCGCAAGGCAACATGTTACCTGATTGAAAGAGCAGGATGGCCGGCCCATCACCGGGCTCCAATGGCGAAGAGAGCTCTTCTTCGTCTGTGAAGCCTAATCTCGGCCACCCTTCTGTGGAAGACTTCGATGGGGATGATCGGGCAGACCTAAGCTTTGACAGCGCTCTGCTGGCTGATGACCCACTAGACGAAGAAGCCACGAACGCCCCGTAGGGAATTCATAATTTTTCCCAATCCTTTACCTATACTTACGATATTCAGGAAATCATTTAAGCGCAAACCGAAGCTCCCGCCCGGACTATCCTTCCCAAAGTTCTTCTCGCAGGGTTCCAGCCAAACCTCTCGCAGCGCCAGTCCGCAGAGTCTACCAAACTTGCCCTTGCCTACTGCTAGAAGCCGCCGTCTGCGCGACTTGGCTTCAAAAAATGACTCAGATGTATCTCTCAATGCAGGAAATGGACATGCAGCAGAAGGAAACGCTTGGAATGATCACAAGGATGGCTCGGCGCTGGACTGGTACACGGAGGGACCTGGACGACGAGTGGGCTACGATGACTTGACCGCAATTGATTGGATCTTTGAATACACAAAGGAACGCCAGCGCCTACGGTATCTTTACTCGTCTGCTACAGGCCTCTTTGGATATGCTCAGCAGATACTTGATGCCAGTCAGATATGGATCGTACTCATCGCTACAGGTATAGCCTCGGGTGTACTTGCTGCCGGGATAGATATCGCCAGTGACTGGTTAGCCGATCTTAAGACAGGGTTTTGTAGAGCAGGTGAGGGTGGCGGACGCTTTTATCTCAACAAAGGATTCTGCTGCTGGGGACATGAAGAGCTGGCGCAGTGTCAAGACTGGACGTCGTGGAGCAGCGCGATGCATATACGATCAAATGCAGGAAAATTCATTATCGGATACACATTCTACATTCTATACTCAGTCTTCTTTGCCTTCTGCGCCAGTATCTTGGTCAAGAACTTCGCCACATATGCCAAGCACAGCGGTATCCCAGAGATCAAGACTGTACTAGGAGGCTTCGTTATCTGCCGGTTCATGGGCATGTGGACACTGATTGTCAAATCGCTTGGATTGTGTTTGGCAGTCGCATCTGGGCTATGGCTGGGAAAAGAAGGGCCATTGGTCCATGTGGCCTGCTGTTGCGCAAACCTCTTTATGAAGCTTTCTCCTAGCCTCAACGATAACGAAGCCCGGAAACGTGAGGTTCTCTCAGCCGCTGCTGCAGCAGGCATCTCCGTTGCTTTCGGCTCACCAATCGGAGGCGTACTTTTTAGTCTCGAGCAACTCTCATACTACTTCCCTGACAAAACCATGTGGCAAAGCTTTGTGTGTGCCATGATAGCGGCTGTGACACTACAAGCTTTCAATCCTTTCAGAACGGGCAAGCTTGTGCTTTATCAAGTCACTTACAGCAGTGGATGGCACGGGTTCGAAATAGTCCCGTTCACACTACTCGGCATCATGGGAGGCCTGTACGGAGGACTGTTCATCAACTTGAACATGAAGATCGCAAAATGGCGGAAGACGTCTCGGTGGGCATCGACGCCTGTCTTTGAAGTCTTGGCCATTGCCCTTCTCACCGCAATTGTGAACTTCCCAAATAAGTTCATGAGAGCCCAGTCATCGGAATTAGTCTACATGCTGTTCGCTGAATGCGCGAATGTCACAGACGATCAATTTGGACTATGTAAGACTGGAGCAGCATCTGCGGGAGTTATATTGCTTCTACTGGAAGCAGCAGTCATCGGCATTCTTCTCGCCTCCATTACCTTCGGACTTCAGATACCAGCAGGCATCATCCTTCCCTCTATGGCTATAGGAGCTCTATGTGGTCGTGCAGTGGGCATTGTAATTGAAGTCTGGCAAGGCAACCATCCAAACGCTCTCATCTTTGCGACATGTGAACCGGACATCCCATGTATCACACCCGGCACTTACGCCATCATTGGTGCAGCGGCCGCTCTTGCTGGAGTGACGAGGATGACAGTCTCCATCGTTGTCATTATGTTTGAGCTTACAGGAGCCTTGACCTATGTCCTTCCGATCATGATCGCTGTCATGATAAGCAAATGGGTTGGCGATGCGTTTGGCAAGCGCGGTATTTATGAGACCTGGATTCACTTTAACGAATACCCGTTCTTGGACAACAGGGACGACTCTCTCGTCCCAGATGTGCCAGTGTCCCAGATCATGACACAGATCGATGACTTGTCAGTTCTTACAGCTACGGGCCATACGATTCAATCAATTCAACAAATACTCTTTACGCAGCCATACCGTGGTTTCCCCGTCGTATCTGATTGTACGAAAAGTATTCTATTTGGCTATATCTCACGTACCGAGCTCATGTATGCCATTAGATTGGCGGTAGCAGAGCCCAGAAAGATGCCACCATCGACCGAGGTCTTCTTCTCCCACCAACGAGACGCTGACGTCCATACGACTCTGGATCTTCGCCCATGGATGGACCAAACTCCAATCACGCTGAATGAAAAGAGTAGCCTGCAATTGACAATCAGCATGTTCTCAAAGCTAGGTTTGCGATATGTTATGTTCTGCGATAGAGGCTCGCTTCAAGGTCTTCTTACCAAGAAGGATATCTGGTACGTCCTAGATAGAGCCGAAGAAGGCTCATCTAAGATGGGTGGTGGTGTCCTCAGAGAGGAGCAGGGCGGCGAGTCGAGAGGCTTGCTGAACAGAGACGACAGTAATGGAGACGGTGGCTTGATCAGTCCAGTGGATGAAAGGTGAAGATTCTCTCCGAGGGACAATGATATGAATCTCGGCGAGGAGTCTAAAGACTTCCTTCCACATGGTCGGGACGAAGCCAGCACCCACAACCGCCTCTGCAACATGGCAGCTCTCGACGAGGCGAATCCAACGCTGACGTCGACTATGCGCCTAGTTTTCCAGATTCTCAAGCTACGTCCCAACGATGACTGCGAAAATAGGCTAAACGCAGACCAAGGCCGCTAAAGCTCGACGCTGGTGCGAGCAGATGTATCAATGCGAGCGGGATGCACGGACTATGGCTTATGGGGGGAAGCAGTGGCTTCCAGGACCAGTGCCTCGCAGTCGAAAGGATCGATACCCGTGAGTGTAATGCTAGCTGAGGATGGGGGCCGACGATTAAGAACGACTTGCTCGCGTTTAGGCTGTATACCAGAGGGGAGATAGAATTAATACCGTGTAAATAGCAAATAGTAGAATGTTTACCCTAACCCTGCGATGTCAGCTGCTGCGTCGAGCATAGTTTCGAGGTAGATTATGGTCATGGTTTCACAGAAGGGCTTGCATTCTGCTCTTGACTGCTGAGAAATGTGACATTGGCCGCTTTTGGCTTCATATATTTGCTCACAATGGGCAACGTGCGATAGGATGCCATCCATCCATCAGAATAAAAGCGCCAGACGCCTTCATGCATGGGTATCATCTCATATCCCCTTCTCGCTATATCTCACACCACACCCAACACCAAATCCTTCTCCGCCCTCTCCTCCCTACAAAGCGCATAATCATCCTCATCCATCTCCCCCACCTCCTCCCACATCCTCTCAAATTCATCGTCGCCCACAGCCCAGATACTCTCCCTCAGCCTCTTATGCCTCTCCCTATCCTCCTCTATTCGCTGCTCGATCTGTCGCTTATCGAGTCTTGTAACACCGTTAGTTTTGGGCATTGTCGTGGAATCGGAGCGTGAGTTTTGAAGGTCTTTTTGGGGATTGGGAGAGGCTGGGGAAAGGGCGTCAGCTGCCCCGGGGCCCACGTCGCGTTCGGCGAGGCCAGCTTCGATTTCGATTACGGTGGCGGGGAGGAGGATGGATTTTTGTTGGAGGCCGGCTAGGACCTGTGGACAGGCAGTCAGGCTGGGGCGCTCTTAAAGGTTGATGATAGTGTAGCTTACCCTTCGCACTACCTTGACATTCGCAGCTCCAGACCCGTCGCTAGGTGCTACTGCGTCGACTACTCGGAGAATGTCTCGCTGCATCATGCGTACGAAATCGAGGTGGTTTTCGCGCTGCGCCATGTCGCAGAGGTGTTCAATGAAGTACATTATGTTTGCGCGATTATTCATAGAGTTCTGCTACGCTGTTTAGCTTCGAATGGCCCTGAAATCGAGCTTCAGGAGAGCTCTTCAACTCACATACTCGCTCTAATTGCTCGAGGATGCACGAATGCAGGTCTTCGTCCATGTCTCTGTATTTGAGGGCATAGTGGGCTGCTTTCTGAGAGGAATTGACGGAGGCATTTAGGTGCTGGAGTTGAGAAGTAAAGCGCATGCGGACTTCGAAAGGATCTGCCATGGTTTCATTGACGTACGTTGTAAGTGTCGATATGGTGATGGAAAGTCAAGCTGTCGTGGCTGTTGAAGCTAAAGGGTGATTCGGACACGACGCCGGGTAGCTGAAGTGAAGAATTGGTGACCACCCCAGGCAACATCTCAACCATGTTGTGCTGAGGTAGAACAATCGATTCATCTTCCGCTATGGCCTCTTACAATCCCAGTATTTAATGTCATATATACTCAGCTGTTCTGCATCTGCTTGTGTCTTTTTGAAAAGCATGTTGATACGTGACAGTCCGTATCCCGAAACTCACAGCTTAATCTCTGTTGGTTATGCTTGTCTCTGAGCAATTGAGCATGTATCTTGTATGACTGGGGGTCGATTTTGGGTATTTTCTACCATGTATATGTCGCCATCTTTCTGTTCTGTTTGATGTCTTTGCTTCTACAACAACCTTCAGGCTCTGTTGTGTTGCGCTGTACAAGATCAATACGTGTCCAGCTTCTAGTATTTCGTGGAAAGTTCGATCCAATTCACGAAACTTGAGCATAGTAGTTTGAGAATGAGGCACCCATTCCATCCTGGGGAATTGGACGTCAAGACCTTATATCAAGAATGCATTTTATGCAAGAACTGCATCTGCTATCCATTAGGATCAAAACAAAGAATTGTGGCTCGTAAGTACGTCTCTCTACCAGCCTGAACAAATGTTTGCCCCCAATTTGCAGTCGGCTCCAATGAATACCTCAGAAGAACAGATGTCTTCAACAAAAAATCAGGGACTGGTCATGAACAGAGAATATCTGTCAAATGGCAGCACGCAGCAATGGGTCATATGCCTTCGAATTTCACGCTTATTGAGTGTGCCGGAGATCGGAGAACATGCCATCACAACTACCATCCCTTTGTTGTCGTGTATATGCACGTAGACTGCCATAATCTCTTACAGTCACGTTTCAGTATGCGTGAAGGCAAAGCACTGTTGGCCACGGGAGAGCTGTGGAGGGATGGCGCGTCAACGTTGCACGTATCAGCACCTATGACGGACGCACAGCGTAGAAACCACAGGTTCAACCTGACCCTTAAAGGGGTCTCCAGCCAGGTTTTTCGAGCATTTCTGCTAGATCGGAGGTCAGACCAATCAGAATCCGAGCTGGCTACAGCATCAACTCATGAAGCACTTCATCGTCATGTCCGATTTCCTTTCGAGCTGCAAGAAGTAGTGGTTCACTACGCATGGTGTTCTAATATGCTTTCACCAGCCGTTGTCCTTGACGAGGCTCGGCATCTCTTCGAGAGTTCTCGCACGCCGCGGGCGTTGAAACACTATCTCGAGAAGCCGATTTACCTTACCTCTGTTCGAGACATCTTCTTAGGCACGATGATAGTTGAAGGTAGTCCTTACGTCTCGTACGTTGCCGAACAGCGAATATCGGCGAGCTATCGGAAGGTCCATTCGATAGCCCAGACATTCTCCATCGTACTAGTGCAGGATGAGATCGGAATACACGATGTACATTTCGTAGGCAAAGATGCGGCGACTGTCTCGAAGGCATACGAATCGACCTCGATTACTTCCTTCAGGTCTCGCTCCATTCGAGCTAACAAAGACACGCCTATCGCACAAATCAGGGGTATCTCAGATGTTGTTAATAGAAAATCGTTATGTGCTTACATGCTTAGCATCTTCTACTTCGAAATATCATAGTCGACCAGGAGCCTCCAGTGGATATGATCACGCCACGCGTGTTAGATCGGGACCGACCTGATTGGCCATCGAGACCCGAACACACGTACCGCCATGAAACACGGATACCACACTGTGATATCTAGATCATGGCAAATTCGGTATTAGGAGGACCACTGGGCAAGGCCTATTTTGTGATTTTCCTGCCGTTTCTGCATAGCGCTTGAATAATAGGGAAGGGCCTATGCAAGTGTATTGAATAGTCATATGTCCGGGTATCAATGCAGATTTCAGCTCTTCTATGACTCTCCTTATACTCAAAACCGCGTTCCATTGACCCCTTTTGCTCCCATCCCCAGCTGACTTGCCACCACCGTCGCCTCCCTCACACCCCGCGCAAGCGTCCCCCTCACCGTACCCTCCTCCAACACGAGCAACCCTCCAATAGTACATCCGCCTGGTGTACTCACCTTCTCTCTCACTAAGGCAGGATGCTCCCCATTAAGCACCAAGCCGGCAGTCCCCCTCATTGTCTGCGCCGCCATCAATTGCGCTTCTGCGCGGGGCAAGCCCATAGCTACTGCGCCGTCTGCCATGGCTTCGAGTACGAGAGCGAAGAAGGCCGGACCAGAGCCGCAGAGCGCGGTCGAAGCATCCATCTGTGCTGGAGGGAGCGAGACAACGCGGCCTATGCGATTGAACATCCAGGTGACCAACGCGTTGAGTTCTTGTGGTAGCGGAGGATTGGAGGTAGCGATGACGGTCATAGACTCGCATATCAAGGAGGCGGTGTTGGGCATCACTCTGACTATCCTGCACCGCCCATCAGAAGCTGGGTCTGCTGGAAGTGTTTCGCTGCTGCCAATGCCGTGTATTGTGTCTTCGATTTGACCTACAGACACACCAGCCAATATACTTATGAGAAGTTTCCCAGCTAGTGCTTCCAGCATGCCCTCTTCTTGTAGGACGGTAGTAAGATTGTAGGGTTTACAAGCTAAGAGCACGACGTCTGCTTGTTGTACGCCTTTGAGGTTGTCATTTTGTAGGATTGTGAGGAAATCGGTGAGGTGTGATAGCTCAGTCTTAATCCTCTTGGCAGATTGAGGGCGAGTCACACAGGTAATGAAGTGGGAAGGAGTGCGAGATGGTAGTTCTTCTGATGGGGTCGTGGTGCCACTAGCTGATCTCGCGGCGGTGGAGGAAACCGAGGAGAGGATGCCAGAGAGTATGGCAATGCCCAATGTACCTACAGAGCATTAGGATGACGATTATGTGGAATCGAACGCTTTCATAGAAGGGTACATACTCACCGCATCCCAGGACGGTCAAGGTCATGTCCTCTCCATATCTAAGTCCATTTAAAATCCTAAGGCTGCCATTGATATTCTCGGAGAGACCGTCAACTTGGCCATTAGCCGGTGCCATTTTGGAGCAGGTATGTTCGCTTCGTTAAGAGTAAGTCAGACCGCGTGACTGGGAGCGAATTTGTCTTGCTCTGATATCACGACACTAGTCGAACTTCGTTCATAAGTAAAGCGACGCCAAGAATTATCCTTTTAAGCATAGCAGGAGCTTCTACAATTGGGAATAGACAACCTCATATAATTCTTCCACCACTCGGGGTCTTTCTTTCTTGAACACGATCCATTATCGAGGTTCTTATCCTATCATGCCGTAGCTCTCCGACATTGCAGCTATCACGTCCGTCCAGAGATTTGGGAACACAGAAGGAGCATCCCAGGCAGTGCCTAACTGAGCTCACATATCCTGCAAGTATGTATCCTTTCTTTCTCTCATACTCAACATTGCATAATTATCATCTGTCGCCATGGGGGGTATCAACTGGCGGTATAATATCGATATTTTGCTGCATCCGCATAACATTGCTATCCACATCGGAGGCAGCGTCCTGGGGCTCGAGGAGTGCAAACTTTCGAGCACGCATTATTACGCCCAGCATGCCCTCTGTATCTACCAGGACGACTATCCACAACAGAAGCCATACAAAATCGATGGAAACCCACATACTATCTCTGATCGTGGTCTGAATCGCCTTGTCCTTCGGCCATATACCTGTTGCTCTCTGCTGGACCTGGGAACATTTGGTCTTGTTGGAGAGGTATTTAAGGGCACGTCTGATCTCCACAATTCTGCCATCTCTCCACAGTCGCTACAGCAGAGAGCACAATCAGCCAATTTACGGACAAGCTCTGCTTTCGACGAGACCCGCGAACAGCATGAGGAATGCAAGAAAGGCAATGAGCCGGAGTACGGACGCCATGGTGGTCTTACAGACACTGCCGTCTATGAAAACATGGTTCGAACCCCGCATCTGGTTGAGCACGCCGGGTTGCTTACCACACCTGACCGTCATGTACCTCCATTGAGATTAAGAGGGGGAGGCTCAAGGCTATTCCACTGCCCTAAAAAGGGTTGCAAAAAGGCATATAGGGCTCGGAGTCGCCTGACATATCATGTGAGGGTGATTATCCTATGCGTGTTTCCCAGATGGTATATGTTAATATGCAACAGCATGACCATGTAGCGCAGGAGCTGCTGCAGCCAAGCACTGATTCTCCACCATCTTCGCAAGCTACGAAATCGCCCAATCCAAGACTTACTTCCACGCGGTCTTCGCAAGCTACGATTTCTACCGATTCTACAGTCGGTCCTGCACCATCTTCGCAAGCGGCGATTCCGGATGACACTGGCCTTAACCTTGTCCCGACAGGGGTCCAATATGCCAGTTTACACAGTCCTGCCCTTACTGCTGACACAAACGACATGGCTGTTTCTGCGCGAAGAGGCCCTGTCCTTGGAGTATGGCAACACGGCTCCTCAAAAGTCACTCCTCTATCACGCACTGCTCCCCATCCTCTGAACAAAAATGATAACACGAACCCCGTGACAATGTCATCTCGGAGAGGCCCTGTCGTTGGCATATGGCAACACGGCTCCTCAAAAGTCACCCCTCTGTCACGCACTGTTTCTCATCCTCTGAACAGGTATAATGCCACGAAAAACATGGCAACGTCAATTCCGGGGGTGCCTCCCGCTGGAATTTTCCAACACGGCTCCTCGAAAGTCATTCCTCTGGCCCCCACTGACCCTCGTCACCCTTTGAACAGGCGTGGGGTTGGGGAAGAAAGCCTTGGGAGACCGTTGGGAGGGCTTGGGGGGGATCGCCTCCCACCCATGTTGTCTCCCACACTCAGGCTCAATGACAAGAACATCATGGCCACGTCAAAGTGGAAGGGGCTTCCGGCTGCACTGGCTGCTCCTCAGCCTGCCTTGATCATTAAACCCGATCCAGACAGCTTAATCCCATCAATTGAAACTCCCGAAATCATTATGAACATTCCAAAACAGAATCACTAATTACTTCAACTCCGATTCAGACGACTCTCCGTTGCTCAGGGCTACTTCCCCACTCAGGACTACTACCCCAGAGGTCGTTGTCATATCAAGAGGAGCAACCTCTATTGCTTCGGGCGCCATGGGTGATGTCTCAAGCAATGGACCAGATGATAGCGGAATACATAGCATAGAATAGCTTAGTTCAAATTAGCTAACGGTTTTGTGCCATCTCCAGTGGCAGCAGGCAACGTCCCACCACCGCTTCCTCCATCGGTAGAAGAAGCCTACCGAAAGAAATGCATCGAGCTCAAGCGCCGCATGACGGAGGTCGAAGAGAGCAATGACGCCTACCGCCTACGGAAGGCGCGTCTCACCAGAGGCATCCGTAAGATGCGCCTCGAACGTGCCTATTTGCTTGAGATACTCAGCAAACGGATGAAAAAAAATGGTAGCAGCGTCGACGGCTTTCAAGCTTTCTACGATGAAGACAGTGAAGGAAGCAGCGAAGGCCCGCCAACAGTACGTCTTCGTATCTCTAAGAGCTTCTGTATATACTGACACCAACTTCCATGGTTATAGCCGCATGAAAAGCCTCTCCGTTCCAAACGTAGCCACCGCCGCCCTGTTAGCTCACCTCCTCCAATGCTAGGCCACCCTCAACCTAGGCAGCTTGCACCATCTCAATCCCACCCAAACTCCGCCTTCGAACCGCCCAATCACCCATTCCGGGAGTCCTCCTTTCAGCACGTACCCACCACAAATGGCCATCCACCCATGCACTACCAACCTCACCCCTCCTCCTTCCAACCCGGCCCTTTCAACCAAGCAATGCAGCTGCCTCGCCCTCCTCATCCCCCTCGAGCAGCCTTCGACAATTTCGTAGAGAATTGGATCATGGCTCGACCTAACGAATACCCCCACAACGATAACAACGAGGAGCTCGTGCGAATCTCGCGCGAAGCGTGGGAAACCCCCTCTCTTACAGGCCACAGGAACCATTTTGTTGAGAAGTATAATAGCAAGGTGCAGCAGTATGAGAGGGATTTGGAAATGTATCAAAGAGAGTTGGAGCATTTTGAGAGGGAGAGGGAGAGGGCACATTATGAGGCGCAGGAGAGGAGAGAGGGGAGGGAGGTGGAAATTGAGAGGGCGTTGCCGCCACCACCGCCGCAGAGGGAGGGGGGTGGAGGAGGTTTTACGTCGATTAATGGGTGAGGAGATCCGAATGATGATAGATCGTTGAGGAACGGCGTTTTAAAGGGTAAGGGATGATCGAGCGAGTCTTGTTATGGCTTTCTAGCTCAAGGCTTCAAGGGACATGCATTGTACTACTAGACACACTTATACCATTTTTTTACAGAAGATTTATGAGTTCTTCAGGCTCAGATTTAGAAAAGAAAGTTCGATCAAAAACACTGTCTAAACAGATTATCTACAGCTGTTCCCAGATATGAACAGATTGATCACCATATCCCAATCTATGGACACCAAGTAGACTCTGAACTTCCTGCCACACAGCTCCGGCAAATCCAGCTTCCAGAGTACGACGGAAATGAGCCAGGGTTGCCCCAATCCATGAGATCTCGAACGCCACCATCCTCCGCCACTAGGGGTATCCAGCAAGACTGGATGGATCAGTCGACACCAGCGTAGAGATCAACTACGATGTTAATGGCAGCGACCAGAATCTCTGCGGCGATGAGGACGATTACTACACCCACAAATCAGCCTTGACCATCTCCTATCCTCGTCTTTGTGGAAAGGAAAGACTCACCAATCCACTCCAAATACTCCCCATGCTTAGTCCCCACCTGATCCTTCAATACAGCCAACAAATCCCCAATAACACTCAACCTCTCCGTCAACAGCCCAACCCTCTGATTCATCTCCAGATAACTCCTCACGGCCGCATACACAGGCTCCAGACTCGGTTCCGCCCACATGAGCTCCGGACTATCCAGCACACTCCCTTGCAAATGAATGCTAATACGCAGGATGAAGAGCTGACCGATTTGTTGGTGGATTTCCTTCCTGCTCATGCTGATGCTGCCTGTGAGTGCGATTTCAGCGGGGAGGGGCGCAGTGGTTTCGATGGTTGTGGAGAGGAGTTCTTCGAAGAGACTGGTTTTGACGGATTGGGCGAGAGCGTGCGAGATGGCTAGTTTGGTCATGTAGTTTTTCTTTTCGCGCAGGGAGATGAAGTCGTTGTAGATGCGGGCTTGGTACTCGCGCGTGTAGTAGAAGTTGAAATTTTCGGTCTGGATGTTATCTTCAGAGAGTTTTTCGAGCTCGAATTTGGCTATTTCCTTCAGGAAACGCTCTTCTTGAGCTAATGTCATGCCCCAGATTACGACGGTACCGTAGTCAAAGAGAAAGATTTCAGGAGTGTGCACGTGCGTGTCGAAGTCTATGGGTGCTATGCTTGAGGTTTGGAGTTCATCAGGGTTGGGAAGGGTGTGGTTTGGTATTGAACTTTCGCCGTTGTCGAGAGTAGTGTCGCCAGCTTCCGTTGTAAGGTCTATCAAGTCGTCTCTGTGTTGCTGCTTATTCTCGTCGACCTCGATGGCGCTATCTGAGTACCGTCGCTCACGGTTCCGGGTGACCTCGGGCTCGTCGATGATAACTGCTTCTGCATCGTCTGGGTCGTCACTGGCGCGTCTTGAGCCTTTCGATCGGCCGTAATTATAATTGAAGGGCGAGTAGATGCATTCATCGAACTGTTTTGGATTTGCGCCCCGCGTTCTTTCCCTACTTTTCAAGTACTTCATCATCTTCTCTATCTGGTAGGACCCAGCTGTGCAGTATGCGGTGACACGAGGTAGCTTGTCCCTGTCTGCCTTCCCCAGTCTAGCAGCATCTCTACGCGCTGTTGGGTCTTTTATCCTTGTAAATTGCGAATATACGTCCCTCCCACTCTCCTCGTCTGGCCCATCTTCTCCAGGATCCGGATTCGGTAACAGCTTCAGCTTCTGCGCATTCTTCGTCGTTCTCTGCGGGCCAATCTTCGAGCCTGATGGCAGTATTGGCGGCTGAGAAAGTGGGGAACCATGACTGTTTCTTCTCCGAAGCTTGCTATTCAGCATATATAGCTTGGGCTGGCCAATTGCTGACTGCTGAGTAGCTTGGAGGCTTGGAGATAACTGGGGGGCAGGGCGAAGGGAAGAGGCTGAGGTAGCCGGGCCATCTGCATGATTGACGATGGTCTCAGGGTGGAAGGTGACTGTTCTCTGCGGTTTGGAAGGATTTGAAGGAGTTGGTGGACGTAGGAGAGGACTTCTTTCTGTCGAAGCGGAAGCCATTATGGAAGCTGAGGGATTTCTAGAACAGCTTCGTACAGCTAACAGTCGTTTTCGAGAAGTGTTGAGATCTTATCACGTACATGAAAATGTTGAATGCGGCCATGACGAAGAAATTCGAATACCTCGAGGTTCTGAACTTGGAGCATGCCAAGCTACTTTTCTCCAGAACTACTTCCCAACGGTAAAGTTACAAAGCACGTGGCCCTAACACTAGTCCGAATGCGAATATCTCCTCCAACACCACAAGGCTGTAGCACTTCTTATGAGTTTCTAGATGTTCATTGCTTTTTTTCTTTGGTTTGCACAAAGTACGCTATCTGGCGGTGCAATATCCCTTCACTACGTATTCAACGAAAGACAAGCTCATTGTCAAAGTAGACCCTACCTCTTGGTAGAACAGTAACGTCGAGCAATCCGACATCAGCAGCATTTAGAGATTATCAGCATGCGTAACTTGAGAGTCTGGCAACCGTAAGGCACCTAGTCAGCAAAGAAGTCAGTATGGTGCTCTCCCAAGGCCGACCCGATCATGAAGCGCTCATCACAAGACCATCTTACAAGTCCCCTTTCCAGAGAAAGTGTACACTCCAGCCTTGAAATACCTTCCTTGTAGGTCACGTAAACAAGAAATCCGACTTCTCCCGAGAATCGAGAGATATCAGACATTTCTGCCCTTTGCATCGTCGATGTCTTAGGCAGAAACTGTCTCGGTAAATGTAAGAAGATGATCTCTTGCTATTTGAAGAAGACTCTTTGAAACCCCAAGTTGGGCTCCACTTACATCATGAGTTGGTGAGATGGATATGCCTATTCTTGCCATATCGCGCTTCAGAATTGAAAACAGGTATAAAACCCATGCTTTTCCCCTTCCAGCGCTGCTTTCCATCAACTTTTCAACTTACTTTTTCGAGATCGATGAGTACGTTAGTCTATCCTCTTTGTCTTTGTGTTCAAGGGAAGTGGGATGTTGAGCAAAGCCGATCGAAGCGCAGCTCACGACAACAAAACCTCACACGATAACTTCAGGACAATTGTAAGAATTATACAATCAATTCCTTTCAAAGCTTCAGTCTCAACTGATCACGCTCTTCTCAGCAGAAAGATCATTCACCATGCCTGCTAAATCATCCGACAACGGCTATAAGGAAGTGTTTGCGGATGCAATGGTGAAGTCTGGCTGCTTGGTAGAAGTGGGCGCCACAATTGTACGCGGAATATTTGGCAAAGACTAGCCTCGAGGGTGACACACAATGCAGCTAGCGGAGAAGTGATTATAGCAGATATTGGCCCTGTGGATGGTCATAAAAATCCACAGGCGCAAAAGCAGTGGCCACTGGCAGTCATCTACCCCAGTACACATAGTTGGATGACGAGAGATCACAATGAAATTTGCACCGCCGTAATCTTTGAAGAATAGATGGCACACATAGCAGATGGGTATCTATGAATCATGCGCAGCCTTGTTGGATATCTCTCTCACTCCTTACTGCCTAGGGCGACCTGATACGTTCTGCCAACAAAGGATCGGGCAACATAAAAGCGCTTCTGAAGCCTACTTCCGTACAAATCCTCCACTAGGCTTACGACGAGGCACGGTAAGAGCGCCTTTGAGCCCTCGTCGGCCCATAAGCCAAGATTCTCGCAAAGCTTTGCTGTTTCTCGAAGCCTTTGGAGGCAGAGCAGTTCGGGTGTCCTGTAGTACGCGCACTTTAGTCTTTCCGAACTTGACATCCTTTGGTGGCTTAGAGTTGGTGTCTAGGAACTTTCGTTTCTTGTTTGTAGGCACTTTGCCCTCAGATAGTGGAGGAGTGGGAAGTCGAGTGACAGGTTCCGTTGCCAAAATCTCGGCTGGGAGTAAAGCTGGCAGTGGGGCTTTGCTTGAGCTTTTAGGTTTCACTGGGAATGTTTGCTTTTCATCAATAACGGTAGCAGCTTCAGGCACGGGTTCCGCCACATCTGGAATCTCAACCTCGTCCACAACAGTGGCACCAGTGGCTTGGGGTACGGTGGTCTTGGTACCCTCTGCCTCCGGTGTTCTAGCTAACAATGAATCGTTGAAAACAGGAACGGTATTGGGCACAGCGGGCTGAGCAACCTCTGTTTTTGGGACTTTAGCAGAAAGTTGCTCGTCGAGCCAGCTGTGCTTCTTTGAGGACTTGGCTTGCAGCTTGAGCCGCAAGTCTTTTTCTCGGCGTTTGACCTTTTCGGCGGCTTCTTGTCTACATCACGTCAGCCAATTTCTACATGAGTGATGGTGAATTGGCTGCTTACTGGGCAGCTGCCTTTTCCGCCTCCAAGGCCGCTGTCCTTGCCTTGTCCTTTTCTGCTGACACTGTGACTGCCTCTGGGGCTTCGTCGTCGCTTTCCTCTGACAGTTCTGCATTTATTGCCTGGGCCGTACCCTCCGCTTCCAGCACTGGCTCCAAATTTTCGACTTCATCGCTACCAAACCTCTTGTGCGTCGCCTTCGCTGCTTTGGCAGGCGATGGCTTGGTCTTGGCTGGTTCGGCAACGGTATCTAGCCCTCCCATGTCTAGCTCTAAGATTTCATGTGAAGGTGTGTTTCTTTCTTCTTTTGACTTCTTCCGGCGCTGTACGGGTTGCGAGGCCTTAAGATCCTGTGCCACCTCTCCCACTTCTTCGGCCACTACTTTTGCAGGTCTTGTACCCTCCAGCGGGTTGATAACTACACTCTTCATCACCTCTTGACCCGCATGAGCTTTCCGCAGTCCCTTCTTGGAGGGCGGCGATGCGTTTGGCGGAGGAGTCGATGCTGCCGTAACGTCCTGCATGATCATGTCTTCTTCTTGTGTAATCTGGCGGTGTTTGCGCTTTGAGCTACCATTTGACCGCTCTGCTGTTATCGTGTTCGAGGGCTCTGTAGAGGTAGGCGTAGACGCTTCATCCTCTTTCGACATTAATGTTCTCGGCCTCTTCTTATCCCCAACCTGCTCAGGCGTCAATCCATACCCGCTCACGCTCTTTCTCTTCTTTGACCTATCATCCGAAGGCGGCCCATTCTCTATAATATCCTGCACCTCCACATCGTCAAGCGTATGGTCTTGACTCCTCGTGGCCACCATACCTTGCTCAGCGGCTTGGTCAAGCTCGCTTTGTAACTGCTTGTCCGACGCCTGTGATAGTGCGACTTCGTCTACTGAGAGATCAATCCGAGGAAAAAGGCTACGAGGGATCTGTAGAAGTCTAGAAAACATTTGCCTTTGACTTTTCCATTAAGAGGGGCAGGGGTCATAATTGGTGGAGAAAGAGTTCGTGCGGTGCCAAGAATTTCCTTCCTGCAGTATCCCAGATTGGCAACTTTGCCGACTATATTTCTCTGCGCGATGCGTGCGATGACAACTTGGTTTTTCCCACGCCTCAGCTTCCCTTCACACTCCCCTCATTTCCCAGAACCAATGGCTCTCCCCCTCCCCATCCCACCCCTCCGCCTCTTCGAAATAGACGACCAGTCCTGGTTCCCCGCCTCCCTCCGAGGGTCCGTCCAAGCAGTCCTCACGCACCTCTGGTCCTACAAAGCCCCCCTCCTGCAACCCGCATCACCCGCCTCCCTCGTCGCCCGCAGCCTCCATCAAATCCTGGGCGACAAAATAAAACAATACACCTTCGTGGACTTCTGCTCCGGCGCCGGTGGCCCAACACCCTACATAGAAAAAGAAGTCAACAAGCGCTCGGTCACAGCGTTGAAAGAGCGCGCACAGAGGAATGGGCAGTTGCATGCTCGTGGGATTGGGGAGGCGTTGGGGGAGGGTGTGCATTTCGTGCTGACGGATATACACCCCCATCTCGGCGCTTGGTCGGCTGCTTCAAAGAAGTCGAGCCATTTGCACTATCTGTCTACTTCCGTTGATGCTGCCAATGCGCCTAAGAATATAGTGGAGTTGGCCAACGTTCCACATGCAGATCAGAAGAAAGTCTTTCGCCTTTTCAGTCTTGCATTTCACCATTTTCCTGATCCGCTCGCTATCTCGATCTTGCGGAATACGCTTGAGACGAGCGATGGCTTTGCGATCTTCGAGCTGCAGGGGCGAGATGTGGGGAATTTGTTTACCATTGCGTGTATGTGGCCGTTGTTGTTCGCGGGGAGCTGGTGGTGGTTTTGGGGACAGTGGGAACACCTCTTCTACACCTACATCATACCTATTGTGCCGTTCGTGGTCGTCTTTGATGGCTTCGTTAGCTGCCTAAGGACGAGGAGAGACGGGGAGGTCATGGAGTTGGTGAAGAGGGCTGGTGGAGTGGAGGGATGGAGGTTTGAGATGGGCAGGGAGGTGCATACGTGGACCGGGGGGATGATGCAGTACTTTATGGGGATAAGGGAAATGCCTAGGAAGAAGGGCGCGTGAGGTGGCTTTTCGTGAGAAACAGCCGACTTCGCAACACATACAAGCATCGCGCCGTACATAATTATTCGGCATATAAGCACCTATAAGCTCCGAAAGAGTTTCCACAGCCTTCTTCCATCGAAGACAGTACCAGCAGGTTTCTTCAGAAGCTTTATTCGTATGAACCTAGTCTAGCAAGTCTATCGCAGGCAGTCCGCTCGCAAGCTATGTTTTAAGACGCCAATATGAACGCAAGCCTCTCTCGTCTAAAGTCGCACTCGCTCAAGTGTACAGCAGCTCATCAAGCATTATTAGTCCACATCCTCCGTCAACAACCCATCCACCTGGTCATCCACCTGGTCATCCACTTTCCTCGGCCGCCTCAATAGCATCATCTCCAGCGATATTCCCGGCCCAAATGCACAAGCAACTACATTTTCTCTCCTCTCCCCCAGCTGCCTCAACCTATCCATTACAGCCATAATGGTAGCACTGCTCGAATTGCCGTACTTAACGTAGATCTCGTAACTGGCAAGTAAATGATCGGTGGTGAGATTCATGGCTTGTTCTACACCGGTGATTATGGTGGAGCCGCCAGGATGGAGGGCCCAGTCGAAATCCGCTGCTGTGGGGAGTTTGCCATTGGTGTGGAAGGCGGGAATGGATTTTATGAGGTCTTGGAAGGCGGGCGAGACGGCGGCGGAGGCCATTGAGGGGACGCGGGGGGTCAGGACGACTTTCCAGCCTTGAGAGTGTCAGCTTTTATTCCGTTGAATGGGTGGGCCGGATGCTGTACCTAAGGGGTCCACGTCGAAACCCAGGTCCTTGTCTGTGTCTTCCAGTATTTCATGCTTCCAGCCCAGCAGCTCATAAATCGGGCTTGGGTCGTCTTCTCCGACGTTGTTGCTTAAAACACATGCTGATGCGCAGTCGCTAAATAGGCATACTCCAATCCTGGTCTTTTGCTCCTTATCGATCGAGTCCAGTTCTGACCGTACCAGTAGGCTTGATATCTCACAAGCCAGCACCAGGACCCGCGCAGGCTTCTTCCGAAACGAGGACCCCAGTGCCAAATTCGCTGCTGCTCTTATGGCTGCGAGTCCTCCTGAACACCCTATCCCGTGTAAGAGTATCTTCTCCACGCCACTCCGCAGGCCCAATTCTTTAGTAACGTAGTGATCGAAGCCAGGGTTGGCTGAGTTTGTACAGGTCGTAGAAACAACGTGTGTGATTTCGTCGAAATTCCCTCCCCACTCTGCTATCGCCTTCTTGCACGCATCGACAGATAGTTGTACGCCTTCTTCCCGGAAATACTGATTAAGCTCGGTGATGCTCGGGGCGTTGATTTGATTAACGGAAGGATGGTTGACATCACCTATAGCGGCGCGAGTGTCGATACCAGTGAAGCGATTGATAGAGAGGACCTTTGTGAGCCTGGTGACCACAGGACTGCATTAGCAAGCTACGTTCGTGTGACTGGCCGTTGGAGGCAGGTCGTGGCGGACCAGATAAGGAAAGTGAGGTCGCACGGGAAACCTCACGCTGTTGACGGTGGATAGAACCTCTTAGCCAATGTCTCGAGAGCTTCTGGTCCTAATTGAAAGGGTGGGTATTCGACGCCCAGCCCTAATATGGACAGATTGAGGTCGTCCTCAAAACGATCGTGTGCAGTCGTGCCATTGACTGCAGTTGGCGACATGATTAAGACGGTATCAAACAACAGAAGTCAACAAGTACTTTCTTGCGCGCTCGTGCTCCACTTCCGTACCTAAAATGGCTGCGATAACGATGGTAAAGACTGTTGGGAAGCTAGGGGTCAATTTAAACTACGGCAAGAAATTATCCCCAGAGAAAAGTGAACCAAGATGTCATGGCAAGCGAACGGCACCGCAGCGGGAATGACATCAGATACGCAAGGTACGAAAGAGCACCAGGAACGATTGGGTAGAACTAGTGGGTGCATGGCGGGAGTGGTGGTACGAATCTGCATCTACTATCGGACAGGTTTAGATAGCTAGCATGGTGGAGATCTGGAAGAGCTACTATAACTTCGCAACGAAAGCCCCGGCTAGGAATTCTTATGATATTCTACTATTTTTCTTACAGAAAGTCTCTTCTCAAGATTGAGATTCTAAAGAGAGATTAGCTTGAGTCGGAACGTTGTCTCAGCGCCAAGGATGCTAAAACCCACCCGAGGGCCGAGGGGGCCGAGGGGCGCAAAATACTAGAAGGGGGTGACCCCTTCTAATTCCGGTTACGCAAAACCTACTACTTATACCCACTCACCGAAACGGTGTTGAAAACCCCGGAAGAAATTCCCAGACTTATGATAGAGTCTAGAGGTGACCCTTGTCAAATCTTAAGTTCTACTACCCACTATGTGGTGAGGGATGAGTTATTGAAAGTCTGTGTGTGTTTTTTGGTTTAGGCGTCGATCGTCGTTTTGCGTAGCCGGGATATTTTATGCCCTCGGCCCCGGTAATAATAAAGACAGGGCAAAGATTCGATCTTGGGCACCGAGTACGAGAACGATTTCGACGTCGGACTTTCGCTAGCCCTGCATACCGCATCTTCAAATCAGAATTGGGTAAGGTACCTAGGTACTCAGGTCAATGCCCTTTGGCATGTGCTACCTTAGAGATTGAAGAGGGCAATCTTCTGAATACGATCCCTTCGGAGAAGCCTCCGCAATGTATACCTTCGCCCTTTGCCTGGCTGTTGGGGTTGCACTCTGGTTTCTGCAAGGCCAACGGTCTGCAATACGGCGCAACGGAAAGAGACTACCGTAAAGATCCTCCACGTTCTTATGACAAATGATGACTGACCTGCGACAAAAGACGGCCTCCGGGAACCCTACCCTTCGCTGGCAATGGCATCTGGTTTCTCCAGCCCAGACATAAGCTTCTTGATTGGTTTGTCCAGTGTGAGAGACAGACCGGATTTGAGACGTTTGAGATATCGGTACCGTCATTACCACCGGGTATTGTAATCAACGACCCTCGGAATGTAGAGCATGTCCTGAAAAACAATGACATCTTCATCAAAGGCGCCTTTTTCCGCGTGAGATCATGGGACCTATTCGGTACGTGAACCATGCCTGAGTTGATCGATTCTAAACTGCTCGCATTTTCCAGGCAACGGTATCATCAATGCCGACGGCGATCTATGGAAGATCCAGCGAAAAGCCGGACTTCGTTTCTTCAGTAATGCTAATCTGAAGACTCTGGTTGACGAGGTTCTACCACCCATCATGGCCGACACTGAACAAACTCTAGATCATGCCGCTAAAGAGGGCAGTTCTGTTGATCTACAGAGCATACTGCTAGAGCTTACTACGCGGCTCATGAGCAACATGGCTTACGATATGGACATGCCAGCCTCTTTGCCATTTTCCAAATCGTTTGATTTCGCTTCTGGTAAAATTGGCGAACGATTCCAGAACCCTTTCTGGCAAGTCACGGAGCTGCTTTTGGGTGCTCCTTTGAGAAGAGCAGTATCCGAGGTGAAGACATTCGGTGACAGCATTGTTTCTGCCGCGGTGAAGAAGAGAGGCAGTGGCGAAGAACCAGCAAAGAGGACCACCGACCCGCTCCAGACTAATTTGATTAACGCTTTGCTGGATCACATTGACGATCATAAGGTGGTTGCTGATGCTGCTATGAATTACCTATCTGCTGGCAGGGATACAACAGCCCAATCCCTAACTTGGACTTTCTACCTTCTCATGCGTCATCCAGAAGCCCGCCAAAAGATCACCAACGAATTACAGGCTACCGAAAATCTACCATTATCCTTTGAGACTATTCAGTCCTCTATACTACCTTATACAGCTGCCGTTTTCAACGAAAGTCTCCGACTGTATCCACCAGTCCCAGTCGAGCTCAAAGAATGCACATCTCCTACTACGTTTCCAGATGGCACGTGGCTCCCAAAAGGCGCTGTCGTGATGTGGACGACGTGGGCAATGGGCCGCTCAAAGAACATCTGGGGCGAAGACGCTGACGACTTTCGACCTGAGCGGTGGCTTATAGATGTCAAAGATGGGGAGGCACAGACACTGAGGATTATGGGCGCCTTTGAATGGCCAGTCTTCAACGGAGGACCGAGATCTTGTCTTGGCAAACGAATGGCAGAGTTACTGGCCGTTTATGTCATCGTTGAATTGGTGTTGCGATTTGACTTTGAAGAAATTCTAGAAGGGAGACCGACGCCTGAGGAGGCGCCGAGGGAACGACACAGCCAGAATAGCTTGACACTGCCAATGGAGGGAGGCTTGCCGTGCTATATTCGACGGAAGCTACGTGGTTGAATGAGCACTTGGGTTGAAATCAAATCAAATGCTGGCAGCTACGTGATGCGTGTCACTTAACAGGGCCCTACTCCAGGCATTCTGATCGCACTAGTCCGTGCTTTGGGCTAAGCTGATACAGCAGCCTTCTTCCTCATGCGTCTACCGGCAAGGTTGCGGGCACATCTGTAAAGAAGCTTCTGCTCCTCATACTCCTTTGTATAGTCCATCCATCCAGAAAAAGTGAAAGGCCAGGTCGAGTTGCAAGATTTTGATGGATAACAATAAAATATAACCAAGTACCTGAATTTCTCGAGAACTTCAGCTATCGAAAGAGCTTGGATCGATCCACCAATCGCAAGTCACGCTAAGACCGTTCTCGAAATCAAAGATGGGTCGTCTCGAATATTGAGATTTATGGTACCAACCAGAACCCATGGTAAGATGCATTTGCCCGGCATGCAAGTCTTGCTCAATCCCAAAGTAGGTCCTGACATTGCGCCCTTCGCTTTCCAGAACCTGCAGCCAGTCCGCCGCGTCCTCGTGTGCATCGAAGGGTTCTGTTCTTTCGTAGCGGAATAGTTCATCAAGAGCAGTGCCGTATCCAGCAGGGTTGCAATGAAAACACACAGAGAAGTCCTGGCCTTTGCGTGGTACAGGGCCATGCAGATTTACTCGAATGCGAAGCAATCTTCGGATGAGTGACTCCCATAGTGAACGATCTTGCGCGTGTCCTCGGAGAGCGGTGACCGGCGCAGGAACCAAGACCTCCTCGTCGTGATGATATTGGAGCTCATCCAGTACAAAATCTTGTGAAAGGAGGAAGTCGATACCTTCTGGTGACAATCGTGTTGTCTTGCAAAAAGCTCCTATGTCCGATACAGTAACTTCCTCCTATGCTTGTGCTAGTATCCTTAATACAGTGAGTGGAAGTTTTGGCGAGAATCCGCAAACAAACTTGTCGCTAATGCGATGCATAGCTTTACTAAGCCAAGATTAGCTATTGCACCTCTCATGAGGCGATTCATCTACTCACAGTCCAGAAATATTCCCATCATCGGCTTGGACGCCAAGCTGAAGCACCCAGATGCATAAGTCTTGCTAATTGTGTACAACGCCGTACTGAACCGATTTGAGCGTCTAAACGAGCGATTTGAATGTAACCAATTACGTGAAGCAAACTCCATCCGCCGCAGTCCAACGCAGACGGAGATATAGCTTTGCTCAGAAACATAGTTTTAAGTCCTTCTATATCCCCACGACAGCACATGCCATGGATATCACATCCGAGGTCACTCGTTCTAAAGTCCAGCACAGGGCAGGCATTCAAACTTCTTGGTAGCCTGTTGAAGCTGTTCGTGTAGTACACCTCCACCCTGTGCCAGAGAAATGACGGCGTAACACTGATTACCTTTTCGAAATCAAGGACCTCCCTGTTAGCGCTACATGCACTGTGCGATCTGCTGCTAAATTTTGCCTTGGTGGTTACATGGACACCATTAAGGAAACCTCAATACCAGACTGCGCTGTTGATAGTAGAACTGTCAGAAGAGGAAAGCCCCGAGTAAGGGCGTGTGGTCAAGACCTCGCCGTAGTGCAGGTCCTTAGTCCTGTCCAGTCTTGCAATCGACGACTCGGAATTCAATGATTTTGGGGCCTGGGTGCTACTTCGGTCGGCGACTTGGATTCGGTGCATCCTAGACTACACTCAGTACAATTCATGTCCTTGAAACTGAAGGACATTACTGAATTTGCCACGTATTGCTCATGATCGCAAGCCTGCAGCCTTGTCTCGGCGTGCCGAAGCTGGGACTGAATGTCCAGTGTATTATCTTTTCTTGGCACCATTTTCGTCGAAGACCATGATCGTTGCACCCGATTCTAGGCGTCGAAAGATCTTCTGATTTTTTAGACGAGGGTGTGAAAGGATTGGACATTCTTGTCGCAATTCTCTAACGCCCCCTAGAATATTTCCGGGCGAGCCAGGTAGACGAGAGACCAAGAATTATTGCTCGACTTTGATCCCTGACATAGCTTAAAGTGCAGTGCAAAGAGTCCAGAAAATGGACCAGCCTCGTAAGCTCGTGGGGAGCGTCATGTAGAACATTGCGGATGTCTTTTGACTGTTCCCGCGAGCTGGATCGCCAGTGATACAACAGCAATAATGCCAGCGGTGACGTCCATCGCCTTAACTTGTCCAGGAATGGAGCCGTAGATTTGTGAATTGCACAGAGGAAGATAGAAACTTGATCTCACAATAGGTTGTTCGCTCTATCAGCCTGATCATACACACCTAATAAGCTTCTGTCCCGCGGGCCGGGGGCTCCAGTTTTGGCCCTAAGAAGAAGACCTATCGGATACGAGTACGAGTTCCTGATGCATGGCATTCTGAAAAAAACACTCCTTCCCTTGAGCGTACTTTCGCCTCGCTGTACAGCTCGAGCACAGCATGTTGTGACGATGTCACAACACCTTACTCTAATATGATCCTTCCGCCAGTGGAACATCCCATATAAGCCATAAGATGCGTCCACGACATCTGCTGGGGCTCTTTTCGAAGGCGTCGCCAGTAAGAAGCAATTGCTGCTCACACATCCCACCCCTCCAAGCACCCTTCCACTCCACCCCCTCAGTACGATCAGCGTCTCAATGGGGTCCGTACGGGCCTCGGCGCCCATCACCCAACTATAATCGCTTCAACAGAGCCGGTAACATCTACACTCTCTGGTATACAAGCGCCGGTTTCCGCTATGGCGTGGGCGCTGTCGGTCTTGGTGGAGGCGCCTTCTACTACAGAAACCTCGAGCAAGTCCCAGTCTCAAACCGGACACGCTTCAACTGCGTATCAAAATCCTTCGAAGACTGGACTGGCGAGCAATCATTCCAAGCGGTTATGCAAGAATACGGGAGCGAGGTGCTGCCACCCAGTCACCCATATTCGCAGCAGGTCAATCGAGTGGTGAGTAGATTGATACCAGAGAGCGGATACGAAGCGGCAGACTGGGAGGTCAGGGTCATTGATGATCCGGAGCAGAAGAACGCATTTGTTGTGCCTGGAGGGAAAGTCTTCGTCTTCAGTGGTATACTACCTATCTGCGGCGGAGATGATGGTCTAGCTGCTGTGCTAGGTCATGAAATAGCTCACCAGGTGGCTCACCATACAGGTGAAAAGCTGAGCAAGAATGGGCTTGTAACGCTCGTTGCATTGGCTGCTGCTCTCACTTTGGACGTGTCCGGAAACCTTCCCTATTTCATACTCGATCTAGCCCTTTCGAGACCTGGATCAAGGAAGATGGAGTCAGAAGCAGATTTTATAGGACTGTTAATGATGGCGAAGGCCTGCTATGACCCAAGCGCAGCTGTGGGGCTCTGGCAGCGCATGGCGAAAGCTGAGCAGAACGCGCCACCTCAGTGGTTGTCAACGCATCCAGCTAGTGAGAACCGGATTGTGAGGATTCAGGAATGGCTCCCACAGGCTGAAGAAAAGCGTAATCAAAGTGAATGTGGGAGCACGATGAGCTACGTTAATGAGTTCAAGCGAGCTTTTGGCTCCGGTGGTACTGGCGATGAGGATTTCTGGTGACCGAGTCGCTAGATTTATACTGATGATAATGAGACAGTGACATAGTGGGCAACGTTGGAAAGTCTATTCAGCGCGTCTGGTAGCCCAATAAAGGTATGCAGCTCAGCTCTTTCAACGCATCTGAAACCAGCTATTTGAGAAACCCTTGCGTATTCTCAAGGTCACTATAACATGGCACGGTTCTTCAGGCTCGCTTCTCATTTGCAATTGTGTAATGCTGAAAAGAATCTTTCGTGGGTCTGACATATCCTAATTGTGAACACGCTGGAGCTTGCTTCTGTATTCGCTTCCCAATTCCTTCGCAACATTTCAAAAGGGGGACCAAGGATCCCTCTCGCATTGTTGACCAACGTCTCATACTCCTCTGCTTGTTAGCATCCTCTGTAACCAACATTAACCCCAACTATATAAAGAGCCATGTCATCTCTACCTCCTCAATTAACACAAACTTACAATGCGCAATATTGCAACCATCATCGTCCTTCTCATGGCTCTTCTTACTGCCACGACCATCGCCGCGCCGTCGCCTCTATCCTTACAGGACCAAATATGTCAAGCCTGCGCAAACGCGATGGATGACTGGGCACCAATGCAATGCACTAATAATCCGGATGTCAGACCGACTGCAGATTGCTGGAGCGGAAGGGTCCGGAACTACAGGACCCACACACCCACACTTGCTTGATCGGCATGGAGCTTGAGACGTACACGCTTGAGATGAAGGGTCTACTTCATTGGTACAATTCTTGGTGGCCCCGAACCCATTGGCCGATCAACCAGGATTCCCGTCGATGAAAGGTGTCCGAACTGATACCCGGAATATCGCTTCGGGGCATCAGCGAAACTGGTGGGGATTCTATCAACACCGCTGTTTAGATCGAATCTGCGCTCAATCATCTCCTGTCAGGCTCTCCTCCCAGTGCAGCTGAACTTGAATGGTGGATACCATGCTTTGGGCCATCTACCAACGTTTTTAATTGATCAAATGCAAATCTCCGGACCTGTCCATCTTGGTCGTTAAATGCCCGTCAATAATGCCGCTCACGAAAGAAGAATTCGAGGCAGTGTCAGCGAGTTACGGATTGACTACAGTTGGGAGAGTATGTTGATGAGGTAGAGGAAGGACGCGGTATCTCTCGATGGGCTAGTGAAAGCTGAGGAGAGGGACGGACATAATGAGGGCGACAAGGAACGGCTGATGGGCAATGGACACATCTTCCCGAAGACGTAGTTAATCCTCTCGAAACCCAGCGAGACGAAGGCGACAAGAGATTTCTTCGCGTATGCACTGAGATAATGTATGCTATGTAGCAATTGATCAACTTAATCGTTCGTGGCAGCAGTGCATGAACGACGAACGCCGTTTAAGCCATGGGCGCATTAGGACTAGGTTCAGGGCTATGAGACCAAGTGAAACGTATCGACGTCCATGTGCACTACCCAACCGTTCAGCTTACACAATGGGTTTGCTACATCATGTCGACGGCGACATGATGCCAGAGAGCGTCGCTGTCCTGCAGCCGATGATGCAGGAATCTCCCCCGCATTGCGCGTGGGGTCACTGATTGGCCATGATTTCTCCGCCTCGTCCAGGAAGTCCAGAGCATGTTTCTTGCTATAGACGGAAATTCGTCTTTCGAGAACGTCATTGACCATTATGGAAGGTGCAGAATACCGTCAACAAGGCTAGGTATGCAGCAGCAATAGCTATAAGGTACGAAGCCTGCTCTGTTCTTATCCCGCCTTATCCATCTAGCTCCCAACACAGAATGACTTTCTCCGCAGTGGCTAGCATATTTGCTGTGCTGCTATCGGCATCCTTACTGACATCGGCTCAGGACACCACAATCCCAGGTCGTTCAGCCTACACTGTACCCGCAGGCTTTCCCACCAGCGCTTTCCCCTCGTACTATGAAAAGCCCGTTGCAACCCAAGAGCCCCAGCCTGCTCTCTACGATCCGGTCTTAAATATCACCTTTCCATTGAACCTCACCAACCCAGATACAATCCCCATTGTCGACAATGATCCGATATTCTACCCCCAGCCACTGGAGAACCTATCCAACGCGTCTGCAGCAGCTCTGGTGCAAGCAGCCTTCACGAACATATCGGCGATTATTTTGGGGAATACCGTGACAGGAAACTGTTCGAAATGCCAGGCTTCGCTGGCAGTGGCAAAGACCGTTGCACAGTATGCACCCGAAAGTGCGCCAGGTCTATTCGTCAAGCTCTGCGAGACGTTCAAGTTTTCCTCGAACGCAACTTGCGTTGATGACTATGCAGCAACCAGCTTCGGAGCTGTTCTCAGCCAAGTTCTGGCATTTGCAAACGTCACCGGGTTGGATGGCCAGTACATCTGCAACGATCTCAGCAGCACTTTCTGTAAAGCGCCAACGGTTTCGCCTCTGAATACTACAAATCTTTTCCCCAAGCCGAAGCCAGCAAAGGCGTGTGCCCCAGCTGCTTCTGGAAAGAGAGTGAAGGTTCTACATCTGTCAGACTTTCACATCGACCCTAGATACTCTACTGCTTCGGAAGCCAACTGTTCGGCAGGCTTGTGCTGCAGGACTAATGTCCATGCTACCGGAGCAAATGTTGGGCAGGTAGAGATGCCTGCGCCACTATATGGTGCTTACAAATGTGATACGCCATACTATCTTGGCCTTGCAGCTCTTCAAGCTATTGCACCTTTGACTGGGACTCATGGGGACTCTTCCATCGCCTGGACTCTCTACACTGGCGATCTTGTCTCACACGATTCCCAGAATCAGCTTTCCCGCGCCTATACGGAGTACGCTGAAACCAGTGTGTACGATCTCTTCAAGGAGTATATAGGCAGCCCAGTCTTCCCAGTCCTTGGCAATCATGACAGCAATCCGGAAGCTATTGATGCACCCCATAGTCTTCCCGGGCCACTTGGACAGCAATTTAGCTGGAATTACGACCATGTATCTTCGCTGTGGCAGCAGAATGGCTGGATCAACTCGACTGTAGCAGGTGAAGCAAGGCTTCACTATGGTGCCTACTCCGCTCTGAACCAGTACGGGCTACGTATCATCACGCTGAACACCGACTTCTGGTATCGGAGCAACTACCTGTAAGTCATAGCGTTTGAATACCGCAGACCCATAGCTTACGTATCCAAAGAAACTATATCAACACCTCAAATCCCGATGTCTCGGGAATGCAAGCCTTCCTAATCAGCGAACTCCAAGCTGCCGAAGACGCAGGCGAGCGAGTCTGGATTCTCGGCCATGTCCTGCCAGGTTGGGATGGCAGGAACCCACTGCCGAATCCCTCAAATCTCTTCTACCAAATCGTAGACCGTTATTCGCCCCACGTAATCGCCAACATCTTCTTCGGCCATACCCATGAAGATCAGGTCATGATCTACTACGCCAACAACGGCACCGTCCAGAACTCCGAGATGGCATTGACGACTGGCTGGATCGGTCCCTCGGTCGTACCCTTAACGAACCTAAACAGCGGCTTCCGCATGTACGAAGTCGACACCGGCTCCTTCGAGATCTACGACGCCTACACTTTTTACTCCGACGTCAACAGCTTCCCCAATTTAAACGTCTCAAACACAGGCCCAACATACCAGTTTGAATACTCCACCCGCGACGCCTACATCGACTGGCCCGACTCCCAGCCGCTCAACGCACAGTACTGGCAAGCAGTGACCGAAGCCATGGAGACGGACATCAGTATTGTGGAGAAGTTCAATACGTTTCAGGGCAAGAGTAGTGTGAAGACACCAAACTGTACGAATGCGGCTTGCCAGAAGGCTAAGATTTGTTATATGCGGAGTGGAAGTGCAGCGTTGGGGAGGCAGTGTCCCCAAGGCTATGGGAGCGTACAGAGTGCATTTCGTCCGCCGGCGGCGACGTGATGGGGCGAGATGGGTAGGGTAGATGTTGCGGTTTATGAATGCATGAGATGGTGATATATCATAACTACATTCCGATCCACTCCCTAAATTTTCTTCAAAGCCTTGTCTGAACGCCCAACCTTCTCACGCAGCCATAAAAGCATCAACAGCCATATGTTCGCACGGTCTCAGAGCTAGAAAAATGATCAACAATTGTCCGTATAGGTGTACGCTCACCCTTCTCTCCCTGATATCATCCCCCCATCTATCCAGCACTTGACTATACTTACTTTGAGCTTTGATTTTGAATGACACACTTTGAGCTCACGTAGCGCCCATGATTGATCCAAAGACCAGCCACTTGAGCGATGAAATTGGTAGTTCTATGTATGACTCAGAATGGAATAATCTCAGCAGAGGTGAGCACCACAACATTAAATCCCATGCTTGACATGGGTGAAGAGGAGTGGAGATATCGGTGAGTCTTTGAAGCACAATTACCACAGCATAAGACTAGCAAATGCAATCAATAGATATCCGTCGTCGTACCCAAAGCTGACATATCTAAGGCATACAAAAAGCCAACGGCCTACTCGATTGCTTCTAATGACTATTCTGCGACCGATGCATAGATAGGAAGGATATGTCCAATAGATACCGCTCTAGATCGTTATAAACAGTCACACATGTCCACCCTTCTCCATCTCACTCCCTTCCTAAAGCCCAGGTCTTCCACTCGATTCTTCCCGCCTTTACCTCCCGTTACTTTCTCACCAAACCGCGATAGGGTATCGAAAGCCAGACGCAAGTGCTCTATGCCGCCCGCAGAAAATAAGATAAGGATGGCTGTAAATATCCAAGTAAATGTCAAGTAGATGTAGTAGATGTCGACAAAGGAGCAAAATGGTGCGTATGGCTGGTGTGTGTGTGTGTGTGTGTGTGTGTGTTCGTCTTCGACTTCCTTTCCATACTCTAGGCTTTTAGTCGTGCAAGCTATGCTGTGTAAGGAATGTCGATTGCCTCCCTGTGGATCTGCCCTTCTTGAGCGTCTCGATCTTCGTTTCGCATTAGTCTTCGTCGGTATTTGTTCTTTTCCTTTTCTGAAAGTTTTATTCTTCCTTCCTCTCGATGAGGATGGAGGCGGGTGGTTGCTCGGATTGTGGCGTTCGTCAATGAATATGTCGCGCGATCTCGATTCCAGATCACAAGTAGATCACGCCTCCTCCATCAACGCCTCGTCTCCCGCATCCCTCCATTCCCTGGACTGCGTGGTCAATCTCTTGACGCCAGCCACACGTCCAGCCCACAGACTCTCAGCCGGCGTGCGGAAAGTGTAGCCTCTCTGGCTCGCAATGACACCGATAGCCTGTAGCACTGCTTTCCTCGAGTCACGGCCAAACACTGCTGGGTGGTTGATCCATTCAAGGGAAGCTTCAAGCTCGGTGTCCAGAGCGTTCAGTGTGATAGCGTCAATGCTGGAAGCATGACCCATGCCATCATCTGAACTTGGAGACGGTTGACGCTCAGGTTCTGCTGCGGCATCACCATGGACGCTGGCCGGGGCACTGGCGGGTTTGCCACCTTGTGGGATCGGAGGAAGACCACCCTTGCCTAGACCTTTCAGAATAGTCCTAGTTTCCTTCAGAAGATGGTGAGCACGGTCGTGCTGGCCTCGTGATACTAATGTCAATGCTCTCGTAAGCATATCCGAGGTCAGTAGCTCCATCCTGCGCTGGACGATACTAGGATGAGGCGGGATCGGTGGCGTCGAAGGCCTTCCAGTATTTTTGCTCGCTCTGGGGTTGGCGGGAAGCATTGTGATTGCCAGCAGCGACGGCCGAGACGGGTGAGTAAGAGTGCCATCGCGTAGGATGTCTCCATAGGTCAGATCCGCTTGGATCAAAGGTATTTCCTCCACGCTCAGGGTCCTCTGCTCATCTGAGTCGAACGGCCCACCAAGCGCTTCCAATCCAGAGACGATACTCTCCCAAGGATCTTGTGGCAGGTGCTCCTGGGAGGTATTATCGGGAGCAATAACCAATTGCACAAGAATGTCTGCGCACTGTCAGTAAGCGATTACTGGACCCATCTCCGTTGCACCACTCACCTCTCTTATCACCAAATCTCAAATCGCCTAGTGCGGCTTCGGCATCCTTCCCAGTGGCGCGCTTCGTGATCTGTAGGGCACCCGAAATTTTGACGAACTTGGCTGGCGATCCCTCGGGCAAGCGCAACTTCAATTTCACGTTTTGATGAGAGGTCGTTTGCATGGCCCCCAAACACCCGGCAACGCACTCCCGAAGCATCATCCAGTCCTTCACGTAAGTGTAGGATGCCTTGGTACGCGTGGATAGTTCAATCATCGTGTCTGGCTTGTGGGTCAAACCGAGACCAAACGAGTGGATGGCAACCCTGATAGCACGTTAGCAGTGCGCAACTTTTCCCCGTAAAAAGGGTATGCGAGCGAATGAAGGGGAAAAGAGTAAACGTACTTTGCAGCCTCAGCACGCGATATCACGAAGTCCACGCTTTCGGCGTCCGATGTCGAGGAATCGCTGATGAGGAGGATCGTTGCGATGGGGTTGTTGGCTTTGCGTTGCATGAGCAGGTCCATAGCGACGTTGGCGCCCTCCACAACATCTGCTCGTAAGCTCTTCTGCCCCACGGGTCGGATTGAGTTGAGTATTCTTGTCCAGCCATTCCAGGCTTTCGTAGTCATGCCCACGAGTGGTACACCGCCTCCACTGGATCCAAATGTAACCAATCCCATCCTATCTCTTTCTCCTAGATTCTGGACAAGAAACTTGAGTGCGTCACGTAGAAGTGTAATCTTGAGGCCCTGCATTGACGAGGAGACTGGGATGACCACCACGATGTCGAGAGGAACATGTACCGAAGTTGGAATGCGCTGTTCTTGCATTGGCCTTCCCATTCCAGAAGCAGTATACTCTGTAGGGGCAGTATTTACCGACTTGGGTCCTCCATATGAAGAATTCACCGATGATGCCCGCTTGGTCTTCATGGTCCTGTAGTCATCCTCATCCGTGCCTGAGTTGTCTGGCTCGTATTCGTTGCTTTGCCTTGGTTGCTCGACGGGGCTGTTAAGATCCAGAAGTGACCGCTTCCATTGTTCAACCTGGGTCCTGGTCTGGAACTGAAGGTGGAATTGTTGTAGATCTTGAACGGAAAGGCTGAGAGTAAGCACAGGCTCGTCCGGGCTCGCTTCGACATGCTTCAAGTGCTTCTTAATGAGTATGGATCCTTTGAGGGTGCATCTTGTGAGTTTGCGCTTTGAATTGCCCTCCGCATATTGTGGAGGAGCTCCCTTCTTCTCTTTCACACAAATAAGCATCTCCGCAAAGAGGAAGCATTCGAGCTCCTGCCATGATTGGCGGTCCTTGCCAACTCGCACTGTTCCGAAGAGTCGGAGCTTTCCGAATCTGTAGAACATTAGAACCGACTTGAGAAACAATGATAAGGAGTACAGAATACCGTTGGAAGTCCAGGCCATGCCAATTGTCCACACGAACCCGCAGATCTTCTGTAATCTCTTCCAGAACCTCAGGCGACTCGGATTGCCAATACGCTTGTTGACTTTTAGCGGGTGATTGTGGGCGATTGGCGTTGTTGAAAGTATTGCTGTCTTGTTGCATGGGAGGAAGAACAGGTGCACCACGGAGATCCGCTGGATCTGGCCTCCATTTGCCCTCAGGTACCTCAATCGTAACCAAGCATGTAAGACTTTGTTGCTGTCTTGATCGGGTCAGAGTGGGGTACTCGCTCCGTACTGTGACTGTAGGGGCAGGTATAGGGTTCTTGGTGATGCTCGCTCGGGGGCTGCTGAGCGCCGTTTCCATAGACTGGACATCGTAGTCGTGCCTTCTACCAGTGTTGTTGTGAGAGTCGTTGTATTCGGCCTTGTATTCGCCAGACGAAGCTTGACCACCAGTCTCCCGGCTCTCATTCCTGTTATGTGCGCGACCTTGACTACCGTATCGTTCAACCCTGTCCCGCTGGATCTCTCTTGCTTCCCTTTCCCTATCCCGTTCACGTTGCCTAGGATCTGACGGTTGTGTGCTGTCACGGTTGCGATGGTTCGATCCTCGGCTGCTTGGCCTCTCCTGACCTGTCTGTGGATCCCATGGCACTGGGGTGTTCCGGACGCTGTTACTGTCTTGACGTTGGTGACCCCGTGCTTCGTTATTCTGATTTTGAGAGACTGAGCGGACGATGCTGCTCAGCTTTTCTACGGGGTTGTTAGCGTTTGGTGCTGTGATTTGTCCGTGGTAGTATTACCTAGATCCAATACATTCCCGCCTCTGCTAGTGTCCAGTCCAAGGGGCGCGTTGCAGGTGGGACAGTATTGCGACTCAAATTCTTTAATGTATTCGTAGAAGCAGGCTTCATGAGAGACATGTCCACAAGAAAATTGCAAGATCCGTTCTCCCCGCAGTGTATGCTCTAAAGGCTCTTCGCAGACAGCACATTCACTTCCGATAAAGGTCCTCTCTCGCCTAGTACGAGACCTCTCTATCTCCAACATGCCCGCCATTGGCCGACCTGAGCGCCAGTTGAACGATGTTGCGGTACCGTTGCTGTAAGTTGGATTTGGCTGTCGCGCAGTTTGTTGGGCAGCAATGCGACTTAGAAGTGTAATTTTGCTCTTGGGTTTCTTTGGCTCTGGAGGAGGAAAGAGTGGGGGGTATGGGCGGCCTGAGGGAGAATGCGTAGATATGGCAGACGCCTGACGGTTGTAAGACGGCCTAGCAGTTTGCGGTCCTTGATGTGATTGCGTGGTATTGTATGGAGGGCGTGTTGGAGCTTGCGATGAATTATCTAGGCGGGGCAGTGACGAGTCAGTCGATGCGGACGCTGAATGCTGCAAATATCCGCAGCCGCGAACGGCAAACCCATTGTTCCAGAACGAGTCTTAGACACAAGGTGGCGATTGACTGAGGCTGAAGAGTGACTGCGTGTGCTTACTTCTTCTATTCACAGGTCGCTGACCGTCCTTTTTGGGGAGCAGACCGAGCTGACTCAGGTTGGTGACCTGTGAAAGTGGAGGATGTCAGCGAATGGAGATCCGGAGCGTTGGCGGAGCTGCTGCGTGGAACAAGAACAAACAACCTTTTGTCTTTGCGAGAAGGTGCTGCTTGCTTGTCTTAGGTACCCTGGACGCTGTGGTTGGAGAAATTGATTGTTCGAAGACATAAAGGAGTAAAAGGGGGTTTTAAATACTAAGGCATGTATTCACACGCTGCAGTGTTCTGGATGGTGACTGTCAGCGCGCTGCATGGTCAACTTTGGGTAAGGAAGCAAGTCTAGCAATCTCGGAACGCGATCCCTAGAATCATTTTATTCCTTGATGGTAGGGGACTACCACTGCTTTTGTCCTGCCTAAGGACTAGCCGGCTTCTCTGCCTTTAAGCCCAGCCACCCTGGCCGTGCCTGGGGCCCACTGGTACTACGCCAAACTACGCCTGGGGAAATTAGAATGCTTCGATCGGTGATAGGACGATTCTGGACAAAGCATTTCGACCTGCTTAAGCCGGCTGCCTTAGCATCGAAGCGCCTCAGCTTGCAAGGTAGTGCGAGGAACTCTAATATTGCTAGGGGTGTTTGGATACTCGATGCACTTCCGAACGATCAGTGCTTCGATTGTTCTGAAAACACATTTGGGACCGCTTGGAGGACGAAAGAAAGCGAAATACAGACGGAGGTGGGACACCGCAAGGTAAGGTAACCATGCAATGTGAATGTCGGCTCTGCCAAAAATTCTTTGGTTTGCAACTGTTATTCTGGTACTCAAACCAACAGTAGTTCTAATATGAGGCAATTTACCGCAGATACGGGCAATCAAGCTACAGCTATCGTCGACATGTAATACCACTTCACATACGAGTATGCAGGTCTGAAACCCATCTCGCTGCCCGCCTCTACCTCTGAGGTTGGGGAAAGTCTCAAATTTGCGCCATGCGGCACATACATACGGAGTACTGCCTCTTGCATCATCGTCAGCCGTCTTTCGATTCGTTCCCCAGAGTTTCTTGTTGGTTTGTGGAGACTAACAAGTTTGGTGTTCCACTAAAGACGGCAGAGACACCGAGGGGAAGATGGTGGGGCATTGACCTATCAGAAGATGCATGCGAGCTGCAAGTCGATAGGTTCCTGCCTCCCATCCACCTTGCGGTTCGGGTCGCAGCACACTGACGAACACGATTGCTACTCTATCCTGAATTACGATATACAGCATCGCAATTGTCAGGCCACCTGTACTAGAACTACGATATTACACACGTCCGAAGACAGATGGTGGGATGGCAACCAGCTAAGGCTGAATCCGATTGCCGTTTGCTTGTGGTCACACCCGACACGAGAATTATCGTCTGCGCCATTCCGTGCCATACAGAGGGGAGGCAGGATTCAAAGTGTGGATGCGTTTTCGTCGAAATCAATGCATCTGAGTGGTAAGCAGGGCATCCTTCCCATCCAGGATGACGGATTTTGCGAAAAACTGGCCGTGCGTATGAGAAAGTCGTCTGCCTGATGTCCAGATTCGGATATCGCACATTGCACAGATGTCATGCTTGCAGACTCTTGGCCCTCTGGTTTAACGTGCTCCAATGATGCGATCACTAGTATGGACAGCACATGCATGAAGCATAAGTGGCGCAATCCGTCGTATCTGCAAGACGACGGAGCTGAATGATTGCTGACGAGTATTGAATTACTCTGCTGACTGCTTACCATTGAGGTAGTGTTCAATCTGTCATCAAAGCAAATAAACATCAGACCAATAGAACGACAAGACGAATAGGTACGTCGGTACTTACCACACACACTACATTATAACAGCACTGGCCAGTCACGGAAAAGACCGCATCGGCGGTGAATGCCAGGCGCTCATCAAACAATCGTGTAGTGAGCTCTAACGCTTTGGTATTGTCGTCAAGCTCTCAAATTAGCATATCGCCAGTTTCAATACGCCACGTGCTTTGCGCACGCTGTTAAGACGTCATTCTGACAAGCTGACTTCTCGAAGTTCAATCTCCTTGCGGCTCGCGTGGTGACTGGCTGAAGATAGATTCATAAAGTAGCTCTTGAGATCGGCAGCAGATCTTTACGCCCCGGGAGACCAATACCGATTTGCGGCCGATGATCTCTGTCCCAGCGTGCCCAGCCTGACTTCTTTGGGAGGTCTTTGCCGACCGGTTCGCACGTGCGCCGGTTGGTGATCCCAAAGATACAGGCTCTAGGGCTCTTGAAATCATTGATCAACGGAGTTTGTATTTTGGAGCATCGTCGAAGTGTCGATTCTTGATCTTGTTAAATGTCAGCTTTGATGATACCCTTGTGCAGGCCCAAATACTCGGGAATTATTCCAGCCCATTGTTGCAAGCAGTGCAACCTTGGGATATCCCTTCCGCTCCCTAGATGCCGGTGCCCCCCGCCCGCTGCACAGCGGTTCACATTTTGAGGGTGGTGTTCTCGAGAAGGATAGTTCATCGCGATTATTCCGTACACCTCACAGAATCGAAGTCCAGAACCAGCAAATCCTTTGGAGCAACTGGCCTACGAGTAGATGACTGCCCAGTGTCTAGAACGATACTCGGCAATACTGTTTTGGTGGTTCTTCCCTAAACAAGCATCCCGACTCCCCATTTCTGCACCCCACTTCTTCCCAAGCTTCGGCTTCAGGGATGACCGTTGAACAAGAAAGGCTATTGTTGCGAGCTACGTTGAGCTAATGTACCTCTATCACAACGACACGGAACGTGAAGTGCAACAGCCCCTTGATCAGCCTGCAACGCTGAGCTCTTGGCGTGGGCAGTCGTGAGCTTTTACCGTTGATTTTGATGTGGCTAGGCCGCTCTATATTGAGTGATTAAAGTCAGAGTTGTTGGCCATTGATGAAGACACGTGGGAGTTTTGTATTATCTTTGTATTTACTATCGTCTATATTCGTTAGGCCTTACAGACAAGTGCCACAAACCCTTCCAAATACTTTAGGCGAGACATGCTGGTAGTCTCAGATTGTGACGCCAATTCTCCTGCATGCGAATGCTCTTGTCTGACAGAGAGACATGGTTATATAGTCATCGTCAAAGTGTCAGGTCTTACATCTCTCGAAGGCGTGTAATGACCTTTTGATGGGCACAACAAGATCATGCATTAGCTTAGAATACGAAATCACCCTTGCTTGGCTATTTGAAACCACAAAGACATCTTTACCGCGCTCGAGAACTCGACAGGCTGATCCCAACGTAGGGGCCTCCGTATCGTTTTCTTCGACTATCGTAAATTGTGAGTTCTCAAACATGCCGTCCATCACTCCGTGGGCTTTCAAAATCCATCAGTAAGAGAATGGAGCGAAATCCATGCATGTAAATGGAAACGTTGACCAGATTCCCTGGGCTAAGAGCAAGATTGAATTGAAATGACAACAATAGAGAGCGGCAATTCCCACCTTTCTCACAGAGTCCGAGTCGATATCTGACGCAACTTTGGTATGTAATCCAATCTTGGTTGTGTATATTAGGCATGAAGAGCGGTTTAGGTGGCATCTTATCGAGTAGACGAGTATCGGTCTCGATAATTTTAGACGTTGTTACCCACCATCTATAATCAATTGATCTTCTTCACTCCCTCAAACTCCATAAGCCAAAGACAGCAAGATAGCAACATTCAATTCGTGGATGGAAGAGCAATAGATCCGGCCATACACAAATGTTTAGCGAATTTGTCGAAGGAGCATCAACATGAGTCCCTTAGGCCAGGAGAATTCGCAGGCACATGAGCATCGGAAGACCACGATGGCGTATAGGAGAAACACCAGTCCAGGAACTCGGAGTCTTAGCTTACCGACCAGGAGGTGCGGATGCTAATGAAGAATGGGGCTGAGATGCAGTGGCACCAGTATCGATTGATATCTTGGTCTTGTTGCGGAAGGCGTGATAGTCAACTACGTATATGGCTCTATGTGCCAACAAAAACGATTTCCATCTCCTTCTAGTGCTAACGTTGAGACGGTAGTCTTTCTGTAGACCAGGCAAGTACGACTGTCGTTTCTCATATTGTCCATCAATTGTTATGTTTCATATTTTCAAATTCGCAGGCAAGGCCATCTGATTGCTGTAATTTGTATCTTCTATCAAAGCCTCAAGGGGAAGATTTCAAAGCTATTACCCATTGCAGATACAGAACTCCTGTCATGAGAATAGACATACGAAGTGTGAGAGGGTTCAAGGCCTCTGGGTCAAGCGTTAGAAGTCATGACATACTGCAAGGAAATCACGTTGTATCTACGTGGGATACCGACTAATAAAAATCATCGCACAAACATTGTTCCAGTTCCAGGATCATCACAACATTCTGGCATAAGGAGAGCGGTAGTCCATTGAGGATTGGGATCATACTCGCGAGCTCATGTAATACCCTCCACCCCATACCCGCACGCCTGTGACCCTCAAATCCCCAACATCCAGCCTCCTGCACTCTGAGAAATGTCACCGCTTCAGCCTCAGCGCGAGGCTCTGCTTGCTTGGAAGAGTGTGTCTGTCTATGGGAGGTGCATATATGGCGGGAAATCGTTCAACAAAAACATAAGAATTTTCATATACTCAAGTGGCGGACTGAGAACGATCATCGCTTCTCTGGCTCCTGCGGCGCTTCAATGTTCCAGGATTAGCTCCACTACGTAGGAAGAGATTCAGATTGCTGGGTGGATCAATGCGCGAGAGCCCTGGCAAGGCGTCAGTGTAGGGACGCTGGCTGTAGGGAGACGAGGAGGGGGATAAAGTGCGCGATCGCTGTTGAAAGAGCAATGTTGATTCGGCGTTGAAGGAGTGTAGCTAGCACAAGCAGTCCAGTAATCGTCTTCGTACTATTACCCTCACATGTGAAACTTCCTCAAAGAACAATGGCAATTCCGGCTCCTTAAGAATCCTAGGGAGTCGGGATCATACCGCCATGCTTGGAAGATCCTTAATCCAACACCCAAACCCCTCAGATCCCGTGCGGGTAACCTCTCATACTCCCAAAACAGTAGCCTTTCCGCCTCAGCACAAGCCTTCGCCGAGACATAAGACTCTTCCTGTCCATCGGCGGCAAGATTACATACGGAATAGGCGACACGAGTCCATTCCATCGAGCGGAGGACTGGGTTGATATTGCATCCTACTCGTCGCCAGCACTTCGCCAGTCTCCCAGAGATAACGCAAGAAACAGTTCGTATCTGACGTATCGACACAACCGAGCCCCAGAAATGCGTAAGCGTAGAGATTGTTACAGTATTGAGATTGAAAAGGCGTCAGAGGAAAACAATCGAGGGCTTTGCGAAGGAGCGGTAGCCATCGGAATTTGTGATCCCTCGCGTCTGCTATTTTGTAGACGTAATCTTGTTGGTCGTAGAGAAATCTCGCTTAGACAGCCGATGACAACGAGGTAGATGCATTTCATTTCTTTGATCTCGACTTTCTCGAATCGAGAACAGAAATAGTGCTCAGCCGGCGGTCGGTTCTCTCAGTCCCAGTATGAGCTGTTTCCTGCTTAGTGGAAAAGCTGGCACTACAATTGAAAGCGGAGGAGAGCGCGCTGGAGTCGGAGTATTTTGAATGGGGTGAGCGGTACTCTGATTTGAGGCGTGTTGACTTGGTTTCCAAGGAAGGCTTGAGTGTAGGAGTTGGTGAAGACTTCCATAGTAGCTAGTATCATAGTAGAGCTCTTGAGCATATCAAGCGGGGATTGTAATAGCGCTAAATGTATATTTCTGGACTCCAAACCTTCGAAGCCATATCGCCAAAACACTTTCAGGTCATCTAGGTCCTTTGGTGGGTGGGTTTTAGCTAAGATGATGGCGTAGATATATAGAGCGAGTTCTTCGGAGACGTGTAGATTTTGGATGATTGAACGGATGATCTTCTGCAACTAAAGACTGAATAGCGGTGAAAGAATGTTCGGACATGCCAAGGCAAAACGAGCCAATGCTCGTGGCTCATCTAGCTGGTCCAGTATTATGAGATGGAGCTCTGGAGGTAGAGCATTCAATACCGTTGGCTGTTGCTGAGATATGGTGAAGCTCGCTGTTTATGTCTTAGAGCAATTTGGGAATACGGTAGATCAACACGTTTGAATGATATTTAGTAAAGATTATAAAGTGAAGGGAATCATATAGACAGAGAGGACTGTTGTAAGAAGTAAGTTTTATACCAAGCTAAAGAAGCTTTCCACACACTGGGTCCGACTCTAGGGGAGAACATTCTTTCATTCATCAAACTGTGAATCTATCATCATAATCGGTTCTTGAGCTGAAGGTCGTCTCATCTTGTAGAAACTCGATCCCAAACCCTGTTGTTCTCATGGTAATTGAATGAGGAATACGTCCATTCCATTAAACGCCTGAGATGGGAATTCGTTGTTCTTCTGGGTTTTCAAGCTGCCAATCTATCGGTTTCCCAGGCCTACATAGCTTCTTGGCATTCTGAGCTGGGAACCCTTCGTTTTTGGGGGCTTCAGAGTGAATATTTGCCGATCATCGTCGTATTCGACTTAAGCTGGCTCGTGAGCAGAAAGCCGGCCGTTCTATACGGAACAGCGATATTGAACCACTCAGGAATCAACAATTTTGGAAGGAAATCACAAGAGAGGTTGTAGGCGCATACCCTAGATTTGAACATATTTTATGAATAATACCTAGTACTCGTACATCAATGTGCATGACCTATCTGCGTTAATAGAGGCAAAAGCATGCCCCCCACGGCACCAAATATCAGCCTGGCGCTTTTCCCGGGCTTAGGTTGCCTTGATTGTCGGCTACCTCCATCTAAGTAGCCATTCATCTGGCTTTCATCTTGGCCTGCACTTTGGTTGTCCTCTTCTTGCATCGTGTGCATCGCTACGTATCTGGAGTTGTGTAAGCGGGGCTATTGAGAATGAATGGCTAACTCACAAGAAGGTCCCTCCAGAGAACAGTAATAACACTCCTGTCCACCACTTCATCAGTGCTGGCTCCGCACTCCCACCGCCGCCCAAAGCCCGAACAATCAACCACGTTCCGACGGCCCCTGCTGGAGCAGCGAGACTGAATACAACCAAATGCGCCCTTGCCCCCCTCTTTCCTAAGCCTTGCTTAAGTAAAACAGACGTGAGTCCAAATGCTGCGGGTGCTTTATGCACCATTATAGCCACAAATATGATCAAGGACAAGGATGTAGTCGAAGTAGATGATGAAGATGCGCCGAGTGCAATTCCGTCTGCTGCTGCGTGTATACAAAGACCAAGCGTAGTAGAGAGAGAGCGTTGATGGGAGGCAGGCATAGGAGGTGGAGAAGTCGAGAGATCTGACAGTGAGTAGATACTACTTTGAGGTCGTGAGGGCGCTGGTGGGGCCAACAAGGGAAGCGTATCGAGAAGGTACATGAGTAAGAAGCCGAATATAAGAGATATTCCAATCCAAGCATGAGGCGTGCGCTTCAAATGGTCGGCTGCTAATGCTCCGTCGGTACCAGGCGGCGCAGACTGTTCGGCCTTACTGTTACCCATGATACCGACCTCGTCTGGTCCAGTGGGCGTTACTGGAGGTGTCTTTGGGGCGGAATCTGTATCCATACTCGTACCCCCGGGTATGGCTGGCCCCGGAAGAGCACCGAAGGGGTTTGGATCGGCGCCATCGTCGCGCTCAAGACTGTATAAGGAGTCTGTGGTAGGATGGTTGAGGAGGCCGAAAGTCGAGTCTACCTCGTCTTGCGCCATTGGGGCGCGAGGTAGTATACTCCTTCGAGCATGCACATCTCCTGTATATTCACTAGCGCTGTATAGAGTCTCAACGCCCTCCGGTATGATGACTATCAGAGCTGTGCCAACTAGGACTCCCATTCCAATTGTGGAGACCATCCGCAATCTCGACGGGGAGAGGCTAAACGTGAGGGGTAATGAGCCAGCAAGAAAGGATCTGGGTAGCCATCAGCGGTTGAAGCCCCAAAAAATCTTATCCAGCGCTCACGCAATGGCCATGATTGTGCTCAAGGTGAGCAGCATAAAAAGTCCGTCCAACATATTCGGGGAAGTCTGGGGACGGCTTGGGTGTACTCGGGATTCCTGTCTCAAGGCAGCCCCCAGGTCATCATCACCGTCATATAAGAAGTGAGGCTCAAGCGTGAAAATTGTATCAGTTCCTCACTTGATTTGAGTCGTTGACAGGCGCAGCGCATGAGCTCCGAGCTTTTGTTTCGGGACACTGTCAAACATTGAAGACCCCTAATCGGCCTTGCCAAGCCAGCCCTATCAAAAGCTTAGTTCTAAGTGAAGCGCGCCGCGAAACGCGGTCCTGCCCCAAAGACCTTCAACTCCGATTTCTACAACACCGCACATCACCATGGCAGACGACCAGGAAGAGTGTAAGTAATGGAGTGGTCCTACTTTGAGACTGAACATTGACATCCTTAGGGTCTACTGATGCGAATGAAGCTGTGGAGATCTCCATCGTTCAAGCGGCACCTGGCTCACCCAAGACGCTTTCAACATTTCACCCTCGCTTCACCTATCCTATATTCGGTGGGGAGGAGCGAATATTTGGTTATCAAGGACTGCGCATCAACCTTCGCTTCAGCGCCCATCTGTTACGCCCAAATCTAGAGATCCTGTATGACAAGAAATTTAAGGAAGTCGGCGATACAGAAGCAACAGATATTGAGGAAACACTGAAAGAGTGGACTCCAGAAGGCGGGCAGATCTATAATTACTACCATCTCCGGTAGCTGATTCAGAGCAACAGTTACATTCGAGAAAATCGAAGCCTTCAATGCCCATATCCAGAACGATGACACAGCCAAGAACTGGAAGCCTCCTGGGGAGCTCCTTGAGAGCTATACTAGCAAATGGCGGAAATTTGAACTATGGTGCGGCGAATTGACGGACCCAGCTGTTCGAAAAATCATCGAGCGCATCCAGATCCTTATATCGTTCTTTATTGAAGGAGGCACTCCATTGGACCTTGATGACCAAGAATGGACGCTTGCTCGATGGCGGGTCTACTTCATGTATGTATCATCGCTGTGAACCACTGGCTGGTACTAATTCAGCTTTAATAGCTACGAGAAGCTCCCTGAGGCATCAACACCCAATACCTCGCCCTACTCAATAGTCGGTTACTCAACCTCTTACCGCTTCCTTACGTATGTCCCAACAGGCCGCTTTGGATCAAGCAAACAGCAATTCGACCTTCCATATCCCACACCCATTGCCCCATCCTCACTACCAGCCCGCGCCCGCATCTCACAATTCCTCATTCTCCCCTCACATCACTCCCACGGCCACGGCACTCACCTCTACGACACGATGGTCAAGACCTTCCTCGCGGATCCGAATTGCATCGAGATTACAGTCGAAGACCCCAATGAAGCATTCGACGATCTTCGCGACTACCGTGACTACATCCGTTTGCTTAAAAACGGCACACTTGCTAAGATCTCCCTCAAAATCGACATCGACTCCAAGCTCACACAAAAGCGGGCAGGCGTCCGAGTACCGACTTCAAAGCTGCTGAATGTGCCGTTGTTGGAAAGTATTCGCACAAAGAACAAAATTGCACCCCGTCAATTCGCTCGTCTCGTAGAGATGCACCTCCTCTCCAAGATCGCTCCTCACGCACGACAAGCAGGCACCGCTCGCCTCACACAGCGAGGTAAATCAAAAGATCCTGATGATAAAGCGTTCTATTACTGGAGATTGCTAGTGAAGCAGCGGATATATAAGAAGAACAAGGATGTCCTGATTCAGCTAGATCGTACCGAGCGGGTAGACAAGATCGAGCAAACAGTAGCAGATCAAGCAACCGACTATGAGCGCTTATTGAGGGAGATGGAAAGCTTCCTGGGCGCTAGTGTCAGCGGAAGTTCGGAGAGGAGTGACAGGGGAAAGAGAAAGATGGTCGTGGAATCTGATGATGAAGATGAGGAAATGGGCGGAGACGAGAAGCGACTGCACAGTGTGCCGTTATGAGTCCGGCAGCTGCCAGGAAATCGCAGGGTCGGTAGGCCCATGTTGCGACTGAACAGCCACTCACCAGTCATAGCGGGTCTTCAATGAGTTCAGGCGATTTGCTCAGTTGATCGAGCGGCTTTGCTCAATCGGGATCGCAATGCTTTTCCTTCTTGAAAGAGAATGCCTTCGTTAAGAAGGCATCGCTTTTTGCATGAAATCATGAACCGTCTACGTACATATGCGACGTTTGAATCGCATGGCAGCGCCTTCCGCGCTCGAGAACCCCATAGATACCCTAAAGCGAAGCATTTAAAAGTTAAAATGAATGCACGATGCTGTCCTTCGAGTCGAAGACCGCTTGTTGGGAAAAGCTTCACCAATGGCTAGTCATACTCTCAGAGAGTTAATGACCACCGGTTGTGGGCAGACCGAGATAAACCTGATTTTCATGTTAGCTGTATACATGCATCTCAACTAGGGATTGCCATACCTTGAAGCTGTCATATATCAACCATTGGAAGGCTGTCAATGTACCAATCATTCCAATTCGGACCGGGAGACCGTTCCACAGTCCTCTGAAGCCAATGTTGCCGTAGATTCTCGACATAGCCTTTCCAGCGCTCTCGCCCGCTAAGATCGTGATTAGCAGACGCCTTCCCTTCATTAGCACGAAAATACTCACGTTGCCTATCAGCATTCAACTTGCTGACCATGACATCAGCCGGATGCGATATGAGGGCGCATCCAATACCAGCAATGTAACCAGCCAGGAAAGATACACCTGTCTGCTGGAGCGAGTTATAGGTCTCTTTCGGCTTCCCCAGCGTCGCATATATGTAGTTGACCGTCGTCTCAAAAGTCGCAAACTTAACCATCGTATACGGAATCTGCCTCCCCCAAAGCGGCTGTAATCCCTTATACAGCCCCGCGGTCCCCTCCTTCGCCGTAACTTTGCCCCACCCCTCCCTCATCGTGGACGCAAACGGCGGCAACGTCGTCTGCATCCGAACCTTGATCGCCTCAAACGGACACAATGCGATATCTGCGAGGAATTCCGCGGACGCGGAAGCGCCCAGGTAGACGATGGTTTTGTTGGTGTTGGGGGACCATTTTTCGCCGTAGAGATTCTTAAAGAGTTCGTAGAATCCGTATTTGCCGGCGCCTTGGAAGGAGTAGCCGATGAGGGTGGGGGACCAGCCGAAGAAGACGCCGCGGAGGCCTTCGGCTTTGTAGATGCTGCGCCAGGCGGCGAGGTTGGAGGTGTAGATTTTGGGGTCGACTTGGCGGCGGCATTTGACCTGTGCATAACATGTGAGCCACGGACGCTTTCTTACGTTGTTTCAGGGCAGAGTTAGCGTATGGATAGGGCTTACAAGATCGAGCGGAGTGACAGCTGTCAATGGGTAAGTGAAGCTTTTCTGAGTGCGCGTCGGAGGATTACTGACAGGTATGAGTGGGACCGCAAGCTATTATGCCTCCAAGCGTGCAAGCAGCGAAGTATGTGGGTGAGTAGAGCACGATACCGCCTTTACCCTTCCCGCTCCGCCCCGGCATCTTGGTGTCTCCTTGAGTTGCCATTGTGCTAGATCAATGGATTGCCAAACTGTAGAAAATCGTGAGAAAGAGAGTGAAGAGGTCACTGGCTTATGGAAGAGTGAAGGAAGCCTGGTAGAGCTTTGTTGATGTTGGCTTCGTAGCGGGCGATAGCGCAAAGATAAGCGTTTCGCAACCACAAAGGCTGAAAGTTACATTCAATAGTCTTCGAATCTTGAGGCTTGGACGGGAATTCATTCTATTTCTATAGCTTGTCTGATCATCTTGACAAGGTCCTTCAGCCCCTTCTGTCTCTCGACCTGAGTATCAGACAGGAACAAAGTAGCCACAGGCCAGGCGTGAATTGCTCCTGGTTCCTCTCTGACGCTGACCGCGCATCCGCTTTTACGCCATAGAGTAATCAAGTCTCGTAGTTCTGGCCCAAGCAGCTCTTCTGAGCCGAAGATGACCCCAAAGCCCTTCGAAGGCGATGCTCTAGCCCACCGCGAGCCATCCTTGCAGACACCGGGCGATACCAATGGGTCATGTAGCCTCTTTTCTGATCCTGCGTACTGGCGACCATATAGGTGTAGACTGTTTGCGTCCAGGAAGTCGCTAGCAGTGTTTCGATTTTGCGAGCTAAACAGCGTCGTCCAGGGCGATATCAAAGTTGCAAAACCTGGCTTTTTCCTTTCACAGTTGGCTTGGTCTGCGATACGGAGGAGAAGCGTCAATATTAAGGTCGCACCAGCAGAGTCTCCTCCTACACAGATTCTTGAAGGGTCGACGACCTTGCAGAGATAATTGTATCCGGTAAAGGTTTGCTCCAATTGCAAAGGCCATTGTCCATCCGGCACTAGCGTATACTCGAGTGCAAATATAGCTGGGTTACGATATCCAGCTTGTTTGAGAAGGCTGACCAATGCCATTAAGAATTCGAGGTAGAAGTAAGCGGAGCCCATGGAAAAGCCACCACCATGACAGTAGTAAACTACAATGTCTGGATTTTGTGACTCGTCAGACGTTACCCAAATACCATGGGTGTTTTGAAGCCGTTTCTCGTGCCATTGGATAGGCGGTATTCTGTAGCCATGTCGCAGCATTCGGAATCGAAAGAACGGTAGCGCCACTTCCTTGGAGAAGAACACCCGGCCTATCTGGGCTGGAAAATATGCGAATGCGTAGCGAACGCATCTAATGACAAAGTCTTGGAAGGGTGAAGCTTGCTTCACGAAAGGAGACCGATTCTTTTTTGGAGTGAGGTATCTCTCCGAAATGAAGCCATACGGAAGCTGAATAACTAAGCATCATCAGCCTCGGACCTAGCTAGACAAATGTATGGTAGAGACCAAATATCTTACAGAAGAAAGGTAATGCTCTCAGCACACATAAGAGAAGCAGGAAAATATTGACATTGAAGAGCAGTTGTGGCGTCAAGAAAATAATGAAGACAAAGCAATCTAAGTAGGAGATTTGGCCTATGATCATTGCAAGATCTGGTTGCTCCGTTGAAACACTTACCGACACCGTCTTCTCGGAACAGAAAAGAATGTATCACCGTTGACTGCGTCAACGGTCAAACAGGTATAGCTTACTCCACAAGGCCTAGCGCGCCAAGCTATCTTGGACCTCTCCCAAACTTCACTTCTGAGACCTACATAACGCCCGACGATGATTGACACAGTCGCAACACATTCTGGGACTTTACCCTCCTATCCGTCCTTCCCCTCTTCAACCATGCCACTAAAATCATCCACCACTCACGATTTTCCTTCCAACAGCCACGGCGATCGAATGACGAGAGCTTAACCCAAGCCGCATTACCTTCAACATCCTCCCTACGGAATAGTTGTTATCATGGCGACCTCAATTGAAGACATCGCTGTGTAAGCTGAGCCATCCATCATAAACTCTACACGAAGGCTAACATATTTCCCAGGACGCTGACAATGGAAGACATCCCAGCCAAGCTTCGCTGCGCAGCGTGCAACCAGCTTGCGAACGACGCGTTTCGTTTGCCATGCTGTGATCAAGTCATATGTGACAAATGTGAGTCTAGCTCCGCTCTTTGATCTTCAACACACACTGATCCATCTACCAGGCCAAGAATCGCTGCCGGAGGCATGCCCAGTATGCTTGCACGAACCAATCAAAAAAGAGGACTGCAGGCCGAACAAGGCTCTGCGTACTACAGTCAGGATCTTTCTGAAGAAGAAGGTCGTAGATCGAGAGAACGCGAGGAAGCAGAAGGAGCTTTTGGAAAAGGCTGCTGCAGTTACCACCGCCACACCTTCGCTGGACGAAACGCCAGTTCTTCAACCATCAGACATCCAGGCACGCACAGCTTCAGAGGTAGCACCAGATTGTGTTGAAGCGAAGCAGAGCTCTTGTGAGCAATCGCAGATTCCCCAGGCTCTGAAGGAAGACGAGGCCAAAGCTGCCAATGCAGTCATGCCCACGGAGGCGCAGAAGGATATACCCCAGATGTCTATCGAGGTAAGATTCGCACCATGTTGAATGCGAATGCGAATTGTGACCACAGCTGATGGTTCCTTAGTCGCCTAGTATTGAAATGCCTAGAAGGGATTCTACCCAAACAGCAGGCGAAGGGAGCGTTGGTCAAGGAAAGTCAGATGATGTTGGGAAGTCGACAGAGCAGCAACATTCTTCTGGTCAAGCCCAGCAGTGGGCTAATATGAATGGTGGTGGTCAAGGCATGAGTAATGCCGGCTTCGGCTTCGATGGCACCAACGGTTTCCCCAATATGGGTGTTAATGGAATGGGAGACTTTAGCCAAATGATGCAATTCATGCCAAACGGAATGCCAAATGCAATGATGGGTACATTTCCTAACATGATGGGTAAGCTTACATGGACGTGATCGTAGCACTGGAACACAGCGCTAACCATAAGTCTTAGGTATGCCCGGCATGATGGACCCTACGATGATGTCCCAAGGGATGTACGGCGGCTTTGGTGGGCACGGCATGGGTATGAATGGCATGAACATGGGTGTAGGCTTCGATGCCGGTCAAGGAGCGTTCGGAGGAGGATTCAACGGGCAACCCTCGTGGAACGCAGGCCAGAATAAATTCAATCAAAATGCATATGGTGGGCATACAGGCGGTGACTTTGGAGCTAATGGTGGAAATTATGGCGCTGGATATAATATGCCACCGCAGCATCAAGGAGACTTCAACCAGATGAACCATCATCAGAATTATCCTAATAATGATTTCCATCACGGCCACAACGGCCAAGGTTTTCAAGGTCGCGGTCGTGGCCGAGGTCGTGGATACCAAAATTATGGTCGTGGCAGAGGCGGCTATAATCAATTCAATCAATACATCCAGGCGTCCCAAGGTAATTATGCTAACAACGAAGCCTTCCAGCAGCAGATCCCGCCAGAGATAACGCGTCGAGGCTCACCACAATATGGAGAAAAACTAGAGCAGCCATTGCAACAGCACCAGCCACAAGCCAATGCGGGGGGCCTGCAAATGGGAGCTGCCACTAATACTCTCACGGACGAAGAGCAGCTTGATAAGGAGCTGAATCCAGGAGACGCAGATGACGATATGCCAGATCCCGCGCTCCAGCCTCTCATCAGGGAAGATGTTGCGGCGCCCACGGAGTCAGTCGCGCCTAAAGTAAAGGTTCCCCAAGAGGACCAGACTCCAGTCAAGCCTGTCGAAGAGAAAGAAGAGAAGCCCGCCCCTATCCAGTCTTACATCCCCGAAGACACTGTCCGAGCAGATATACCTGCTGTGGATCCCAATGCCGTCACAGCCCCCACTATGATGCCTCCGCCTGGCCCTAACATTCCTACCGGTCCGGCGGCTCTATATGGAGAAGAGTCGCCACTGGACACGAGCCTGCGTGGCCGTGGTGCTGGCCGTGGCCATTTCAGAGGAATCGACTATCGCGCTGGTTCGCAGGGTCGAGGCTCGGGATACATTTCTAACAATAGTTCATCTCGTGCTCAATCCTTCACGTCACCTGTAAAGCCGATAATGCCTACAGCCGAGCTCAAAGGTTTAGGCGTCGAAGGTGCACCTAAGGGCCCCAAAGCCTTCAGAGAATGTCCCCCCAATAATGTTGCAAAGGGATTCTCGATTGCCGGCCGTGCTTCTGCCACCGTACAAGCTCGAGCTAATGGTGTCGCACCTACAGAGAGGTATGTGCAGTCCGAACGATTACGACTTCGGCTAGGAAATTGTATTGACAAAGAGACCAGTGCCTCCCGTGAGCGTTCACAATCTCCATCCCGACACCAATCATCCCGTCATAGACATCACCGTCATCGCTCCACCAGCCCCTCCACCGAGAGTGACCGTGAGAGGCGACGAGAACGCCACCGTCGTCGTTCCCGAAAGCATGAGGACGAGAATGGGGACGTCAATGGGTCGAAAGAATCACGGACGCGAGACGCTTCTGCCGATTCATCTGCCAAGCGGACATCACATAGGAGCCGTCGAGACCACGACAAGGATAAAGATACTGAGCGAAGCAGCCATCGCTCACATCGTCACCGCGACAGAAGCAGGGAGCCAGACGAGAGTCACCGCACTAGCAAAAAGCGGTCCCCATCTCCCGAGATCAGTATTCATGGAGCAAGTCGGATGAACGGGGCTGTCAAATCCTCAATCTCCAGTCACCACAAAGATCCAAAGCATGAAGTCGTTCAGTCATCGCGAAAGCGCCGCTCGGATGATGAGGATCACCATCGAGAACACAAGCGGACACGCCGCGATCCCGAAGAGCCACACGAAGAACCACGCGAAGAAAAGGAGAACAGCCACCGCTCAGAGCGAAGACCAAGCAAGCGCGAGGAAAAGGAGTCCAGGTCGAATCGCGACCAACCATCACAGACTCCAGCAGTGCCTTCGGAGATGGAGGACCTCAAACCACCTCCTAAGGGTCCGAAGATAGACCAGCACGCCATGGAGAGAGAGGCTCGTAATGCAGAGCGAGTAGCTAGGGAGAACCAGCGAAGGGCCCAGATGGGAGGTAGTGGCGGGACAGGGAAAGGAGGGGTTGAGAGAGTTAATGGGAAGGGTAGTCTAGGAAAGGTCATTGGGAAAACGGGAGGTGGAAATGTCAATGGGAAAGCTGGGAGTGGGAGGAGGACAAGTTACAAGTACGAGGATGAGGATATGACGAGTAGGGTTGAGACGGAGAGGGAGGCTTCACGATATCGATGAGTGATATCTATCAAGCGCTTGGCGTTGCTCGAGGCTACAGATTCCGCTGGCCAGTGGGAAATGTATGGCAATTCATGCAAGCAGGACAGAGAAGACATGCATGCCTATTGAATCTCTACTCAGCTGGAGATGTGCTAGGAATGAGGCGAGCAGGACAGAAGCAATCTGCAGGCCTCTCAAGAGCTTTTTTTTTAGCTCCTGAGCTCGTACATAAAAGCATCATATCCATTCGTAGTGTTACTTTCAACATTTGCTGAGTGAGGGAAACCAACTCTCGCGCTAAATTTCTCGAGGCTTTGTTCCGCCTTGCGCCCTCGACTTTGTTTCTTCTCTTTCCCCCTGGCAATAGCCAGGAACGGCACATACAGGTTCGACATCGGCAACATGAAGTATGTTTTGGTATCAGGGTACGTAAAGACTATGTATACGAGCATGATATGCGCTTATAAGTCGCAGAGGAGTCATCAGCGGCATCGGTAGGCAAGCACTTTACGCGAGTAGGCCTCAAAACACTGACGCGATGGACGTGTAGGGAAGGGGGTCATTGCTTCCTCGACCGGGCTGCTGCTTAAGACGATTGGATTGAAGGTATGGGACCCGTGTAATACTTGGAAATTGAGTCGAAGCTAAAGGGCGGTGGGGCAGGTCTCGTCGATCAAAGGTACACTATTGATGGGAAATGTTGTAATGGGACAGAGGCTAAGAGGAAATGTAGTGGATCCTTACATGAATGTCGATGCAGGAACAATGGCGCCTACGGAGTATGCACTGTGCCGAGACATTGTCTGAAACGGGAGTGGGCTAATTCTACGAAGGCATGGGGAGGTGTTCGTGCTCGACGATGGTGGGGAGGTGGATCTCGACTTGGGCAACTAGTGAGATCAGATGCTGGGGTTTTGAGGAATGTCTGCGCTGATTTGTCGAAGTGAACGCTACCTCAACATCACCCTCACCCGCGAGAACAACATTACGACCGGCAAAATCTACCTGCACGTCATTGAGAGAGAGCGGAAGGGCGACTACCTTGGGAAGACCGTGCAAGTCGTACCTCACCTTACGAATGCAGTGCAAGACTGGATAGAGCGGGTTGCTCGAATACCGGTGGATGACACTCACGAGGAGCCGGATGTCTGCATCATTGAGCTTGGTGGGACAGTGGGAGACATTGAGAGTGGCCCCTTTATTGAGGCTATGAGGCAGCTACGGAGACGGGTCGGTAAAGACAATTTTCTGCAGATCCATGTCAGCTTGGTTCCTGGTAAGACGATGCGTGGCAACTTCATTGAGGAGCGTTGGCTGATCACGAGCATTCATAGTGGTCAATGATGAGCAAAAGACGAAGCCTACTCAGGCAGCCATACGGGATGTCAAGAGCGCAGGCTTAAACCCAGACTTGGTTGGATGAGACGATTGCAGACTTCGAACAGCAGGATCGCTGACCTTCCATAGATTGCCTGTCGTTGCGCCAAACCACTCGAAAAAGCAACGACAGACAAAATCGCGCGCTTCTGCGACGTCGAGCCCGAGCAGGTAATAGCTGTCCACGACGTCTCATCAACGTACCACGTCCCCTTGCTCCTCCACGACCAAGGTCTCATCGACCATCTCCGCACTATATTACGACTAGATCAAAACACCATCGCCCCGGCCCTCGCAACAAAAGGCGCACAAACCTGGCACGCCTGGAAAACCCTGACAAAATCCCAAGAGCATCTCCATGAAACGGTCACTATCGCTCTAGTCGGTAAATATACGACTCTCCACGACTCGTACCTCAGTGTCTCAAAATCGCTCGAGCATGCCGCAATGGCCTGCTCGCGGAAGCTGAATCTTGTCTGGATCGACGCAGAGAATCTCGAAGACGAGGTCCAGCTGAAATCTCCTGCTGACTTCTACAAAGCCAACCATCAACTCTGTGAAGCGCAAGGCATTCTAGTTCCAGGTGGTTTCGGCAACCGAGGCACCGCTGGTATGATTCGTGCAATCAAATGGGCGCGCGAGAAACAGGTGCCCTTCTTGGGCATCTGCTTGGGAATGCAGCTTGCCGTGATAGAGTATGCGCGATCTATCTGCAACATTCCCAAAGCAGATTCGGAAGAATTTGATGAACCTGAGAAAAAGACACCAGATCCAATGGTCATTTTCATGCCCGAAGGCAGTAAGACGGTCAAAGGCGGTACTATGCGTTTGGGGCTTAGAGATACCCTATTCCAGCCCGGAAGTGAGTGGTCGAAGTTACGACAACTCTATGAGTCGAAGACCAGCTATTTGCAGAACGGCTCATCATCATCTCATCACCTTACTAATGGCACCAACCAGTCCACCGCCAACGGACCCCTCGTGGAAAAGACGTCCTCAGGACCCCCTTCTCTGAAGATCTCAGAACGTCATCGCCACCGCTACGAAGTCAACCCCGAGAAGATCGATCTCCTTACAGAAGCCGGTCTTCACTTCGTCGGCAAAGATGAGAACGGCGAGCGAATGGAGATTGTTGAGCTAAAATGTCATCCCTGGTTCGTAGGGGTGCAATTCCACCCCGAATATCTGAGTCGAGTGCTTAGTCCCAGCAAGCCTTATCTGGGCTTCGTGGCCGCGAGTGCTGGTGTACTCAAAGAGGTCATCAGTAGGAAGCAGAGGGGCATGAGTATGTCTATGGGAGATGGGTTGACTGAGGGCATGGAGGGTGTGAGGATCTGACGGGGTGTGCAGATGATGAAAATGCCGTCGGAAGAATATGCTGGAATAATATGAACGCATATGGGAACGGCGTCATATTGATCGGCTATACTAGGGCAATGCATTTACTAATCTGTGCATTAGATGCTGGACAACTCAACAAGTGAAAGAGTTGTAGACGAGACGACAATAATGTCACACTTATTCGAAGATGATTGAAGTCAGCGACAGCGCATCGCCCTGCGGAAATCTTAGTTGAACGGATCCGCACATAGCTGCAATGAATAGCACAACATAAAAAGACTTCCCAAAGGCCGATACCACGCATCCATAGAAAGCCAGACCCGAGACGATTCCGCAAGATGTCAAGCAAGCACAATTCCCAGAACTCGATCCAACAAGCCTACCAATCTTCATACCACAGACCTTCCTCAGTAAACGGCCCCGTCAACGGCATGGCTCAAAAAAAATCATCGTTTGCTCGGAAATGTATGATGATGGCTAGGACACCAACCCATAAACATAGCCGTTGCTATCGGAGTAATAGGATTTCACTCCGTCTTTGCATTCGTCTGGAGAGTATCTATCCAGGTCTTTCGTCAAAGAAATGGAAGGGTTTTGAGATTCGCCGAAAATTATTTTCGTTCTTTGGAATGGCATCAGCGCTGGGGAAGAATTCTCTCGGAAACCTGCACTCGATCGTGGTAAGAGGCTGGTAGGTTCCTGGGTTGATGGTTAGGTGTGTGCTGTTGAATGATTCTACTGATTTACGCGATTTGGCCTCCAAGAAGATGGGGGAGTGGTAGTGTCAGCTCGAGCAGATTCTTAGATGCAGAATTCAAAAGAAGTTCCCAATTTGCCGCGCATGTTGTCTTGGAGTATGGAATAGTTTTGGGCATTGAGCCTCGAGAAAGTAGAGTTTGCAGCTTCTATGAACTATTCTGCTTCTTCAGCGGTATAACATTGTATGAAACCCTACCAACGCTGAAGTAAAGACTTCAAGAACGTACTATTTCTGTTCCAACACAATATTCCGTTTCCTTCGAATGAAATCTCGATGGCGACAGGCAGGATACATCGGAACCAGCAAAAATGTGAGCGAAATGCGAAAAATGGCTACTAATAGGAGCAGCATGTGATATCGCAGCAAGCCTAGGGTTCATGCAATCCACTACACACTTCGGCAGTCAGAAATGGCCTAACCTAGACCAAGAGTAAGAAAGGCGTTCCAGTTCATGTCCAGGTTGCACCAGTATATCCAAATTCCAAGCCAAAACGGTCTAGTAGAAATCCCAATGGTTGAGTTAACAGAAAGGTGATACGCGACAGAGCCTGAAGTCATCTGCCGATTACCGAGGCACGGTAGGGTACATCCGAGATTCGGTAGGCACTAGAGAATTCCAATCAAGTGATGTTAGTGGACCATGAGGGCAAGCAAGCCATGGCGCAGAGAAGGCAGGGATTTTTCCACTTCGGTTGTCCAGGAAGTCGGTTGCGAAGCGAGCTCTTCGGTTCCAGGCTGAGCACGGGAGGAGATGGGGGTCGGGTTCACCCACGCTTCTTCCGAGACTTGGTTTTTGGAGCCTCTTCGCCAGCATCACTATCGTCGCTGGCGCTTCTTTCGCTGACAGTTCCGCCTCGCTTCCTTTGGCCTTTGCCTTTCTTCACACTCACCGTCGCTCCTTGTCGCTTCAGCTCTTTGGTAAGCGCAGTGCTGGGTCTCATTCCTGGAAAGTCCTTCGCACTAAATACCTCGAAGACTTCGCTGTCCACGGACCCAGCGATGCTGCCTTGGCCGCCTTGAGAGGGATTGGTCACATTTGGCATATTGACTTTCATCAGAGTAAATCGGAGCCGGTAAAGCCCGTTTTGGCGGCAAGAGAGATCCGGAAACACAAAAAAGCACCCAAGTCGCGCACTATTGTTGCTGGACTCCGATGCCTCTGGATCCGTCCCGACAAATGGAGAGGCAACCAGGGTACCCATCAAGCGGCGGCTCTGTCTGTTGGACTGATTGGGATCCTGAACCATTGTGACGTCCGAGGTAACATCGGGAACAGTGGATTGTGGTGAAACGGAGAGAAGCGCACAGTGCACAATGTTGAAGGGCCAACGAAGCTCCTGAATGTCATCAGGGGACCGCGGATCAAAATTCTTAAGGGAAAGCTGGATGATGGGTGGAGGATCAATGACACGGCGGTCGCGCTCCCCGAAGCCACATGCTCGGGCAGCGATGGGCTGTTGACGGATACCAAGGATATAACGATCCAACCTAGATTTTGAGTTAGCAGTAGAGCGTAGATTTGACCATGAGTATACCATGCTTACATGGACGGGGATCCTGACTTCGCCAAAACATCTAACCCTTGTACAGCTTGTGGAAACTGCATTGGTCCTGATCCATATCCACTGGATGAAGTGCCAGAGCTTTTGTAGGATGTTGCTGGGCTCTGCTGTGGCTGATGCTGCCCTGCCGTGGGATACGGGTTTGCATTGTAGATTCCTTCACTGAATAGCGAACCTCCTGGTCCGCTATCGTGCGTAGCATAGTCGACTGGGGACAGTGCCTCGTAGAGTGTTCCTGGATTGGCTGATTGATATGAGACCTTGGATGGAAAAAGAGGCGGATGCGGATGGCCGGAAGCATACGAAGACCGTTCCAAAGATGGTGAAGGTCGGGAAGTCGCTCTGAAATCCTGATATGGAGCGTGCTCATACACCGGCTGGCGACTGTATCCAGCGTACTGCCGTGTGGAAGGATCCGAATACTGAGGCCTCACTTGTGGGGACTGCGGCATGAAGGAAGGTTCCATGTGAGACGGAGGTGGAAGATAGGGACGAGAGGCCAAAGTAAAGGGTGGAGGCAGGGTATAAGGACCGGATGATGGAAGCTGCGTCTCCGCCGTCATATCATATCGTGGTCCATTGCGACTAGGATAATGAATGTTCTCTTGATTGATTTGCGTGGATTTTGGGTTTCTTGGGGACATGAGTGCAAATGTCAAGGCGGTCTAAGAGGGATGTATAATCGATAACAAGGCTGGCGTCGTGCGGTATGATGCTCAATGCAGGCTATCCCAATATCATGACAACAGCAGGAAGCAAACAAGGTTGGCGAAGTTTGCATGGGTTTGAATGACAGTAAGCAAAAGCGAGGCATGCAGAGGGAATATTTCAATCGAGGTCGAGTACCGCAGAATAAATAGTAGGAAGGGGGTACGACAAAAATAGCAGGCAGATAGTGTGAGGTACGGAATACAGAATTGGATGTGATGGGGAAGATCGTGATGGGAATTGGGAGATCAGAACTGAGTTGCGCCAAGGGCTAAAGGGCACGAAGAACGGACGGTCCGCCTGCCACTGGCCCTTCCACCGGTTTTCCAACGGTCAGCAAAGCCAGGGGAACCTTGTGTCGATGACTTCAGACCGTTGACAGGAAATGGACGTCCTACCACCTTGATCTTGACCTTTCCTCCCACTTCTTTCTCCCACACCCACACCCACTCCCACTCACCATCCAAAGACTTCGATTTCTGGCTTTATCAAGTTACTGTGTTGATATCGTGGGATGAGTACAACAGTACGTACCCCTGATGATAATCATGCATAATCTCCTCCGACACACTCCACTACAGATCTCGACCCCCTGCAATAGTATAGATCGTACCTTTGCCGTCCTGCGAAGCTGCCTGATTCTCTCGTTTCAGTGATACTCTATGTGTGTGCCTATTTCGAGTCGCGTTCGCAGATCATTGTCGCCCTTAGTACCATTTGCGGTTGATCCATACCATGTCGAGGTACATCAGCTGCTGCAGCCAATCCAGGCTTTGAAAAGAGCCTCGGGCAATGAGTGCCCAAAGATTTCCACTTTTCAGCACTCGCTACCAGCGACCAAACTCGAGCGCAGGGGAAAAGGTCTTAGCCAGCCACAGCCAGAATAAACGAAGGCCTTGAGCAGTATCATGTCTCGTGTCTCATGCGCAGCATCAGACTTCCGCGGGCTGCGAATGAGCCTGATTGTCGTTGGCTGGAATCCCTACCGAAATCGTTGATGCAGCTAAGGTAGTTTCATGCATCTCGAACACATTGGCGCTGGGGATCCGAGCGGTCAAGAGATACACAGCCACCGCATCATTCCGAACCGGGCTGTGGACGGGATAATTGCTTCTTCTTTTGGATAGCCTTAGTGGCTTATGCAGCAGTGAAAACCCGCTGTCAACTCGATTTTCGGGACTCCGAAACGCCACAGACTCCGGATTTACGATGGATCTTAAATCTGTGAGCTATATAAAGGTGGCAACGTCACAGAAGGAAAAGCGTCACATCATGACTCGTGTAGATCATGGGAAGTAGTTCGTTCTAGGCCATTGGTTCCCGGTTTCTAGGTAATCCGCTTGCTTGCAGCTGTCAGACTTGCTGATGGGAGCACTATTTCCCGGTCACCAATCTGAGAATACTGCTCGGCTGTCCCTACGCTAAAAGGTCGGATATACCTATATCCGACCCGACTACGTAAATCTTATGATCGATAATTATTTAGAGATAGCGGACCTTCTCGATATAAAGACCGAAGGATAACCGAGGTTTCTCTTCCTTTAAAATTCTTTCTAAAGGTAGATTTATAATTAAAATCTAAACTAACTTTTAATAAATTATAAATTAAATATAAAAAGATTTATTATATTCCGTATTTATTTATTATAACGTCGTTTAATAATATTTTTTTAAATAATTTCTACTAGCCTAATACGGAGTAAAAAGATAATATAATTTTAATATAAAAGATTAAGGTTAAAATAAAGGGCCTAGTTATTCGAGAGTTTAAAACCTAATTAAATATAATCGAATAAAATAAAATAAAAGCGGTTCTTAATATATAAATTAATAACGAATAAATAATAATCTAAAATAAGAAATTAAATTATAATTTAATATTAATTTAATAAAAATTTATTAGTTATTAAATAACCCTACCTTTATAATTTAAATCGAGGTTTACGGATTATTCGTTAATAAGTTTATTAATATATATAATATTCTTAAATATCCTAAAACGGCGAAAGATAATATTAGGTATATTATTAATACTTATAATCTTTATTTAAATTATATTATTAATCGAATTTATTCGGTAAATAAGGTTATTAATTAAATTAAATCTATTATTAATATATTATAAATAGGTTTAATATTATTATTATATTACGTCTCGTATAAACGCTAAATTAGAATTCTTAGATAACGTTAATTATTATCGTAAATAATTACGTTATAGTAGTATAAAGTATTATTAATATTTTATAAACGAATTACGAATAAAATCTTATTCTCGCGTTATTAAATATAACTAGGAACGGATCTAGTATAAATTTAAAATATTAAAATCGAATTATTTTTCTATTCGAAAATAACGTTAAAGAGAAACGGCTAGATAAGATTAATTAAATTAATTATTAAACGATTTCTATTTTTTTAATAAGAAATAGGTATTATTACGGGTTTATATAACGATATTAAAAAAGAGCCCGATACTCCGTAAAATACCTAATATATAATTTAATTCTAAAGTAGACTAGAGTAGTAAATCTAATCTATTAAGAAAAGATTATAATTCTATTATTAATTTATATAATAAATATATATTAACCGGCCTAAATATTAAATCTAATACTATAACTTCATTATATCGACTAAAGCCGACTATTTTAGATTATTTAAAATTTAATAAATCGATAAAAAGGTTAATATAATATTTTTATTAAATTTATATAAATAATATAAATATACCGGGACTCCTAAACTATACTAGATTATAGAAAAAAATAATACTAGGCGGAAGGGTTACGGTAATCTCTTCTATATTTATTCTAAATTAATTATAAATCTATTATTAATTAATTCTAGGGGTTACTTATCTTTAGGGTTACGGATTAATTATTAAAATTATTTATAAAGTAGTTTTTAACTAGATTATTCCTAAAAATCTAGCTAGAATATTATTCGTTATTTTTACTTTTTATAACGTTTATATATATCCCCCTCTTTTATTAAATACGCCGCTAAAGGAACTAATAAAGGGGGTTCTTTAGGTAATTAAACGGATATATACTCTAATATTAAAAATATATAAGTAATTTAATTATAATTAATTAAAAAGTTATTATTAATAAATTTAGCGAAATTTCTAATAAGCCCCGAACTAGTATAGTTCTATTAATTTTATTAAAAAATTAATATTAATACCCTATATTATAGCTTCGTAAATATAGATCGCTTCGCGGTAATAATTTATAAGGAGTATCTTCTATATTATCTTAACAATCGGGATATTAAGAGGGTAGTACGCGAATATACCCTATATTACTCGGGAAAAGATTCGTAATATATTCAAGATATCTATATTTAGGGGAATAATTTAATAATAATCTATTTTCTTTAAAAATAAACGACTTTCCTTTTCGAATAAATTTCTTTCGAGGTTAATATATTATTTAAATAAATTAAAGATATTAATTTAAATAAAGTAACGTTTATATAGTATATTAAGAGATTAAGTAAAAATAAATCATTAAGAATTTTAATTCGAAATTAATTATTAATTTATTTATAATATATTATAGGTATAATATTCGGCCGAGTTTATATCTCTATATAGACTACCCTTATATATCGGGATTTATTTACTCGGTTTTTCGGCTTTATCGAGCGACGAACGGGTAGAAAAATTAAATAAGATTATATCTATTTTTCGTTAATAGTATTTTAAGGGATTATAATAAATATAAACCCGAAATAAATATCCGGTAAACCTACGAATTAATTTATTAAGATTATATTACTAATTAATTATAAAAGGATTCGGTTATTATTTTATATCTATTAATACTTCTACCCTTAAACGTTCCTAGTAGATTTAAATAAAATCTATAATCGTCTACTACTAGGTTTATTTTAAACGAGGTATCGACTAGGTAGCCGGTACTACGGGATATAAACCTAATTCGATTTATACGTAGATAAATATTATTTTAACGGCGGAAAATCGAGAATAATACTTTAAGATCCTTAAATAAATAAAGGGTACGTAATTAAATATAAATCTATTTATAATAAATTTCTAATTTATTATAATAACCTAGGACGGGAGGACTAAGATTACCGATTAGATTAAATATAAAGAATATATATATATCGCCGTAGGCTTAAATTAATATTATATTTTAATAAGGCGAGAATATTTTAACCTAACTCGAGATTACGGAAATACTAATAAATTTAATTATTATAAAGATAATATTTTAAATATAGGATTACCTTTTTTATAAGGAATTCTTTAATAAGTTATTCTAAATTCATAACTAATTTATTATTAATTAATTAATATTAGAATATTTAATAGCTACGAGCTTAATTAACGAGATATAAATTAAATAAAGACTAGAGAATTATTTAATATTCGCTATAATTATCGTTATAATAGTATATAAACGAGAATAATAACCTCCTTAAATCGAAACGGTAAATCTAATCTATTTTAAAAAAATTAGATATTAATTACTAATTAATCCCGCGTAGAGAAAAATTATATTTATTAAGAATAATAGCGTAAAGAGGAGGTCTAAGAAAGAATTATTAAACGATTATATAATAATCGCGGTAATCGATTAGTCTTTTAGATAAGATTAATCGACTAGGATAAAGATTTCGATTTCGAAATAAAATTAAATATCTTTTCTTCGGGTTCGGTATTTAATAAGGTAAAAATACCTCGTTAATAAACTAACTCTAATAAATTACTAAAAGGTTCGTAATTTATTAGAAACTTATTACTATTTAATTCGGCTAGGACTATATTATTAACGCCTTCGGAATCGATTTCTTAAATCTTTTTTAATCGGGAGTTAAATTTACTATTACTCGCCGTAGAAGGCTTAAATTTATTACGACGGGCCTTTATAAACTAATAATTATTCGTATAAAACTAGGCTTAATAAGTTTAAATATTAAAAAGTTAAATATTAGAAAATAAGCGGAAGCGATAGGAGTTTAAGAAAATATAATTAAATATTATAAAAAGGAAGAGGGCGTTAAGGCTAGATATTAATTTCGATTTAAAAATCTATTAATAATTTATTATTATTCTATTTATAATAGATTCTAATCTTATTATAAGAATAATAAAGATTCTTTTAATTTTTCCCCGTAGATTTTAAAATCTTTAATAAAGGCGACGAAAACCTTTTTAAATAATTAATAATAAATTTTAAATTAATTAAAAAAGATTTATTATTATTATCCTCTCGATATTTATCCGAAGGTCTTTTATAACGGCTATTATAATACGATATTTAATAATATTTCCGGATATAAAATCGAAGAGTAAAGGTAAAGGAAAAAGATTTCTAAAAAAATTAATAAAGAATTATAAATAAATTAAGAATATTTATCTTTATAGGATATATTTCTTCCTAGATAAGATTAAGGTTTTTTTTACTACTCGTAGGCTACTAGTATATTACTAGATTAAAGCGATAAAAAACCTCGCCGTTAATAACGAATATACCGAGGTCCTATTAAATATTTAATATTTAATTAATAATTATTTTAGGTTCCTATTTATATTAATATAAAAATATAAAAAGTCGTCGGGTCTAGTCTTATAACTCGAGTAACGTTTATAAACCTAAAGATTAATTAACGATTAATTCCTAATAAATTAAAAAGATATTAACCGCGGATTCTATTATCTTCGCCCTTAATAGTAATAAAAGAAAAAGAATTCTTATAGGGGTTTATATATTAGAAGAGAGAGTTATTACGTTACTTTAATTTATAGGATAAATAAATTATAATTTAACGAAGGGAGAAAGGATTATTAATTAATTATAAATAAAATACTAATTAATTAGCCGAGTATTTTATTATCCTCGTTATTAAGTTTTATATTATCTTCCTCTTTATTAAAAGTCGTAGAGGGCGTAGCGCTCCTTAAGGTCCTATTTTTATAATAAAAAAATAAAAGATACTAATACTCTAGACGGACGAAGTATTCTAGGTAAATAAATTAATAACTATTTATTAATTAAATAAAGTAGAACTTATTATCTTCTCCTATATTTTTATATAGCCGATATCGCGCTTTTAATAAGATTTTTAAAATACGTTATACTTTAATAATATTAAGCTAAACTAATAATTAATTAGTTAATAATAAATTATTAAAAGGATTATAATAGAGAATTAATACCGCCTATTTTATTTTTTAAGTATATAAACTTCTTATATTTCTTTAGAGGTTACGATCCTACTAGACTCTAATAATGAATTAAAGATTAATTATAAATCCTAGATAATTAGATATTTACCTTCCTCCCCTTTTTAGAGGCTAACTTCTTAAGACCCTACTATTAAATTAAAATTAAAATACTAATAGAATACTAGGTTAATATATACCTTATCTTTAATTATTAGTCTACTACCGGATATAGGACCCTAAATAGCGATTAATAATTAATTTCTAAGAGAATTATACTTAAACTATATCTTTCTCGCCGTTATAGGTCGATTAGCCTAAACGGGCTATAAATTAATTAATAAAGAGATAAGAAATATAAAAAGCCTTTTATTATACCTTCTTTATTTTTATACTCGAAGAGGTTAATCCCTATTAATTTATTAATAATCGAATTATAATAGATTTAGGAATACTAGTATTATTTATTATATAAAAGAGCTCTCGTTTTAAAAGACGATATCGAGTTTAATTAATAAATTAATAATTAAATTATATCTAGTAAACGAATATATTCTTCTTATTTAAATATTCGTAGGTAACGATAACTAAAAGGAAATAATTAATAATTAAATATAAAAGAAGTTTAAAGCGGATTATATCGGGTTAAGGAGGGATAGTAGAAGACTATAAATAAAAAGTTAATAATAAAATAATAATTAATTCTCGAGAATAATAATTCTTACCTTCGGATCTTAAGAATCGGCGATAATAACGGGCGTAGAGGGGACTTCGGATTTAACGGGTTAGAAATAATTAATTAGAAACTAATTAAAGATATAATAAAAAGTAATTAATAAATACTAGTATAATAGGGTCGGTAGTAGGAGTATTCCGCGCTTAATGAATATAGAGGGCGAGTTTCTAATAGAATCTTAATATAATAAAAATAGATTAATAATAAAATAGGTTATTAATGAATTCTTATTTACCTACTCGTAATATATACCTTTATATTCGAGTTAAGAGGACCGTTTTTCCTTTAATATACCCTTAATAAATTATAATTATTATCGATATACGATTTAATATAATTTACTAAGGATCCTCGATTATAAAATAATTTCTAATCGATTAATAAAAGAATAATAATAGATTAATAATATACGATACGATTATAGTATAGTACTAGTATACCCGCTTCCTTATAGTTAAGGTTAAAGCGATAAAAGATTTTACTATACTTTATAATATACTCGCCGGTATCTTAATAAATTAGTATTAGAATTAGATTTAATTATATTAAAGCGGACTCTTATATTTTTCTCGAATAATAGTAATCCTAATAGGCGTTTAGTAAAAGAGAGATAAAAATCTTAAATACTTTAATAAGACGTTATAATAAGAGTTCCCTCGGACGATAATATAAAAGAATCCTAATAGGATATTAATATAATAAGAATAAAATAATAAAAGAATACGATAAAAGCCTACTAAAAAAATAATAATAAATTATAAAAAAAATAGAGGTAAAGTTTCTAAAATTATTTTTATTAACCTATAACGGGAACTAGTCCTAGTTCTCGGTAAAGGTATTTAATTTACGCTTTATTTTTAAGAATAATAATCTCTCTTTTTAAAATATTTTAATTAATTAATAATAGAATACCTATTAATAAAATAAGGTATATTTAGATTTAATATAACGAATTAAGTAAATTAGAAGTTAATTTTATATTTCTACTACTAGGTACCCTCTTAATTAATTATTAATTTAATCTCTACTATCTAGGATTTAACCTAATTAATTATTTATTAAACCGTCTCTAATTCGAAGCGAGCGCGGTACTCGTACCCTACGAGGTAGAAGTATTCTTAAATCTATTAAAAGCTAGTTTAAAATAGAAAAAAAATCGATTATTTACTAGTATCTATATTAACGGCGCAGTTACCGTAGAGCGGATAATTCTTAGGGTTAAGACCGAGAGCGAGAAATACTTTTTTAATACTAAACTATTAATCTATTAATAATTAATTAATAATAAGTTAGAGATACCCTATACGTTTCTATTCTTCGTTAAGGGTAAAGGTAAGAGCTAGGGGCGTACTAATATAATTTTCTTCGGGGTTTATTTAATTAATCCTAAAGATTAATTAATTAGTAATCGAATCATAATAGAATTACTAACTTTACGTACTATATCATTACTATTACTAATGAAAGTTCTATAGAACTTTAATTTATTAAGGATCTATTAATATTATAGGACGTATTAATTAATATTCAATTCTTACTATCGATCGGAGGGCGCGAATCTCTTATTATATTAATTTACTAGAATTAATAACTATAACTTTCTTATTATAAGATTTGATATAAGTCTTTAGGGCGGCCGGGGCCGTAAATTTATTCTAAATAAATTCGAAAATAATTAGAACTATATTAATAGATTAGGAATAAAATATATTTTCTTCTCGTAGAGTCTAATAGCCTCGTCCTCGTCGGTAATATTAAATTAATAAAATCTTTTATTAGACTAGATAACGATATTCCTTTCCTAATAAATTATAAATTAATTAATATTAATATAGCCTTTCCTAATAAATTTAGAATTATTTACCGCGTTTTCTTCGAAAGGTTCCTAGTTATTATTACACTCTTTATTCTTAAGGTATTTTTAATATAATTTAATCTAATCGAGTTTTATAATAAATTTCTAATTAATTAAAAATAGATTTAGGGAAGATATTTCCGAGAATTATTAGAGCTAAATCTATTTAAAATTAATTAATAATTAATCTTTAACGGAATAAAAAAGAAAAGTAATTAAGAATTAAATAAATATTATATAATATATAGTAAGATAAAGAGTATAAGATAATTTATATAAATCGAAATTAATTAGGAATTAAATATGAATATATTATAAATAAAAATAAATTAGAAATTAATTAACTTATATTTTATTAGGATTTAGTTACTAAAAAAATAAGAAAGAGAAAGTTTTTAGGTTAGAGATTTCTATTTAATCCTAAAAGTAGGAGTTAAAGTAAATATAATACCTAAGGCCGCTAGCGTAGAGCTAGCGGCTTAATAATAGTATAAAAAACGTAAAGTAGTTACGGGGTTTATTACTAAGTAGTTTTTAAATCCTAGATTTAATAGTAGAACTAATCTCTAAGGATTCTAATAAAACGGGGGAATATTAACTCGATATAGGATTACTAAGAGTTAGAACCCCGCGATACTAAAGCTAAAACCCCGTATCGATAAATAATAATATTATAAAAGTAGCGGGGCGTAGGTATATATAATATACTAGCGCCTTTAGCGGGGCGTAGGCGTATATAATATATTACTACTTTATAATTACCTCCTTTTATCGGCAAGTCCGGAAACCCCGATTTTTACGTATTTTATACCGAAATTATATAAAATACTAGAAATACGTATCTACTTATATCCCGTATTCTAAGTATATTATATAATTAAAATATAATTATATAATTAATTTTAGTATATTTAGTACCTAAAATATACTTATATAGTTAATTCTAGTATAATTAATACTTAACGGGTAAATAATAATAAATGGATAATCCTTAATATTATTCTATAGTACTTTAAATATACTATTTATACTTTAAATAATAATAGTATTATTATTATAATCATTACCGTTAGCGCCTTTAATATCGTTATCGTATTTAGATTTTTATATATATATTAATTAATTAATATATATTCTATTTTATCTACTCGTTATATTATAGAGGAGTTATAAATATTCTAAAATCGATTTATTAAGAAACCGTTACTATTTATTCTTATAAATTAATTTATACCTAGATCTAGCCTAGATCTAGCCTAGATATAAATTAAATCTAGACTAGATTTAGGCCGCTATTATCTTTAGTTATAAGAATAATTTATTATATATATAATTTATCTCTTATTTATCGTCCGGGTTATTAACCTAGGTAGTTTATATTAAAATAATATACCTCTTCTTTCTTATAATCTCGAGTACTACGTTTTATATACGCGTATCGTTTATTATATAATCTTAACCCCGTTCTTTTTATTATATCGTTTTCTCTTCTTTCTTCTTAAGCTTTAACCTTTTTTAGAAGCCTTCGTATATAATAAAGAGTTTAAATATATATAATATAGGCTCGGTAGGATTCTTATTAATATTAAAGGAACTAATTTATTCGTTAAATTTAATATCTTTAAGTTTTTACGCGATAAAGACCGGTAATTACTATTTAGTATATAGTATTAATATATATATATAATAAGTATAGTATTATAATACTATATTATTTCGCGATTTATAAGGCTCTCTACGTTATATATATTATTACCCCGGTTTTCTACCGATTTATTAAACGAAGCTACTTAAATATCCGCCTAGATAATTATATTAATATTCGAGGAATAATAATAAATTATAAAAGACTCTACTTCTTTTTATACCTCGTTAAATATTATTTAATAAATTAAAATTCTTATTAATACCTCGTTCGCTAGTTTAGTTTTATTAGAATAGGAGAAATACTTACCTTTATAAAGATAAATAACTCGTTTTTCCGAGATTTATTAATACTCCTTTCTTTCGTATTATCTCTTTTTATAATATTTATCTCGTTCTTTTATATATTATATTATCGAGGAGCCGGCGAATTTATAATAGTCTTATTAGTAATTAAGAAATAGTTAGATATAGTACGGAAATCTTTATAACCGACTAAATTATCGATTCTATCTTTTTATTTATAGACGAAATCGTTTATATTATCTACCGGTATTTCTTTCTTTTTTATTTCTTAATTAATCCTACCCGATAAGGCCTTTATTATTATACCTTATCGTATAAATATTTATTCCTCTTATGTCTTCTTTATTTAAATCTATAGCTTTATATTACTTTTTATTAATATTAAGAGATATAAAGAAAAGGGTCGAGTTTAATTTATTTTTAATATATTCGCCTTCGAATTTAATCCGTATTTACTTCCTTATTTCATATTCTTTAATAATATAATAAATTATAACGTAGATTATAATTATTATAGTTCCCGTTAAAGGCCTAAATATATATTTAATATTATTACGAGTTCCTAGTTAACCTAGGTCCGATTAAAAGAATAATAAAATTATAACTTTTACTACTAGATCTCTAAGGAAGCGGTAAAATAATTTAGGTTTATTAATAATTAATATTAAATCTTAATAAGGAAATATTAAGATTTATATCGTTATTATAATTATATATTTATTTTTTATTCTTTATTTTAGTAGTAACTATCTCTTTAATACTTCGTTTTATTATAAAAAAAGTATAGTATACCGCTACGACCTATCGAACCCTTATTATTATTAAGGCGCGGTAATTACCGATATAATCGAGTAATTAATTTCGATTAATATATCTTTAGTTTAAACGCGATAGATTAATACCTCTCAGGCCTCCGTTAGATTTAGAGTTTTTTTTATTATTTTATTCTTTAGCCCGAGGGCCTTATTATATTTATTAATAATATTCCGTTAAAACTTCTAGATTAAAGTATTAACTTCGCTTTTTTTATTAAAGTTTATTTATAAATTATATCCCGAGTCCTTATATCTTATAACGAGGGTTATTAATATTATTTATCTTATATACTAGAGAACGGCCTTATAGCCTTAAATATATAATATTAATTTAATACGATATCCTACGCCCGCCTATAATAGTAACGACTCGTTTCTTAAATATAACGTATTATAATTACGGTAGCGTTTTATTAAAGGTTTATATAACGCGTTATTAAAAGACCTCGTATTTTTTAATTTATATATATAAGAGCTAGGGTAGGACGAAGACGAGGATATATAACGGCCGATAAACGATAAAGATTATAAAAAGGTTAGTTATATTACTAACTCCTATATAAAATATATATATATATATATAGCGTGGCCCTACTTGATCCGTTTAACCGAAATACGTTATCCGTTTTCCGTCGCTTCGGGGTAGGAAGCCTAATATTATCGTCGTCGACCTTAATATCGACCTCTTTACCTCCGTATATACTTTCTTCGTCCTTATCGATAATTAATATTAATTAATATATACTAGAAGGACTTATAATTAACGCGTTCTTAATATATATTATTATTTGTATATCGGAATAAGTAAATTATTTATAGCCGAGATTTACTTTAGGAGTATTAATATAGTTTATTATTAAAATTAACCTTTAACCTTATCGAAGGAGTTATTATTATAAATTCTTTAACTAGTTAAGGCCGTATTACGATATATATAAAATATAATTTAATTTAACTTTATTATTTAATATATTATTAGGTCGTATATATATAGATTTAGATATTATTCGGTAATATAGAGTATATTAATTAATCGAGATATAGAATAAGTTTATTTTAATATATAGGAAAGAGGGTAGAACTATACGCGCGATAATAATAAATAAATACGCGTCGGATTAGCCCTAGCCTAGATCTAGGTTAGGTTTAGATTAAATTTAACCTAGATCTAGGCTAAAGCTAATCCGAACGCCGAATTCGGGTTATATAATACTATAAATTATAAGAATATAAGGGCGTTATAAATATAATTAAAAGCGGCGGCCGTCTATTAAAACGAGTTTAATAAAGGGTAGACCGAGATAAATCTTATAAAAGATAAATTATAATATCTTTATTTATAAACTAAATACTTTTATTTTTATTAACGAAATATATACCGAAGGAGCGCTAGATAATAAGGGTTAATTTAAGAGTCTACTCCTTTTCTTATTTAATTCTATAAGAATAATATCTTAAGAACTTTTATTTAATAAATCTCTTATTTAGTTTAGAACCTTTAATTCTCTTTTTATTAATTATTATCGATAGAGTTTATACTTTAATTATAATCTATTTTTATACTATACCCGTTACTCTCGTTATTATTATTAACCGTTATACGATTATAGTACTACTATTAAATAAGAGCCCGGGGTATACGTATTATTAAACGGTATAATAAATATATTATCGCGGACGGTGATTTTTTATAAATATATAGTTATTATATTTACTTTATAAATTAATCTATTACCCTAGTATCTTTCGTTATAAAGTTAAAATTATAAATAATATTATATTAATCCTAGTCGATAAAATTATTTACGTAATAATATCCTTCCCGTTTAATAAGTATTATATACGTACTCCGGATAATATTATATATTTCGAAGAGGCGATAGCCGTATAATTCTCAGGGTCTTTTCGTTCTACTAGTTAAAATATACTCTACTTCGAATATCCTATACGTATCGTTAACTCTCCCGTTATTCTTTAATCGATATAAAGTAATTAACGCGTTAGTATATACTCTATATTTACCTTTATCGTTTAATCGCTCGTAGTTGTAAATATTAATAATTAATTTAAACCGGCCGATTACTATATAAAGGGCCTCCTACTCGGTCTCGCCTTAACTTTATAAACGAGTCGCTTCGTTATTAATCTAGATATAATTATTATAAGATTTACCGGTAGAACGAAAGTTAGGGGTATAATAAATTAATCTCTTTATAAACCGCCTTAAATTCCAGCTCTCCTTACTATTACGAATTTAATATATTAATAATCGATATATAGAAATATATATATCTCCCGCCTAATTAGGATCCGTCTCTTATCTCCGTTAATTTTTAATAGAGCCCGGATTTTTATCTTATTTCTTACGACTCTCCCGTATAAATACCGTTATAGCGTCGATAAAATCTTTAATATTAAAATGAAAAGCCCTCGTTACCGTAGTTATTAAGTGATAATAATTAGTATTTAGTACCTATATACCGTAGTATAACGGCGTATTCTTATTAGGAATAAATATATATTTATTTAAATCTAATTTCTCTCGATACGGCTAGGTATTCTATTATTCTATTTTACTATTAAGAATAATAGTAGGTTTAACGGAAAGTATTACTATAACTTCCTATATAACCCTTATATTATAGTATATAATATTATACTATAGTAATTACGTCTCGAATTTATTAATTTTATTTATCCGTAAAAAGGGTTTCTTAAGAAGAAATTTATAAACCGCCTTTTTATAATAAATATCGAAGTTCTAGGTACTTTTATATCTTCGAATATATTTAATATAATACGTTATTACGTATAATTTTAATATATTAAAATATCGATCGGTAGGGTCTTTTAAATCTAGGTCCGAAATATTACTCGGCCGGTATTTACGGAAGATTACCTTTAATTTATAAATACGATAAAGCGCGTATTATATATATTATAAAGTATCGCCGTTATAAAACGTATATTAGGTAAATATAATAAAATTAAATATAGCCCACGCGTAATATAGGGTAACCGGTACGCGCTTAATAAATAAAGGAGTAATAACGGTTATTAATTATTATAATATCGCTTTTTATTTATTACTACTTTATTATTTTACTTTACTAAAGTTCTTAAATAATTTTAACCCTACGAAACCTAGTATTTAACAAAAACGGTAATCTAATTTAATTTTTATTATTAATTACTTTAAAGATTTCTTCGGCCTAACTACCCTTTTTATTATCTATTTAATAATTATAAAAACTACGTAATCTTTAATTAAATCCCGAATCTAGTTAATTAATCTTATAATAATTTTTTTTAAAAACTAGTATAATATATCGATAATAAAGATAATATAAATATTAACTAAATAATAACATTAGGCGAAGTTTTTAATATTATAAATAATTATTAAATCTTTAATAAAATCGGGATCTCTCCTCTATACCTTTATCCTTCGACGTATATATTCGTAGATCCGCGGCTCCTACGTCCTAATTAACTCCCCTCGTTTATTAGGCGGGACTAAATATATTAAATATTAACGATTTTATTTTACTCTTATTATTAAAATTTATTTTAAGTAATCGGTTATAAACGATATAATTATTAAATAGTATCTTCGGGGTTAATTATCCGCGTATATAATATTAATCCTTTATATTACTAGGTCTTTAATTACTTTAATTACTTTAATATATTATTTAAATAAATAATAATAATTATATATACGCTAGAGTATACGCCCTAGCGCGAGATAATAGATATCTAATTATATATAATTACCGAATTCTTTTCCGTTCTTAATATAAGGGATTAAATTTAAGAGAATTAAACTAAATCGCTTTTAAACTTTACGCGTCGTATAATTGAGGTTCTTAATAATTATATATACTAACTAAAGAGAAAAGTCGCTATAATATTAAATTATTATTATCTCGTCGGACGATAGTATAAGAAGGATAATAATACCTCTAATAGGGATCTATAGTTATATTTCCTACTATTAAATACTAGTATATATTTTATTAACTACTTTATTATTACTATCGTTCGTAATCTTTATAGGTATATATACTAGATTATTTTTAAATAATTTATAACCGAGGAAAAAACGGATAACTTTAATAATATTATAGTAATATAATTTAAAATATAAATTATTAAAATAGTTAATCTCGTTAGGTACGCGGAGATTATCGATTATTTAATTATCATTATATATACCCTACTAAATATTATATTCTACTAGTTACCGATATTATTCTACGTTACGGAAAATTACCTCCTCTTTTTAATTTACTTTAATTTCTATAAATTTAAAATATACGTTAATATTCGTTTTAATTATATAGTATTCGGAAAATAAGTAGGTAATAGTCTAACTAATTTTATTACCGAACGGGTAGTATATATCTTTTACTATTATTAACTATAAAGTATTTCGTCGACGTTTTTAATATTACGCGCGATCTAGTTTTATATACGTTATTATAATAACGCCGGCGTCTCGCCCTATAAAATAGGTAAAAGATTTTATATAAAGGGAATTAAATATAGATAAAAGGCTTCTAGAGGAGATAGACGGTATAATCACGGAGGAAGGTACTATAACCGGTTCTAGTATATTTATCGAAATAGACGAGGGCCTAGATAAACTATTAATATACTCGTATAAACTCCTAGGTAGTAATATCTTTATTATTATTTTTATTAGTCCCTAGATACTTAAGAGGCGGTTTATTTATATTATAATAAATAGTATAGAATTCTACTAGTTAATCCATATTTAATTTATTACTACTAGGCGCGGGTAGTTCCTAGAGTTAAGAGATTTCGTATTAAGCGAATATAAAGCCCGTTTAATTCTTAATAAGATTAAAGATATTTACTAGTTTCCTACGTTTAAATTAAGACCCTTTATATATATTTAAATATCGTAATAAACCCGAGTAATTCTTCGCTTAAAAGAAACTATATTAACCGTATTATAATCGTTTTATTATATACTTCGCGTTATCTAGTATTAGAAGTAGAAAATTTAAAAAAAGAATATTTATCCGGAACGCGGTTTTATAGGTTTATAAATAAAGTTATTATTTTAAACTCGGACGCGCTTAAATTAAGTTATTAAGATTTATTTAAATCTAGACTAGATTTAAGTTAGATTTAAGTAAACCCTAGCCCTAGATTACTTAAATAGGAAATTAATATTAAAATTGATATTTTATAAATATTAACGTCCCTTACCCCGTAGGTCTATAATATTAACTTTTATTTAACTAAGATAATTATACTAGCGATAATATTCGGGCTATAGACTCGATATATATTATAATAAAACTATTTAACTTAAATAAACGGTACTAAAAGATTTTACTATAATAGATTTATATATAATTTTAATAGTTTTAATATAAATAATATTCGTTCTACGGGTGGAAAGGGCTAGGGAAATATATATAATCGATATTAAAGATAGTAATTAAATAGATTAAGGATTTTAACGTAAAATTATAAACGGTATAAGATATTAATATTCGAAATATTTATTTTAATATAATTTTCACGGAATTTAATTTATTAAAAACGATATTCGTAGATTTAATAATACGAAAATATATAAATCTCTTAAAACTCGACTAGATTAAAGGCCTTATTATATAAATATTATATTATTTAATATCGATCTCTTATAATACTCTTTTATTTCTCTTTTATTAAATAATATATAAATATTATTTCTTAAAGTAGAGCCTTAAATATACCGGGTAAACCTCGGATAATTTAATATCCGCGCAGTCTTATACTAGGAGAAGAAATCTCGAGAATTATACCCGTAAAAATTAACGCCCGAGCTTTTAACTCGTAGGTCTTAACTAGATCTAAACTTAAATTTAAATATATTTATTATATAATCTATTATACTTTACTAGAATTAGCGATTATAATTATTATATATATTATTATACCCTTCTAACTATATAATTATTATTAAATCTATTTATTTATTATCGTTATAATATTATAGTAACCCCTTCTATTATTTAATTATAACGGAAAGTTATTTAAGAATAATTAAACTCTTATATATATAAAAGAGGTATATATATTAATTTATTATTATATTATTATCGTCGTATTTTAATAAGTTAAAGAGCTCGTAGAGTAGTATTATTTTATAAATAATATATTTAAGGATTAACTAAACCCTAAAATCGCGTTTAGAGATAAAAGAGTCCGGTAGGGTTAATATTTAATAATTAAATTTAGCGATTAAATCTAAATCTAAGGTTATATAAATTTCGGCGAAAGAATATATATCGGTATTATTATTTACTAGGGAAGTTTTAATAAACCGTTAAAGATTAAATATAAACTTAATAATATACCGCCTTTAGATTTCTAGAGTTAAGTGGTAGTAATAACTAGTTCGAGTAATCTTCGTATTAAATAAAAACCGAGAACTATTTTTAATTCTTTTCTATTTCACTTACTTAAAGACTTCGAGATCGATTATATATTAAATTATTATACGCTAGGGAAGTTCGTATATAAGACCCGGTTTTTTAAAATCTCCTTATATTTATTATCTAAAGAATTTAATATAGTTTATTTACGATTTTTACTACTTTAAGATTATTTAATATCTCGCGATTTAATAATAAACCCGAGTTTCGATTACCTTATATATTATACTATAAAAGAGTATTATATTAATATTTTAAAAAATAATAATTTATAGAGTATTATTTAGTATTTCTTAAATAAAGGTATAAACTCGATAAAAATCGAGGTTATTATAAACGATAACTTTAGTTAATTATATCCCTTATCCTTTAATATTTAATCTAATTTAAAAAATAGATTTATCTTTATTAGGACTTTAAATCTATTCTTTTCCTCCTCCGTTCTAGTCTTTTCTAGATATTTAATATATTATAAATAAAAGCCTATTATCGCGCCGGAGGGAGCCCGAAAAAGACGAGTTATTATAGAAATTACTTAAGAGTTAGAACCCCGCGATACTAAGGCTAGAACCCCGTATCGATAAATAATAATATTATAGAGGTAGCGGGGCGTAGGCGTATATAATATACTAACGCCTTTAACGGGGCGCAGGCGTATATAACGTACTATTACTTTATAGTAAATCTAATTTATAGTAATTTATCCTAATATAGTATAAATCTATCGTTAATAATATAAACGATATTTACTTAAGTCCGATACTTTTTAATAAAAGAGATAACCTATTCTTAATAGAATATAAATTAATTCTAGAGGAGAATTATATTAGTTTCTAAATAAATCTCGTTTCCCTAGGACTCTTAATCTATTACTATTTAATTCCTACTATATTATCTTTATTTATTATATATAAAGTATTCATCGGTAAGTCCGGAAAAACAGTTTTACAAAATCGTTACTTAATCGGTATAAAATGCGTATTTTGTAGCCTTGGTAAATCTTAGCGCCAAGATCTTTAAGTTAAAGTTAAGGTCTGCGCGGGAGCGTTAAATTTAATCCTAAAAGTAACTTTATAGCCCTATAGAGTAACGCTAGTAAAAATTTAATTAAAATTCGGAATCTAGGCTAAAAATAGATTTAGTAAAATATTTATATTCCTATATATAGGCCCTAGTCTAGATACTATAAAAAGTTAAAATTCAAAAAAAAAAAAAAAAAAAGTTACTAAATCGGTGTAATATCGCTACTTAATCGGTGTATAATATACTTAGAGTACGGGACATGAGTAGATACGTATTTCTAGTATTTTATATAATTTCGGTATAAAATACGTAAAAATCGGGGTTTCCCAAGTTGCCGATATTATAAAATATTATTCGATTAGTAAATTATTAGTCTAGCTAGAATAATAAATTATTACTTTTTCTAACTTTTATCTTATATCTAATATTATTATATAATATAAAATAAAATTTCTAAAAATTATTTATCTAGCCTTAATAAATAACTTATATTATTTTTTAATAAAATTTATTTTAAACTATATTTATTATTCTTATATTTAATTTTTCTTAAAATTAAATTTATTATTTTTATTAAATTAATATTTATTAATTTAATTATAAATAATTTATTTATAATCTATAGAGTTAATTATTAATATAGATAAAAGAAGTAGAGTATAAAATATATATTATTATTTTACTCGGAA